>Ga0209573_1004176_pt1 | contig 14651 bp, 26 predicted proteins | sample TNRBio252014_DNA_FD_185870 | JGI IMG/M metagenome (GOLD analysis project Ga0209573, IMG submission 185870) | Wastewater treatment Type I Accumulibacter community from EBPR Bioreactor in Madison, WI, USA - TNR Reactor_6/25/2014_ DNA (SPAdes)... | ecosystem: Engineered > Bioreactor > EBPR >...
CGACATCACGGCCAAAGATTGTCCTCAACGAATCGAAAACGGGTTTCGCACAGGCAAAACTGATCTGTTCTGAAACCGGCTTGGGATTCTTCATTTTAGGGCAGGTTGCTACTTGCCAGTTCGTAAGGAAATCATCGTGAGATACGCAGTCATTGGCCTAATGATGGTCTGTAGTAGTGCTTTTGCCTATCCTGATACGCCTGTTCCATCCAAATCGCAGGCACAGAGAATGGTCCTAAATGCTGGATATGTCTGTTCCAGCGTGGATGCGGTAACACCGTTCATTGCTAGTAATGGTTATACCATTTACTGCAACGACTTTCGTTATGCGTATGAAGTGAATTTGGCAGGAGGTCACGCAACACTAACGCCAAAATAAACTAGAATTTCCCCGCAGCAGATTTTTCTGTGGGGAAATAATCAATTGAATTAAATAGATGTAGAGTACAATTCGAAACTGGCCTGACTGAAAAATGGAGATTTTACTTGGCTGACGATCCCGCGCCCAACTGGCAACCGCTTACCGCGCTCCCGCTGATCGCGTCCCTAATCGACGGCGAACTGGCGGACGGTCAGGAACACCATGCGACCCTCCTGGCGGTGCGCGACCGGCCCTATGTGCTCGACGACGCCACTGTGGAACGCAGTATCAAGCTGCACACCGAACAGCGCGATTTTCTCGGGGTGTTCGCGGAGCAACTCGCCCGCTGGCGTCATGAACACCCCACGGATGCGCAACGCCGCGAACTGGACCGGCTGGAGGGACAACTCGAACGCCTACGGGCGGTCCTGAGTGCCATTCTCGAACTCGCCGAGGAACTCAAGCAGGGCACCATCGAGCGGGTTCTCGCCAAAAGCGATTTGGAATTGGGCATCGAAGCGTTGCTGCGCGGAATGAACGAGCGCTGATGTAAGCCGTTGGCCTTCTTGTTGCCTCATTTGTCCATTGGACCACGCAAAACTAACTCTCTTTCTCTGTGTCGCATTTTGATAACAGGACCTCGCGGAAGAAATCTAGCACGATATGGCCTTCTTCATAAAACTGTACAGCATCTCGAAATGTGATTTTACTACCGTCAGAATGAGCAACTCCATGCCGATTTACAATTATATTGTTATAATATGTTATGGCACGCTCATTTTCTTCAGTTCTTTTCTTAAAGGCTTCTTTGTAGCAAGAGCCGAAGCGATTAAGTAGCCCTGATATCTCACCAGATTTTACACTGCGAAACACTGCACCCACGCATGATCCAATAAAATCTTTAATGGATTTATCGGAAATATGCGCGTGTTTTTCCTGAATGATTTTTTCTATTTGCTGTTCAAATTCGGCGCACATTATGACCAGCAAAGATTGCGTTAGCAAGCTCTCGATTTCTGTCCCATAAGCAGAAGAATTCGAGAGGTGTTCACCACATTTATCAATTGTTTGGTCAACTCGAATGAGCTTCATGACAACATACTCAGCAGAAAAGTATGTTCTCTGCCTGCTGAAACCTTTCTCTTATCGTATCTACGTCTGTTGTGGCATTTCGTGTGTTGCTATCGAATTTAGGGTCTTTAATTAGATGAGAGTAACGTTCCTTTATATCGTTAGGTATTGAATCATAATGGCTAGAGAAAGCTGTCATTACAGCATCGAAAACTGCCGCATTAAGACCTGCACGAATGTGAAAAGGTTTTTCTCCAAGTGAAGAAACTATAGCATTACAGGTTTTTTCAAAAAATTCTTTAATTACTGCCAGTGTTTCTGGCGATGGGTTACGATTTTTTTTCATGAATTTGGAAAGAAAATCTTTCATGGGTTTTCTGTAAGCTGAAAAATCACGCATCGCAAAAAAACGAACCATAAGCTCAATGTCTTTTCTACGGGAATCCAATTCTTTCTTCCCTAGAACTTTTCTCCATGCAGAATAATTATTAATATCTTCAAGAAAGCCAATAAAACTGCCATGATACACGCAGTTTCGAATTTCCTGATTTGTCAATAACGTGCCGCCAGTGTTAAGCCGCTCAAAAATATGATACATGCTAGTATCATCTGCTGGATCGAGCTGTTGAACAACAAAAGAGCGCAGGACTGCATTTTTTAGCTTACGCCTATCTTCATCGCGAAGCTCTTCAAATAATTTGCCTCTGTAGGGACTCTCTGGGCTTAAGCCTGTGAGTCGAAACACCCGCCGACTCCCTTCAGTTTCAGGTCCAAAATATCCTTCAAAGAAATAAAAAATACTTTTCAGTCGTTGCTGACCATCAATCACAAAAAATTTCTGGCTTTTCCTTTCGGTGTAAAGAAAAACGGCTGGAACTGGTAAACCAATCAGAAATGACTCGATAAGTTTGCTAGCTTGAACTAGCTTCCATACGAATTTTCGTTGGAAATCAGGAATCAGAATTTCTTTCTCCTTCCATTTGTTGTGCAAAACCTCCAACGTGAAATCAGCAGGATAAGTTGTAATCTGATAGTCTGGCGGCGCGCTTTCATAATCTTCATCTTCAGATGTAATAGGCTCCAGCTCTAAATCTGTTGGAGCCCGGTTTTCTCTCTCAAACTTTATACGAGCATCTGTTTCTTCAGTTGTTGTCATAATATTCGCCTCGCCCAATATCCTCTGAAAGCCTACTTCACTAGGAAAAACCTGTATAGCTGATTAAAGGATACCAAAAAATGAAAAATCAGTAAGAAGAAAAATAGGTTATTTCCTGTCACTTTACAAATTACCTCATTTCGTGCTCGCTATCCCATCACCCACACTGTAGACAAAATGTACCATTCTGTCTGAAGTTGCAAGAGCGAATCGCCGCAACCCATTACAATGGATGCGCGCAAACACATCGCCGCCCCCTACACCCCAAACCCCTTCAACACCTCATCCCTTAGTGGTTGATCACCTTCACGGCGATCTTGCCGGTTTCTTGCCAGTCAAACGGGCGGCTCTTCGTTGGGGTCATCAAGCTATGATCTCACAGCGGCGGTTGTTGCTGTAGGGCCTCGCTGCCCGCTTGTCACGCTTGGGTTGGGGATATGACTTCCACGGTGGGGGGCCGTCATGTCTTTCATGTAATGGGCGCTCTAGCCGAGTTCGAGCGATCCTTGATCGGGGAGCGCACCAAGGCCGGGATGCAAGCCGCCAAGCGCCGGGGGAAATCGATAGGCCGCCCGCGCAAGCTTACAGGTCATCAGCTTACCCGCGCCCGCGCGCTCATCGAAACCGGGGAAGAAACCCGCTCCGGGGTCGCCGAACAGTTCGGCGTCGATGTGGCAACGCCAAGAAAGGCACTTGGGAAGAGGTAAGCAAAATCCAGAAAAGTTGCTCCTAAAAAACATCATAAAAAATATGTTGACTATAGTCCGTGGACTATAAGTCAACATAATAAGATTGTTCCCTAATGAGTAATTTGCGTGATGGAGACCTTCAGAGAGCGATTTGCTCCACCATACGCCGCCTAAGGCGTGTAAGGGGTATTAGCCAAGAGGAACTAGCCCTAGCGGCTCAAATAGATAGATCATACGTATCTGGCATAGAAAGGATGCGTAGGAATATATCAATATCTCTTTTGGAAAAAATTATACCCCATCTATCTGAAGATTATCCCTCATTCTTAAAAGAAGTCATTAAGGAACTGGAAGAAAATGATCTCTCCTTATGAGGGTAAGGACAACTCTGAGTTTGCTTCTATCACAAGAAAGCTTGTTGATGATTTTCCGATATCGAGACAAGAGCTTGTTGAGATAGTAAGTGAAGCTTGGAAAGATATTTATACTTCTAGCTTTGGTAATTCTGAATTGTGTATTGGTAAGGATATATTTATACCAGCCCAAGCAACTGGTGTTATTTTAGAAAAGCTTATTGCTATTAAGCTATCAAACAGATATCCTAAAGCGTGGAGGGGAGGAATACACAAATCAGAAAAAGATATTGTTTGCTTATACAACGATAATAACTCTTTTGAAATAAAAACATCTTCAAGCGCCTCTGGTTTATACGGAAATAGAAGCACAGGACACAGGAGTGATAACAGTGTTAAAAGCCGCACAGGCTATTATCTTGTAGTTAACTATAAACTTCCTACTGAAATCGACCCGTCTAAAGGAATCAAAAAAATAAGATTTGGATGGATTGATGATTCTGATTGGGTTGGACAAGATAAACCTACAGGACAACAAGCATCTATTGGATCGGAATTAGCACGCTTGAAGTTGATTACCCTGCTCGAATAAGTTTTTTTGAATTACATTTTCAATATGCTCCAAATTATTTTTTCTATATGTTTCCAATCTATTTATAGCAATTTCAACATAATTTGGATTTATCTCTATACCTATAGATTTTCGACCGCTCTTAATCGCTGCCTCAGCAACTGATCCAGACCCCATAAAAGGATCTAAAATTATATCTCCTTGATTACTAGATGCCTTTATAATTCTCTCAATAAGCTCTAATGGAAATTGGGCTGGATGTTCTGTTCTTTCTTTAGAACTCCTATTTTTACCCGATGTCACTTTAGCAATTTGCCAAACATCTGTTGGATTTTTACCATTTGGATTGCACTTCAACTTTCCATTTTTTTTCTGATTTGGATATTTAACATTCGGATCTCGAACATCATCTAAATTAAAAATATAGTTTTCTGAATTTTTCACATACCAAAGAAACTTCTCATTACGGGGAGAAAATAATTTGCGTGCGGCTACACCGGCTCCATAGTTCCAAACCACCTCTTGTACTAGATAAAAAGGCACTCTATCCCAAAGAAGATATGGAATAGGTATTGCCTTAGCCTTACCATCTATTGAAATATATCCTAAGTTTAACCAAAACCCACCATTTTTACTGGTCAATCTATATATTTGATTGACCCATTTTTCGCACCAATCTAGATACTCGTCTAAATCCAAAATCTCTTCGTACTCCTTACCTATATTGTAAGGGGGTGACGTAACAGTTAGCGGAATACTGTCTCGATCGAAATTTTGAAGAATTTTTAAGCTGTCTCCTTGATATAATAAAACATCTTTGTTTTCATATACAGGCTCTCCTAAAAATTTCTTTATTCTTTCAAATGGCATGTGGTTTCTCCCTATAATAAATGTTGACTATATTCAACAAAAAGGCTTTAGTCAACTCTTTATGATCAGGCATCCATAATCTCCGTTATCACGCCCGCATCAATCCGTCTATCGCCCAAGAGTCCGGCCTCCTCTGCTGTGTTCCTGCCGTTCGCGCCACTGCGCGCCCGCCGCCCAGGCCGCGCTTTCGGTCTCGAACCATGCCTCCCGCACCGTTCCGGGCTGCCCGATCCGGCCCCACTCCCGCACCATCGCCCACGCGCTAAACAGGGTCGGGGTGACAAGGATGGCATAGAACCGCTGCCGGTTGCGGGCGGGTTCGCGCTGCTCCAGGTGGATCGGGGTCATCGCCACACCGGCTGGGGCCGCCACGTCTCCCGCGCCTAAAGAAGTGCCCGGCAGGGTGGCGGCTCAGAGGAATCAGGCCAGAGAACCCTTGGTGTCCTTCTTGGTTTTCCTTTCAGCTTTCTTCTCTTTCGGGGTCTTGGCTGGTTTCTTCTTGGCGTCTTTCTTGGTGTCAGTGCCTTTGCTCATGGGGTTCTCTCCGCGTGCCCCGCGCCCTCGCGAGCGGTCATCAGCATCAGATCATGGAGTTGATCAATCGAGAGGTCATCGAAGTTCATTACCAGCACTCATCTTTATCAGGCTCTAGGTTGGATATTTGCGGAAATACGATTTACTGAGAATCGAATCAACAACTTTCCTGGTCTTTCTTAACAACCAGCATCGTCGTCTGATATTCGATCACTTGCTGATCGCGCTGGTTATAGGCTTTGTTTTGGTAGACGAACAGGAACCGCTCCAGGTTTTTGGTGGGGCGCAACTCGACCACTTCAGCCTCCGCTCGGAGGGTATCCCCAAACAACACCGGCGAGGTGATCTTCATCCGGTCCACGCCGATGTAGGCATGGATTTCATAGCCGTCTTGGGCCAGAAACTCGGCGATGGTGTCGGCGTGGTGGACCAGGCCATCGGCGACGGCAAAGATGACCGGCCCCGCCAGGGAGCGCTCCTTGAACCAGGTGCCCTTGGCATACTCGGCGTTGCTGTGAATCGCCATGTTGAACCAGGTGAGTTGATGCAGGAGGGAGAAGTCCCCCTTATCCAGCGTCCGGCAGACCCGACCCGGAATTTTGGCACCCGCGATAACTTTACCCATAAAACTGATGGCTCCTCATTGCGATTAGGGATTATTCCGCTGCGCGTGCTGCTCCGTGCGGGGCACTTCCCCGCTCCCGCCCGCCGCACGCGGCACTTCCCCGCTCCCCTCAGCCATGATTCGGCGGATGGCCTCGGCCTGCGCGGGCGTCACCCAGACCTGCACATGCACCAGGCCCCGCGCGCTCAGGCGCTGGCGATAGCGGCGCTGTTTGTCGGCGTTGCGAGAGGCCATGGGCTAACCTATAGTGATTCTGGTCTCATGTTACCAAATCTGCGCTGGATTGGGGCGCTGGAGGTAGTCGGCTCCAGCCAGGACCCCCGGCCCAAATACTTCGATCCCTGCGCCGAGGATTGACCCGTGGAAGACCCACCTCCCTACCAGACCGGCCTTGCCGACCCTCTGGAACCACCCATTACCACCGAGGATCTGGTCGCCCAGGCCCACGCCCAGCGTCAGGGCATCCCCTACGAGAACCGAGAACAGTTGCTCCAGCGCCTGCCCGAGCGGTTGCGCGCCCTGGCTGACCTTGTTCTGAGTGGCAAGGCTCAAACTGGGGATGTGGCCTATGCGGTGGCCGCGCTGATCGACAGCGTTGAGAATGCTCTGACCGACGCTAGGAGAGTGCATTGAATCGTTATCTGGCTGTACTGGTGTTGGCGGCGGTCGCGGCCTGCACCGAACCGGTTGCGGACATCGCCCCGGTCATTCCGCCGTTAGCGCCGGCGCTGATCCAGCAGGCGGAAGCGGGCGATGCCGCCGCGCAATTCAAGCTGGCGGAATACTACCGGGCTACCGAACAGCCGGCGCTGATGCTGCGCTGGCTGGAGGCGGCAGCCCGTGGCGGTCATCCCACGGCGCAAGTCAGCCTCGGCGTCCTGCATCTCGCGGGTGATCTGGCGCCTGCCAATCGGGTGACGGCTTATGCCTGGTTCCTCCGTGCGGCAGGCAGCGACCATGCGGATGCAGTTCTGCTGGAAGGACTGTTGAACGTGGAACTGTCGGCTCAGGAAGTGCAACAAGGTCTGGCGCTGGCGCAAACGCTCACCGCCCCGCTCCCAACGCCATGACCGATACCCGCTACGCAGATCCTCATCCGCTCTCCCTCGACGACCTCGACCCGAAGAGCGCCACCACCGACCGGCTCATCGCCATGGTGCGCAGTCACCGCGAGGGCGAGGAATACCCCACCGCCGAGGTTCTGCTCGGCAACCTGCCAGTGGTGCTATGCGCCCTGTGCGATCACGTTTTGTCGGGCGAAGCGACCGCGCTGGATGTCGCTTACCGGCTCGCTTCTCTCATCGACGTGATCGAGGGTCGCCAGGGCCAACCCCCGGCACCCCGGCGCACACACTAACCCCGCCGCGCCCGCATCTCGTTCGGGAGCGGAAATAGTAACCATAATTATATTTTTGGTATATTCTAATAATATTTACTCAATCCCTCGGTGGTGGGTTGGTTATGAGCATCGGACAGCGGATCAAGCAGGCGCGGATGGCGCACAAGCCCAGGATGACGCAGAAGCAGCTCGCTGAAGCCGTGGATGTGTCGTGCCCGGCAGTCACGCAGTGGGAAAAGGGCGATAACAAGATGCCCGCCGGGGATAATCTGGTGAGGGTAGCCCGGACGCTGGGCGTCACCACCGAATGGCTGCTCTATGGCACGGGTTCCGGCCCAGGTGAACCGCGAATTGAGAATAAAAACCCGCTGGGTCTGGATCAGGAAACTCTACTGATGGCGCAGGCGTTTCAGTCCTTGTCTGCCCAAAATCGGGCGGTGGTGCGAACGGTGATTGATTCGCTCCGTGCGGGTAGACCCGAACGGTAGCGCCGTCCGTTACGCGGGGTGGGCTTACAAAGCCAGTTCGCCCAGGGGCAAATCAAACCGGGAGCGGGCCACCGCTGGCGCGGGGCTGAAATTCATCAGCAGCGGATCGGTGTCCGGTGTGGTCGGGGCCGTTTCCAGTTCGGGCCATTGGCCTAATTTCCAGCACGTATCAAACATCTCCAGCGCCGTGCGCCACATCATTTCACCGTCCTGAAGATCGGCCTTGCTCATCTCGAAAATCCTGACTTCGATGGGATCGCGGGTCTGCACGAAAACAAAAATCACGCTCTGGCCGCGTACCAAATCCCGATAGAAGGCCGCCGATAGCGGATAGCGGTAACGGGTCATAGCGGTTTCGATGCTGTCCAGATTCCAGGTGGTCTTGAGTTCGATGATTTGCCGCTTGCTCTCGTGGTGAATGTCCAGCCGCCCCTTGAGCGGCAGCAAACCATGAGCGCGGGGCTGAACAATCGTCCGTTCCTTCTTGCCGCCCCGGAGCAACTTCCGGGCTTCCGGGCTGGCTTGCAGGGCGGCGACAATGGCGCGGGCGCGGTCCAGTTCGGCGGGCTTGATCGGCGTCCAGCCTTGCGCGGTCGTCCATTCCCATTCTGCTCTGCCGATTCGACTGCGGCGGTCTTCGTGGATCACGCGGAATTCCCGCTCAAGCTGCTTCGGCGTCAGCGCCAAGGCGTGAACCAGCGTTCCGAACCGCATCGCGCCGGTGGGTTCCTCGGCGGGCCGCTGCGGGTCGAGGTATTTCCGCCAACACGCGGCGGGACTGTTCAACATCTCAATGAGCCAGTGTGATGAAACGGCGGGCAAGGTGTGGTAATCGTGGTTGTTCATGGTCGTTCCTCCGATTGAGCGCCTTCCTTGGCGCATGGATTGATTACTTGCCGTTGCCGTTATGGCCGTTGCCGTTGTCCGGTTTGGATTCGATCAATCGAATCATTCCGGGCGTGTAATGAAGCTGTCGGAACTCCGAGATAGCGGCGGCATATTTGCCATCGCTGACTACCTCAAATTCCACCGCGAAATAACCGTTACCATTAGCCCGACTAGCGCGTTTGCACATATGCGCCCGGATGGTTTTACCTAAAAGCGACTCGCCTTTAAGCCGATACATCCGGCGCAATTCCTCAAACTGGTCAAGACTTTCGGTCTTGAATAAAATCGAGGAAAGAACGCCATCCGGGTCAACAAATAAAACCGCCAGCCACTTTTGTAGCGGGTATCCAAAAAACTCACCCTCTGAAATTTGAGCACCCACTAACTCCATGTCGAGTTTGGGACCGCGAAAATTGCTAGACCCAATTTTGAATTGCCCTGCCTGGCAATCCGATCTCCATTGCCGTATCGAATCCGCCAAGATTTGACCAGGTTCAAGTTTGGTTACATCATCGAGGATGATTTCATTTCCCATTTTCATTCTCCAATGTTGCCCGGCCTTTCGACCGGGCAAAGTAATTAGCGGTTATCGGGATAGGGACGGGGATAATCGGGAACGACAATCAAACAACGCCGCTGCGTATCCCATTGCAGCGCGCAACTGCGTTGTGAAAGCCATGCGGTTAATTTCAGCATTCGGGTCGCTGGGTTAAAATCACCGCGAATGGTTTTATTCCTGGCACGGCGAAGCGCGGCAAACGTCCAAATGATGTAAACCTTGCTATTCCTATGCATGGCCGATCTCCGGGTTAAACCCGTCGTGATTCCACCAACTACCGGCCTTTTCCTCCTCGGTTTCCAGCCAGCTTTTACCTTCCGGGCTGTCCAGCCAATCATCAAAACTCGCCGCTTCGGCGGCGTGGCTGGTGTCTGACCAGGGCGCATAAGCCGGATCGGCGTCCAGCAGGGCGCGCGCTTCGATCAACAAGCGGTCGTCGGGTTGCGATTGGGGGGCAATTCGTGTTTTCATGGTCTTGACCTCGTTCATATCGGTTCCGGGGTTGTCGTGGGGCGCTTGCGTTGTGCGAAAACGCAAGCGCCTTTTTTCATGCCGCTTTCCTTTGTATCTGCTTCATCCTTGCGATTCTTTCCCATTCGGCAAGCGTTTCCATTGCTTCCATAGCGTCTAACAGCGTGATGATCTCCTGGTTAGTCATGTAGTGGTATTTATCCGGGCCGCCGATTTCGATGCGGATTTCTCCGGCGCTATTGAGCAATTCATACAATTCAGCGTTCATCACAGTCTCACTCCTGGGAAGTTGTCGGGGAAATTGCGGGGTACATATTGGCAAGGCTCATTCATAACCTCATCCCAATTATTTTCTTTGATGTCGGCGTAAACCTCTTCCGCAAGCACCTTGATTTGCTTTCCATTCAGGAATTGCGTTATATCAAGGCTGATAAAGATTGGTGTTCTGACTAAGTAGGCGTCTCCATGATGGTCATAATCCAGATCGCCGCGTTGCTTGACGCAGCGCCGTAAAGTGACAGAGAGAATCAGGACGCTATCCGCGCCTTGTCCTTCATCGAATTCATACTCGACCAAGGCGGGGTAATCCTTGCCCATAAGTTCAATCTTGGTTTCATGATCTATGGTCATCTTTCATGCTCCTACGGTTGTGGTTTAACTACACCTATATTTTAATATTAGTTAATAAAAAAGTAAATATAATTAACTTTTTAAGCGTAAAAATAGCCCGTCCGGTCGTTTATTATTTTTTTCCGATAAATTGCAAGAAAAGCTCTGGGGAGAGAGAGAAAGAAAAGCTCTGGGGAGAAAGCGCCCTGATAGGAAAGGCCCACCGAAAAAACGGCGGGCCACAAACCGAGTCAACGCAGCAGGAAACCGCGCGCCCACACGCCAGAAGCGGCGGCGGGCCGCCAAGCGCCCCACGGCGGAAGCGCCGAGAAACCGCACGGAAAAACCACCACCGGCAACCCCAAACCCACCGCAAAGGCGGCGGAAGCCCAGGAACCGGACCCGAGGCCACAAAAGCAAGCGCCGGGCGCGGGCGAGGGAAGCAGGCCGGAGGGACACGGCGCGGAAGGGAAAACCACCAACCCCGAACCGGGGCCACCAGCAACGGCAGCGCGCACCAGCGCGACGGAGCGGCGCGCGAAAGCGCCGCGACCCTCGCCGAAGGCGGAAGCGGAAAACACAACGGCAGCGGGCGCGGACAGCCGGACAAACGCATCAGAACCGGAAGCGCAACCGACCGCGACGGAGCGGCCCGCCGCCAGCGCCGAACCAACAACGCCAGCAACGAGCGGGCGGAAAACCGGCGACAGCCGCCGACCGCCAGAGAAAGCCACCACGCCAGCCGGAGCCGGCACGGGGCAACCGAGGGCGGCCAACACTAGACCGCACCGCAGCGAGCGGCGAAAACCGCCGCAAGGCGGCGCGACGCGCGACCGCGCCCAACAGGAGCGGGCGGCGGCGCAACGGGAACGGACACGGCGAAACCGCCCGGAACGCGGCGCACCGCACAGAACGAAACGGCGGGCACCAAGCGCCGCGCCCACGAACGGGAAAACCGCGCGGCGGCGGCGGGAGAGGCAAACCGAACAACGGCAACGAAGCCAGAGAAAGACCGCACAGACGGGCGGAACGACACGCCAAGAGCCGCGCCAGCCCACGGAGCGAACGCGCAACGGGCGGACAGAACGACGGAGGAAGGGACAGGAGCGAAAGCGAACGAGGAAGCAGCCACGGGACACCCCACAAACACCCGGAAACCGCCGAGAACCGGGCCAGCCGAGAACCGGCCAGCAAGCACAGACTAGCAGAAAAAGAGGAAAAAAGCAAGCAGAAACAACAACAAAGGCCGAAAACCCCGCCCGCAACCCGCCCGGACGCCGACCCGCACCCCTTGCCCTCCTTTTCGGTCTAGCACCAAGGAAAGGCAGGCAGGACGCCGTATTTTATCCACGGCTCCAGTGCATGGACGCACGCTCGCGCGGGTTTTGGTTTCAGTTTCCGCTGCTGCGTGGATCGAGTAACGCGCGGGGCGGTCTTTTTCGCGCCGCGCGCTCGTAGACTCTCCGCGAACTGTTCAGGGCGCGCGGGCGCTGCGTAGCCAGCCGGCGCGACCCGGCAAACCCGCGTGGAGTGCGTATCTTTCGGTTTGCGGTGCGGCGTCCAGCGCGCGCGCCGGGAGCGCGCCACGCTGAACCCCTCTTTTTGCCCCGCCCGCCCGCCGACCTCCCCATTTAAGGCGGGCGCGGCGGGGCGGGGGCGAAGAGGCGGGCGCGCGCTTTTATGCCGCAAAGGATTCACGGGCCGAGGCGCGTGGGCGAGGGCGTTTCTTTTCGCGCCCTCGCCCACTGAGCAGCGCCCGGCCCGGCCACGAACCGCGCGCCACGCCGATAAGCCCCCTCAACCCTCTATTCGACCCACTCCCGTTCGTTCTGGCTGCATCCGCCCGCGAAGCAGGACAGCGACAGCGCGGTTGATTCTGTGCGCCGCGTGGATGAAGCGATAAACGGGGTGTGCTGGGGAAAAATTTAACAAGACGCTGCGGCTTTCGCGGTCGCAATGGCGGCTTCCACTTTGTGCTCGGTAAACGAATAAGCGAAGTTTTGACCGATCAGCCAATAGCTACCGTCCTTCTTTTGGATCAGCGCTCCGGCTCGGGTATCGTGCCGATAAAGAGCGATGCCGATAAAGGTACAGCCCTCCGGCAAGGTGTCGGTGTACTGCCGCCAATCGCCGCCCAGGGTCAGATTCAGCCGTTGTCTTGACATGGCAAGTTCCTTTGTTGACGTCATCCGCCGGAGCGCCTTTAACGCTTCGGCAGGCGCATTAAATATATCAGAATCAAGCAACTACGTCATTTTACGCAACCGCAACCCATCCGGCTTGACCTCGGTGCAAGGAATCTCGGTCGCCATTGGCAACTGGCCGTAGACCCGCAGGCGGGAAGGGTTCAGCGTCTCCACCATCGCCTCGAATCCGGCCATGAAGTAGCGGCGGGTGATGCGCTGGCGAAGATCAGGAACGGCCAGCGCCTGGACTGAGCGACGCAGGATCTGGCCCGTAGCGCGGCATCCCGTAGCGGTGGGTTTTGGCGTCGGGTCGGGATCAGCGAGCGAGCGGACGAGGAGCGACGAACGACGCCGCGAAAGTGAGCGCGCGGCGGGCGAAGGGAGCTTGCGACCGGAGACCGCCGAGAAGGGCGAGAGCGACCGAGCAAGGAGCCTTTGAGCGAGCGAGGGAGCTTGCGACCGAAGCGAGCGAGAAGGCGACGCCGCGAAGGGAGCGGAGTCCCGCCAGCGCGAACGGGCGGCGGAGAGAGGAAGCGACGAGGAAGCGAAGCGAGCGCTGCATCCAGGAGCGGGGGTTTTGGCTTCGGTTCTGTATACGGCGTCCCGTAGCGGTGGGTTTTGGCGTCGGGCCTCGATACCGCTTCCCGCCGCGCCGTGGGAGACCGGCGCGGCGCACACGAACCGCTCCCAGAGTACGGCGTGCGCGCCGGGAGCGCGCCGCCCGCAGGGATGCGCGCCGGTTCCCGTGGCCGAGAACCCCTAATGAATTGCCCTCGATAAGCCACACCAGACGCGATTTAAGACCACGAAAGGAAGAGACCAGGAGGAGATATTCCCAACTAAAAACAGCGCGCGTCTGGCTGTATGCGTAAAGCCATTGGCGCTAATTCAGGATCGTGATAAATTATCACTGAACACTAAATTTCGAGGTGAATTTATGACCAACGACGAACGGATCGGCCACAAGATCATGGTGCAGCGCGCTGTGCTCCGCATGAACCAATCCGAATTAGCCCGCCGAATCGACGTGCGGCAAAGCTACATCAGCATGATCGAGAACGGTGATCGCCCGATCAGCGATGAGTTGCTGCGAAAGATCAGCGCCGCTCTGCGCTGCAAGCCCGAGGAGTTAAGGCAATGGGACAAAGCGGCATAGCGAATATCGCCATAGGATTTGAGTGGACGCCGTTTAGTCACGGCTTCGTGTTCTGGGAGTATCCCGGCCCGGCTCATTTACCGCCGTCCGATGAAATGGGACAGCAGGAATGGCTGGAGGGATTCATGCAGGCTCACGCGGATGACCCGGATGAACCTTATGACCCGGACCACCCGGAGGGTGGGGAAACAGCGGCGGATGCGCTCAGGCGGATGTTGCCCGGCAATCCGCATCTACCGGCGCTGTTGGCGTTGCTGGCTCGGTCATGACCCGGCTTGACCGCCTGACCGCGCCCAACCGTACCGGAAACAGCGCATGGCTCGCTGCACAGACGTAACGTTGCCTTTAAAAACAGGCAGAATCTACTAACTTTACACAGGATAACAGACAACCAGCCATAACAAACTAACTTTTTAATTACAAAAGGAAAAGCCCGCTTCGTGCTTTGGCTGGCTGTCGCGGGCTTGTCCGGGTTCCATTAACAACAATGGAGATTTCCTTGTGATTCAGACCTTATCTTATCAGGATCGGTTCGCGTTCACGCGAGCCATTGATGACCGTATGACATCGGGAGGTTCGCTATGAAACCCGCCGATGTTGCTTCACTCCCCCCCGAAGTTGCCCCGCCGCTACCGGCTGCGGTCGCCGAGATTGGCAAGATCCACTTTGAGGGCAACATCATCCCTCACCCGTGGTATCAGCACATCACGCTCGAATCCGGCAAG
>Ga0209573_1004177_pt1 | contig 14646 bp, 13 predicted proteins | sample TNRBio252014_DNA_FD_185870 | JGI IMG/M metagenome (GOLD analysis project Ga0209573, IMG submission 185870) | Wastewater treatment Type I Accumulibacter community from EBPR Bioreactor in Madison, WI, USA - TNR Reactor_6/25/2014_ DNA (SPAdes)... | ecosystem: Engineered > Bioreactor > EBPR >...
ATTCTCCAGGCCATCCAGTTCTGCCTTGAATGTTTCGCATCGGGTACCTTTGCTGTCGCTTATCTTTTTATAAATCGCATCAATTTTTTGTTGTTTCTCTTTATTCAGCTGTTCTTTCCAGGCTCCCATTTTTTTAAGTTCTTCGACATGATCCTGTTGCCATTTTAGCTGGTAGCTGCTCAATACCCCCAGCACTATGGTGGCAGGTTTGCTTATAAAACTTAAACCCTTCATGGTTTCGGCAGCCATTTCTTTGATAAATGCTTCTTCCCCTTTATTAAATGTTTCCTGCACCTCCTGGTCCAATTCGTCGGCCATTAGATCAATTTTACTTTTGAAATTGCTAACCATATCAGCATAGGCTTTCCTGGTGCCATAATCCTCATTGTAATTCTTGACATTGTTAGATAATTTGGGGGGCTCTGGCATCCAGTTTTTCGGAAAATATTCATAGATGGCAATCAATTTTTTGATCTTTTCAAAATCAAGATCCTGCGCTTTGTAGTTTTTATTATGATTTTTTAATACCTGCTCAGTAAAGGGATTGGGAGAATTTTCCAGCGCCTCTTTGTAAAAGTCCTCTGTTTTGATGGGATCGCCCTGTAGTTCTTCCAACAAACCACCGCATAGTTTCGAATCAGGATGGTAGGGATTGATCCGGTTAGCAATAGCAAAAAATCTTTTGGCGCTGTCAGGTTCGCCAAACCCCAGCCAGGCCTGGCCGAGATTATTTAATACAGTACTGTTAAGAGGCAAATCATCCTGTAGTTTTCTTAACAGGGGCATTGCCTGCTCCGGGTATCCATAACTGGTGAGTAAGGCCGACATATTGTTTTGCCAGTTAAGATTGGCCGGATCCATTGCCACCGCTTTTATACTTAATGCCAGCGCAGCCTGCGGATGACCTTGCAGCATGGCCAGCACTGCGGCGCTTACTATATCTGTTGCTTTCGGTGTTTGGGCTATTACTTTTTTAACTATTGCTATTTCAGCAGCATCGGCTTTTGCCATCATTTTATTGTACAAATTGGTTGCGTAAGCTGCTACTTCATTTTTTGTCAATATTTTTTTTGACATACCAGCAATTCTTGCAGCATCTTTTCGGGGAATTAATTGATTGTTACTGGTGAATTCCGGATAGTCAGCCATGGTTGCATTATGCTGCTCCATTACCGGCATCACATCTTTCATCATTTTCTTCATTTCCTCCTGTTCTTCCTTCGACATGCCTTCCGCTTTCATTGCTTCTTCCAGCAGCTTATTCATATCGGGCTGTTCTGTTGAAGTCTTTTGTTGCACAGGTTTTTTACCAGATTGTGAAAAGCAGGTAATAGTAGAAAGCAGAATTGTGATAAAAAGCATTTTTTTCATAACTGCATTATTTCAGTGTAAATATGACGACAAGATGAATGATAAATTATCCCTGAAAAACATGATTTTCTGATCTGTCTTATTTTATTTTTACAAGTGGATAATGTACTCCCGGCGCATTTTTTTTAGCGATATGCAATATTCTTCCTCCTTTCACCGCTTCATAATAGCAGGTAAATACAGTAGTAGAGCCAGAATATTTTGTGAAGGTGATCTCCCAGTCATTAACCGTAAATTGTCCGTTATACTTATTGTCAAACACCACCTGTGATCCGCCCATAGTACCCATATTACCGGCAATGCGGGCATTGTAGGTGCCTGCAGACTTAAAGAAAAAATCCTGCCCGCCTGAAGAAAAAGTCATTCCTGCATTTGCTCCGGTGTATACATTATAATACTGAAGTACAGAAGAACCAGAACTACTCCAGTCACCAATAATATCCTGTTTGGTTACAGCAAACCGGTTACTGCCCCTCATATCTTTCAGCATATTCAGATTTGGAAAGTGTTTAAGGTATTCTTCTTTACCAGGTGCTGCAGCCTCTGAGCAATAATACACACCGTTATCAATAATAACCCTGAAGCCAATAAAGACACTATTCCCTGTACTTTTTTCAATTCCTGTTCCCTCAGCATAATAGTTAAAAGTAGCTATGCTTTGCACATCCGGGTTAAGCCAAAGGTTAGTTACAGTATATCGGGGAGAAATGAATTTATCCCAATAGTATTGTGTAATGTCACTTTCACCTGTGCGATTCAGGTTTGCCGGTGCTTCCATGCCATAATGAATATAGAATTTGGTGTTTTCTTTTGTAACCAATACATAGTCTTCCATGGCTTTTGCCGTCCAGCCGTCATTGAAAGCGGTAGTATTTTTTACGATGCCACTATTTCCAACTGATACTGTTTGATTACCGGGTTGTTTATTTACAGGATTGTCCCGGACAGCTGGCTTTTTCATTTCAACCGATGCCAGAAAGCTTTCTATTGCTGTTTGGTATTCTTCTGAGTTAAAAAGTATGAGAATGTTGCACATTCTTTCATAACCGGTGGTAGTGACCAGCAGTGCCACACCTTTGCTTTCATTACTTTCAAACGGGGCATATCCTGACTGTACTTCCCATTCACCTTCCTTTGCTATGGCTTGCATGGCGGGGGCGGAGGTTACTTTTACCATTTCCTTTACGACAGTTTCCCAGGCCGCGTCAAAATTTTTTTTACTATCCGAACTGCCTGGTAGTGATTTGTACAGAGCAATGGCGCAGAATGCTCCTGTCTTTGCATTTTCAGTAGCGTATGAAACACCTGATTCATTACTTTCTTTTTTCCAGTCTGCCGGAGCTGAAAAGGAAAAAAGATCAAATTTCTCTGCCGGCTGTGCAAATGTTGCAGTGGCAGGAATGATAAACAAGTAGAAAAGTATTTTTTTCATATTGTCTATTTATATATCCATTTGAGATATGCGAATAAAAATTTTACCAAATATGAGGATTGGCCGGGAACAAGGTCATCCCTGAAAAACAGGATATTTTGATGGGGCCGTAAAATCATGGAAAAAGGGGAGAAGGTCTTCTGGAGTAGTTTGTTTATTTGTAAAGCCAGGCTAATGATTTATCTTACTACAATGAGAAAAGTAATTTTTATACTTATCGCCATCAGTTATGGATTTACAGCAGGTGCACAACGCACTGGTCCGGCCGGAAAAGTGGACAGCTTGTTAAAAGTACTGTCAGGCTCGAAAGAGGACACTGGTAAGGCGATGATTCTTCTTACACTGGCCAGCCTCTATGAAACCAATAACCAGGATTCTGCGGAATACTACCTGCAAAAAGGAAAAGCCTTGTCAGAGGAGTTAAAGTTTGATATTGGTATTTACTACTATTATCAGCAAGGAACTGTTCTGTCCTATACTAAAGGTAATTATACAAAAGCGCTGGAAGAGTCGAATAAGGGGCTTGAAATGGCCAGAAAGCTAAAGGACACTTCAAAAGTGATAACGATGCTTAATAACCTTGGTATTATAAGTGCTTACCTGGGAAATTATCAAGAGCAATTAGACTATGCACTACAGGTTAAGGATGCAGTGGAATCCGTAAAGGATTCTTCGATGTTGTCCGGTGCTTATCATAACCTTGCTAACTGTTATCATAACCTGGGTCAATACAGAAAGGCTGTGGAAGCAGCAGGTTATTCAGTATATGTAAATAGTATTTTCAGTGAGAAAAGCATGTATATAAACCGGGCTTATGCTACACTGGCTCAGGCTTATGATGGTCTCCGTATGGGAGACAGCGCTTTGCATTTTTACACTATCGCAATTAATGAATCAGTTCGGCTGAATGATAAATATGCAGAAGGAACCATATACGGCTACATGTGCAATTTATATGCTGGTATGAACCGTTTTGGTGATATGCTGAAAGCTGCTGAAAAGTCATTGTCTTTATCAAAAGAACTTCAAAGCAGGCAGATGATGGCCAGTTCGCTTTATAATACAGCATATGCCCAGTTTTTAACCAACAATAATAAGGAAGCGTATAAGAATATTAATGAAGCCCTGGCTATTGCTGTTGCTGACAGCCTGGGTGATGAACTTAAGAATTGTTATACAGTACTCTCTTATATAGCTGCCAGAGAGGGGGACTATGTTACATCCATTTCAGCAAAGCAAAAAGCAGACTCTATTGAGGATGCTTCTTTAAACGAAAAAGTATTAAAAAGTACAGCCGATCTTGAAAAAAAATATGAAACAGAAAAAAAGGATAACCAGATAAAACTTCAGCAAGCTGAAATAAAGCGGAAGAGTACATTGAACTATATCCTTATTGGAGGAGCTGTTGCATTATTGATGGTTTCCTTTTTATCATACAGAAACTACCGGCAAAAACAAAAATTGCAGCAGCAACGGATTAATGAACTGGAAACAGAAAAAAAACTGGCTGCTACAGAAGCAGTATTAAAAGGTGAAGAGCAGGAACGAACCCGCCTGGCAAAAGACCTGCATGATGGATTAGGAGGAATGTTGTCAGGCATTAAATACTCATTTCAGACTATGAAAGGAAACCTTATCATGACACCGGAAAACCAGCAGGATTTTGAACGAAGCATGGATATGCTGGACAGTTCCATCCGGGAAATGCGCCGGGTGGCTCATAATATGATGCCGGAGGCTTTGGTAAAATTTGGACTGGATACAGCATTAAAGGACTTTTGTAATGACATTAACCTGTCGGGAGCATTGAATGTAAGTTACCAATCCATTGGAATGGAAGCTGCCGTTATTGAACAAACAACCGCTATCACCGTTTATCGTATTGTACAGGAACTTATTAATAATACGATGAAGCATGCTGCTGCTAAAAATGCAATAGTACAGGTAAGCAAAACAAATGGCATCTTGTCGGTAACGGTGGAGGATGATGGTAAGGGCTTTGATACAGCTGTGCTGAGCCAGGTAAGAGGAATAGGCTGGGATAATATAAAGAACAGGGTAGAGTTTCTTAAAGGAACTCTCGACGTGGATTCACAACCGGGTAAGGGAACATCTGTTCACATAGAATTAAATGCGTAAATGGCAATCAAAGTTTTTATAGTGGATGATCATTATATGGTCATTGAAGGGATACGTTCTTTACTGCAGTATGAGAAGAAGGTGGAATGGACAGGTCATGCCATGAATGCTGACTCCTGCCTTGCTTTTCTCCGGCAACAGCAGCCGGACATCATACTGATGGACATCAACCTGCCTGATAAAAGTGGTATTGATCTGTGCAAAGAAGTGAAAGAAGCATATCCACGGATCTTTATTATCGGGCTCAGCACTTTTAACCAGCAGAGTTTTATTCAGAAAATGTTGGATAACGGAGCATCCGGGTATGTACTCAAGAACGCCACACAGCAGGAACTGATGGAAGCCATTGAGATTGTGATAAAAGGAAAAACATACCTGAGTGATGAGGTATCCCGTTCCCTGCGAAAGAATGATCATGATTCAGCACCTGTATTAACAAGAAGAGAAAAAGAAGTGCTGGAACTGATAGCGGAAGGAATGACAAATAACGAGATCGCTGAAAAAATTTTTATCAGTGCCAGTACTGTGGATACACACAGGAAAAACTTACTGGCGAAAATGTCGGCCCGGAATACAGCGGAACTGGTGAAACTCGCATTTTATCACAAACTGATCTCACTTGATAACCAGTAACACTAAAAAAACTGGCAGGTAAGTATGGATAAGATTATAATGATACTGTTACTGATCATCCAGGGAGTTATTGCTGCTGCCCGTGACCGTACGGGTATTCAGATTAATGATACCATTCAAAAACCGGTGATCAACAGGATAGAAAAGAATCTTCCGCTGAAACCAGGACTGAAAAATCTTTCTTTACCTCAGCAAATAGAATTGGAACTCAATAGAATTATGGATAAGTATAAGGAGCAACCCAGTACACCAGTTATATGGTCGAAGATCAAAATGGAAGTCAATAATTTTTTGTATTCTCTTTACAGGAATGGCAAACTGGCTGGGGCGAAGACTGCAGAAGCTTATTTTATAAATATTGATCAGCAGACGATGACAGCTCAGGATATTGCTTCTGGTAAAAAGGTGCTTATTGTTGGTTATACTTCTACTGTAAAGCCGGCAGAGTTTGAAATTATCCGTATAGAAAGAATGCCTTCCGGAAAATAATCATTCAAAATCTTCGTATAAAAGATATTTCTTCCGGATCTTTTTGAATTCACTCAATTCAGGTTCCCAGCTTTTCCTGATTTCTTCTTCACTTTTGCCGGCTTTTATTTGCTGCCACAACTCATTATTGCCAGCCAGCTTGGTGAAAAAGGATTGTTCCATATTGCCAGATTTTGGCACAATAAAGAAACTGTCTTTTTGCGGGAATAATTTGTAGGCTTCTATCAGCCATTTCAACTGAACCTTGTTATCAACTTTCATCAATACCTCCTCCGGTGTTCCGCTAAGATCCCAGCCATAGCAAAGCTGCCCGTACAATTTTGATTTTTTTGCCCCTTCGTTGGGGTTGGGAGTAAAAGAGTAAAGACTTTTTGGCAGAGACGGATGTCCGAATACCTGGAATTGTTTATTGGTGCCTCTTCCTTCGCTTAGTACGGTACCTTCAAAGAAGCAGGTAGAAGGGTATAAATAGATGGATTGGATATTAGGAAGATTGGGAGAGGGCTTTATTGGTAAAACGAATTTACTTTTATGCGTATAGTTGGCACATTTAATGATCTGGAAGTGAAAAGGTGTATCAACAGAATTTTCAGCTGTCTTATAATAGTCATGCCTGGCGTTTGCTTTTTCACTCAGCCATTTTTCACCGGCTATCATTCTTGCATATTCAGCTACTGTCATTCCATAAACGACTGGTACTGGTTGCATACCAACGAATGATTTATATTTTTTATCCAGTACGGGACCGTCTACATAATGCCCGTTAGGATTAGGCCGGTCAAGGATCATTAATGGTTTGCCCAACTCAAAAGCAGCTTCCATAAATTCTTCCAGGGAAGAAATGAATGTGTAGAACCGTACACCCACATCCTGGATATCAAAAATGAGTAAGTCAACTTCTTTCAGGTCTTCGGCTGATGGCTTTCTTTTGCTGCCGTATAAGGAGATGACAGGTATCCCGGTTTTATCATCAATATAATTGCCCACTTTTTCGCCGGCATCAGCAGTGCCCCGGAAACCATGTTCCGGCCCAAATATTACTTTGATATCAATACCCAGTTTTCTCAATGTATCAACAAGATGGGTGTTTCCCACCATCGATGTCTGGTTCGCAAAAATGCCAACAGAATGGCCTTTGATAAGCGGTAAGTATACATTGATCCTCTCAGCGCCGGCTAAGATATTTTGTTCAGTTTTCTGAGCTGAGCTGTTGATATACAGAAGTAAAAACAATACAATGGGGGCCATTTTTTTCATGACATATAATTTTATCGGAAAATCTGAAGTAAAATACTGTAAATAATAATACAGACTGCCGGACATATTTAAACGGTTGCATTGGCCAATTTGGCCTAACTTGCACCCCGGTTTTGGTAATAAACCAATCATTTAAAATCAATAAGCATGTCTCAAGTAAAAAGTGGTGATAAAGTAAAAGTACATTATCATGGTAAGTTGACCTCTGGTGAAACATTTGATTCCTCCGCCGGCCGTGCCCCGCTGGAATTTGAAGTGGGTAGTGGGATGGTTATAAAAGGATTTGATGACGGTGTGACGGGAATGGCCGTTGGTGAGAAAAAAACCATTAATATTCCTTTTGATGAAGCATATGGTCCAAGAAATCCTGAAATGGTAATTGAAATGCCGAAAGACAGATTTCCGCAAGACCTCGAAATAGAAGTAGGGATGCCTCTTTCGATGAGTGATGGCCAGGGACAGCAATTCCAGGTGACCATCGTTGAAATTAAAGATGAAGCGGTAATGCTGGATGCTAACCATCCCCTGGCAGGGCAGGACCTGATCTTTGATCTGGAGCTGGTGGAGATCGTCGGAGGAAGTCCGCTGATCATTATGCCGTGACCCAATTTGCAATAAGTGATTTTATAAAATAAAGGTTCAGGTTGTTTTGCAATCCTGAACCTTTTGTTTGCCTGGTGCAAATCGTAAACAAATTATTTCCTGTTCAGCCACCAGCCCAGCCACAATCCCGCCAGTCCCCAGGCGGCCAGCGAATCAATTAAATGACCTGTGAGTGTTTCAGTGGGAGTTTGAAACCAGTTGTGTGCAGTATATGGACCCCAGAGAAAAGTGACCAATCCCAGGGCTACTGAGCCGGCAAATATCCTGGTAGCCGTTGGTGTGCCAGCTCTTGTCAGTATATATATCAGGCAAAATACAAGGAATAAATCAACGAGGAAGCCGCGAATCATAGGGCGGGCCATGTTGTGACTGTATGCCGTTTTATACATAACTGTTGCCCATGGCTTGCCATCCATTGTTTTACCCAGTTCCATGGCTTCCTTTTCCGGAGTACCTGGTGGAACTGTAGGAAGCATGTAGATACCATCCTCTTTTAATGCGGAACTTAAATAAGTCAATACACTGTCTTGTCCAGGTGTGTATTTTGCTTCAGCATTGTGAAGCTGGAACACCGTCCATGACAAAAATTGCCATGCAAAAACGAGAATAGCTCCAACAATGGAGCCAATTAACCATTTTTTCATGTTAGTTGATTTTGGTTTAGGTATAAAAGGTAGACATATTCTGGCTTTTTGTCAAGTGTTTTCCCCTTCCTCTCTTTTAGTCGTATATTCGATGCCCTTAAATGTTCCTATGTTTCAGCATTACAAGTTTACCGCAGCAGAGAGATTTTTACAGTATGTACAAATTGATACACAGAGCGATCCACAATCTTCTTCTTATCCCAGTACTGAAAAGCAGAAGGACTTGAGCAAGATACTGGCAACCGAGCTACAACAAATGGGCATCGCTGATGCACATATGGATGAATGGGGGTATGTGTATGCGACAATTCCATCTACCACCAGTAAAAAAGTGCCGGTGATCTGTTTTTGTGCCCATGTGGATACGGCGCCTGATTGCAGTGGTACGAATGTGAAACCAATACTGCATAGAAATTACCAGGGACAGGATATCGTGTTGCCTGATGATAAAACACAGGTACTGCGAATGAGTGACTATCCCTATTTACAAAAACTGACCGGTCATGATATCATCACTGCGTCAGGTACTACATTACTGGGCTCAGATGATAAAGCAGGTGTGGCAGAGATAATGGACATGGCCAATTTTTTAATGACCAACAAAAACATTAAGCATGGAGAAATAAAAATACTGTTTACGCCTGATGAAGAAGTAGGAAAGGGTACAGCGAAAGTTGATCTAAAGAAGCTGGGCGCCAATTTTGGTTATACATTGGATGGGGGTGATGCCGGTTCGCTGGAAGATGAAACCTTCAGTGCAGACGGAGTGCAGGTAATTATTCATGGCGTGATAGCACACCCGGGATACGCAAAAGATAAAATGATCAATGCCATGAAGATTGCCGGAGAGATACTGGCGGCATTACCCAAAGACAGGCTTTCACCTGAATCAACAGATGGAAAGAGAGGGTTCATTCACCCGGTAAGAGTGGAAGGAATAGCTGAAAAATGTACGATCGATTTCATTATCCGTGATTTTGAAACAGATGGGTTGAAAAAAAAGGAAGATTACCTGCGGACACAGATCGAAGAAAGAATGCGTACCTATCCGAAAGCTTCTTTTGAGTTTACCGTTACAGAGCAGTATCGCAATATGAAAGAAATACTGGATGTCAACACTCATGTCGTTGACTTTGCCAAAGAAGCAATTGCCAGGGCAGGATTAGAACTGAAAATGGAAAGCATCCGTGGTGGTACTGATGGCAGCCGGTTGTCTTTTATGGGATTACCTTGTCCCAATCTTTTTGCCGGAGAACAGGCTATTCACTCCAAATTGGAATTTATCAGTGTGCAGGATATGAATAAAGCGGTGGAAACGATGGTTCACCTGGTCTGCATCTGTGAAGAGAAAAGTTAATAGTAACTTGCATCATAAATTTTAAACTATGGATATTGGACTTTGGCTCTCGCATAATTGGTGGATCATCGCAGCCGTGATCGTTTTTTTTGGTTCTTTATTTACTATCAACCAGGGTTATATTGGTGTTATCACACTATTTGGCAAGTACCGCAGGGTAGCGAGGCCGGGTTTGAATATCAAAATTCCTATACTGGAAACGGTTTACCGTAAAGTGTCAATTCAAAACCGTTCGGTAGAGCTGGAATTCCAGGCAGTAACAGCTGACCAGGCGAATGTGTATTTTAAAAGCATGTTGCTTTATTCTGTACAAAACGCAGATGAGGAAACCATAAAAAAAGTAGCTTTTAAATTCTTTGCTGATAAAGACCTGATGCAGGCATTGATAAGAACCATTGAAGGAAATATCCGTTCATTTGTTGCTACGAAAAAGCAGGCCGAGATACTGGGATTACGTAAAGAGATCGTGGAGTATGTAAAAGCAGAGATCGATCATACGCTGGAAACATGGGGATACCACTTGCAGGATCTGCAGATCAACGATATTACTTTTGACAAAGTGATCCTTGATTCTATGAGCAAAGTGGTGGCATCAAATAACCTGAAAGCTGCTGCAGAGAATGAGGGACAGGCCTTGCTTATCACAAAAACAAAGCAAGCCGAAGCTGATGGTAATGCGATTAAGATCGCTGCAGAAGCGGAAAAAGAAGCAGCCCGTCTCCGTGGCCAGGGGGTGGCACTTTTCCGTATGGAAGTGGCTTCGGGTATGACGGAAGCAGCAGAACAAATGAAACAGGCTAACCTGGATACCAATGTGATCCTTTTTAGTATGTGGACTGAAGCGATCAAGAATTTCGCTGAATACGGAAAAGGTAACGTAATCTTCCTTGATGGAAGTCCCGATGGTATGGAGGGAACAATGAAGCAGATACAGGCACTGATGGTCAAGCAGGCGGGCACTTCAGATATTCATAAATAAGTACTACAATTAATAATTACAGAAGTCCGGAAAACACTTCACATTTTGAAGTGTTTTCCGGACTTCCTGTTAAAGTACTCTAAAACTTCCCTGCCTCATACAACGTGGCATTATTTTTCTCGTTCATGGAAACGTTATTAAGAGTTGTTGAAAACGAATAAAAATAAATTCAGGGGGCAAGCCCTACTTTTACACCTAAAGAACAATACATATGATCGACCTTCTACAGATGACAGACACCCTTGCAAATGTTGCCAAAAAAGTGGCCGGCGACAGCAACAATGATGGTTATTTAAGTTTTTGGGAATTACTCACCACCGGTGGCTGGATCATGCTGCCATTAGCTGTCATGCTTCTAGGTGTAGTATATGTTTTTGCAGAACGTTCTATTGCTATCCGCAATGCCGGGAAGATAGATAACAATTTCATGAACATCATCCGGGATAATATCGTAAGCGGCAATGTAACTGCTGCCCGGAATTTTGCCAAGAATACCAATAACCCGGTGGCCCGTATTATTGATAAAGGTATCCAGCGCATTGGTAAACCTATTGACAGTATTGAAAAGAGCATGGATAATGTGGGGGTGCTGGAAATGTATAAACTGGAAAAAAACCTGGGTGTTTTATCTGTGATATCGAAAGCAGCACCCATTTTCGGGTTTGTTGGTACGCTGGTAGGATTGATGCAGATGTTCTCCGGTATTACCACTTCCAATGAGTTTGAAGTAAGTACGATAGCCGGTGGTATCTATACAAAGCTGATTACTTCTATTACTGGCCTGGTAATTGGTCTGATCGCCTACCTTGGTTACAGCTACCTGAATACACAGATCGATAAGACCTCTAATAAAATGGAAGCCGCTTCTGCTGACTTCCTGGATATTTTACAAGAACCTACCCGATAAACCATACGAATGAAGTTTAGAAAAAAACATAGAGAAGAATCAGAAGTATTTACCGATTCGCTGAACGATATTCTGTTCATCCTGCTGATGTTCTTCCTGATCGTGGCTACACTGGCTAACCCCAATGTGGTGAAAGTAGGTTTGCCAAGAGGTACAAAAGATACCAAGGCAAAACAGAACATCATGGTATCTATTGACAAGAACCAGCAATTCTTTTTGGGTGCAAAAAGAATTGAAGCATCACAGTTTGATTCTGTGCTTTCAAGCGAAATAAGAAGATACAAAGCCTTTGTAGATACTCCCACAGTTGTTATCAATGCCGATACAACAGCTTTTTACGGAGAGGTGTACCGCATTATGCGGCTGGCAAAGAAAGATACAGCGAAAGTGGTGGCGAGGATTGATTAATCTCTCCCCCAATAAAATATTACAGACCGGCTTTCAGCAGCCGGTCTTTTTGTTGCATATCCTTTTTCAATTCTGTTTTATATCCTGCAGCCTGGAATAATTCTGAAGTGGCTTCTCCAAGATCTTCGTGAATTTCCAGGTAGATCGTTCCTTTTTGGCTGAGATGGTTCCTGCCAAATTCAGCTATGGCTTTGTAAAAAACCAGGGGATCATTATCAGGTACAAATAATGCCCTGTGGGGTTCATAATTCAATACATTCAGCTGCATGCTTTCCTTATCTTTTACCGGCACATAAGGCGGATTGCTGACGATAATATCAAAAACGGGAAGTTGTGACCAGGTATTTTTATCCAGGAAATCAAGGGACAAAAAATTTACTTCAGTCCCGAGTGTAGCGGCATTTTTTTTTGCAACTGATAAAGCCATTTCACTTACATCACATCCCCATACATCTGCTTTTCGTATTCTTCTTTTTAAGGCAATGGGTATGCAGCCGCTGCCTGTACCTATATCCAGTATTTTCAATTCGTCCACCGGGAATTTACAATTGCTGATGATCCACTCCACCAGTTCTTCTGTTTCAGGCCTTGGTATCAGTACATTCTTATCAACAAAGAATTTCAACCCGCAAAACCAGGATTCATTCAACACATATTGCACCGGTTCATGCGCCAGTAATCTTTTTGTGTATAAATGCAGCAAGTCTTCTTCCTTCTCTGTAATCGCAGCATTTTTATACAACATACGTTCCGCCTTTTTAGATCCGGTCAGGTGTTCCATTACCCAATCGGTCACCTGGCTGGCTTCTCCATCACTATAAACGGTTCTTAGCTGGTTCAACAAAAAATAAGTTGCTTCCTGCACTGTCATAGCGGCAAACTTACGAAGGGAAAGTGGGAAGTGGGAAGTAGGAAGTAAGCTTAACTATATTTGCAGACTGATAGTGACAATTCACCAACAATATATGGAACGTTGTATTGAGCTGGCCAGGCGGGGGGCCGGTTCCGTAGCGCCCAACCCGATGGTGGGAGCCGTGTTAGTTCATAATAACCGCATTATTGGTGAAGGCTGGCATCAGCAATACGGGCAGGCACATGCAGAAGTAAATTGTATCGCTTCAGTAAAAGAGGCTGACAAAAGTTTTATTTCCCAATCGGTTTTATATGTTTCATTAGAGCCCTGTTCACATTTTGGTAAAACACCTCCCTGTACAGACCTGATAATACGGAATAAGATCCCCAAAGTAGTGATTGGTTGCCGCGACCCTTTTAAAGAAGTGGATGGTCGTGGTATTGAAAAACTGAAAGCAGCAGGAATAGAAGTGGTACCGGGAGTGATAGAACAGGAGTGTAAAGAACTGAATAAACGTTTTTTTACTTCTCATACAAAGCAACGGCCCTATATAATACTGAAATGGGCTCAAACAGCCGATGGTTTTATGGCCTCCCCCAACCCCTCCGCAGGAGGGGGTTCAGCACCTCAAAGGCAGAGATTGCTTATTAGTAATGCTTATTCGAATCGTTTGGTGCATCAATGGCGAAGTGAAGAAGCAGCCATATTGGTGGGAACAAATACTGCTTTAGCAGATGATCCGGAACTGACCACCAGGTTATGGCCGGGTAAGTCGCCGGTAAGACTGGTTGCTGATATGAACCTGCGGCTTCCTGCTTCGCTAAAGCTTTTTGATGGCAGCATAAAAACAATTGTCTTCAATGCAGTGAAACAGGAAGAAAAGGAGAACCTACTGTTTTATAGGCTTGAGAAGAACAAAAAATTTATTCCGCAATTGCTGGAAGCGTTGTATAAACTGAACATACTAAGTGTGCTGGTGGAAGGCGGCGCAACACTGCTGCAGTCTTTTATTGATGAAGGAACCTGGGATGAAGCAAGGATAATAGAGAATGGTGAATTGTCAATAGGTAATGGATTAGCAGCACCTGTTCTGCCCGGTGCTGTAAAAGTGGAGGAGATGAGCTTATTGTCTGATAAAATATCAATATTCAAATATCCGGGATACTGACTGCAAACTCATGAATGACGATTTCTATTATAACAGCATTGAAAAAGCATCCGTAGCTGAGTTTAAAGACAGGGGCAGCCGTTTCATAGCCTATGCTTACCCGCTGAAAGATGTAAATGATTTTAAAGAAAAACTGGCAGCCTTAAAAAAAGAACATCCCAAAGCGGTGCATCATTGTTTTGCTTATCGCCTCGGACTTGACGGAAACAATTACCGGGTAAGTGATGATGGCGAACCTTCCGGCACAGCCGGTAAGCCGATACTGGGGCAACTGGATTCAAGGCAATTGACAAATGTGCTGATCGTGGTGGTTCGTTATTTTGGCGGCACTTTGCTGGGAGTGCCCGGTCTTATCAATGCATATAAATCAGCGGCAGCACTGGCCTTGCAAGTGACACCCGTAGTA
>Ga0209573_1004178_pt1 | contig 14640 bp, 10 predicted proteins | sample TNRBio252014_DNA_FD_185870 | JGI IMG/M metagenome (GOLD analysis project Ga0209573, IMG submission 185870) | Wastewater treatment Type I Accumulibacter community from EBPR Bioreactor in Madison, WI, USA - TNR Reactor_6/25/2014_ DNA (SPAdes)... | ecosystem: Engineered > Bioreactor > EBPR >...
CCACTCCACCACTCCACCACTCCACCACTCCACCACTCCACCACTCCACCACTCCGGACCTTTTACCTTTTACTTTCCCACCTTTTACCGGCGCTCCGCGCCATCCCCGCTCCGCGCCGCCCCCATGCCCTCCCTCTCCTATCTCGATCCTGCCGCCTTGATGCGCGTGAAGTCGCTCGAGCTGCGGGCACGCATGGTCATGGAGGGCTTTTGGAAAGGGCTGCACCGCTCGCCCTACCACGGCTTCTCCGTCGAGTTCAGCGAATACCGTCCCTACACGCGGGGCGATGACACGCGTTTCCTCGACTGGAAGGTGATGGCCCGCAGCGACCGTGCCTACATCAAGAAATTCGAGGACGAGACCAACCTCCGCGCACACCTTCTCCTCGACCGCAGCAAGTCGATGACCTATGGCTCGGGCCCCTATTCGAAGGCCGACTATTCCGCGACCCTCGCCGCGACCTTCGCCTATTTCCTGATGGGACAGCAGGACGCGGTCGGTCTCACCACCTTCGACCGCGGCATCGACAGCCACCTTCCTGCCCGAAATCGTCCCGGGCAATTGCGGCAGATCCTCCTGCAGCTCGAAAAGGCCCCGGCCGGCGAGAGCACCGACCTCGGCGCGGCGATGAAAGGGCTCCACGAGCTCATCCGCAAACGCAGCCTCGTCGTCCTCCTCTCCGATCTCCTCGCCCCGATCGAGGAGCTCGAAAAGCAGATCGGCTACTTCGCGGCGGGACGTCATGAGATCGCCGTCTTCCAGTTCCTCGATCCCCGCGAGCTCGATTTCGACTTCGCCAAGGCAACCCATTTCCGCGACAAGGAAAGCCAGAAAGATCTCTTTATCGATCCGGCAGCGGCCAAGGCAGGCTACCTCGAGCGCCTCAACGCGCATCTCGAAGCGATCCGCAAACTCTGCGCGAGACACGGCACCGCTTATCGCCTCGTCTCCACCGACGAGCCCCTCGAACAGGTCTTGTTCGAGTTCGTGAATCTGCGGCGGGGGTGAGCTGGACGGCCGTCCTCCCTGAGGTCTATGACCTCGGTTACAGATGCGGTTGGCCTTTGAGCACGAGTAGGGCGGAATTGCATTCCGCCCCCGCGCCAAGCCCGCCACCCAATCCCAGACTCCGCAGCACGGCGGATTGCAAATCCGCCCTACGTCCAGCCCGGGCTGGCAAAGCATGGGGTTTTGAATCAGCGCCCATCAGCGAAGATCAGCGCCCATCAGCGAAGATCAGCGGTCCCGATCCCCTCACCCGCGGTAACTCGCGACCACCAGATTGCTGAGGTATTTGTCAGGATCGTCGATTGCCTCGGCGGTGACGGGGAAGGTCGTTTGCCCGGTGTTTTTCCGGATGAGCTGCAGGCCGAAATGGAAATCGCGGAACTTCTCGGCGCACAACTCCGGCACACTCTTGCCGCTCTCTTCGGCGATGGTCGTGAGCCGCGCGACGGCCCCCGCATCAAACGCGAGCCTCACGCCGTGCTCGGCCTCGAACTTCCTCCGGAACGCGGCGACTTCGGCAACGATGCGCGGGTCACCCACAGGGGCCGCTCCGGCGAGAATCGCGGAGAGCGTTGCGGCGGGGTCGGCGACGAGTGCGGCGGTGATCTGCAGCTCAGCCACACTCGTACCGGGCAGCTCGAATTTGAAATGACGCAGGAGCCGCTCGCACACGGTCATGAGTCCCCGCGCGCCGGTCTTTTCCCTGGCTGCGGCCTCGGCGATGGCGTGGAGGGCCTCGTCGGTGAACTCGGCGCGGATGCCGTAGGATTCGAACTCGCGCTCATACTGGCGGATGAGACTCCCCTCGGAGTGCTTCATGATCTCGAAGAGATCGCCGGCCGCGAGCGGCTCGCAGACGACGCGCACGGGGAGACGACCGATGAACTCGGCCTCGAAGCCGAAGTCAATGAAATCCTGGGTGATGGGCTCGCGCGTTCCCTGATCGGACCCGGCCACGGCATTTTCCGCCGCCGAGGCGAAGCCGATCGGCCCCTGGCGGAGACGCCGGTCCATGATCTTTTCGAGCCCGGAGAAAGCCCCGCTGACGATGAAGAGAATATGGCGTGTGTTGATCGACTCGCGGGTCGGTTTGCCCCCGTTGCGGCTCATCTCGAACATGGCCTGCATCTGCGACTGCATGTCCTGAGGATTGCGAACGGGCACCTCGGTTTCCTCCATCAGCTTCAGCAGGGTCGTCTGCACGCCACGACCGCTGACATCGCGTCCCCCGACATTCGAGGCACCCGCGATTTTGTCGATCTCGTCGAGGTAGACGATGCCGTATTGGGCGAGCTCGACATTGCCGTCGGCCTTGCGCACGAGCTCGCGCACGAGGTCGTCGACGTCGCCGCCGACATAACCGGTCTCGGAAAATTTCGTGGCATCGGCTTTCACGAAAGGCACGCCGATGAGATCGGCGATGTGTTTGACGAGATAAGTTTTGCCCACGCCGGTCGGGCCGACAATGATGACATTCTGTTTCGCGAACTCGACCCGCTTCGCCTCGGCCGGATCGGTCTCGGAGAGACGCTTCAGATAGGCGGCGTGGTGGTAGTGATCACACACGGCGATGGCGAGGGCCTTTTTCGCTTCGTCCTGCCGGATCACGTAGCGGTCGAGGTGATCCTTGATCTGGCGCGGGATGAGATCGAAATCGAGTTCGGGAGAAAAAGCAGTGTCGCTGCGCAGATCGTGATCCTCGCCTCCCGCTCCCGGGGCCTGACCAAAGGGCGAGCCTGGTTCGGTCACGGTGGTGAAGGAAACGTTGTCTCCAAAACTGGAGCGGAGAAAATCGCTCAGTTTGCGCGTGATTTCCTCGGGATCGGGAAAGGGAGTCTTGTCGTCGTCTTTGCCAGGCATGGTGAAGACGTTACGCTCCGACGGAACCGTGGCGATTACAAGATCGCGATGATTTTCGACCCGCGTGATCAACGCAGGCGCTGCACGAGCGCCCAGCGCTTCGCGAAGTCGGGATCGGCCGCGGTGAGTTCGTCGGCCTTTGCGGCAACGAGAGGAGCCTGGCCGGTGAAGAGGCCGAAATAGATGAGGGATTCCCAGTCACCGGCGGTACTGGCGGTGACGGGCGGCAGGACCTGTAGGCCCGCCTCGACCAGCCAATCAGGAGCGAATTCGCCGAGATCGACCTCGTTCGGTCCAAAGCCAAGGTCGATCGTGATCGCCTCGGCCGAGGCCTTGGTGACCGTTGCCTCGAGCGGTTTGCCGGTGCGGCGGCGGATGACACCTTCGTAAGATTTCAGGGTGAAACCCTCGGCGAGGCGAGCCGGATATTTGGTCGCCTGTTCACAGCCGTGGACCAGCTCGTCGCGGATCGAAGCAACGAGCGGTGTCTCGAAAGCCTGGCCCTGGAGTTGCAGCGCCGCCCCGGAGAAGAGGAGCGTGTCGGCGTAGGACTGGAGCGAAACGAGGACGGTTTTGAGCCGCTCGATCTCGGCCAGCTCCTCGGGAGTGGGTGCGCCATTGCCAACCGTCGCAGGAGTGGTGGCCGGCATGACGGGATTTGCGTTGGCGTCGGACACGACCGCCACGGCGGGCTCGTCCTCCGGATCGGGAGTGGCGGCCTTTTTCGCGAGGTCCTCGATCTCACCGATGCGCTGGATCCGGTGTTTCACGAGCCGCGGCGCGGCCCCGCGCGTGCGTAGCGACTCACCTGCCTTCTTCAGCGCCTCAGACTGTGTCGCCAAATCGGTCGCGCCGGCCGTGGGATTGGGGAGTGCCTGCAGGAGGGCCCAGTCCTCGAGGAAAGGTTTCACCGTCCCTTGAAGGAGGGCGAGCCAATGCAGTTCCACCGGTACCTGGGCAGTGGAGAAACGCTGCAAGAGGTCGGCTCCGGAGGGGAACTGCCCCGCCTGCCAGTTCTTCAGCCCAGCGGCGAGGAGACCGAGCGCCTCGATCGAGTCGGGCGAGAAATTGGCTTCGTCCGAGAGCACCGGCAACGGATCGGACAGAGTCCCCGCAGCGCGCTTGAGGAAGTTGATCGCCTCAAGATTCCCCGCTTCCGCCTCAGGATTGAGATCGAGGACGAAGTGGAAGGATTCGCGGGCGAGCGTTTCCTCCCCTTTGAACAGCTGGATCGTGCCCCGGAAAAAATGGCTCCAGATGCGGGTCGAGGCGGGAACTGATTGGTCACCCACGAGCCGGGTAAAATTCTCCTCGGCCTCGCGGAACCGGCCCGCGGCGAATTGTTCCCTCGCGGACTGGAAGATTCCGGAAATGGTCTGGTCTCCGACGCTGATGACACGATCGCCCCCACCGAGCGTGAGGTCGCCTTCGTCCTCGGTGCCCTGACCACTGATCGCGAAAACGATTGCGGCAGCGGCAGCCAGAAGCACGAAAGCCCCGCCCGCCAGCATCGCTTTGACACGCTTCTTCTTCGAGCGACCGCGCCCCGTCTCTTCGATCCCGAACTGCCGACGGCGCACCGCCTCGATCTGGGCGATGAGCTCCTCGTAGGAGTTGACGCGATCCCCGGGGAGATACGCCATCATTTTCTCGACGAGGCGGATCGTCGGACGGGATAGGCCGGGTGCGGCGGACTTCAGATCGACGGTGTTCTTCTTGATCGCCTTCAACTCGTCCATCGACGAGGTGTTCGCATCAAAAGGCGGCTTGCCCGCGAGAGCATGATACAGGGTCGCGCCGAGGCTGTAGATGTCGCCGAGAAAGGTATCGGGTAGGCCGTCGAGCTTTTCCGGCGGCACGTAGAAGGGCGTGGCCCAAAGATCCTCCGAGAGATCCTCGCCTCCCTGCTGCAGGGCGAGGCCGAAATCGACAAGCTTCGTTGTGCCTTCCCCGGTCACGAGCATGTTGCCGGGCTTGATGTCGCGGTGGATGAGCTGCTCTCCGTAGGCCGCGTTGAGACCGCGGGTCACGTCGAGGGCGATTCCGAGCACCTCGGCCTCGGATAAGGCGCCTTTGTTGGCGATGAGCTGCTCGAGGCTGATCGCCTGCAGCAGTTCCATCGCGATGAAGAGATATCCGTGATCGCGACCGACCGTGTAGACCTTCACCACGTTCGGATGGACGATGGAGGCGGTGAGTTTCGCCTCGCGCTCGAACATGGCGATGAGCGCCTCGTCCCGGCTGAGCGACTGGTGGAGAATTTTCAAGGCGACCTCGCGCCCGAGATTGCGGTCGAGGGCGCGGAAGACCTGGCTCATCCCGCCCTCGCCAAGCGGACCGGTGATTTCATACTGACCCATCGTCGTGCGCACCCGGATGACGGCGGCACAATGCGGGCACTCGATCTTCGCGTAAGGCGCGAGACCGGACACATCGAGCGCCTTCCCACATTCGGGACAGTGCATCAACAAAGGGGCATTCTCGGCACTTTCTTCCATCCAACCAGCACTACGGGGCTCCATTTCCCCGGCGAGCAGCCAGTGTATCCGGACGCCTTCCAAGGTCCAGACAATTCAACGGACACCCGCGCTTTGCTTTGAGCATCTTGATAATCATCATAACCACCCCAAAGGCTTGCCTCCGTGGCGTCCCGGCGTTAGGATTCCTCTTTTGCATCCCATGTCTTCAGCACCGGACACCGTCGCGATCGGCCCCTACCGCCTGGGCGGAGAACGTCCTCTCTTCATTCTCGGCCCCTGCGTGATCGAGTCGGCCGAATTCCTCCATGCCGTCGGTCCGCGCGTGCGCGCCATCGCCGATTCCGCCGGGGTCGATTTTGTCTTCAAGGCAAGCTACGACAAGGCGAACCGCAGTTCCGTGAACTCCTACCGCGGGATCGGCTGCGAGGAAGGGTGCCGCCTCCTCGCCGAGGTCGGCGCGGCGATCGGAGCCCCCGTCACCACCGATGTCCACACCGCCGAAGAGGCCGTGATCGCCGCGGAGTTCATCGACGTGCTCCAGATCCCCGCCTTTCTCTGCCGACAGACCGACCTCCTCGAGGCCGCCGCCCGCACCGGCCGGGTCGTGAACGTGAAAAAAGGCCAATTTCTCGCGCCTTGGGACGTTAAGAACATAGCCGACAAGCTCGAGGCCTTCGGCTGCAGGAACTATTTCATCACCGAGCGGGGGACCACCTTCGGCTACAACAATCTCGTCGCGGACATGAGAGCCATCCCTTGGATGCAGGAATCAGGTGTGCGGGTCGTGTTTGACGCGACCCACTCCGTGCAGCGTCCCGGCGGCGAAGGCACCTCCAGCGGCGGCGACGGCCGTCTCGCTCCCGTCCTCGCCCGTTCCGCCGTGGCCGCCGGATGCGACGGCGTCTTCATGGAGACCCATCCCGACCCGGCGAACGCCCCGAGCGACGGGCCGAACCAGATCCCGCTCGACCGCCTCGAACCCGTCCTCGTGCAACTGCGCGAGCTTTACGCCCTCGTCCGCCGCCCCGCGCTTTGATGCGATTTTTCTCCCAGCGTACCTTCGCCAACCTCGTGGGGATCGTCCTCCTCGGAGCCTTCGTCGCGGCGATGGGTCAGGAAGCCGAACGTCCCCGAAAGGGAGGCAAAAACAAAGGCAAACGTGCCCAGCACGAGGCTGAAACGGCGGTGAAATCGGCCCTTCCCGCCGAGTTGACGCAGCATTTCCCGATCGGCCGCGAATTCAAGGGCGTCGCGATCCCTTCCTACGAGGGAAACCGACTCAAATCGGTGATGAACGCCGACTCCGTCACCCGCGTCGACGAGCAGTTCCTCGACCTGATCAATCTCGTCGTGCTCGTCTACAATTCCGAAGGCAAACCCGAGACGACCATCTCCATGGAAGAGGCCGCCTACGATCTCATCGCCGCGGAACTTTCCAGCAAAACTCCTTCGAAGATCGAGCAGCCGCGCTTCACCATGACCGGTGACAAGATGATCTACCAGACCGAGACGCAGGTCGCCCGCATGGTCGGCAACGTCGTCGTCATCGTGCCTGACGCCAAGGGCATGGCCCCCGGCTTTGGATTCCCCGGCATGACCTCCGCGCCGAAGAAAACACCCTGACAAAACCCTCTTTTGCCATGCACCGGACCCTCCTCACCCTCCTCTTCCTCGGCCTTTGCTGCGGTCAGCTTCCCCTCTTTGCGCAGGAGTCTCCCGCCGTCCAGCTCGAGGAGGCCGGGCGGAATGTTCTCTCCGATCCAAGGCTGCGCAACGCCCTTCGCAACGTGAAACAGGATCCCGGAGCCGCCCTCGAGAATGTGAAGAAGGATCCCGATGAAGCCGTGCGGGAAGCGACGCGCCTTTTCCAGGCCAATACCAACGGAATCGATGCCGATCAACTCAAGGCCGCCGCCGCGAAAATGCAGGCCGATGGCACCCTCGATCAGGTGAAGGAGAAAGCCACCGCCCTCATCGAAAAGGAAACCGGCAAACCGATCGAGAGCACCGTCGAAGAGGCCCGCAAGGCGGTCTCCGAGACTCCCGCGACCCGGCCCGCACCGGCCGCTCCGACAGCACCAGAAGTGGAAGTTCCCGCGACCCGTCCCGCCCCCGGCATCTCCGGAGGCAATCCGACGCCCGTGGCCATGCCCCTCGAAAACGGGGCCCCCGCCATTCCCGAAACTGCAGCCGAAGCCCCTGCCCTCGCCCGTCCGGCCGCCGGAGGCCTACCCTCTGCCGTCGCCGCCGCCAATGGGGCGGTCGTGCAGGAGACCCGGGTCGAGCCCATCGTGGGCGCCTCCCCGACCACGCCGATGATTCCCGACCTCCCGGACCTCGGCTCGAACGACGTCCCCGCTCCGATGCCGCTGGAGAAAAAATACGACAAAACCGCTTCCGGGGCTTATCCCGCCGGAAAACGCGAACACATGGAGATCCGCGCGAGGGAATCCCTCATGGATAACTCCAAGGGTGAACTCACCTTCCTCGGAGACGTCGAACTTGACTCGCCCGACTACGAGATGAAGTGCGACAAACTCCTCATCTATCTCGAACAGGGCACCGTCCCCGAAGGCAGCGCCAAGTCGGGCGGCATGAAGCGCGCCGTGGCGTCTGGGGGCATGGTCGAGATCAAACGCACCGTGATCGAGGACGGCAAGAAAAAGACCCAGATCGCCCTGGGTCGTCTCGTCGATTACGACGCCATCGCGGGTGATGTGGTGCTTTCCGGCGGCCCTCCCTACATCCAGGACGGAGACCGGATCGTGAAGACGAATTCCGAAGATTCCAAGATCATCATGCGCAAGAACGGGCTCTACGAGATCACCGGATCCACCGACCGCATCAGCATCCGTATTCCCATTGAAAACAAGGGCGGTGCCGAAGGCGAAAAAGGAAAGAAAAAAGGCAACAACAAGACCGATTCCCCCTTCGGCAATGGCCTCGGTGACGCCTTCAACGGCCTCCGCTGATTCGTTCCTCCCCCGTTACCCGTATGAGTTACACCGACGAAAGGGACGAACTCGCCGACCTTTTCGGCGTGAAACCCACCGCCCGCCAGAAGGGGGGATATTCGGACGAGATCGATCCCCCGACCGCTGCCGCGGCACCGGCTGCAACGGTCAGCACCGAGCCCGCGCCCCTGCCCTTGCCTGAGGTGAAGAAGCCGGTCAAACTACGCCCTCCGGCCCACGTGGAGCCGCATCCTCACGATTTGCCTCCGCCGCGTCAAGCCGAGGCGAGACGTCCCGCGTCCCAGGCAAGGCCGCAACCGCTCCCCGAGACCCGCGTCGAGGATGAGGAATTCCGCGTTTATGACGAAGGCGATCTGCCCGATTTTTCGGACTTTGACTTCCTCCCCGCGGAAAAGGAAACCGCGCCCACACCCCGCGTCAAAGCCTCGCCGGCGAAGGCCCCCGCCCAAGCCCCGGCTCACCCGGTGAATAGGGCCCCGGAGAGTCCCGCTCTTTCGGCCCCTTCCCTTTCGAGTCCCACGCTCACGCCCCCTCCGCCGCCCGCGCCCCCCGCCTTGCCGCAGCAGCCCGTCGAAGCGGTGAAGCCCACCCCGGAGCCCGTCAAAGCCGAGGTCGCCCCGCTTCCTTCCTTGCCTGCAGCGCCCGCTTCGCCGACACCATCGGCTCCGTCACCCGCGGCACCGCCTCAGGACATACCACGGCGCGTTCGACACGAACGACGCGAAGATCTCCATTTCGAGAGCGACGAGACCCTCGCCCACGACGACACGAGCGCCTCGCTTCTCAATACGAAGGGCCTCGTGAAGATTTACGATGGACGCACCGTCGTGAACGGCGTCGACATCCATGTCCGTCCCGGCGAAATCGTCGGTCTGCTCGGCCCCAACGGAGCGGGCAAGACGACCAGTTTCTACATGATCGTCGGCCTCGTCCCGCCGAACGGAGGACAGGTCCTCTTCAACGGCAATGACGTCACCCACATGCCGATGTACAAACGCGCCCGCCTCGGCATGGGCTACCTCCCGCAGGAGGAATCGATCTTCCGCAAGCTCACCGTCGAGGAAAACCTCATGGCCGTGCTCGAGACCCTCGATCTTTCACGCAAGGAGCGGCTCGCCCGCTGCCAGGAGCTGCTTGAGCGTTTCTCCATCACCCACATCCGCAAGAATGTGGCCCTGACCTGCTCGGGCGGTGAAAAACGGCGTCTCACCATCGCCCGGTCCCTCGTCACCACGCCAAGCCTGCTGATGCTCGATGAACCTTTCTCCGGCGTTGATCCCATCGCCGTCAATGAGATCCAGAACATCGTCCAGGATCTCCGGAAGTCGGGGCTGGCCATCCTCATCACCGACCACAACGCCCGCCAGACCCTCGAGCTCGTCGACCGCGCCTACCTCATCTACGAGGGACGCGTCCTCCGCGAGGGCACTCGCGATTTCCTCATCAACGATCCCGTCAGCCGCGAGCTGTACCTGGGCGATCGATTTACGATGTAATGCCCCGATGGGACGCCCCCGAGTCAAGCCTTTTCGTTGTCGAACGCGGGCATTGCGGGCTTGTCAAAACCCGGTGCCGTCTGGTACTCTTCTAGCGGAGTCAGGGACATCCTGACGCAAACCCAAAACCATACTAAACATGCAAGTCACCAACGTTAACCTGCCTATCATTGTCACCGGTCGCCATGTCTCCGTTACGGAGGCCATGCGCGAGTATGCCGAGAAGAAAGTGGCCGGCTTGCACCTCGATTACCCCAAGATCATCGAGGCCAAGGTCCTTCTCAACGTGGAACAAGATCGGCACATCGCGGAAATCATCCTCTTCTGCGCGAACCACATCGTCATCGAGGCCGACACCACCACGCACGACATGTACGCCTCCATCGACGAGACCATTTCGAAGATCGCCCGGCGCATGCGCAAGTTCAAAACGCGCATGCTGAAATCGCACCGCCCCGAGAAGAAGCGCAAGACCACCCGCCTCGTCCACGAGATGGTCTTCAACGCCGAGATCCCCGACGAGCCCGAGCACGCCCACGAGCCGCACATCATCCACAAGGAGAAATACAAGATCAAACACCTCTTCCCCGACGAGGCGATCATGGACATGGAGATGAACGAAAAATCTTTCATTCTCTTCCACGATGCCAAGAGCGACCAGCTCGCCATCCTCTTCCGTCGCGAAGACGGCGACTACGGGATGATCCCGGCGGTCGAGTGAACGGCGATCCTCGAGGGCGGGCCATCCGGAACGCCCTTGAAGAGGCCCAAGGTGAAAGGAACGATTCCCGGCGCTCGCGCCGTCCGGTCGTCACCTTTCACCTTTTCCTTTTCACCTTTTACGGCGGGCGAAGCCCGCCTCCGCTGAATGAGTTTCCCGCTGCCCCGCCCCGTCCATCCCGGTTCGCGTCTCGCCGTCGTCGCACCTGCCGGACCTTTCAACGAAGAGGCCTTCTGCGCCGGACTCGGCTGGTTGCAGGAACGCTACGAGGTGACCCATCGTCCTGACATTTTCGCCAAAACCGGTTATCTCGCAGGAGACGACAACCGCCGCCTTTCCGAGCTGCTCGAAGCTCTCGCCGATCCTTCCGTCGACGCCATCGTCTGCGCCCGCGGTGGATTCGGCACGACCCGCATCCTCCCCGGCATTGGCGAAAGCCTTGTCCATGCCGCGAACAAACTGGTGATCGGTTTCAGCGACGTCACCGCCCTCCACTCGATCTGGGCCGAGGCCGGGGTTCGTTCGGTCCACGCGCCCATGGTCGCCGCACTCGGGAAGGCCTCGGAGGAAATCCGGGATCTGTGGATCGATACCGTCGAACACCACGGCAGGGCTCGGTCGTGGGCGCTTTCCTCACTCCATTCCTGCGATCACGATACCAGCGGCGTCCTCACCGGAGGCAACCTCGCCGTCCTCGGCGCACTCCTCGGCACCGAACACCAGCCCCGTCTTTCGGGACGCATCCTCTTCATCGAAGATGTCGGCGAGCGCCCCTACCGTGTCGACCGCGTCCTCACGTCGATGAAACAGGCGGGACTTTTCGAAGGCCTCGCCGGTCTCGTTGTCGGAGCCTTCACCGAAGGCGAACCCGGCGCCGACGGGGTCACCACCGAGGACGTCATCGCCGGCCATTTCGCCGACGCGCCCTTTCCGGTCCTGACGGGATTTCCCGCCGGTCACATCGACGGGAACGTCGCCATTCCCTTTGGGGCCACCGCAAGGATCGTGGGAAATCGACTCGAAATCCTCCCCGCCCCCGCCGCGGACCTCACCTGACCTCGGCCGGAGCCGCGGGAGCGAGCGGCGCGTTCGCGATCCGCACGCGGGCGCCGTTGCCGACGATTTCGAAGAGGTCGATGATGTCGAGCGAGCGCATCCTCACACAACCATAACTCGCCGGAGTCCCGATGGTGCGTTCCTCGGGCGTGCCGTGGATGTAGATGTAGCGTTTGTAGGCGTTCGCGTTGTGCGATTCCTGCCCCTTCAGCCAGAGGATGCGGGTGACGATGGGATCGCGTCCCGGCGCGTCGGGAGGCAGGACCTCGCCGGTCGGTTTGCGCGATTTGAAGACCGCGCCGGCGGGGGCGTCCTTGCCGATCTTCTTGGCAATGCGGAAGGCCCCGAGCGGGGTCTGGTTGCTGCCCTTGTCGTCACCGAGCCCGAACTTCGAGGTCGAGACGGGATACTCGCGGATGCGGATCCCGTCGCGGTAGACGGCCATGCGCTGCTCGGGCACGGAGATCTCGACGAGATGCTGTTCGTCGGTGACACACGAGTTGAGAAGAAGGGCGAAAGCGCTGCAAAGAAGGAGTCGTTTCATAAAAAACCGGGTGGAGAATTTACCCGCATTTTCCTCCGGACGCAACGTCCACCCCAAGTCCACGTACCGCTCCGCACCACCGGCGGATTGCAAATCCGCCCTACCTCCACCCTGCCAACCAAGCGCCCTCTCACTCCTCTACCTTTTACCTTTCACCTTCCCACCTTTTACCTTCGCTACCGAAGCCCTGCGCTCCCGCTTGCACGCTGGCGCGCAAAAGACGACTCTCTTCTCATGCCTCTCATCACCGGACAAGACCTCATCGAGGCCGGCTGGATTCCGGGTCCGAAGTTTCCGGCCCTCCTCGCTGCGGCGGCGGACTACGAAAGCCGCGGCATCCATGACGTGTCCTACCTTCTGAAGTTGCTCAAGCGCGACTTCGAAATGGACGTGCCGCGCCTCCGCCTCCGCGACGAGCCCGTCGGCTTCACCGAGGCGATCGAGGCCACCTGCGAGCTCGATGAAACGAATCTCGCGGGCGTGCGTCGCTTCATGGGCCAGCTTCTTCGCGTGCCGGTGATCGAATCGGGTGCGGTCATGCCCGATGCCTGTCCCGCCGGGGCCGCGACCGCGACCATTCCGGTGGGCGGTGCCATCGCCGTGAAAAACGCGATCCTTCCCGCCGCCCACAGCGCCGACATCTGCTGTTCGATGCACGCGAGCCTTTTCCGCTGCGGTGAAACGACCGCGAAAATGCTCGACGATCTCGTCGCCTCGACCCGCTTCGGCTTCGGCGGACGCAAGGAGGAGGATCGCGTCGCGCATCCCGTGCTTTATGAAACGGTCTGGTCGAATCCCTTCCTCCGCGGCCTCGAAGAACACGCCGCCAAACACCTCGCCGACCAGGGCGACGGAAACCACTTCGCCTACCTCGGCAAATTGAGGGTAACGCGTGGGTTTGTCAGGGCGCTCTCGGACGCCGGACACGAAGAGATCGCGCGAGCCATCCGCGACGCCTCCGGCAACCGTCTCGATGATCCTGACGGAGATACCTTTTATTCCCTCGTCACCCACCACGGTTCGCGCGGTCTCGGTGCCCAGGTCTTCGCCCGCGGCCACAAGGCGGCGATGCGCGAGACCGGCAAGATCGCCGACGGCATTCCCGACGCCGCGGCCTGGCTCGACGCGACCACGCCGGAGGGACAGGACTACTGGGACGCCCTCCAATACGTGTCCCGCTGGACCAAAGCCAACCACGAATCCATCCACGCCCGTTTCCTCGAGCGCTCCGGAGCCATCCCCGTGACCGCCTTCGGCAACGAACACAACTTCGTCTGGAAACGCGGCGACACCTTTCTCCACGGCAAGGGCGCGACCCCCGCGTGGAAGGATGAAGCCGGACGTCCCCTCCTCGGGCTCATCCCCCTGAACATGGCCGCGCCGATTCTGGTCACGTTAGGACGGGACAATCGGGAGTTTCTCAGCTTCGCCCCCCACGGCGCGGGACGGAACCAGTCGCGCACCGCAACGATGCGCGAGTTCCGCAAGGCCAACGGCGACACCGACGAGAAGGCCGTCGAGCGCGCCGTCGCCGCTGCGACGAAGGGACTTGACATCCGCTGGTATTACGGCAAACCCGATCTCAGTGAAAGCCCCGTCGGCTACAAACCCGCCGCCCAGGTACGGGCGCAGATCGAGCAATTCGGCCTCGCCGACATCGCCGCCGAAATCACCCCGCTGGGCTGCATCATGGCCGGGGATTCCGGTCCCGCTCCGTGGATGCGGAAGAAGGAGGAACTGACGCCGAAACAATTGCGCCAGATCGAGCACCGCGCCGACCGCCGCAAGGATCGCCAGAAGATCCGGAAGTGGGAGGACGGGGAGGAGTTGTGAGGGGGCATTCGAGGCGATGGTAGATTCGCGTTGATTCGCGTTCCAATTCTTCAACGCGAATGGGCGCGAATACCCGCGAATTTTCGCAAATCAAGCGTGAAGGAGATCGGCCTAACAAAACACCGCCCAGGCCGCCGATCGGAACACCTCGCGCCGCGGAATCTTGATCCGCTCCTTCATCACCCGTTCCGCACCCGCCTCCGCCAGCAGATCCACCGTCTTGCCCGCCAGGAGTCGTGGCAGGCGCGTGCAGAAACGCACCCGCGGTTCGCGGACTTCCTTGATGTAGCCGTCCGCCTCCTCCAAAAACCCGCGACACACGCCGACCCAACGCTCGAACACCGGCTTGATCACTTCCGCCGCCGGCATGCCCTCCCCGCTCCAACCCGCCGCCTTCAATTCATCGACGGGCAGATAACAGCGCCCGCGCGGCAGATCCTCGTGCAGGTCGCGGAGAATGTTCGTCAGTTGCAGGGCCTGACCGAGCTTGCGACCGCTCATGAGCATGGCGGTGGCTTGGTCGGGGGCGGCGAAGCGTTTCCCAAGGACGGTGAAGGCCGTCTTCGTCCAGTATTCCCCGACCGATCCCGCGACCCAGTAAGTGTAGCGGAGCAAGTCCTCACCCGTCTGACAGGCGAAGAGTCCGTTGCCGAAGGCTTTCAAATC
>Ga0209573_1004179_pt1 | contig 14639 bp, 14 predicted proteins | sample TNRBio252014_DNA_FD_185870 | JGI IMG/M metagenome (GOLD analysis project Ga0209573, IMG submission 185870) | Wastewater treatment Type I Accumulibacter community from EBPR Bioreactor in Madison, WI, USA - TNR Reactor_6/25/2014_ DNA (SPAdes)... | ecosystem: Engineered > Bioreactor > EBPR >...
AACTCAACCCTACCGAAGAGGCGCGATGACCGCCCCGACCACCGCGAAGCCGACGGGCTCCGCTTGTTGCGGAGCTCCGCCCGCCGGCTTCGCTCCGAGATTTCACACCACCCGGGCGGACGCTACCGCTCCGCAGCCGTGAAACGCTGATACGCGGCGCTGCGGCATCGGGGGACGGAGGGGACGGTTCGCATCTCCTGCATAAGCTCATCCAATACAAGAGGTGCGTGGCCGGCGGTTTCCGCTTCGATGGTAGACCTTGCGTTCGTACTGCCTCGTCGTCACCATCCCTAGGGTGTAGGAGGCGAGCCATCCTGTTTCGTACGCGTCAAGACAGGATCGAGGGCGGGACGTGCGGCTGCACACACTTGAGGACATCCGGCGGACGGTGACGCCGGCGGCGCTGGATAAGGCTACGCTCTATCAGCGTCGGCGTCGGGCCTTCGTCAGCGACATGGCCGACGACGGCACACGCATCGAGGGCCGGGTGCAGGGGACGCAACGGCGCCCCTACACTGTAATCGTCACGCTCGGAATTCCGTCGGACGGCAAGATCCGCATCAACGGATCCTGCTCGTGCCCGGTCGGCTTCAACTGCAAGCACGTGGCGGCCTTGCTGATCGAGAGCATGACGACGCCCGGAGGTCGGCAGCTGGCATCGCCAACCGGGGGACCGGTGCTGCCGCCGCAGGCGGAAAGCTGGCTCGCCGACCTCGACCGGGCGATGGCGCTCAGCGACGACGAGTATCCACCATCGATCCGTCAGCGGTTGATCTACGTCTTGTCGATCGACCACGGTGTCCTCGGCACGCCGCAGCCGGTGCTCGAGCTCAAGTCGGTCCGGCTGCTGAAGGACGACACTTTCAGCAGTGCGGTATCGAACTATGATCCTCAGTCGGCGTTTTCGGGCACGCCGGCCAAGTTCCTGCGCGGCCAAGACCTGCCGATTCTACGGCGGCTCCTGCACTTGCGCGGGCTTTACGGTCATGGCGGCGGCCATGGCCATACGCTGTCGGGCGAGACGGGCCCGGAAGTGCTCGACCTCGTTCTCGCCACCGGCCGGTGTCGCTGGCAGTCGCTCGACGGGCCGGTGATGACGGCAGGCGAACCGCGACGCGGCAGGGTCGATTGGACGATGCTGGACAACGGCGCTCAGAAGCCCGTGGTCTCGGTCGAGAGCGGGGGCATCGCCGTTTGCCTGACGCCACCCTGGTACGTCGATGCCGCAGCGGCCGTCTGCGGTCCGTTGCAGATCGGCGTCCTGCCGCGGGTCGCGGCAGTGCTGATGCAGGCGCCCGCGATCGAACCCCAACAAGTGGCACCGCTTCGCGGCAAGCTCGCCGAGCGACTGCCCGATCATGAACATCTGCTTCCGTCGGAACCATCGCCACCGGAGATCGTCGGCGGTCCGCCGACGCCGATCCTGCAGCTGGCTCGGCGAAAGGTCAGACCCGTGTACGGAAGCTACTCCTGGGCGATCCCGTCGGCGTCTCAGGATATCCAGGTCGCACGCCTCGCCTTCGCCTACGGACCAGTGGTCCTGTCGGCCAACGATCAGCGCGAAAAGCCGCTTTTCGCCGAACACGGCCGCTTGTTCACCGTCGAACGTGATCGCACACTGGAGAACCGGCAGCGCAAGCGTCTTGCCGCTGCCGATGCCCGCTTGGCGGCGATCCAGGCGAACCCCGCCTACGGGTTGCCGCCGGACGCCCGCGGCGAACTCGTTCTCCCCGACGATGATCCCCTGGCGTGGCCGCGGTTCCTCGTCGAGGTGGCACCACGCCTGCGCGAAGCAGGCTGGCGGATCGAGATTGAGCCGGGTTTCGCGCCGCCGCTGGCGGAGGCAGACGGCGACGTCGATGCCGTACTGCACGAGGGTAGCGGCATCGACTGGTTCGAGTTCGACCTCGGTATTTCTGTCGATGGGCAACGCGTCAACCTGCTGCCGCACATCGTCGGTCTCTTGAAGGCCGTGCCCGGCGACGCCGACAGCGACTTCTTCGACCTCGAGGACGGCGATCCACAGACCCTGTTCGTCCCTCTCGACGACGGCCGGCTGCTGCCGCTGCCGTACGCGCGGGTGAAGCCGATCCTCGCCGCGCTGCACGATCTGTTCCGGGTGGACCTGAACGGCGAGAAACTCGGCTTCAGCCGCACCCGCGCCGCCGAGCTCGCGGCCCTGGAAGAGCTGATCGCCGGTGCCGGGATTGCCTGGTCGGGCGGCGAGGCCCTGCGAAGTCTCGGCAAGCGGTTGCGCGAGGCAGGATCCATCGGCGAACACCCGGCTCCGGAAGGCTTCGCCGCGACGCTCCGGCCGTATCAGGCCCAAGGGTATTCCTGGCTACGCTTCCTCGGAGAGACGGGGCTCGGCGGCGTGCTGGCCGACGACATGGGACTCGGCAAGACGGTGCAGGCGCTCGCGCACATTCTCGCCGAGAAGCAGGATGGCCGCGCCAATCGGCCGAGCCTGGTCGTGGCACCCACGTCGCTGATGGCCAACTGGCGGATGGAGGCGGAGCGCTTCGCGCCGGCACTCGCCGTACTCACCTTGCACGGAGCGGATCGCAAAGCCCGCTTCGATGCGATTCCCGGGTACGACCTGGTGCTGACCACTTACGCGTTGCTACCGCGGGACCGGGATACTCTGCTCGCCCAGCCGTGGCACGCGGTGATCGTCGACGAAGCGCAGAACGTCAAGAACCCGGACACCAACGCCGCCCGCCTCCTGCGGCAACTCGAGGCTCGCCAGCGGTTCTGCCTCACCGGCACGCCGGTCGAGAACCACCTGGGCGAACTCTGGGCGCTGATGGATTTCGTCAACCCGGGCCTGCTGGGCGACCGCCGCCATTTCGCGCGCACCTTCCGCGCGCCGATCGAGAAGAGTGACGACGCGACCCGGCGACAGGCGCTCGCCCGCCGCGTGCGGCCGTTTCTGCTACGACGCACCAAGGCGCAGGTCGCAGCCGAGCTGCCGCCGAAGACGGAGATCATCGAGCCCATCGAGATGGAATCCTCCCAGAGTGCAATCTACGAGGCGGTGCGGCTCACCATGCACCAGAAGGTACGCGAGGCGGTCGCCGCCAAGGGGCTCGACCGCAGCCGGATCATCATCCTCGATGCGCTCCTGAAGCTCCGCCAGGTGTGCTGCGATCCCCGACTGGTCAAGCTGCCGTCGGTCAAGAAGAGCGGCGCCACGTCCGCCAAGCTGGCTCGCCTGATGGAGATGCTGGAGGAGCTGGTCGAGGAAGGCCGCCGGGTGCTGCTGTTCTCACAGTTCACCAGCATGCTGGCTCTTATCGAGGAGCGACTTGCGGCGGCGAAGATCGCGTTCGTCAAGATCACCGGAGAAGTTCAGGACCGGGCGACGCCGGTGAAGCGCTTCCAGTCGGGCGAGGTGCCGGTGTTCCTGATCAGCCTGAAGGCCGGCGGCACCGGGCTCAACCTCACCGCCGCCGACACGGTGATCCTCTATGATCCGTGGTGGAACCCGGCGGTGGAGGCGCAGGCGATCGACCGCAGCCATCGCATCGGCCAGGACAAGTCGGTATTCGTCCACCGCCTAGTGACGCTGAACACGATCGAGGAAAAGATGTTGGAGCTGCAGCGGCGCAAGGGCGCCCTGGCGGAGGGCCTGTACGATCCGGAGGCCGGCGGCCCGCTCGACATCACCGCCGACGATATCGAGATGCTGCTAGCCGGTGCCTGACTGTGTAGGGGGTGACAAATTGGGCCACGTAGCGGCGGCGGTTGGTGCTGCCGCGCCGGAGCAAAATCCGGCCAGTGGTTAGGCTGTCTCCTTTTTCTGGGCGCGGCCGGGGATGTTTGCCGTGGAAGTCTACGCCGCCGTTCGGCATTTCGTTTTCATCGAGGGTAACAGCCGGCGCGAGGCGGCCCGGGTGTTCGGGCTGAGCCGTGAGACGGTTTCGAAGATGTGCCGGTTCTCGTTGCCGCCCGGCTACACGCGAACGAAGCCGGTGAAGAAGCCGAAGCTTGGGACGCTGCTGCCGATGATCGACGCCATTCTCGAGGGCGACGGGGCGGCGCCTTCGAAGCAGCGGCATTCTGCCAAGCGGATCTTTTGAGCGACTGCGCGACGAGCACGGCTATGCCGGCGGTCTGACGGTGGTGAGGGACTACGTCCGGGTTGCTCGGGGAGATTGCGGGAGACCTTCGTGCCACTCGCCCATCCCCCCGGCCACGCGCAGGTCGACTTTGGCGAGGCGATTGGCGTGATCGGCGGCGTCCGGGGGAAGATCCACTTCTTCTGCATGGACGTGCCGCAGTCGGACGCGGCGTTCGTGAAGGCCTACCCGGCGGAGACGACGGAGGCGTTTCTCGACGGTCATGTGTCGGCGTTCGGCTTCTTTGGCGGCGCGCCATTATCGGTGCTTTACGACAACACGACGATCGCGGTGGCGAAGATCTGCGGCGACGGCAGACGGGAGCGGACCCGGGCCCTCACCGAGCTTCAGAGCCACTACCTGTTCCGCGACCGCTTTGGCCGTCCCGGCAAGGGCAACGACAAAGGCAAGGTCGAGGGGCTGGTGAAGTATGCCCGATCGAACTTCATGACGCCGATTCCCCAGGCGGCAAGCTACGACGATCTCAATGCCATGCTGGAAGAGCGCTGCCGGCAGCGACAAGGCGACCGCGCCGGACGCCACAGCGAGACCATCGGCGAGCGTCTCGTCGCCGACCTCGAAGTCTTCCGGGATCTGCCTGCGGTGCCATTGGAGCCGTGCGAGAAGCGGGCAGCGCGGGTCTCGTCGACCGCCCTGGTCCGCTACCGCGGCAACGACTACTCGGTGCCGACGGCATACGGCTTCCGGGATGTTGTGGTGAAGGGCTTCGTCGACGAGGTGGTGATCCTTTGTGCCGGCGAGGAGATCGCCCGGCATCGTCGCTGCTATGGCACGGGGACCTTCGTGTTCGACCCCGCTGCACTACCTCGCGCTGATCGAGACGAAGCCGAATGCCCTCGACCAGGCGGCGGCGCTGAAAGACTGGGATCTGCCGGAGGCGTTCCAGCACCTGCGCCATCTCCTCGAAGCGCGCATGGGCAACCGCGGCAAGCGGGAGTTCGTCCAGGTCCTGCGGCTGATGGAGGCGATCCCGATGGAGATCGTGGCGAGCGCGGTCACCGAAGCGATCCGGCTCGGCGCCATCGGCTTTGATGCGGTCAAGCAGATCGCGCTGGCGCGCGTCGAGCGGCGGCCGGCCCGGCTCGACCTGACGGCCTATCCACATCTGCCGAAAACGGACGTCAGGATGACGACAGCGGCCGACTACGCCGTTCTCGTTCCCGGCAGGGTGGCATGACCGGCAAGGCGGGCGTCGAGGCGATGCCGGCGGGAACGACGAGCGGCACGCCCCAGGTTCTGCTGGCGCATCACCTGAAGCAGCTGAAGCATGCCGCCGAACGAGATACACGGATCGCCGCCGTGATTGAATTGGCCGCCGCGGCAGTGGTACCGACCCGCGCTGCCGTTCTCGCCGCTGTAGGCGACGTGCAGCTTGCGGCCGCAGTGGCCGCACCGCAGCAGACCGGCGAGCAACGCCTCGCCGCGGCGGATCGAGCCGCGGCTCATGAGCTTCGAGCGAGCGTTGGCGGAACAGCGACAGCTCCATCTCGCTCATCGTGCCCTTCATGCCGAGCAGCAGGCGATCGTTCGGATGCCGCGGATCGTAGACGCCGTCCTCGTCGACGATCAGGGTGCCGACCAAGCCGCAGAACTCCAGCAGCGTATGCCAGTCGCGCCCGTTGCGGGCGAGCCGCGACGCCTCGATCGAGACGACGGCGCCGACCCGACCCTCGCAGATCGCCGCCAGCAGCTTCTCGAAGCCCGGCCGCGCGATGCCGGAGCCGGAACGGCCGAGATCGTCGTCAATCACTTCCACGGCGGCCCAACCCAGGGCGCGGGCGCGATCGACCAGGCCGTACTGCCGGCGGCGGCTTTCGTGGTTGTGCAGACCCTGGTCACTCGTCGATTGGCGAACATAGACGAAGGCACTCCGGGCGAGGTGCTCAGACGCGATCTTGGTCATCACCGGCTTCCTTGCTGCGATCGACCGACGGGCTCCGGCGCGACGCCATTCCGGTCGCCTCCGCCAGCAGAGCCTGGAGCAATGGCGTCAGCTTGCTCCGCAAGTCGGGCCGAAGATCCTTCGCCGGTGCCGCCTCGAACAGATCCGGCTGATGATGTCGCGTGCGCCGCATGGATGCCTCCCTTGCAACGGGATGAATTCCCCTTGCACGAGGACATGAGCGCATCGACGAGTGCGCGAACATCCGTCAGCGCCTGGAGCGGAAGTCGCGGGTGGGCGACAAGCGAGCGAGGTGACTGACCGCCCTCGGTCATCCACGCGGGCAGTAGTCAAATACGAAGCTTACAGGACCTTCAAGAGTCGCGACCTCTCGTTTCCCGGCATGGCGCGCAACGGCTGGAAGTTTCCGGGATTCACCTACAACCTGCGCGGCTCCTCGTTGCGCGTCGATACGATGACGCCGCTCGGGCCCGACCGGGTGTTGATCGAGTTCCGCGGCCTGGGGCTGAAACGCGACACGCCGGAGGAGCGCAGCCAGCGCATTCGCGACCACAACACGATCTGGGGGCCGTTCGGCCGGAACCTGCACGAGGATCTGCTGGCGGTAACGGGCCAGGGCGTGTCGATGGCGCCTGGCCAGGACCGGCGTTTCTTCCTCCATGGCCGGCATGAAGACCATGGCATCCACGATGAAATCGGCATGCGGCATTACTACGCAGAGTGGAGCAGGCGCCTGGGAGTCGACCCCGCCGATCCTCTCACTCCAGGCGGCAGAATAGAATGACCATAACGCTGTCGGGCAAGTCGCGGTTCGCGGCCGACCGGGAGGAACTCGTCGAGCTACTTCGCCTCGAGCGCGAACTGCTCTATTTCGACGACGCCTGAGCGGTCGCCGCGGACGGGCCGCGCGAGCGTCCGTGTCAGATCATGGATTGGCCGCCGAGCCGCATCGGCTTTGGGACCCGGGGCCGCAGTGGGCGGGGTTGTCGCACCGGCGGTTGGCGGGAACGGCAATATCGATCTTCGCGGGATAAGGCAGGTCGAGGCGGGACATGATGGCGATGAACTCGCCTTGCGTTCTGCCGCTACCGACGCGCGGATTCCGCGCGATTTCCTGACCGATGGTGGTCACTCGCCGCCCGTTGTAATCGTGGCCCGGATAGACGAGCGTGTCTTCCGGCAAAGTCAACACCTTAGCGTGGATCGACGCGTACAGAGCCGTGGCGTCTCCGCCGTCGAGATCCGTTCGCCCGCAGCCGTCGATCAGCAGGACATCGCCCGAGAACAGCAGCGGCGGCTCGCGATCGGCCAGCAGGTAGCATTGGCCGCCGGGTGTGTGGCCGGGAGTATGCAAGGCCTGCAGGTGAAGCGTTCCCACGACGATCGGCCCGCGTTCGTTCACCTGCAGGTCGGCGCAGGCTACACGTTCGGCCTCCGGATAGGCCACGCGGCAGCCGGTGCGTCGGCGTAACGCCCAGGCTGCCGTCAGGTGGTCGGCGTGCACGTGGGTTTCGAGCGTGCAGACAAGCCGAAGCCCGAGCGCTTCCAGGAGAGACAGGTCACGCTCCAGCGTTTCGATCACCGGGTCGATCAGCAGGGCCTCGCCGCTGGCCGCACAGCCGAGGAGATAAGTGTAGGTCGACGATCGCGGCTCGAACAGTTGTCGGAAAATCATCGCCGGCCTCAGATCGTGTAGGTGAGCGCCTCTTCGGAAAGCGAACGCAGTATCTGATCCATGGCCTGCGCCGGCTCGGCGGGGTTCACCGTGCCGACCTGTCGCGCCGGGACGCCGGCGACGGTGACGTTGGGTGGAACGTCCCGCAACACCACCGAGCCGGCGGCAATTCGCGCGCGCGCACCCACCTCGATATTGCCCAATACCTTGGCTCCCACGCCGATCATCACCCCGGTGCGGATCTTCGGATGACGATCGCCGGTCTCCTTGCCGGTCCCGCCGAGGGTGACGTTCTGCAGGATGGAGACGTCGTCGTCGACGATCGCCGTGGCGCCGACGACGAGGCCGGTGGCGTGGTCGAGAAAGACGCCGCGTCCAAACCGGGCGGCCGGGTGGATGTCCGTCTGAAAGACATCGGACGACCGGCTCTGCAGGTAGAGCGCGAAGTCCCGGTGGCCGCTCGTCCACAACCAGTGCGCCATCCGATGCGTCTGGATGGCGTGGTATCCCTTGAAGTAGAGGAACGGTTCGAGAAAGCGATCACACGCCGGGTCGCGTTCCATCACGGCGGCGATATCTTCGCGCAGGGCGATGCCGATCCCCGGATCGAGCGTCACCGCGCGCCGGAAGATTGTGACCAGCAGGCAACGCGGCACGGTGTCGTTTTTCAGTCGGGTGCCGATCCGATGGAATACCGCCTCATCGAAGGACGGCTGGTTGATGACGGATTCGAAGAAGAGAGGGGCCAGCATCGGTTCCTGCGTCACCGCCTGCTCCGCCTCCTGCCGCAGCCGCATCCAGAGCGCCTCCGGGTGCAGGCCGTCGATCGGGCGGGAACCGGCGGCATCGTCGCCGACGACCGTCAGGTGAGAGAGGGTGGAGCGAAGCATGGTGTCTCGCTTCTCCGAGGTCTGTTGCATCACGCGAGGTTCGGGCGGCGGCTGACGATCCGCAGCAGGGCCGCCGCGAGCGCATCGATCTCGGCCGTGGTGTTGTAGAAGGCGAGCGACGGCCGGACCGTACTCTCGAGTCCGAAACGGCGGAGGATCGGCTGGGCACAATGATGGCCCGCCCGTACCGCAATCCCCTCCTGATTGAGCGCAGCGCCGACGTCCTCGCTGCGGAAGCCGTCGAGAACGAAGGACAGCACCGCTGCCTTCTCCGCCGCGGTGCCGATCGGCCTCAGGCCGGGAATGGCGGCCAGCCTCCGGGTGGCGTAGGCGAGCAGCTGGTGTTCGTACGCGGCGATGTTTCCCAGGCCGATGCGCTCGAGATAGTCGATCGCCGACCCCAGCCCGACCGCATCGGCGATGCTGCCGGTCCCGGCTTCGAAGCGCAACGGCGGGTCCTGATACTCGGTGTGCTCGAAAGAGACATCCCGGATCATGTTGCCGCCGCCCTGCCATGGCGGCATCCCGTCGAGCACGTCGCGCTTGCCGTAGAGGACGCCGATGCCCGTCGGGGCAAACATCTTGTGGCCGGAGAAGGCGTAGAAGTCGCAGTCCAGCCCACGCACGTTGGTGCGCATGTGCGAGACCGCCTGGGCGCCGTCCACCAGCACCTTGGCGTCGTACCGCCGCGCCATCTCGATCATCCGCGCCGCCGGCGTCACCGTGCCCAGCGCGTTGGAAACGTGCGAAAACGCCACCAGCCGGGTTCGTGGGCCCAGCAGGCGCTCGTACTGCTCGAGCAGGACCTGGCCGCGGTCGTCGACCGGCACGACGCGCAGCCGGGCGCCGGTCTCCCTACACAGCATCTGCCAGGGCACGATGTTGGCGTGGTGTTCCAGCCAGGTGACGATGATCTCGTCGTCGGCGCCGATGTTCTTTCGGCCCCAGGTCTGCGCCACCAGATTGATCGCCTCGGTCGCTCCGCGGACGAAGACGATCTCCTCGATCGAGGACGCATTGATGAACCGGCGCACTTTCTCCCGAGCCGCTTCGTAGGCGTCGGTCGCACGCGCAGCCAGCGTGTGGGCGGCACGATGAATGTTCGAGTTCTCATGCCGGTAGAAGTGCACCAGCCGGTCGATGACGGCCTGCGGCTTGTGAGTGGTGGCACCGTTGTCGAGCCAGATCAGCGGCCGGCCGTTCACCCGCTCCTGCAGGATCGGGAAGTCACGGCGGACGCGCTCGACGTCGAACGGCGGATGCGCGGCTTGCTGAACGGGCTTCGGTACGGGACTGGAAGTGTCCAGCGAGTGGACCGCTCGATGTGCGGTGCCGGCGCCTTCCAGGAAATAGAGCGCTCCGCCCGGCCCCTCCGACGCGGCCGGAAAGGCGGGCCGGCGCGCGCTGAAGTTCGACGCCAGCAGCGGGCGGAGTTCTGCTTCTCCCGGGAGCGGGATGGGCGCTGGGGCGAACTCTACCGCGGAGCGCGCTGCCGCGGTGACCGCCTCTTCCTGAGTTTGGGCAGCCGCCGCGAGTAGCGGACCCGCCGGCGGGCCTTCGGTCGGTAATGCCGAAAACATGGCGTTGGCCATGCGGGTCAGCAGCGCCGCCGTCTCCGCGGACGCCAGCGCATCCGGCCCGAACTCACTCGTAGACATGATAGGTGTCCACCGCGACGTTCTCGAGAACGCCGAGCGCATCCTCGGTGAGGATCACCAACGAGCAGTACAAGGAGATCAGGTAAGAGGCGATTGCCTTGTGATTGATTCCCATGAAGCGAACCGACAGGCCCATGCCCTGCTCACCCGGCAGATTGGGCTGATACAAGCCGACGACGCCCTGGCGCGCCTCGCCTGTACGCAGCAGCAGGATGCTGGTCCGGCCGTCTTCGATCTGTACCTTGTCCGACGGGATCAGCGGGATGCCGCGCCACGTCAGGAACGGCGAGCCGAACATCGTCACCGTCGGCGGCGGAACACCGCGCCACGTGCATTCGCGGGCGAAGGCGGCGATCCCGGCCGGATGGGCGAGGAAAAACGCCGGCTCTTTCCAGACGCGGGCGATCAACTCGTCGAGATCGTCGGGGGTCGGAGCGCCCGTGCGCGTGCTGATCCGCATCGACGGTGCCGCGTTGTGCAGCAGGCCGTAGTCGGCGTTGTTGATCAGTTCGCTTTCCTGCCGCTCCTTGATCGACTCGATGGTCAGCCGCAGTTGCTCGGCGATCTGGTTGTGCGGGGAGCTATAAAGATCCGAAACGCGGGTGTGGATGTCGAGCACGGTATTGACCGCACTCAGCATGTATTCGCGCGGTGCTTCGTCGTAGTCGACAAATGTCTGCGGCAGTTCCCGTTCGTCGCGGCCGGAGCAGTCGACGGTGACGCTCGAGGCGTCCTTCACGCGATTGAGGCGGAAGATGCCGGCTTCGACGGGCGACCACTGCAGGCAATGAACCAGCCATCGTGGGGTGATGCTCCCCATCTGCGGGACGGTCTTGGTGGCGTTCGCCAGTTGCCGCGCGGCCGCGTCGCCGAGGGCGGAGTGGATGATCGAATCGTAAGGCATGAGGCTCTCTCTTTTATTGCCATCACGCAATATTAAAGGACCACTTCACCAGGGAGAGGTCCTAGTGTGCGTGAGGATAAGCGGTGCAATTCGCAGTAAGCAAAAGGGATCGGCATGAACGCCGCGGCCGTTTGCTTTGAGGAGGCGATTATCCAAGCCGCGTCTTGCTGGATCAAGCAAGCTGAGGCGAACCAAATAACTTTTGTCCAATAAAACGGATACATATCCGCCGCCGCCGACAAGCACGACCGCTAATCAGTCGCAGGTTGCTGGCTGGAGTAGATCATGACGAGGTACATCACGGTCGGCTCCGGACCTGGATTGCGATAGCAGTGGGGGACATCGGCGGCGAACAGGATCGCATCGCCGGCACAAAGCCTGAATCGTTGCTGATCGGCGTCGATGTCGACGCGACCACTGCCGACCACCAGGTTCTCCATCGTCCCAGCGGCATGTGCGCCCGCGTCCTCGATCGCCCCGGGAGCAAGGCGCAGTTCGTAGAATTCGACGCCTCTCTGCGTGCCGAAAGGGAACAGGGCGCGTGACACGAAGGTGCCGTCTCGCGAGGCGAGGACCTTGCCTTCGGCCGCCCGGATCACCGACGTTCCTGTGGGCTGCGAGCCTGCGGTGAAGGCCGCGAACGGCACCTCCATCGCGCGCGCGATCTTCCAGAGAATGCCGATCGTCGGCAGGCTGTGGCCCAGCTCGATCTGACCCAGCATCGCCCGGCTGACCGCGCTGGCGGCCGCGAGGCGTGCGAGCGACAAACCCCGGCGGGTCCGCAGCCGTCGCAGATTGCCGCCCACGACCAGGGCGAGATCCACGTCCTCATCGGCGCCCGCCGCCAAAGTCTCCTGGGGGCGCTCAAACGAAGGACGCTCGAGGAGCATCGACGTGGACGCCCTGCGCGGGAGCCTTCTCTTTGCATCCATGGTCGGCCCTTTTGGCGTTTGGGTTGCGGGGGCGTTCGCAGCGGTGGCCATGCTTCGGCCGAGCATCGCTTCAGGCCGCTTGATGTGCAGACTTCTGCGCCGCTACGGGACGTCGCGTGAGATCGCCCAACCGGTTCAGCACGCCGGCCGCGACGAATCGGGCCTGCCGGGAGATCTCGGGGGCGCCGACGATGTCGCCGCAGGCGCCACGGGTCAGCGGGCCGACGGCGTGCAGGCCGGTCGAGGGTCCGCGCTCGCCCACGAGCGCGTTGCTACGGTCGACCTCGAAGCCGAGCCCGGTCGTGTGCGCGCGGGCCAGCCCCCGTTGCAGCAGCGCGCGAATGAACGGGTTGTCGATCCTCGCCACATCGTGGATCGGGCCGACACAACTCACGATCGCATCGAACTGCGCCCGGAGCACGGCACCGCCGTCGCAGAGACGCAAGCGAATCTCTACGTCGACGCCGGCGACCGCCGGTTCGGCGCCGGTTACCCGGCCGCTGACCAGCCGCAACCGGCCCTCATTCCGGGCGCGCTCGATCGCCCCGGCTACCTGCGGTGCCATCCGGTAGCGGTGCGCATCCCAGAACACCCGTGCATGCCGGATCAGCCGACGCTGTTCGCCGGGCGCCAGCCTGCACCACAGCGCGGCGCCTTGCTCACGCGTGGTTTCGATCACCGAGTTCCAGGAATTGCCCGTGCGGATCGCGTCTGCGCAGGCGGCGCGCATCATCGCCACCACGGCGCTGGCGGTCGTGTCGTCCGGCAGGTTGTCGAACGGCACCGACGTCTTGGTGCTGTCGGCATAGGCCCGGGACAGCAGGCCGCGGCGGGAGACGGCGACCACCGGCCCGCGGTGTCGAAGCGCCTCCAGCGTCGACAGGACATCGCCCATGGTCAGGCCCTGGCCGAGGATGAGAATGCGCGCGTCCGGCCCGAAGGCGCGGATCGCCGGCGCATCCCACGGGTCTCCCACCACCCGCCCGGCTTCCGAAATCGCCGCGCGGTCGAATGGCGAAGGAGCCGTCGTGCTGGTGTGACCGATGCAAACGACGACGTCGTCGCCGACAACCGACGTGCCATCGTCCATCATGACTCGCCACCCTCCGCCGGAGTCGGCCTCGATATCCGCGGCGCGGGCGCGGTGATGAACGACGCGGCATGGATGCGGCGCCGCGTCGGATGCCCGCTCCAGCACGTTCCGGACATAGCGGGCGAAAACGGCCCGTGCGGCGAACAGATTGCCGCCGCCGCCGTCGCATCCCGGATCGTTCAGGTGCAGAGCGTTGCCGACGAACCAATCGTGAAAATGGTTGGGCTCCTCGTCGAACAGCACCACCCTGTGGGCGGGAACGTTCAATCGGTGCTCGGGATGGTCGGTCGAGTACGCGAGCCCGGCTCCCAGCTGCGGCCGCGGCTCGATGATCTGGATGGTCAGCGGTGCCCGCGTCTGCCGCAGCGCGTGCACTGCCGTGATGACGCCGCTGAAACCGCCACCGACAACCACGATCGTCTCGCTCACTTCGCTTCCCCTCGCTGCTGTCCGGCCCGTCCCGGCGTCGCTGATTGGCATCGTCCTACCAGTCAAGGCCTCTCTATCTCTATTTATCCTATAGGGTCAATAGTAATATTTCGGCTTTTTTGTTCCCGCGTCGTAGGCGGCGATGACTCGCTTACGACCCTGAGCGTGCCAGCCCGGGTCCTGCGAGCGTTCTTGTCCGCATTCCCTCCGTGAGGGATATGAAGCGCTACCGCTTCCCGGCTGCCGACGGCGCATGCGCTTTCGGCAGCCGAGAGGCTCGCCGATCGTTGCGTCGGCGACCACACGCTATAGCCAGGGGTTGAGGTGGAAATTGCCGATCGCGTAGTACTTCCAGCGCACCGGGTCGTGCAGGGTGTGGGTGCGCGCGTTGCGCGAGTGGTGGTCGAAGTTGAACTGCTTCAGCGTCGACTTGGTCCCGGCCAGCTCAAACAGTTTGTTGGAGATCAGGATCGCGGCTTCCGAGGCCGCCGCCTTGGCCTCGGCGACGGCAATTTGCGTCGCTGCCACCGTTTCATCGTCTCAGCGTTCAATCGCCCGGTCGATGAACTGCCCGGCGCGCGAGACCACGCAACCGCCGTCGCACACCTCGAGCCGGGTCGCGTCGAGCCAGAGATACGGCCATTCGCCATCGAGACGGCGGTTCGGAAAGGAGCCGACCCGCTCGTCGATATCCTTGCACAGGCTCGAAACCCGGCTCTTCGAGATGCCGCTCATGCCCATCGCCTGCACCAGATCGCGGACTTTCCGCGTCGACACGCCCTGGATCCAGGCCTCCTGAACGACGGCGATCAGCGCGCGCTCGGCCGTCTTCCTCGGCTCCAGAAAGCCGGGGAACCAACTGCCGCGCCGCAGTTTCGGAATCTTCGGCTCGAGCGTGCCGAGCCGGGTCTCCAGATCCCGCTCACGGTAGCCGTTGCGATGCGTGGCGCGGCCGTCACTGCGCTCGTAACGACCGGCGCCCACCAGTCCCTCCACCTCGAACTCCATCAGCC
>Ga0209573_1004180_pt1 | contig 14637 bp, 14 predicted proteins | sample TNRBio252014_DNA_FD_185870 | JGI IMG/M metagenome (GOLD analysis project Ga0209573, IMG submission 185870) | Wastewater treatment Type I Accumulibacter community from EBPR Bioreactor in Madison, WI, USA - TNR Reactor_6/25/2014_ DNA (SPAdes)... | ecosystem: Engineered > Bioreactor > EBPR >...
GTTGCAGGTCAATCCCTCGTAGGCCGCACCCTGAAACACATAGCCCCACAGTTCCGTCTGGCCGGCCTGGCGCTCCTGGGTCTGGATGTACAGCGCCGTGTCCGCCAGCTCCGACCAATCCTGGGGCGCGGGCAGGCCGTATTTCTCCAGCAAGTCCTTGCGGTAATACAGCAGGCCCGCATCGGTGAACCAGGGCATGCCCACCAGGCGGCCGTCTACCGTGTTATTGGTCAGAATCGTCGGATGGTGCCGTTGGATGTCCTCCGGCTTGAGGTATTGCTTGAGGTCCACGAAATGCTTGGCCAGCAACCCCGGCCAAATCACATCAATCTGATAGACATCGGTGCGGCTGTCGCCAGCGCCGAGATCGACCAGATATTGGAAGTAACGTTCGTTAGTCTTTTCCGGGGGCGTGGTTACCGTGACGCGGTTGCCGGTTTCCTTGGCCCAGGCATTGGCGGCCTGCTCGCACAATTCCCGCTCCTGGCCGACCGCGCCGCAGGAAATCGTCACGTCCGCCGCCGGGGCGGCCAGCGAGACCGCCATCAGCGCGCCCAGAAATAAAGCCGATACTGTTGCGTGCATCATCGTAGCGCGTCCATGAATAGGGATGATTGACTTGGAATAGCCATGAGTGGACCCGGCCCCGTCATTGGATAACGGGCTTGGTCTCGGCGGCGGCTCCGATCAGCCGCTTGAAGGCGCGTCCCTTTTCGTTGAACAGGTGGCAATGGTGCATGGCCAGGCCCAGCGTGAGGCGGTCGCCCATCTTGGCTGCCGTGTCCCCTTCCTGGCGCAAAATCACGCTATTTTCAATCCCCTGAACCTGGGTGTAGATAAACGATGATTCACCCAGGCGCTCGACATAAGCCACCTCGGCCTGCACGGAGCTGTCAGCGCCGGCGCCGAGCACCACATGTTCCGGGCGGATACCCAGCGTCACCGCGTCGCCGGGCTTGGCGGCCGTGGCGTCCACCGCGGCGCGCACCATCGAGCCGTCCGGCAGGGTCACCGTGGCGCGGCCGGGTTCGATTTGCGCCAGCCGGCCAGCCAGGAAATTCATCTTGGGCGAGCCGATGAAGCCGGCAACGAACAGATTCACCGGATGGTGGTACAACTCCAGCGGCGGGCCGACCTGGGCCACGCTGCCGTCCTCGATGACCGGCTTGCCGGCGTTGAGCAGCACGATCTTGTCGGCTAGGGTCATGGCTTCCACCTGGTCGTGGGTGACGTAGATCATGCTGGCGCCCAGGTCGTGGTGCAGCTTGGAAATCTCGATGCGGGTCTGCACCCGCAGCGCCGCGTCCAGGTTGGACAGGGGTTCATCGAACAGGAAAACGCCCGGCTTGCGCACGATGGCCCGGCCAATGGCGACCCGCTGGCGCTGACCGCCGGACAGTTCCTTGGGCAACCGCTCCAGCAGATGCTCCATTTGCAGAATCTTCGCCGCCCATTGGACGCGGGTCCTGATTTCGGCATTGTCTTCCTTGGCGATCTTCAGGCCAAACGCCATGTTGTCGAAAATCGTCATGTGCGGGTACAGCGCGTAGGACTGGAACACCATCGCCACGCCACGCTGCGATGGCGGCACATTGTTGACTTTCTTGCCGCCTATGGACATATCGCCGGAGGTGATGTCCTCCAGCCCGGCGACCAGCCGCAGCAGGGTGGATTTGCCGCAGCCCGAAGGGCCAACGAAGACGGCGAACTCGCCGTCCTCGATGTCGAGATCGACGCGCTCGATGACCCGGACATCCTTGAACGACTTGTGGACGTTACGCATCCGAATATCCGCCATTACTGCTACTCCTCAAAAGGGTGAATGATTATTGTTCGCGGGGCCGGCGCGGCTGCGCCGCCTGTTTATTTATATTTAGCCCTTGACCGCGCCCGCTGTCAGGCCGGAGACAATGCGCCGCTGGAAGATCAGGACCAGCACCACCACCGGCAGGGTGACGATGACCGAGGCCGCCATGATGTTGCCCCAGGGCAACTCGTATTGGCTGGCGCCGCTAATCAGGGCGATGGCGACCGGCACCGTGCGCTGCGTGTTGGTCAGGGTGAAGGTGAGCGCGAACAGGAATTCGTTCCAGGCGGCGATGAAGGCCAGCAGACCGGTCGTGACCAGCGCCGGCCACATCAGCGGCATGAACACCTTGACGATGATTTCCCAGGGGGTGGCCCCATCCATGATCGCCGCCTCCTCCAGTTCCTTGGGCAGATCGCGCATGAAAGTGGTCAGCACCCACACGGTGAACGGCAGGGTGAAAATCATGTAGGAGATCACCAGGCCGAGCAGATTGTTGTACAGCCCCAAGCTCCGAATCAGCTCGAACATGCCTGACAGCACCGCGACCTGCGGGAACATGGACACGCCCAGCACGGTCAGCAGCAATAATCCCCGCCCCCGGAATTGCACGCGCCCCAGGGCGAACGCCGCCGTTACCCCGAAGAACAGCGACAGGGCCACCACGGCGAAGGACACCAGCACCGAGTTGAGCAGGTTGTAAGCGAAGGGCTGTTCACGGAACACCGATATATAGTTGTCCCAGTTCCAGGTCAGGGGAAAATATTCGACGCTGAACAACTGGGAACCCGCCTTGAGCGAGGTGACAATGGCGTAGTAGAACGGAAACACCGAGTACAGGATGATCGCCGCCACCAGCAGATAAAAACCCGACAGACCCAATAACCGTTTCATCGCCTATCTCCCTTCAAAGCGCACGCGGCCAAACGTGATGTACAACACGACGCACAGGGCCACGGTGAGGAACAACAGCGTCGAGGCGGCTGAACCATAGCCCACCGACTGGAAATCCACCAATTGCTGCCGGGCGTAGACCGACATCGACATGGTGTCCTTGCTGTTGGAGGTCAGCACATAGATCAGATCGAAAATGCGCAGGGCGTCGAGCAGGCGGAAAATGACCGCCACCATCAAAGCCGGCTGGATCAGCGGCAAGGTCACCTTGAAAAACACCCGAACCGGATGAATGCCATCAACGCGCGCAGCCTCGTAGCAGTCGGTGGGCAGCATTTGCAGGGCGGCCAGGATCAGCAGCGCCATGAACGGCGTGGTCTTCCAGACATCGACCATGATGACGGCCGTCATAGCCAGATCGGGGCTGGCGGTCCAGGCCAGCGGCGCGGACAGCAGGCCGATGCCCATCAGCATGTGATTGAGGATGCCGAACTGGTCATGCATCATCCAGCTCCACATCTTGGCCGACACGATGGTCGGAATCGCCCAGGGAATCAGCACCGCCGCCCGCACCAGGCTGCGGCCTGGAAAGGTGGCGTTCAGCACCAGGGCGACAATCAGCCCCAGAATGGTTTCCAGGGTGACGGAAACCACAGAGAATTTCAGCGTGTTCCAGACCGCGTTCCACCATTCGCCGTCGGCCAGGACGCCGTACCATTCCCCATCGCTGTAGGCGAGATAGTTTTCAAATCCAACGAACTTGGCGTTACTCAAATCCGACAGGTTCGCGTCGGTAAAGCTGAACCAGATGGTGCGGGCCAGCGGCCAGCCGGCCACCAGCAGCAACAAAATCAGCATTGGCGTCAGGAACAGCCATGCCGCCCGCACGCGGCTGCGGGTCAGTTGGGATTTTTGCGGTTGGGTCGCCGCGCCCGCCGCGCGAGCGGTGATTTCGGCTTCTGCGATAGCCATCGTGCCCCCTTGTCACAATCCAGTGAAGCGCCATCGGATGCCGGCGGCGACCATCGCGCCGCCGGGCTGTTAACGCGGCCTTATTACCACTTGCCGCCACGGCTAATGCGCTTGAGCGAGGCCTCTAGTTGCACCAGGCTAGCGTCGGCCTTGGCCCGGCCGGACAGCACGCCATGCGCAGCGTTCCAGAATTCGTTACTCACCTGGTTGTACTTGGCGCCAGTCGGCGTGGAGGGACGGGCCACGGCGTTGACGAAGGTGTCGTACAGCTCGCCGAAGAACGGCACGGCGGCCAATACCTCGGCGTCCTTGTAGAGGCTTTCAATGGTCGGGTTGTAGGCGCCCTTGATGGCGCGGCGCTTTTGCTCCTCGGCGCTGGTCAGGTACATGACCAAATCTGCGGCCAAGTCCTTGTTTTTTGAATACTTTGACACGGCCAATTGCCAGCCGCCGAGGGTGGCGGCATGGCGCCCGTCCGCGCCGCCCTTGGGCAGTGCGCTCACGCCGACCTTATCCTTGATGGCGCTCTCCGGCCCCTGCGCCAGCGACCAGGCATACGGCCAGTTGCGCATGAATACCGCGTTGCCGGACTGGAACACGCCACGGGCTTCTTCCTCGGTGTAGTTCAGCACGCCTTCGGGCGAGATGGTCTTGACCCAACCAGCCGCGCCCGTGATGGCGGCGGCAGCCTGTGGATTGTTGATCGTGATCTTGCCGCTTTCATCGACGATGCTGCCGCCGTTGTAACTGGCCACCCATTCCAGGGCGTTGCAGGTCAAGCCCTCGTAGGCCCGGCCCTGCCAGACAAAGCCCCACATTTTGTCGTTGCCGGCGGCCCGCTCGGCGTCCTGAATCTTCTTGGCGATTTCGGTCAATTCCTGCCAGGTTTGCGGGGGCTTCGCGCCGTGTTTCTCCAGCAAGTCCTTGCGGTAGTAGAGCATGCCGGCATCGGTGAACCAGGGTATGGCCACCAATTTGCCATCGACGGTGTTGTTCTTGATGATCGCGGGGAAATGCGCCTTCACGGCGTCTTTGGCGTAGGGAGCGAGATCGATGAGGTGATTGCCAAGCGTGCCGGGCCAGACCACATCGATCTGGAACACGTCTATATCAGCGGCGCCCGCCGCCAGTAATTGCTGGTACAAAGCCAGCCGTTCCGTGGCTGAATTGGGCGTCGAGACGAGATTGACCTGGTTGCCGGTTTTCTTCGCCCAGGCTTCCGTGCCGGTCTTGCAAAACTCGAATTCCTGCCCGACCGCGCCGCAGGAGATAGAGAGCGTCGCAGCGTGCGCCGCGCCGGCGCCGGCCAGCGCCACGCCGAATGCCATGGAGGCGATAAGACCAACGGGTTTATGATTTTTCATGGTTGTAAGTCCTTATGGGGTTTATCAAACTGCTCTATGAGAAGCGATTTTCGAAGGCTGTATGTCAAAGCGCGCTTTGTGGTTCAAATTCTTCCTGCTAAAGAAATTATGGTTGTTCTTTTTTATTTTCCTACTCCACCATACGAATAATTACATTGGGTCAATCGGCGGCGTTGTCGGTCAGCGGCGGCTCGGGCCAGCCCAGAACCTGGAAGATGGCATCCCAGTCGTTGAGGAAGCCTGCCGTTACGGGAAGGGAGACTGAACGGTTACACCGCAATCGCCCCACAGCGTCTGGATCGCCGCCAGCGCTGCGACGCCGGCCGTTTCCGTGCGCAGAATGCGCGGCCCCAGGCGTATGCCGGTAAAGCCCGCCTCTCGCGCCTTGAACAACTCCCCCGGACTCAACCCGCCCTCAGCGCCAATGAGCAGCGTGATCGCGCCGGATGGCGGCTGCAATCCGCGCAATCCCTGCTCCGCCAGTGGATCGAGCAGTAATTTCAAGCCTGCGCCTTCCATCCACTGCCCCAGCCAGTCCATGAGCTGCAACGGCTCCCGCAATTCCGGCAACTGATCACGTCCGCACTGTTCACAAGCGCCGATGACAATGCCCCGCCAGTGTTGAACCTTCCGCACCAACCGTTCGCCGTTCAGGCGCACTTCACTGCGTTCGGTAAAAAGCGGCTGAATCACGACAACCCCCAACTCGACGGCTTTCTGGAGGGTGTAATCCATTTTCTCACCGCGTGAAACGCCCTGCGCCAGCACGATCTGCAACGGTGATTCCGCCTCACTGGGCAAGGCGTCCATCACCCGCGCCCGCGCCTCCCTTTTACCCACCTCGGTAAGCGTGGCGGTGAACGCCCGGCTTTGGCCGTCGAATAGAATCAGGGGCGCATTCGGTCCAAGCCGCAAGACCCGCACCGCATGATTGAAAGCGTTATCATCCAGCGGCACGGTCGCGCCGGTCGCCAGCGAAACCGGAAGATAAAATCGGGGAACACGCATCGGTTATCCACCTGAAAAAATTTGTTAGCATAGCGTATGAGCCTAAAATCACCGGCCCGCTTCTGATTCAACCGGATATTCAGCTAGTTGCAAACATCACCCGCCTAATGAACAGCAAAGACCTCTATTTCCGGCTGCTGGGCTACGTCCGGCCCTATACGCGCATCTTCATTCTGTCGATGCTCGGCACCGCCGCCGCCGCCGCGACCGAACCCATGATTCCGGCGCTGATTAAACCATTGCTGGACGGCAGTTTTGTCGAAAAAGACCCTCACACTATCCGCCTGATGCCTGTGCTGCTGGTGACCGTGTTTGTCATTCGGGGCATCACCGGTTTCATCGGTTCAGTGGCGATGAACTGGATCGCGCACCGGGTGGTCATGGACCTGCGCGACGCCCTGTTCAACCGATTGCTCACGCTGCCTACCCGCTATTTCGACGATCACTCCGCCGGCAACCTGTTGTCCCGCTTAACCTACGATGTCACGCAGGTCATGAACGCCACCACCCAAGCCCTGCTCACCCTGGTCAAGGATGGCCTGGCGGTCGTCGGTCTGCTGGGCTGGATGCTTTATCTCAACTGGCGACTGTCGCTGATGGCATTCCTGATCGTCCCCGGCATCGCCTTCATTGTCCGCACCGTCAGCCGGCGACTGCGGCGACTGAGCCGGGACTTGCAGGAATTGATGGGCGATCTCACCCACGTCATCGACGAAGTCTTGCAGGGCCACAAGGTCATCAAAATCTTCGGCGGCCAGGATTACGAGCGGGAGCGCTTCCACCGGATCAATAACCGGGTTCGCCAGTTCAGCATGAAACTGATCGCCTCCTCCGAAGCCAGCGGGCCTTTGGTGCAACTGCTGGCCGTCCTCGCCCTGGGCGCGGTGATCTATTTCGCCTCACTGCAATCCGCCGCCGACCAGATTACGGTCGGTGGTTTCGTTTCCCTGTTTGGGGCGATGGCTATGCTGTTGGCCCCGATCAAGCGTCTGACCAAGGTCAACGAGCAATTACAGCGCGGTCTGGCCGGAGCGGAAACCATTTTCGCCCTGTTGGACGAACCGCCGGAACCGGATCGGGGAACGCAAACTCTCGGTCGCGCCCGGGGCGAAGTCCAGTTCCAGAATCTCACCCACCGCTACCGGGATGAGGGCGCCGAGGTGATCCAGAATCTCAATCTCGACGTGCGCACGGGGGAAACCATCGCTCTGGTCGGCCCGTCGGGCAGTGGCAAAACCACGCTCATGGCCCTGCTGCCGCGCTTTTACGAACCGGAATCCGGCGACATCCTGCTGGATGGAACGCCGATCCGGGAATTGCGGCTGGCTGATCTGCGCGCCAACATCGCCTACGTCAGTCAGGACATTGTGCTGTTCAATGACACGGTCGCCGCCAATATCGCCTACGGATCGGGCCTTTCAGCGAATGAAGCGCAGATCATCCAGGCTGCTGAACACGCGCACGCCATGGACTTCATTCGCGAGCTGCCCCAAGGTTTGCACACGCTGATCGGTGAAAACGGGGCGCGACTGTCCGGCGGCCAACGTCAGCGCATCGCCATTGCCCGCGCCCTGTTGAAAAACGCGCCAGTGCTCATTCTCGACGAGGCGACCTCGGCGCTGGACACCCAGTCCGAACGCAAGGTCCAACAGGCGTTGGACAACCTCCGGCAGGGCCGCACCGCCTTCGTCATCGCCCACCGCCTGTCCACCATTGAAAACGCTGACCGCATCGTCGTTCTCGACCGGGGCCGCATTGCCGAAATTGGCCATCATACCGAATTGCTCGCCCGGAATGGCCTTTACGCCAGCCTGTACCGGATGCAAGCCGATAGCGTCAGCGCAACAAAGTTGCAAAATAAATAAAAATGATGTCAAATACACAACACCGTTTTTTTAATGGTCTCAAAATTTGGCGTGGTTCATCAATTCAGCTCATGTGCAACACTATCGACGTTTCCAGAAAACTGGCTCCGCTTTTACGCCAAGCCTTCCGGCAAGGCATCGAAGCGGCGAGTCGGGGCGAGGATCGCAATCCCTACGTCCCCAACAGTCACCTCTACCATGCCTGGATGGCGGGGTGGGCCTCCCTGGCCCGCGCCTGGAACAATAACGACGATCTACGCTGGGCCTGAGCCGCCCGCCCCGCCTGATCAGGAAGACCGTTCTAAATTATTCGTTCAATCAGCGAGCGTCCCGCCATGCACAAAACATTATTGCTATTGTTAACCGGCAGTCTGCTACTCGCTGCGCCAGTTTGGGCCGAAGGCGACTGGGATCGGGCCAAAACGGCCCACGAACGCGGCGATTATGCGACAGAATTGACGATTATCCGGCCACTGGCGGAGCAGGGATTCGCCTTTGCCCAGTTCAATCTGGGCGTACTGTACGACCATGGTCATGGCGTACCAATGGATGACCGCCAGGCGATAACGTGGTACCGCAAGGCTGCTGAACAGGGTCTGTCGCAGGCGCAGATCAACCTGGGCATCATGTATGAAGAAGGTGAGGGTGGACCTCAGGATTATGTCCAGGCGTATTTCTGGTACGCGATGGCGGACAGTCAGGGCGACAGCCAGGGGCCACAAGCCAAGCGAGAGATTGCCGCAAAAATGACTCCAGCTCAGGTGGCGGAAGCCGAACAGAAAATCAAGGAATGGCGGGCGACGCACACCTTCACTGTCCCCCCTCAGCCGGCGTCTGAACCCCAAACAGGCGATCAATAAATTGATTGATGGCGTGAAAGTTGCTGGAAATTTCTGGTAGACCCAAGGCATCAGCAACAATGTCTGGATCGTAACGAAACGGCTATAGCTTAGGTTGCCGTTGCCGATAACCCGATTATATCTTGACAAATGTCAAGGTTCACGACTCGAGGAGATGGCCATGAACGGAAATAGTATTCAAAGCAAGGCGCTGGACCGGGCGAACAGCACCATGCGAATCGCGGATCGAATCGGCCTGCATGGCTACTCCATCCTGTCTTACGCCATCTTCGGGACGCAACATGCTCACGGCTGGAATTTCACCCGCAAGAGAGATATCGAGATCATTCGGGTCGAACCGGAGGCGCTGGAGGCGTTGTATCCACAGCGCCCGTCGGCGTAGGTCGTTAATTTGCCGGCGTCAACCACTCCAGCCGGGTTTGACCGGGTTCGCCGGTTCGCAAGATCGCCAGCAGTTCCGGCAACAGCCGGTTAAGCGTTTCATCCAACTTCCAGGGCGGGTTGATCAGGATCATCCCGCAACCGTGCAGGCCCACCGGCCGGTCATAGGGATGGAGTCCCAACTCCGCGCAGAGCATGGCCGGGATTCCCAGTTCCCGCAGATTCCGCTGAAAGCGCAGGCTGGGCGCACGATCAAGGATCGGATACCAGATCGCCATCGTCCCGGTTGCCCAACGTTGGCGCATCGTCTGCGCCGCGCGCGCTAATCGATCAAATTCATCGCGCAGTTCAAAGGCCGGATCAATGAAGACCAAGCCGCGCCGTTCCGGAGGGGGTAGAAACCCTTTCAGGCTGGCGTAGCCATCGGCGTGGCGCGCCACCACTTGCCGGTCGCCCGCAAATTCGGCCTTGAGCGCTGGATAGTCGCCAGGATGCAGTTCCGTCAGCGTCAACCGGTCTTCCAGCCGCAGCAGATCACGCATCAAGCGCGGCGAGCCGGGATAGACGCGCAATGCGCCATTTGGGTTCAAAGCCCGCACCTGTTCCCGATACGCGCTCAATTCCGGTCCCAATGCCTGCCGATCCCACAATCGGCCGATGCCTTCCTCATACTCCCGGTTCTTGCCGGCAGGCGCGGCGTGCAAATCATAGCGCCCGGCCCCGGCATGGGTGTCGAAAACCCGGAACGGTTTGTCCTTGCGTTGCAGGGCGCGGATGAGCTGAATCAGCAGGACATGTTTGAATACGTCGGCGAAATTGCCGGCATGGAAGGCATGGCGGTAACTCAGCATATCGGTTCAATCCGCATACTGCCGCAGCCGCACTGGCCGCCGCCGCGCCCCCCAGGTTCCTGGCTGTGCTTCAAAGACTCCGGCGCAAGGCGCGCCGCAGGCATTGCATCGGCCCTCTTCGGTTAGATTCCAGACGCCGAGCGTATACCAGTCGCGGCCAATCAGCTTGTGGCCGCATTGATGGCAGTAGGTGCTGTCGCCCTTCTCGTCGTGGACATTGCCCGTATAGGCGTAGCGAATGCCGTTCTTCATGGCGATCCGCCGCGCCCGGCTCAGGGTGGAAGGCGGCGTCGGCGAATGCTTCATCATCTTCCAGTCAGGGTGAAAGGCGGTGAAATGAATCGGCACCTCCGGCCCGAGGTTTTCCATCACCCACTGGGTCAGCGCTTCCAACTCCGCATCCGAATCGTTCTCGCCAGGAATGAGCAGCGTGGTGATTTCGAACCAGACTTGGGTTTCCCGCTTGAGATAGATCAGAGTGTCCAACACCGGTTGCAGGTGGCCGCCGCAGATTTTCCAATAGAAATCTTCAGTGAACGCCTTGAGGTCGACATTGGCGGCGTCCATGTATTTGAAAAATTCGCGGCGCGGCTCATCGCACAGATAACCGGCGGTGACGGCCACTGATTGAATGCCGTATTCCCGGCAGGCGGTGGCGGCGTCTATCGCGTATTCCATGAAAATCACCGGGTCGTTGTAAGTATAGGCCATGCTGCGGCAGCCCAGTTGGTGGGCGACCCGCGCCAGTTTCGCCGGCGAGGCCTCATCCGCCAGAGTATCCATCTCACGGGACTTGCTCATATCCCAGTTCTGGCAAAACTTGCAGGCCAGGTTGCAACCCGCTGTGCCGAAAGACAGCACCGGCGTCCCCGGCAGAAAGTGATTGAGTGGTTTCTTTTCGATAGGATCGATGCAAAAGCCGCTGGAGCGTCCATAACTGGTCAACATGATGCGGCCATCGTGGCAACCACGCACAAAGCACAAGCCCTGCTGACCCTCGTGCAACTTGCAATAGCGCGGACAGACATCGCATTGCACGCGGCCATCGTCTAAAACATGCCAATACTGGGTTGGAAAGAACTCTGGAATCGTGGAAATGGGTGAAGTGGTGGTTTTAATGGTCATAACGGCCTCATGAGCAAAGGCTCTCATCGTTATTCCGCCAGCAGAAACTTGGCGGTTCATAGGGTTTGATCTTTTCTGCCTCAATAGCGCTCTATACTTTAGATGATAAATCCGTCAATCATCGTGTACGCTGATGATTAGCGCGGGCAAACTGAACCGGGAGAGCGTCTTCATGCAAACGACACGCACACCCGCCGTAGCGGGCATGTTCTATCCGGCAAGCGCCGCAGAACTGCATTCACAAGTACAAACCCTTCTCAATCAGGTCGACGCGCCGGCGGAGCCGCCGCCCAAAGCGATTATTGCCCCACACGCCGGTTATATCTATTCAGGCCCCATTGCCGCCTTCGCCTACGCACGGTTGAAAGCGGCGCGCAACCTCATCACCCGTGTTGTGCTGCTCGGCCCCAGCCACCGGGTCGGTTTCCGGGGTATAGCGATCAGCGCCATGGAGGCGTTCGCTACGCCGTTGGGTGTGATTCCAATAGACCGGGAAGCCGTCGAACAGGTTCGGCAATTGCCGGATGTCGGCTTCCTGGAGCAGGCCCACGCTCAGGAACACAGTTTGGAAGTGCATTTACCATTCCTGCAAGAGGTGCTGGGCGAATTCAAGCTTGCGCCACTGGTGGTCGGCGACGCCCGCCCGCCCGAGGTGGGCGCCGTGCTGGAAGCGCTCTGGGACGGCCCGGAAACGCTGATCGTCATTAGTTCCGATCTCAGCCATTATCACGACTATCAAACCGCCCGCGCCATGGATCGCGAAACCTCCAACGCCATTGAAAAGCTGCGCTTTGAGGACATCGGCTATGAACAAGCCTGCGGGCGCAATCCGGTGAATGGTCTGCTTTGGGTGGCGCGGCGTAAGGGTCTGCGGTGCGAAACGCTCGATCTGCGTAATTCCGGCGACACCGCCGGCGCTCGTGATCAAGTCGTGGGGTATGGCGCTTATGCCTTCCACTAATCCACTGTCGCCGGAAAACCGGGCCACATTACTGAAAGTCGCCCGCGCTTCGATTCAGCAGGGCCTGCGCCATCGCCAGACTCTGGAGGTGAATCCGGGCGACTATCCCGAACCTCTCCAGCTCTTGCGGGCGACCTTTGTCACCCTGGAAAAGGACGGTCAGTTACGCGGCTGCATTGGCGCGTTGACCGCCTATCAACCGCTGGTTCAGGATGTCGCCGTTCACGCTTATGCAGCGGCGTTCGAGGACCCACGGTTCCCGGAATTGCGCCAGGAGGAATTTCCAGCGCTGCAAGTGCATATCTCAGTGCTGTCGCCCCCGGAACCGCTGCATTTTGCTTCCGAGGACGAGTTGCTGACGCAGTTACGGCCGGGCGAGGATGGGTTGATTCTGCAATTTCGCCATCATCGCGGCACTTTTCTGCCGTCGGTGTGGGAACATTTGGCCGATCCCTATGTATTCCTGGCGCAACTGAAACAAAAGGCAGGATTGCCGCTGGATTTCTGGTCGCCGGAATTGCGCGCAGAGCGCTATACAACGGAGTACTTCGGTTCAGAAAAACCGGCAACTGATTGATCTGAATATTGCTCTCTATTTAAACGGGCTTGAACTTTTCAGCGCCGTGTTATCATGTTTTCATCGTGATCCATTTTCCATAACAAACGATGAAACCTGAAATACCCCATTTTGAGCAAGCCCGCATCCTGATCGTCGGCGATGTAATGCTGGACCGCTACTGGTACGGCCCTACCTCCCGCGTATCGCCGGAAGCGCCCGTGCCGGTGGTCAAGGTCGAGGAGGTCGAAGAGCGCCCCGGCGGCGCGGCCAATGTAGCGGTTAATATCGCCACCCTCGGCGGCCAGGTCCAGGTGCTGGGCGTCGCCGGCGCCGATGAGTCGGCGACCGTCCTCGAAACTAAATTGCACCGAATGGGCGTCGGCTGCGAACTGGTTCGTCAACCCGGTCAAGCGACGATTACCAAACTGCGGGTCTTGAGCCGCAATCAGCAGTTGCTGCGACTGGATTTCGAGGACGGTTTTCCCGGCTTCGATCCTGCGGCGCTCCGCGAGCGCTTCGTCGCTCATCTGCCGGATACTGACCTCGTTGTGCTTTCCGACTACCGGAAGGGCGCCTTGCGCGAGGTCGAGCCTTATATTCAACTGACCCGCGCCGCCGGCAAGCGGGTGTTGGTCGATCCCAAGGGTGAAGATTTTCGCCGCTATCACGGCGCCACCCTGCTGACGCCCAATCTGGCCGAGTTTGAAGCGGTCGTTGGCCCCTGCCGCGATGAGGCGGAACTGGTCGGCAAAGGTCAGGCGTTGCGCCGGAATCTGGAGCTGGAAGCGTTGTTGATCACCCGGGGCGAACTGGGCGTCACCCTGCTCCGGGCCGGGGCGGAGCCGCTGCATCTGGCGGCCCGCGCCCGCGAGGTCTATGACGTGACCGGCGCTGGCGACACGGTGATTGCGACGCTGGCCGCCGGATTGGCCGCCGGATTGGAATTGCCCGCCGCGACCGTGCTGGCCAATCTGGCCGCCAGCATCGTGGTCGGCAAACTGGGAGCGGCCAGCGTGACCGTTTCCGAGTTGCGCCGGGCGCTGTATGAGCATGAAGAGCCGCCCCGTGGCGTGGTTGACGAGGAGCAATTACTGCGGGCGGTCGCCGACGCCAAGGCCCATGGCGAAACCATCGTGATGACCAACGGCTGTTTCGACATCCTGCACGCCGGGCATGTGAACTACCTGGAACAGGCCCGGCGTCTGGGCAATCGGCTGATCGTCGCCGTCAACGATGACGATTCCGTCCACCGGCTCAAAGGCCCCGACCGACCGATTCATGCGCTTTGGCAGCGGATGCGGGTGCTGGCCGGGTTGTCGTCCGTGGACTGGGTCGTGCCATTTACCGAAGACACGCCGGAACGGCTCATCTGCGCGGTCAAGCCGGATTATCTGGTCAAGGGCGGCGACAACGATCCGGCGCACATTCCCGGCAATCACTGCGTCTGGGAAGCCGGCGGCCAAGTCGTCATCATGGATTATATCGAAGGTTGCTCGACGACCAACACGATCACCCGCATTCTCAGTCGGCCGGGAGCCGTATGAATCCAACGTTCAATATCGACGTCGCCATCATCGGCGGCGGCATCGCCGGCCTGTGGCTACTGGGGCGATTACGCGAGCATGGCTACAACGCGCTGCTGATCGAAAGCGACCGGCTCGGAGCCGGTCAAACCCTCTGCGCCCAGGGCATCATTCACGGCGGCGCTAAATACGGTCTGCGCGGCTACGCCGGCCCGACCGCCGAAGCTGTGGCCGGGATGCCCGCCTTGTGGCGGCGTTGCCTGAACGGCGAGGATGAAATCGATCTGCGCGGCGCGGCGCTGCTGGCTGAGCATCAATATCTTTGGGCCACTCGCGCCCCGACTTCGCGGCTGGTCGCCTTCTTCGCCAGCAAACTGATGCGTGGGCATGTGGAGAAGATCGCGGACGGGGGTATGGACGCCAGCGATTATCCATCTACCCTGCGCCATCCCGATTTCCACGGCGCG
>Ga0209573_1004182_pt1 | contig 14625 bp, 7 predicted proteins | sample TNRBio252014_DNA_FD_185870 | JGI IMG/M metagenome (GOLD analysis project Ga0209573, IMG submission 185870) | Wastewater treatment Type I Accumulibacter community from EBPR Bioreactor in Madison, WI, USA - TNR Reactor_6/25/2014_ DNA (SPAdes)... | ecosystem: Engineered > Bioreactor > EBPR >...
CAAGCAACCTTATTCCATCATCGACTTTGAGCACGTGAAACCCGGCAAGGGCAACACTTTCACGCGCTGCCGCCTGCGCAACCTCATCACGGGCCAGGTTCTAGAGCGCACCTTCAAGTCTGGCGAAAAGTTCCAGAGCCCAGATATCGAAGCCAAAGAGATGCAATACCTCTATCCCGAGGCAAATTTGCTGATCTTTATGGATAGCAAGACCTTCGAGCAAATCACACTCGATGAAAAAGTCCTCGGCGATGACAAGAAATTTCTTCTCGATAATCTCGAGTGTGTGGTTCTGTTCTACAACGGGGCGCCGATCAACGTCGAGCTACCGAACTTCGTCGTGCTGCCGATCGAATACTGCGAGCCTGGCTTCAAAGGCGACACGGCTACCGGAGCAAGCAAGCCCGCCAAACTTCAGGGCGGACATTCCGTCACCGTTCCTCTTCACATGAAGGAAGGCGACCTCCTGAAAATCGACACGAGAACGGGTGAGTACGTTGAAAAAGTCAACAAATAAGCCGACGCTCCCCAAGAAGTCGCCCACCACTCGCAAGGGAGAAACTCCGGCTCCTCGCAAGTCCTCTGTGAACTTCGATGTGATTCAAGAGTACACAGATTTTATGAAGTCCAACGATCTTGTGGAGATCGACTTCAAGGGCAAGGATTACTCCGTGCGTTTGAGACGTTTCGAGGGCACGGTTGCGTCCACGCCTACGCCTCAAGTTGCGAACCTTGCGGCGGTCGCTGCTCCTAAGGCGCCACTTGTGGTTTCGCGTTCTGATTTGCACGTCGTGAAGAGCCCTTTTGTGGGGACTTTCTACCGTTCGGCGGGCCCCAACCAAGAACCCTTCGTGGAGGAAGGTAAGATTGTCTCTGCGGGAGACCCTCTTTGTATTATCGAAGCGATGAAGCTCATGAACGAGATTGAAAGCGACATCAAAGGGCGTGTTGTTCGCGTCCTTGTCAAAAACGGAACCCCTGTCGAATTCGGCGAGGGTCTTTTCGAGATCGAACTCGTATGAAAAAACTTCTTATCGCAAACCGCGGTGAGATCGCCGTGCGCGTGATTCGCACCGCAAAGGAAATGGGAATCAAGACCGTTGCTGTCCACAGCGAATGCGACGTGGACAGTCTCCATGTTCAACTTGCCGATGAGAGTGTGTGTATCGGCGGAAATCGCTCTTCTCAGTCTTATCTCAACATGGTTTCTTTGTTATCCGCCTGCGAGGTCACGGGCGCGGATGCTGTGCATCCAGGTTTTGGATTTCTGTCGGAGCGCGCTGAGTTCGCCGAGGTCGTCACCAAGTGCGGCCTGAATTTTGTAGGCCCGACGGCCGAAAGCATGCGCAAAATGGGCTCCAAGGTTGAGGCGCGCAAGTATGCAGCCGTAGCCGGCGTTCCGATGCTTCAGGGCACGGGCGTGATTGAGACTCTGGCTGATGCAAAAAAAGCCGCACGCGATATTGGGTATCCCGTCCTTATCAAGGCTTCGAACGGGGGCGGCGGTCGCGGGATGCGCGTCGTCATGGGCGAGCACGAGATCGAACAGACTTTTCATTCGGCTCGCAGCGAGTCGCAGTCGGCGTTTGGCTCACCCGACGTGTTTATTGAAAAATTTGTTATGCGTCCGCGCCACATCGAGATACAGGTTCTTGCGGATAAACACGGAAACGTGATCCATTTGGGAGAGCGCGAGTGCAGTCTGCAGCGTCGCCACCAAAAAATTATCGAGGAAGCGCTTTCTCCTGTCATGACTCCCGAGATTCGCAAGAAGATGGGCGAAGCAGCCTGCAGTCTCGCGCGCTCAGTGGGCTACGAAGGTTTGGGTACGGTCGAATTTCTGATGGATGACGACATGAAGTTCTATTTCATGGAAATGAACACGCGCATTCAGGTTGAACATCCTGTCACCGAAGAGGTTGTTGGGTTTGATCTCGTTCGCGAGCAGCTTAAGGTTGCGCGTGGAGAGAAACTCTCGATCACCCAAGAGCAGGTTCAATTCAAGGGGCACGCTATCGAGTGCCGTATCAATGCCGAAGATCCTCAGACGTTCGTTCCGTGTCCGGGACTGCTTGAAGTTTACCGCGCCCCTGGGGGACGTCGGGTTCGCTTGGATTCGTTTGTGTATCAGGGCTACAAAGTTCCTCCCTTTTACGATTCTATGATGGCCAAGCTCATCACTTGGGGTGAAACTCGCGAAGATGCTCGCAAGACGATGGTCCGTGCGTTGAACGAGTTCGAGATCAAGGGGATCAAAACCAACATCCCACTCCATCTGCGTATTCTTCAGCATCCCGACTTCATCAAGGCCAATGTCTACACCAAGTGGATCGAAGAAGATTTGCTGGGAGCCCGTAAGGTTTGAGCGCTCGCGAAAGATTTTTTGAAAAACTTTCGCCCGATCTCCGTCTTCTGCTCGAGAAGGCCGAGAAATTTGTCGAAGAAAATTTGTACAAGCGCGCGCTCAAGGTTTTACGCAAAATCGAAGAGTTCCTGCCTGGGGATTTGTATTTGAGCGATCGTATTCGCGAGCTCGAGGGAATGGACCGCGGACTTCAGGGACCCGTTGCAGAAGGCAGTCAGCTGCTGAGCGGGCTTCACGGTGAGACGGATTCGTTGCTCAAAGAACTTCTTCGCGATCTCGAACTCGATGAAATTCGTCAAGGATATGGCGACCTTTCGGGGGTCCTCGAGGGCGTTGTTGTTCTCGACGACGTGCGTTTTAGACGCGTGGCGCTGGACGCCTCCGTGTTCGCAGGCGTGTCGAACAATTGGCAGTTTGCCCTGACCTGTGTCGACCGTTTGTTGGGCTTGGGCGAGGAATCCTTCGAGGTTGTGCTCTGGAAGCTCAGATGCCTCGTAGAACTCGAAAAATTTCCCGAAGTCGTCGCTATTTTTTCGGCTCAACGTTGGTCGGACACGCACCTGATCCACGCCAATTTTCTGGTCGGACTTGCCTATGAAGGGCTCGGTGTCAGGGATCAGGCGAAGCTGCGTTTCGAAGCGGTTTCGAAGATCGATCCTTCGTATCGAAAGGTCGCGCAAAAGCTCTTGAACTACTAAAATAGGGGGATGCGTTTCGCCCGGCAGAAGCTTTTTATTGTGCTATGCCTGTTCGCGATCCCGCCCACGGGTTTGCTGGCTTTGCTCGAAACGCCGGAGCTTTCGACGCTCGTCCTCAAACTTTCTCTGAAATTCGCGCGGCTTCGGACTGGACTTAAGATTGATGCTTCGGCCTGGCACGTAAGTCCGCTCACTTTCTCTGCAAAACTCGAAGGCGTCCAGCTATCACAAGACAAGGTTTCTCTCGTGGCTCCTCGAGTTGAGGTTTGGGTTTCTCCCGTTGCACTGCTCGTCGGACGTTTGCACTTCAGCGAAGTTGAGGTGGCCGACGCACGGCTGGTGATCAACGATCCTGGCTTTTTGGCAAAAAATCCTTTCGAGAAGAAGGACACTGATCCGCCATCGAAGTTTTGGGAAAGCGGGAATTTCGGCGAGGATTATCCGCGATTGCTGGGCAGTTCTGCTCTTGAGCTTTTTTCGAAGATCCAGAATCGTAATATCGACTTTGACGACCTCAGGCTCAGCAAGCTCGATGTCGCGATTGGGGCTCTTCAAGTTGAAGACATCGATTTTCTTTTGAATAACCTGCAAGAAGGGCAGCTTAGAGCCGAATGGAATATTGGGTCTCTTAAAGTCGAGCGCGGCGTTCAAGGTCTGCAAGATTTTAGTGGAGCCCTCTCGCTTCTGAAGGCGAAGGGCTCGGCATATCAACTTTATGTGGGAGAAGCGGCCTTTGCGCTGCTCGGGGATACGGGACCTCTTGTGCGTCTGCGCGGGGCTTGGCCCGGCGACCTGGTTGTCGACGTGAACGTGGATTTGAAACGCGCGCAAGAGTGGCTTGCGGCAAGCTCCTGGTTCAAAGAATACCGATTGAGTGGGCAAAACGCAGGTTCGCTTGCGGCTAGCGCAACCGCCCGTATCGTTGGCACGCGTTTGCTCGAGGTCGCGTCGGAACTCAGTTCGAAGAACCTGATCGTGGAGGACTTTCATCTCAACCAGATCTCCGCCAAGGCGGGATTTGGATACGCAAATTCGAAATTTGACTGGAAACTCTCTCAGTTCTCAATCGTGTTGCCCGTAGTGAAGGGTGTTCAGTCAGGATGGAAGAATCAGATCACCCTTAAAGATTTGAAACTGGAGGACGGAAAACTCAAATCCGTTTTGGATCTTAACGAAGCATCTCTATGCGGCATCTTGATCGCCGCCGCCGAAAGAGAATGCCAAGTCGGGGTTGCCTTCACTGGGCCTCTCAACGTTCAGGGGAGCCTTGACCCACTTCGTCTCAAGCTTGAGCCAGATTTTCAGGTGACGGCGGGACCTGTGATGAGTGATCCTTACATCGACTCCAGGTCCGAGCCGATTTTGCAGCTCAAGCCCGGACGTCTCACGGGTGTCGCGCATGCGCGGGAGAAAGATCTGATCTTCGAAAAAATGAAGATGCTCTGGCAGGATAAAGATGAAATCGTTGCCGAGGGAAATCTCGAGTACGTTCCGACAAAACTTCATCTCAAGGTCCGAAGCAACGAAGCCCGCCTTGATGAGATTCTCGGGGATCTCGTGGGGTTTCGCTTCGGAGGGGCGAGCAGTGTCGAGGGTGACGTTTTCTACGACTACAGTCTCGAGCGCTCGAAACGAACACGCATCGACGCTCAAATTCGGTCGTCGGCGTTTCGTTTCGAGGATCAGGATTTTGGCTCTATTGCGGGACCGATTCGCTACGAGAATCGCGTCCTTTTTTTGGGGCCTTATCAGTTGAGATCGGGAGGCGGAACGGCGCTCGTGCAGGGGTCTCTTTCACCCAACGAAGAGCGCGGGTCTTTTCTCAATCTCGTGGTTCAGGCCAATCGATTTGAGTTCGCGGCGTATCTGGATGAAACGCGTAAGACGGAGGCGTTTCGAGGTTTTCTTAGTGGACGCGGCACTCTGAATGGTTTCGTGGATACGGCACGGAATCCAAAAAACGGACTCCGCGGCGACCTGAACTTTCGTGCTCGCAACTTTAAGGCGTTTGAAATTCCTTTCGCGGAAGCTGAACTTCAGGCCTTATATGAGAATCGCGATCTAAGGGTCCAACGTTTGGTCGCGCGCAAGGATGGGGCTCAGCTTTCGCTCCAAGGAATTCTAAGTCCCAAAGGGGGGAGTGAACTCACTTTCGAGTCTGAACCGATTCCTTTGCGCAATATCGACATCGAACCCAAGCTAGCGATCTTCGAAAAAGGGTTGGTGGAAATTGAAGGTTACTGGCGTCCCAACGAAGGTTGGGGGGTCAAGGGTGCTGTTCAAGGCGCCAGTGTCGCGGGCCAAAGTCTCGGCGCCGGATCCGTTAACATTCTAGGTACAAACGAGAAGCTCGAATTGGATCTACGTTTTGGAAATCTCCTCGATGTGAGCTATGCGGGCGTCTACCGCAAGGACGTGTTGCTCATTGACCGCCTGGAGGCAAAACTCAAGGACGCTGGGATCTATGCGGGTCTGGCTTATCTTGGAGATTGGAGGGGGCCAAGACCCGTTGATGCTTCCGGAGAGCTCGCGTTCCTGTGGCGACCTCGTGATGGATATTTTGAGACGAAGGATCTGCAGATCCTGGCTCCTCATTCTTCAGAGTCGCGCCGCGAAGCCGTTCTGGATGTTCGAGGATCTCAGCGACTCGCCTGGACGGCGGGCGAGGTGAGTTCGGACTCCTTGTCTTGGAAGGGGCCCGCAGTTCTTTCAACAGGTTCGACCGCAGGCGATGGACGAGTTTCCTTTGATGCCGATCTGCCTCTCGGGCTGGTGCGCCTCTTTTTGCCTGCCGTTGATATTCGCGGGGGGCGGGCGAAAATCAACGGTTCGATTCCGCTCTCGCCCCACTTTGCAACCCTATCGATGCAGGGCAAGGTGACGGACGGGGTCTTGAAAGTGCCGGGGGTCGCCGGTGCTCTGGACGGGCTCAACATGGATCTCGATATGCAAAGAAGTCTGCTCACTCTACGTGGTGGAACGCTTCGCGCGGGCTCGGGCAGTGTGCGGATCGAAGGTGTCTACAGAGTTGATTTCGAGAAACCCGCGACGGATATTTCGCTGGGCCTGGAGGGAGCTCAGCTGGTTCTTCTGGACGATGTGCCGTTGACTCTCAACGGCGAGTTGCAAGTTCGCGGCGAACAGATTCCCTACATGATGTCGGGCCGAGTGGTGGTGAGTGACTCTCTCTATGGCAAAGAGTTCGGCGCGGCTGCTGAAGAAACCGAAGGCGTCTCCATCGAGCCTTCTCTCACATTTGATATCGAGGCCGAGCTTGGGAGCGGGACGCGCATGAGAAACTCCGTTGTTTCGTCGGATGTGCGTGGCCGTCTCAAGGTGCTCGGCAATAACATTGCCCCGGATATCCGTGGAGAAATGGTTCTTTCGAACGGCTTGATTTACGCCAACCAAACGGAGTTCTCGATTTTGCAAAGTCGTATCCAGTTCTACGGAGAAAAGAATAATCTTCCGATCGTGAATATCCGAGCCAACACGACGTCACGCTACGACAACAACGAGTACAAAATCGAACTCAATGCGCGTGGTCCGGCGGATTCCTTGAACATCGAGTTTACCTCGGATCCGCCTCTCTCAAATCAAGATATTGTCAGCTTGCTGGCCTTTGGAGTTATTCGGCGCGACGAAGATGATACGCTTGGCAATGATGATCTTGCGAGCGCGGCACAGGCCGAGGCGTTCCAGGCGATCTTTGGACGAGCCATTGGCAATAGTCTCAGCAAGTCGACCGGTTTTGATGTGAGGCTTAAGGCCTCCACAAGCGCCGCGGGACAGGCCGACAATGTTCCGAAGGTGAGTGTGATGAGGCGCTTGTCTGACCGTGTTACTGCGCGATTTGCCCGAAGTCTTGATATCGACAATCCGGAAAAGGATGTTCAAGTTGATTATCGCCTCCTCAACAACGTCAACCTCTCTGGAGTGTGGGAGAGCCCCACGCCCGTAGAATCGTCGCTGGGCGTCGATCTGCGTTTTAGATTCGAGATCGAGTGATGGCGAGACATAACTGGATAAGCCTCGCTCGGTCGCTTCGGCACTCGCTCCTTGCGGCGTTGTGGGCTTCTTTTTGTATTCCTGTTTATGCGGGACCCGTGACCGAAGTTGTTTTGGCAAATGGGGGAGAACTTTCAGAGGAGAGGGTTTCCGATTTGCTGGGTGTAAAAGTGGGCGAAGAGGTTTCAGAGTCAAAACTCGAAGAGGGTCTCAAGAGGCTTGCGAACACGGGGCGATTCCAGGCACTTCAAGTGAGCTGGGACTCCGAGAGGGGACGCGTCGTTCTGGAGTTGAGTCTCTACGACGTTCTGGAGACGCTCGAGTTCCGAAGCCCCGACGAAGAGATCAGTCCCGAGCTATTTTCTCTCGTAAGTCGCGACATCGGAGATGTGACCGCCTTGACTCCTGGAGATCGGATCTCCTTGGATCAGATCAGTGAAATCAGAGAACGCGTGCTTCAAAGACTGCGCGATCGGGGTTTCAAAAATGTGCAGGTTATCATCGCGCTCGAGTCAGGAGAGGTTGAGTCGCAGAAGAAGCTTCTGGTGTCGGCGCGTCTCGGTCCTCAGCAGACGGTGTCTCAGATCGAGTTCCAGGGGTTCCGTGGCTCGGATCTTTTGAAGGTACGGGATCTCATGGAGGAGACGGATTACATCGCTCCGTATCTCAAAAAGCTCGATGTGCCCGCAGACCTTGTGGATACTCCGGAAGATTATCTCCTCACGCAGTTCAAGAGGTTGCGTTCGGCAGATGCGGGCAACCCGATTACCTATGACATCGACTTTCCGCTCGACTGGGTGCTCATCAATTCGACTCTGAGTGATTGGGGACAGCGAATGAGGGGTGAAGGCTTCTTTGATTTTAGGCTCAATGCTGGAGTTGTCGACGGCGCCCGTGGACTGCCAAAGCTCCTGATTCGATTGGAGCGAGGTCCTCGCTACAACGTCCAGTTTTCGGGCAACGTGAACTTCTGGGAACGCGTTCTCCGCGAAAAGGTACTTGATCGACCGATGCGACTGGGACTGCCTCTCAATCTCGCGGACGCGCAGGCACAGATTCGTGCGATGTATCTTGCAGAGGGATTCAAGGACGTTCGTATTGAGGTTCGTACCGAAGATCTTCGGACAGAGCGCAGGATCGAGTTCCAAATATCTGAGGGACGTCGTGCTTACCTCGGAAACATTATATGGGATGGGCTGGCCCCTCGCGAAGTCGAGATTCTTCAGGAGATCGAAGCCGAATGGAAAGCTGGCTTGAGCACTCCTTTCCATCATGTCTACTTCGACGAGCGCGGTTTGCGCGCACAGATGCCCCAGCTTCTGGCACGCATCCAAGCACGAGGTTTTTTACAGGCGCGATTGCTAGGATTTAAAGCCGTTCCAACGGGCAAGAGCGACCGCATGGATATCGAAGTCCCCATTCAGTTGGGCCCTCGTTTTATTTTGCGCGATGTCGTCGTGGAAGGACAGCACCCTCTTTCCGACGATCGCCTCGATGAGATCGTCGACCTCCATCCGCGTGAAGTGGCCCGCGCCGATCTGATCGTCGGTGTTGCGGAGCGGCTCGAGCGCGAGATTCGGGAGCAAGGTTTCTTGATGCCCACGATTTCCACCCGCATCGAGGACATCGTGACTTATTCTGACACGAGCGACGAGGTGGACCTTAAGTACGTTGTCGATATGGGACCGCAGGTGCGAGTGGGCCAGATTGTCGTGGAGGGACTGAAAAAAACTCGCGAGAAAGTGGTCCTCCGAGAATTTGATCGCGAAGATATGAGCTCGGGAGAGCTTTGGGTCCCTTCGAAGCTCGAGGAAATCGATCAGAGGCTTTTGTCGTACGGACTCTTTGGAAACTTACGCATCCAGGGTTCAGGTGATCGCGTCGTCAAGCAGGCCTCGGAAACCGAGAACGGCGTGGAGGTCCAGGAAAGGGACCTACGGGTTTCTGTTTCGGAGCGTCCGGGTGGCGCTATTGAGTTTGGTCCTGGGTACCGGACCGATTTGGGAGTTGTTGCTTTTGGAGAATACAGCTACCGCAACCTCGGAGGCATGAATCGAAGCGTGGTCATCCGCGCGCAAGCTTCAAAGAAGGTGGAGAATTTCCAGTTCATCGAGCAGAAATATTCTCTGAGTTATCTTGAGCCTTATATTTTCGATGTGCCATGGTCGTTCCGTTTTGGAACGGCCTATGAAACTCTTGATGAGGTTCAGTACGACAAAGACGACATTCCTATTAGCGGATTTAACAAGGAAGAGGTTTCGTTCTCGCTTGGTGTGGGCAAGGAGTTCAATCGCCATATTTCGCTCTCGCACAATTTGTATTCTCTATCGAACCCCAAGATTTTTGATTTGAAGGCCGAAGACACCGCGGGTGAGCAGTTTTATCGAATCGGCACCATGGGGCCGTCTCTGACCTTTGATTACCGCGACAATATCTTTAATCCCACCCGCGGCTCTGTGTTTGCGACGTCGCTTGAGTATTCATCTCCAAATCTGGGAAGTACGGAGACGGTCCACTATGTTCTCAGCCGAAACGAATTCTCGAACTACCAGCTTCTTCGTCGAGGCTTCGTGCTGGCGACCTCGCTTTCGTTCGCCCACATGCGCGCACTCGGCGACGTGCCGAGCCTCCCCGTCAACCGGCGCCTCGTTTCGGGCGGACGCACTTCGATCCGGTCTCTTCAAGAACAAGCCATACGTTACGACCAGGCCGACGTGCGTATCCAAGATAGCGTTCTTTTGAAGGCCGAGATCAGGCAGGATCTTTTCGAAGGGCTCGGCTTTGCCTATTTCTTCGACATGGGGCGCGTGGATGCTCGCGGCTATCGGGGCGACGGTTGGCGCGAAGCGATTGGCGTGGGCGTGCGTTATGCAACGCCCGTTGGTCCGCTGTCACTGGATTTTGCCTTCAACGCTGACAAGCGTGCCAGCGAAGATTTTAACCGTATCCTCTTTAGCGTGGGTGTCTTTTAAGGCCTGTCGATGATCACGGGGCTCTGTTTGTATTTTGCCGAGAGAATTTCGATGGCCTTGAGACGCAGGGGCTCATATTTGGCGGCCGCGCTCTCGGACACAGTCATTTCCACATCCGGCGTTACGCCCACGTTCTCGATGTACTCGCCGTTCGTGCGCACGAGCAAGGATTCTGTTTGGCGGATATCCATGTTCGTGTTGGGAGCTTGAGAGTAGCTGACCACGTTGCCGCCAGCTCCCATGGTGCGCGATCCCACGATCGTGGCCATTTTGTTGTCTTGAAGCACTCCCGCGAAGATGTCGCACGCCGAGGCACACATTTCGTTAACCAAGAGGACCACGTTGAAATCTTTTTTCAGCTCCTTGTGGGGCTTCAGGAGGAAGGGCGTGAGGACGTTGACGGGATACGCCGAGGCTTTTGGGGTGATGCGCAGTCCTTGGGCTTTGTACGCCAACATGTCGTTCAGAAGGCGCTGGTAGAGCACCTTCTCGCCGTCCGAAGGTGCCGAGCTTGCAGCGTCTTCGATGCTGTCAATCCAGCCTTCGTTCAGGCCGATTTGCAGTTTGGGTTGAACGACGATTTTGTTGGACAGCGCTTGGGCAAGTTCCATCAGGAGGATCAGGGAACCTCCGCCGTTATTGATCGTGTCGATCACAAGGTCTTGGATGCCGAGCTTCTGCATCTTGACGAGGGTTGCCTTGATCTCGGGAACGGTTTGCGTGTCAGGTGAGAAGGTGTCGATGAGAATATATCCCATCATGACGGTCTTGCCCTCGATCTCGGTTGGGAAGACGTAAGCGGGGAATGACACGGAGTCGTCCACCATAAGCGCGCCTTCTGGGAGGCTGCGCACCTTGGAGAGCTTGTCTTTGGCCGACGAAAACGTCAGTTTGCTCAGCTCGGTTGTCCACGCGGCAATGTCGTCGGCAATCTTCATTGAAGAAATGCGCTCGCGGAAGTTGAGAGTCTTGGGTTCCTGATCGAAAAGCTTCAGGTCGAAAGCCCTTCCGCTAAAGGTCATGAACGAGAAGGGAATTTGGACATCGCCATCGGCAGTGATGACCGTTTCGACTTCAGACTTCTTTGCGCCAGCGGCAGCTTGGTTGTCACGTTTGAATGAGAAGAGGTCTTTCTCGACCCAGGGGAGTGTGACGTCGATCTCTTTGTCCCCGTCTTTGATACTTAAGACCACGTCAGCGTCGACGGCCAGAGGGGTTTGGGTTTCAAGGCGCGTGAAAAGACGGCCCATCAGGTAGGTCACGTTGGAGTCGTTTTGTCCCAGGTTCGCGGTCTTGGAAAAAGTCTCGGTGATGTACTGCTTGAGAGGAACGCCGTTGAACTTGGTGATCACCGTGCCGACGACGATGGGGTAGGAGGTCGTTTCGGGCTGGATCGTGGGGAAGAGTTCGGTGACGACAAAGTTGTCGCCTTCGCGACGACCTGAGAATCCCAGGTAAGAAACTTTTTCGCGACCAGGACGGCCGGATGCGGTGAAGCTCACAGAGGTGTGAGCATCCTTGAACTCAGCGACGAACTGTTGAACGAGCGCATAGAAGGCGGCATTGTTGGGCGTCTCAGCGGCGGCCTCGAGGTACTGATTTTTGAGGTTGGCGTAATCGAAATTCCAAAGATCTTGTTTGTACTCAAGCGGAGCATAGTTCGCGCCGAACTTGCTGAAGAGCCACATCATATCGGCCTGTTTTTCTTCGGGGCTCAGTTCGCGACGTGGAACGGGGTCGCAGGCCGTAAAGAGAGAGAGGGCGGCCACGACGAGACCGAGGGGCTTGAGAACAGATTTGGAAAACTTCACTTCGATTCCTCCTACTTGGGGCCCCGCAGTGGGCCAGAACGCTAGCGCGCAAGATAGGGAGCGTGGCCTAGGGTGTCAAAGACAAAAGGCCGGACTCGAGAACGGGCACTAAGTTAGTGAATTAAAACTGCTAATATCGAGCTCGATGTGGAAATCAGTCCAGCGGTGGCGTCAGGCGGGTCGTGCGCGGCTCGAACTTGACTATCTCCTTTCGCACGCGCGCCCTCAGGACCCCCTTCTGGAGAGGGTCGAGTGGCTTGTCGAAGTGTTTCATTGGATGCGTGTTTCGGGATCTCTTGCGGTTCAAGGAATCGCCTACGAGTCGGGGCAGGTTCAGGCGACGAGGGTTCGCTACCTGCTGATGATGCTTGAGAAGAACCCCCATTGGAAGAGAGCCGTTGCGCGAACCTTGCGCTCAATTTTGCGCGATTCCAGTGCGCTCGATCTATTTTGCGTTACGGGTCTTCCATCGGAGGCGGGATTTGTTTCCGAAGTTTTCGACAGGTCAATGGAGAAAGTTCTTCCTCGCCCTCCACACGTGAACGACTTGGGAGAGGTTTTTTTGCGTCTTTTCCCATCCGAGCGGGACATCCTCTGGCTGGAGCGATTGGACCAGCAGGTGCTCAACGATATATGGCAGTTGTTTCGCTTTGACGAAGAAGACGAGAACGAGCGCAGTGTTTGGAAAAAAGTCAGCGTCGACATGGAAGATTCTCTGCTCTTTTTGACAGGTCAAATCAGAGCCTTCGGTCTGGCGCCAAAATTGCGAGCTCGCATGGACCGCAAAGAACGAATGAGGGATCTTCCGTTTTTCGAAGTGACCTTTTTCACGCAGCTGCTTCTAAAAGATATCCAGCGCGGGGATCCTGTTTTGATTCAGGCTTCGGTGGAACGCTTTCGAAACGTGCTCGAGGCATGTCGCAACCAGCTGGAGGTTGCGCACGATCACCTCGACGAGTTCGGTGTGAGCATCGCAATCGTCTACCAGCTCGATCGTATTAAGTTGCTCATTCGGCGCGTGGAAACTTTGCTTGAAATTGTTCTTGGAAAAAATCATGAACCTGCCAGCATCGTTCGTTTTTTGTGTTCCCTGATTTTGGAGGCGGCCCAGAGAAGAAGCATCGGATCCCTGTTTGCGGAGAACCTCTCCCTAATTTCGATGAAGATCGCGGAGCGAAGCGCCGAAACAGGCGACCATTACATCACGCGCACGCGCCGCGAGTATGCCGCGATGTTTGCAAAGGCGGCCGGTGGTGGAGCGCTCACCTCATTTACGGCGCTGTTCAAGCTCATCATCGAGTCATTGAAAATTCCTTACTTCGTGATGGGTCTAAGCTCGTCGCTCAACTATGCGCTGAGTTTTCTCGGGATGTATGCTGTCGGTGCGACACTCGCGACCAAGCAGCCTGCGATGACGGCGAACGCGCTCGCCGCAAAAATGGATGGGCTGGACACTCCTGAAGCCCGAGACTCGCTGGTCGACGAGATCGTGAACCTGATCCGTTCGCAAGGTGCGGCGATCTTCGGGAATGTGGCGCTGGTGGTCCCCTGTGCGATGTTGATCGAGCTCGTGCTTTACTTTGTCAGGGGTGTCCCTCTCATGGATGAGGCCGGAGCCTTGGCGATACTTGATGCTCATTCGGTATTCGGAATGACGATCGTGCACGCAGCTTTTACGGGGGTTCTTTTGTGGTTCACGTCAATTGTTGCGGGTTGGATCGACAACTGGTCGGTTTATCGCGAAATACCCCAGGCCATTGGGGCTAGCCGACGCCTTAAGAGCTTCCTAGGCCCCTCGCGTCTTAAACGTTGGGTCGCGTCCTATCAAAAACATCTCGCGGCGGTCGTGGGCAACGTTGCACTCGGATTTTTGCTCGGAATGACTCCGAAAATCTTCGGCTTCTTTGGGATCCCTCTTGAGGTCCGTCACGTCACACTCTCCACAGGAGTGGTGACTTATGCCTCCTCCACGTTAGGGCTGGAGGTCTTCTCGCGACCCGAGTTTTGGATGGCGCTGAGTGGGATCATCATGATCGGGATTATGAATCTGAGTGTGAGCTTCTATCTCGCGCTTCTTGTCGCCCTCAAGGCTCGGCGCATACGCGCTCCCGTGCGTGAAGTGATTTATGCCGATCTGATGACGCGATTCAGAAAGAGACCCGCGAGCTTCTTCTTGGTTCCAGCTTCCGACGGCACTAAGGGCGCCGACGCGTGAGCGCTCTGATTTTTTCAGTCGAGGCGTTCTTGATTGCGATGGGTGCCGGAGTTCTGGGCTCACTGCTTGGAATCGGTGGCGGGATCGTTATCGTACCTGCGCTCACGCTTTTCTTAGGGGTCGACATCCGCTTTGCAATTGGGGCCTCGATTGTGTCCGTGATCGCGACGTCGAGCGGAGCGGCTGTGGCTTACGTAAAGGCCGAGCTCGCCAACATTAGGCTCGCGATGCTTCTTGAAGTTGCCACGGTTGCCGGCGCTTTGGGCGGGGCCTTTGCCGGTGGCTACTTGCCGCGGCAACATCTCTATTTACTTTTCGGGCTCCTGCTTTTTTTTGTGGCGCTCATGATGATCCGAGGGCGTGCTCGCGAGGGCAGAGAAGTTCTGTCGGCACCGAAACCCACAGGATCGGATCGCTTTGAGCTTAGTGCTTCCTATGACGATTTTCACCGAGCTAAGATTTTCTACTCCGTCCGAAACATCGCTTTGGGGCTTCAGGCATCGTTGGGCGCAGGGGTGATGAGCGGCCTCCTGGGCGTGGGGGGCGGAGTCGTCAA
>Ga0209573_1004183_pt1 | contig 14621 bp, 12 predicted proteins | sample TNRBio252014_DNA_FD_185870 | JGI IMG/M metagenome (GOLD analysis project Ga0209573, IMG submission 185870) | Wastewater treatment Type I Accumulibacter community from EBPR Bioreactor in Madison, WI, USA - TNR Reactor_6/25/2014_ DNA (SPAdes)... | ecosystem: Engineered > Bioreactor > EBPR >...
GCCACCGCGACGACAAGGCCGAACTGCTTGAAATACTGCCCGGCGATGCCGCTCATGAACGACACCGGCACGAACACCGCGATGATCGTCAGCGAAATGGCGATGACCGCAAGACCGATCTCGTCCGCGGCCTCCAGCGCGGCGCGATAGGGCGACTTGCCCATGCGCATGTGGCGCACGATGTTCTCGATCTCGACGATGGCGTCATCCACCAGCACGCCGGTGGCCAGCGTCAGCGCCAGCAGCGAGATGAGGTTGAGCGAAAAACCCACCGCGCTCATCACCCAGAAGGTCGGCATCACCGACAGTGGAATCGCCAGCGCTGAAATCAGCGTCGCCCGCATGTCGCGCAGGAACAGGAACACCACCAGCACCGCCAGCAGCGCGCCTTCCACCAGCGTTTCCATCGCCGAATAGAAGTTGCCGAGCGTATAGCTGACCGAACTGTCGATCACCTTCATTTCGACATCGGGATACTTCCGGCCCAGTTCCTCCATCTTGGCGTTGACCAGCATGCGGATGTCGGCGTCGCTCGCGCCCTTGGCGCGCGAGATGGAGAAGGCCACCACGGCCTTGCCGTCAAGCCGCGCGAAGGTGCGCTGCTCGGCCGTGCCGTCCTCCACCTTGCCCACTTCGTCCAGCCGCACCTTGCGCCCGCTCGACAGCGGGATCATCGTCGCCGCCAGATCGGCCACCGAGCGCGCGCCCGCCAGCGTGCGGATCGCCTGCTCCTGCCCGGCCACATCGCTGCGCCCGCCCGAGAGGTCGACGTTGGTGGCGCGCACCCGGGCCGAAATATCGCCCGCCGTCACCCCCAGCGCCGCCATCCGGTCCGGGTCAAGCTTGATGCGGATCTCGCGGTCGACACCGCCGACGCGCGCCACCCCGCCCACGCCCTTGATGCTTTGCAGGTTGCGGATCACCGTGTCGTCGACGAACCAGGAGATTTCCTCCAGCGTCATCTGCGGCGCATAGGCGCCATAGGTCATGATCGGCAGACCCTCGATATCGACGCGCTGGATCACCGGCTCGTCGATGGAGCGCGGCAGGTCGGAGCGCACGCGCGCGATCGCATCCTTCACGTCGTTGATCGCCCGGTCGGTGTTCACCTCCAGGCGGAATTCGATGACCGTGGACGAGGTGCCATCACCGATCGACGAGGTGATGTGCTTGACGCCGGCGACATTGGCCACCGCATCCTCGATCTTCTTGGTCACCTGCGTTTCAAGCTCGGACGGCGCAGCGCCGCCCTGCGTCACCACCACGGAGACGAACGGCACGTCGATGTTCGGCATCTTGGTGATCGGCAGCGCCTTGAAGCTGGCCCATCCGACAAGCGTGAGGATCACGAACAGCAGGATCGCCGGAATCGGATGGCGGATCGACCAGGCCGAGACGTTGATGCGCGACACGGAGGGCGAGGACATCACTGCGCTCCGCTCTTGCTCGGCTCGGCCGCAACCGGCGCGACGGCATCGCCATCACGCAGGAAGGCGCCGGCCTTGACGACGAAGCTCTGGCCCACGCTCAGCCCGCGCGTCACCAGCACGGTCTGGTCGGAGACGATGCCGAGATCGACCGGCGTCGAGACGATATGCCGGTCCTTGACAACCTGCACGAACGGGCCGCTGGCGCCATAGAGCACCGCCGACAGCGGCACGAAGGTGCCGGTCGCGGTCTGCGCGTCGATGCTGCCGCGGGCGAAACTGCCGATCCTCAGGCCGGGCCTGGGCTCCAGCGCAATGCGGATGCGCCCCAGCCGCGTCAGCCTGTCGATCTCCGGCGAAACCAGCCGCACCTTGCCGTTCACCTTCATCTCCTCGACGCTGACCGTCGCCGGCACACCCGGCTTCAGGCTGTTGATGCGGGTTTCGATCACCTCCGCCTCAAGCTCCACCTGCCCGTCGGCGATGATGCGGAACAGCGGTTCGGCCGCCATCGCCGCCACCGCGCCAAGCTTGGCCGTGCGCCGCGACACCACGCCCGCCGCCGGCGCCTTCACCTCGGTGCGGGCGACCCGCACCAAAAGTTCCTGACGCTGCGCCAGAATGGTGGCGCGGTCGGCTTCCGAGACGGCCAGCCCCTGCCGGGCGGCTTCGAGCCGGGCAACATTGGCCCGCTCGTCGTTCACCTGGGTGTCGAAATTGGCCTGCGCCGCAAAGCCGTTCTTGCGCAGCATCGTCACCCGCTCCAGCGCCTGCCGCGACTGGGTCAGCGCCACCTCGGTCTGGGCGATCTGGCTTTTCGCCTGCGCGATCGCCGCGTCGGTCCGGGCGATGGCCGCGTCGTTCTGCGCCACCAGCGCATCCAGCGTGTCGCGGTTCAGCCGGGCCAGCACCTGCCCGCGCGCCACCGTATCGCCCTCCTCGGCCAGCAGTTCGACGATGCGAAAACCGTCGATTTCCGGCCCGACGAGAATCTCGTCGCGCGCAACAAGCGTCCCGGTCACGGTCACCCGGTCCACCAGCGCGCCGCTCCTGACCTCGGCCACGGTGACCCGGGGCCCCTCGGCCTTCACCGGCTGCGAGGCCTTGCCGTCCGAGGCGGCCTGCACCGCCGGCGCCGAAACCACCAGCGAGGCCAGCGCCAGACCGGCCACAATTGTACGAACCGGCATCATTCCGCCGCTCCCATCGCGTGAGTGTGGAATCCGGGACGGCCGGCCGGCGGCACCAGCGCGCCATCGCCCAGCATCAAGGCCCGGATCATCTGCATCAGCTCCGGCACCAGCGCCTCGCCGTTAAAACTCGGGTTGACCGCGCGGCGCAGGAACAGCGCATCGCCGATCATCATCATCACGGTCGCCAGCTTGGCCGCATCGGCGCCGGGCGCGACGAGACCGGCCGTCCGCGCCGTATCCACCAACCCGCACAGCAACGTCTTCAGCGTCGAATCGCAGGCGCCCAGCGTCGCCGCGACGCGCGGATTGCGATGTGCCTCGGCGATCATCTCGACATAGAGCGCCGCCTTGTGCGCCGGCCGTTCCAGCACGCAGGAGCGCAACGAGCCTTCCAGCGCCGCGAAAAAATCCGGCGCCGAGCCCATCGCCGCCAGTTGCCCGGCGATCTCCTCGCGATCGCGCCCGACAATGCCGTCGATCAGCGCTTCCTTGGAGTCGAAATAGACATAGAGCGCCCCGGCGCTGATCTTCGCCTCGCGGCAGATGTCGACCATCGTGGTGCGATGAAAGCCGGTCCGCGCGAAGCAGACTTCGGCGGAATCGAGGATATGAGCGCGGCGGCGCTCCTGAGTGTCGTGCGAAAGGCGGGGCATGGCTCTCAAAACGAATGAACGTTCGTTTTTTATAAAACAGGACGCACCCTGTCAATCGGATGCAGTTAGGGCAGAGCACGGGTTCGGCAAGCAGCGCGGCCGGCGCCGCCCGCCATGCCGCGGCGCAAACCCCACGGAACGGCGCGGCAGCGAACACGAGGCGCGAACTCGCCCAAAAACCCCGGCGTTTCGCCCTTTTTCGCCCTGAAAACCCTCTTCACCCTGTATTAACCCTGCAACCACTCTGCCGCGCCTGAATGCGGCGTTCATCGCTCAGCAAGCCCGGTCTGCTAAAACTTGAAAGACTTCCGCAAGGGAAGCAGAGAACATTCAAGGGATACTTGCTGAATACAGTAACGGTGTTCGGCAAGGGTCTACTGGAATGACTGACGAGCGGAAAACGACGGAAATGGTTGATTGTTACTGGTCGCAGGGCTGCAACATGGAGGCGCTCGCCGCCCTCGCCGCCCGCCGCGACAGCCGCCCTCGGGTGGACGAGTTCAAGGACCCGATCACCGGACTGATGCCGCGCGTCGTCCTGCTCGAAAAAGGCGCCGCGCTGATGGCCGCGGCCCGTGACGGCCGCGCCCCGCTCTCGGCGGTGATCGTCGATGTCGACTGCCTGAAGGCAATCAACGAGCAGCACAGCCCCGAGGCCGGCGACATGGTGCTGGCCCACGTCGCCAAGCTGATTCGCCTCAACATCCAGACCCCCAGCGATCTCGCCGCCCGCAACCTCGGCGCCGAATTCGTGCTGCTGCTGCCCGAGGCGGATGCCTCCTGGGCCTCGGCCTTCGCCGAGCGCCTGCGCGGCACGCTGGCCAATCGCCCGGTCGCCCATGCCGAGGCGCTGATCACCGTTTCCGCCAGTTTTGGCGTCGCCGCGCTCGAAGCGGAGGACGAAACCCTCGACGATCTGATCGCCCGTGCCCGCCGCGCCATGCGCACCGCCAAGCTCGGCGGCCGCAACCGCACCCAGGTCGCCGGCCTGCGCCTCGTCCACGCCGCCTGATCAGCCGCCGGTCAGCCCGCGCGCCCGGGCCAGCAGCTTGTCCATGATGCCGGAGAGCGTGGCCCGCTCCTCCGGCGTCAGCGCCGCCAGCAGCGCCGCCTCGCGCTCCTTGACCAGCGGCACGATGCGGCGGAACAGCGCCCGCCCCGCCGCCGTCAGCTTCAGCGTCTTGGTCCGCCGGTCGGCCCGCCCCTCGGCCCGCACGATGCAGCCCTTGGCTTCCAGTTCGGCGATCGCCCGGCTCGCCTGCATCTTGTCCAGCGTCGAATAGTCGGCCACTTCGGTCGCGGTCGCGGTGGTCAGTGCCGCCAGCGCCGCCAGCACCCGCCATTCGTGCCGCGTCAGGCTGAACCGGTCGGCATAAAGCTGCGCCACCGACCGCGACACCGCATCGGCCAGCACCGCAAAGCGGTAGGGAAAGAACACCTGCATATCGAGCAGCGCGCTCACCCCGCCCTGCCCCTCCGCCGTGTCCGTTTCGTCTCGCGCCTCTGTCCGCACCTGCCACCTCACCAGCCGGGCAGAAGTATCATCCGTTACGGCAGGCGCGCAAGCCTATGGCGATACGCCATTTTTCCGCCACTCCCCTTGACGCCATTAGTAACAATCGTTACCGATTGACCAAGATCAAGACCCCGAGGGAGGACAGCATGAAGGTCGAACGGTTCCATCACGTCGCGTTCCGCTGCAAGGACGCCAAGCAGACGGCCGATTTCTACAAGCGCGTGCTCAACATGGAGCTGCTGGGCGCCATCGCCGAGGACAAGGTGCCCTCCACCAAGGCGCCGGACCCCTACATGCACATCTTCCTCGACGCCGGCGCCGGCAACATCCTCGCCTTCTTCGAACTGCCCAATTCCCCGCCCATGGGCCGCGACGAGAACACCCCGGTCTGGACCCAGCACATCGCCTTCGAGGTGAAGGACATGGAGGCGCTGAACGAGGCCAGGACCCGCGCGCTGGCCGAGGGGCTGGAGGTGGTCGGGCCGACCGACCACAACATCTTCCAGTCGATCTATTTCTTCGATCCCTCCGGCCACCGGCTGGAAGTGGCCACCTGGTCGACCACGCCGGACAAGCTCAAGCGCATGAAGGACAACTCCCCGGCGATGCTGGAGGAATGGTCGAAGACCCGCAAGCCGCCCAAGCACAACGCCTGGCTGCACGAAAAGGAATTTGCCAACACCTGAGTTTCGCCCGCACCTTGATGCGCGCGGCGCCTCCGGCTTCACTGCCCGGAGGCGTTTTCGGGAGGACGCATGCTCAAGACCTACGCCTACCCTGAGTTTCCCTATGTCCAGTCCAAGGAACAGCGGACCGGCGTCAGGAAGCGTCACCCGGTCGTCGTCATCGGCGCCGGGCCGATCGGCCTGTCGGCGGGGCTGGATTTTGCCCGCCGCGGCATCCCCACCGTCATTCTCGACGACAACAACACCGTCTCGGTCGGCTCGCGCGCCGTCTGCTATGCCAAGCGGCCGCTCGAATTTCTCGACCGCCTCGGCATCGCCGATCCGCTGGTGAAGAAGGGCATCTCGTGGAAGGTCGGCAAGGTCTTCTACCGCGACGGGCTGGCCTACCAGTTCGACCTGTTGCCCGAGAGCGACCACAAGATGCCGGCGATGATCAACCTCCAGCAATATTATCTGGAGGAAGCGCTGGTGGAGGCGCTGGGCCGCGAGCCGCTGGCCGACCTGAGGTGGAGGCACAGGCTCACCGCCATCGAGCAGAAGCCCGACCACGCCGTGCTGACCGTCGAAACCCCGGATGGCAGTTTCACCATGGAGGCGACCTGGGTGATCGCCTGCGACGGCGCCAACTCCGACACCCGGCGCATGGTCGGGGCGGAGTTCACCGGCCAGTTCTTTCAGGATCGCTTCCTGATCGCCGACGTGGTGATGAAGGCCGACTTCCCCACCGAGCGCTGGTTCTGGTTCGATCCGCCCTTCCACCCCAACCAGTCGGTGCTGTTGCACAAGCAGGCCGACGACGTCTGGCGCATCGATTTCCAGCTCGGCTGGGATGCCGATCCGACGGAGGAGAGGAAGCCCGAGCGCGTCATCCCGCGCATCCGGAAAATGCTCGGCGAGCATGTCGAGTTCGAGCTTGAATGGGTCTCGATATACCAGTTCGCCTGCCGACGAATGCATGATTTTCGGGTTTCTCGCGTGCTTTTTGCCGGAGATGCGGCCCATCAGGTCTCGCCGTTCGGGGCGCGCGGCGCCAACACCGGCTTTCAGGATATCGACAATCTCGGCTGGAAGCTGAAGCTGGTTCTGGAGGGCGCCGCCCCGGAGGCGCTGATCGACAGCTACAGCGCCGAGCGCACCTTCGCTGCCGACGATAACCTTTTGAATTCAACACGTTCCACCGATTTCATTACCCCCAAGAACGCCATAAGCCGGCGCTATCGCAACGCGGTTCTGGAGCTTGCCGGGACGGTCGAGGGTATCCGGCCGCTGGTCAATTCCGGCCGCCTGTCGCGCCCCACGCCCTATCGCGATTCACCGCTCAACACCCCGGATGTCGATGATTTCAAAGGGAAAATGGCTCCGGGTACAAACTGTGACGACGCCCCGGTCAGCCTTGATGGCAAGCCTGGCTGGCTGCTCAACCGGCTGGGCGACGGCTTCACCGTGCTCACCTTCGGCGAGGCGCCGATGGCCGAGGTCGCAACCGGCGGAGTAACGGCAAAAGTTTTGTCCATCGGCAAGGACATCAAGGATTCCAAGGGCTTGGTAGCGGCACGTTATGACGGTCAGGCCGGCACGACCTATCTCGTCCGCCCCGATCAGCACGTCGCCGCCCGCTGGCGCAGCTTCGATGCGGACCGGATCCGCGCCGCGATGACCCGCGCCATGGCCGGGTGAGGGAGAGTAACCCCATGAAAGTGCAGAGAAAAGCCAACATTCCGGATCAGGACGGCTTCTATCAGGAGCTGATCGACTCGCAGCGCGACCTCAGCGATGAGGACGCCTCGCTGATGAACTGCAAGCTCGTCATCCTGCTCGCCAACCACATCGGCGACCGCGAGGTCCTGAGCGAGGCGATCCGCCTCGCTTTGCCGAAAAACCGCTGAGAGTTCAGCCCCTTAGGCCCGGGCCTAGCTGGTCTGCGCCTCGGCCACGGCAATCGCCGTCATGTTGACGATGCCGCGTGAAGTCACCGAATTGGTCAGCACATGCGCCGGTTTCGCCGGGCCGAGCAGGATCGGCCCTACCGGCTGGGCATTGGCCAGCACCTTGGCAAACTGATAGGCCACGTTCGCCGCATCAAGGTTGGGGAACACCAGCACGTTGGCCTGCCCCTTCAGCGTCGAGGACGGCAGCACGCGATCCCGAACATCCGCAAGAAGGGCCGAATCCGCCTCCATTTCGCCATCGATTTCGAGGTTCGGAGCACGAGTTCGCACGATATCCAGCGTTTTTCGCAATTTCACCGAGGATGGCGTGTCGTGCGCGCCAAAGTCGGAATGCGAGACCAGCGCGATTTTAGGCTTGATGCCGAAGCGCTCGACATGATCCGCCGCCGCGATCGCGATCTCCGCCAGTTCCTCGGCGCTCGGGTCGGCCTGCACATGCGTGTCGGTCAGGAAGTAGTGACCCTTGTTGGTGATCATCAGGCTCATCGCCGCAAAATCGTGGCGCCCCGGCGCCAGGCCTATGATTTCATTGATGATCCTGAGTTTGGCGCGATACCGCCCCTCAAGCCCGCAGATCATCGCGTCCGCCTCCCCGCGATGCACCGCCAGCGCCGCGACCACGGTGGTCGAGGTGCGCACCAGCACCCGCGCCGCCTCGGGCGAGATGCCCTTGCGCCCGGCAAGTTCGATGTAGGTCTGCACATAATCGCGATAGCGCGGATCATCCTCGGGATTGACCAGTTCAAAATCGCGCCCGGGTCGGATGGCGAGACCGAACTTGACCAGCCGCGCCTCGACCACCGAGGGCCGCCCGATCAGGATCGGATAGGCGATGCCATCCTCGACCACCACCTGCGTCGCGCGCAGGATGCGCTCGTCCTCGCCATCGGCATAGACCACGCGCTTGGGGTTCTCGCGCGCCGCGTTCACCACCGGCTTCATCACGAAACCGGAGCGGAACACGAAGCTGTTGAGGCTCTCCTGATAGGCTTTCAGGTCGGCGATCGGCCGGAGCGCCACGCCGGTCCTTGCCGCGGCCTCGGCCACCGCCGGCGCGATTCGCAGGATCAGGCGCGGATCGAACGGCGAGGGGATCAGGCTGGTGCGGCCGAACAGCCGCGCTTCCCCGCCATAGGCGCGGGCCACCACGTCGGAAGGCGCCTCGCGGGCCAGCGCCGCGATCGCCTCGACAGCGGCGAGCTTCATCTCTTCGTTGATCGCCGTGGCGCCACAATCGAGCGCGCCGCGGAAGATGTAGGGGAAGCACAGGACGTTGTTGACCTGATTGGGATAATCCGACCGCCCGGTGCAGATCATCGCATCGGGGCGCACCGCCAGCGCCTCCTCCGGCATGATCTCCGGCGTCGGGTTGGCCAGCGCCAGGATCAGCGGCCTGTCGCCCATCGCATCGACCATTTCGGGCTTCAGCACGCCTGCTGCCGACAGGCCGAGAAAGACATCGGCGCCCTCGATCACCTCGGCCAGCCTGCGCTTGTCGGTCTTCTTGGCAAACTTGGCCTTGTAGTCGTCCATCAGCACCTTGCGGCCCTTGTAGACGACGCCCTCAAGGTCGGTGACCCAGATGTTCTCGACCTTCGCGCCCAGCGAGACCAGCAGGTTGAGACAGGCCAGCGCCGCGGCGCCGGCGCCCGAGGCTACGATCTTGACCTTCGAGATGTCCTTGTTGACCAGTTCCAGCGCATTGCGCACCGCCGCGCCGACGATGATCGCCGTGCCGTGCTGGTCGTCGTGGAAAACCGGAATGTTCATGCGCTCGCGGCACAGACGCTCCACCTCGAAGCACTCCGGCGCCTTGATGTCCTCAAGATTGATGCCGCCGAAGGTGGGTTCGAGCGCACAGATCGCGTCGACGAGCTTGCCGACATCGCGCTGTTCGACCTCGATGTCGAACACATCGATGCCGGCAAACTTCTTGAACAGCACCGCCTTGCCTTCCATCACCGGCTTGGAGGCGAGCGGCCCGATGTCGCCCAGCCCGAGAACGGCGGTGCCGTTGGAAATCACCGCCACCAGATTGCCGCGCGCCGTCAGGTTCGCCGCTTCGTTGGGGTCGAGTTTGATGGCATCGCAGGCCGCCGCAACGCCCGGGGAATAGGCCAGAGCCAGATCGCGCTGGTTGCCCAGCGGCTTGGTCGGCACCACCTCCAGTTTGCCCGGCTTGGGCAGGCGATGGTAAATCAGCGCGCCGCTGTAGAGGTCTTTGCTCACGGTCGTTTCTCCCCTTGTGTTTTTTCTTAAGGTGCCTTGGCATTAGCGAACCGCGCAATCTGATAAAATTGCAACGTTACCATGCAGGGCATGCCTAAAGCGCATGGACCGGCGGCCATCTCTGGCCACCGGTCCGATGCTCTGGGGGAGCGGAGTGGGTCAGGCTTAGCCGAAGAGGCGCAGCACGGCCTGATCCTGCTGGTTCGCCATCGACAACGCCGACTGCGAAATCGACTGGCGGGTCTGGAGCGCAAGCAGGTTCGCGGCTTCCTCGTTGATGTCGGCGTTCACCAGATTGTCGGCGCCGGTCTTGAGCGTGCTCACCGTGGCCTTGGTGAAGTCCTGACGGATCTGGATGGTCGTCGCGTTCGAGCCGAAGGTCGAGGCGAAGCTGCGCAGCGAGGTCAGGGCGGTGTTGAGCAGATCGAGGTTGGCTTCGGCCGCGGTCAGATCCAGCGCGCCAGAGGCGATCGTCGTCAGACCGAGGCCGGTGGCCGAGCCATCGACATGATCGATCGCCAGTTCGTTCTTGTCCGCACCGGTCTTCTCATTGAAGGTGACCTTGAACGGATCGGCGCCGCCGTCGAGCAGGTTGACGCCGTTGAATCCGGAGTCCTTCGCCATCTTGTCGATCTGCGAGAGGGTTTCGTTGTACTGGGTTTCCAGCTTGCCGAGCGTGGTCGTATCGGTCGCATCGGTGGCGGCGGCCTGACGCATCGTCGACTGGGCGGACTCAACCAGTTTCTTGATCGCGGTGATGCCGTTGTTGGCGGCTTCCAGCGTCTTGGTGGCATTCGAAATGCCGTCCAGCAGGTTCGACAGGTCGCTGGCGCGGCTGTTCAGGCTGGACGAGGTGAAGTAATTCGACGCGTTGTCCATCGCCGAATTGACGCGCTTGCCGGACGACAGACGCTGCTGTGCAACGCCCATCAGATCGGCGGTCTGTTGGAGCGACATCAGGTTCTGGCGAACGGACTTGGACAGGGAAATTTGCGACATAGGGAACACCCGGATAAGAGGAACACAACGTGTCGATGCAGATCGTCGACATTTGCTACTCTAGGGTGTATTTCCTAAGCATTGGTTAGTGCGACCCGAAAAATACAACCATTGCGTGTTTTATCGCACAAACCGGAGTTGTGTCGCGCCGGACTGATCGTCGCTTTCATCCTCCTCCGCTTCACCGAGCCGCTCGCAAAATGCCGCATGACCATCAAGAACAGCCGACTGGGCGTGCAGATTCTGGATGATCATCCTGACTTCATCCATCAGCTGCATCTCGCTTTTGGCCAGCAAGTCGTTCAGGTCGTCCGCCGCGAACTTCAGCAGCGACGATGCAGCCTCAAGTTGCGAAGCAACCAGTCCCAGCGCCTGTTCCACTCCTGGAGCTTTCATTGTCGAGTCTCTCCACCCCACATCAGGACGCACCGGAGATCGATTCGCCTATAACGCACGTTTAAGTTGTGTAGTATCTATGACTCACATTTTCAATTGCATATTTCATGGTTCGTTCGCGCTGTTTGCGGGGTCTGGAAACAGCCGCTCGCACTAAGGCCCGAAGCTTCAGCGGATGCGGGAACAGCCCAATCCGTTGCGCCCGACGCACCACCGACAGCGCCTTCGTTGCAAAACTCCGGACAGCACAGCGAGGCATCCGAGTGCATGGGGCAAGCCTCCAGCAGGGCGGCACCTCCTCACCGGCGCGGCAACTCCTGCTCGACCAGTGCGGAAAAATAGCTGGCGCCGATGACGGACAAATCGTCGTTGAAATCGAACGCCTGATTATGGAGCGCGATCCCCGACTTCGCGCAAGCCCTCTGTCCCATCTTCACATAGGCGCCGGGCTTTTTCAGCAGCATGCAGGCGAAATCCTCGCCACCCATGCTGGGTGTCCAGTCGGTGTGCACCTTGTCCGCGCCCACCACGCTCGCCGCCGCCAGCGCAGCCCGTCCCGCTTCGCGCTCGTGATTCACCGTCGGCGGATAGCCGCGATGGTATTCGACATCCACCGCCGCCCCGTGCGTTTCCGCCGTCATCCGGGTGATATGCGTCAGCAGGGCCTCGATTTCGGTCTGTGTCTGCGGCCGCAGCGTGCGCACCGTACCGGTCAGCACCGCCGTTTCGGGAATGACATTGGACGCCGAGCCGGCATTGAAGGTGGAGACGCCCACCACCGCCGAATCGAACGAGTTGGTGCGGCGCGAAACGATCGATTGCAGCGCCACCACGATGTGGCTGCCCACCAGCACCGGATCGATGGCATGGTGCGGCCGGGCCGCATGGCCGCCCTTGCCATGGATGCGCAGGGTGAAATGGTCCGCCGCCGCCATCACCGGGCCGGGCACTGCCGTGAAGTCGCCCAGCGGCAACAACGGGTCGGTGTGGGCGGCATAGACCGCATCGCAGGGAAATCGATCGAACAGCCCCTGGTCGATCATCACCTGCGCACCACCACCGCCCTCCTCCGCCGGCTGGAAGATGAACACGGCGGTCCCGTCAAAATCGCGGGTCTCGGCCAGATACTTCGCCGCGCCGAGCAGCATCGTCGTATGCCCGTCGTGGCCACAGGCGTGCATCTTTCCCGCAACGGTGCTCCGGTGCGCCACATCGCCGGTCTCCTGCATGGCCAGCGCGTCCATGTCGGCCCGCATGCCAATGGCGCGGGTCGATTCGCCTCGCCCGCGCAGCACGCCGACAACGCCGGTTCCCGCCAGCCCGCGATGCACCGCGATGCCCCATCCCGCCAGCCTTTCCGCAACGATGGCGCTGGTCCGGTGTTCCTCGAAGCCAAGTTCGGGATGCGCATGAAAATCGCGCCGCCACGCGGCCATCTCGTCGGCGAATTCGGCGATGCGGGTCTTGATCGGCATGTCAGCAGGTCCGGCACGGAAATGGAACGGCACAATCGCCCGCACGGCAGACTGGCGGCAAAAGCCGGCGGGATTTTGTCCCGCCGGAAGGATCAGCGGCCGGCGATCGCCTTGAGCAGGAGCGCCTTCACCGGCCCGGCTTCCAGCGGGATGGCGTTGGTCGGCGCGGTCGGGTCCACCAGCGCGGCTGCCACGATGATGTCGGCCTTGCCAGCGTCGATCCCCGCCTCCGCCAGCGTATCGGGCATGCCGATATCCCTGCGCAAGGCCCTGACCCAGCCGATCACCCCATCGGTGTCACGCTGCTCAAGGTCAAGATATCCTGCCAGCCGCCGCATCTTCTCGCCGATCGCGCCGCGGTTGAAGTCGAGCGCATAGGGCATCAGGATCGCATTCAGCAGGCCGTGGTGGGTGTCGTAGATGGCACCCAGCGGATGGGCGAGGGAGTGGATCACGCCCAGCCCCTTCTGGAAGGCGGCCGCGCCCATGGTCGCGGCCACCATCATCTTGGCGCGTGCCTCGATTTTGCGCCCGTCATGGGTCGCGATGGGCAGGAAATCCTTGATCAGCCGCATCCCTTCGAGCGCGATGCCGTCGGCCATCGGGTGAAAGCCCGGCGCGCAATAGGCTTCGAGGCAGTGGGCCAGTGCGTCCATGCCGGTCGCGGCGGTGATGAACGGGGGCACGCCCACCGTCAGTTCGGGGTCGGCCACCACCGTCACGGGCATGATGCGCGGGTGGAAGATCAGCCGCTTGGTATGGCTGTGCTCGTCCGTCACCACCGAGACGCGCCCCACCTCCGAGCCGGTGCCCGAAGTCGTCGGCACGGCGATGGTCGGCATGATCGCGGCGGGGTCGGCCCGCAGGAAGTTGTCGCCCACATCCTCGAAATCCCACAGCGGGCGGCTCTGCCGGGCAAAAAACGCAATCGCCTTGCCCGCATCCAGCGCCGAGCCGCCCCCGAAGGCGACAACCCCGTCGTGCCCGCCCGCGCGAAACACCGCCGCGCCGTCGTGAATGTTCTTCGAGATCGGGTTCGGCTTCACATCGCAGAACAGCGCCGCGGCCAGCCCCGCCGCCTTCAGCCCGGCCAGCGCCTCGGCCACCATCGGCAGCCGGGCCAGCCCCGCATCGGTGACCAGCAGCGGCCGGGTGATGCCCGCCGCCGTGCAGTGTTGCGCCAGTTCCCGGATGCGACCGGGGCCGAACTTGATCGGGGTGGGGTAGTTCCAGTTCGATGTGAAGGACATCGCCATTTCCAGATTTCTGTTAGATTTCAGTGCGAAGATGAAACGATTTCGGCCGCGTCAGGTGCTCGTAGCCAACGCGCGAGAGCGTCGCGCCACGACCTGAGTTCTTGACGCCCGTCCAGGCAAGGTCGGGATCGAGATAGTCGCAGCGGTTCATGAACACGGTGCCCGTCTCCAGCCGGTCGCCGATGCTGGCCGCCGCCTCGGGGTCCGAGGTCCAGATCGCCGCGGTCAGGCCGAAATCGCTGTCGTTCATTAGCCGGATCGCCTCCTCGTCTCCCGAAACCTTCATGATGCCGACCACAGGGCCGAAGCTTTCCTCCACCATCACCCGCATCGCATGGGTGACGTTGGTGAGGATCTGCGGCGCAAGATAGGGCGTACCGGCTTGCGATGCGGCAAAATCCGCTTCGTTGAGGTGGGTTCGCGCCCCCTTGGCCACCGCCTCGGCAATGTGCGCGCGCACCAGATCGGCGGCGGAGGGGCGCACCATCGGCCCCAGCGTCGTCTCTGGCTTCAGCGGATCACCGAGCACATAGGTCTTGGTCAGCGCCACCGCGCCCTCGACAAACCGGTCATACAGCGCCTCGTGGACATAGATCCGCTCGATGCCACAGCAGGACTGGCCGGAATTGAAGAACGCGCCGTCGACGAGGTTTTCAATGGCATGATCGATGTTGGCGTCGGCGCGGACATAGCCGGGGTCCTTGCCGCCCAGCTCCAGCCCGACGCCGATGAAGCGGCCCGAGGCCGCCCGCTCCATCGCCGCCCCGCCCGGCACCGAGCCGGTGAAGCAGACGTGGGCGATATCGGGATAGGAGATCAGCTCGGCCACCATGTCGTGGCTC
>Ga0209573_1004184_pt1 | contig 14619 bp, 14 predicted proteins | sample TNRBio252014_DNA_FD_185870 | JGI IMG/M metagenome (GOLD analysis project Ga0209573, IMG submission 185870) | Wastewater treatment Type I Accumulibacter community from EBPR Bioreactor in Madison, WI, USA - TNR Reactor_6/25/2014_ DNA (SPAdes)... | ecosystem: Engineered > Bioreactor > EBPR >...
CCAACACCAACCAACCGTCGTTGACCAAAAAACAAAAACATTCAAAAGACAACCTTGACCGACGCCCTCATAGCAGGTGGTGATACCGGCGCAGAGCAGCGGGGCGACTCCGGCGAGCGCGAGGTTGGAGGGCACCTTGAGCGTGAAGTGCTCATCGACCACGATGCTGCTGGAGTAGCCGCCATAGGTCACGGGCGCTGTGCCGTGCTTGTCGGGTGAGTTGTAGGTGAAAATGGCGTGCGGGCAGAACTGCTCGAGGTTTGCGGCGCAACTCGGGCACTTTTGATCCGAATCAACGAGGCAGCCGACGCCGACGATGTCGCCCACCTGGTGCTTTGTGACGGCGGAGCCAATCTGCGTCACGCGACCGACGATCTCATGCCCCGGCACGCACGGATAGGTGGTGGGTACGGCGCTCCATTCGTTGCGGACCTGATGCAGGTCGGAGTGGCAGACGCCGCAGTAGAGGATGTCGATCTCCACATCGCGTTCGGTCGGCTCACGACGCAGGATGTTTGAAAGGCCGAGTAGCGAGGAGGCACTGGAGGCGGCGTAGGCTTTGGCGTTGGGCATGGTGAGTGGGGGTGAAGCTTGTGGGGTGACTAGCGCGACGATGCAACGTGCCGCAATAGGCGTTTGGTCGTTTATCAAAGTCACGCGGATGACTTCGACGGCAACGCAGCGATGATTTTCGCGATCTGCTGGCGGTGAATCGCCATGTGCGTGGTGGCGAGTGCGTGCCAGCCAGAGGCATCGAGCGGGCCGAACCACGGATGCGCATACCGCGCTGCCGTTTTTAGATTTGGCACGGCAGCGGCGGCGGTGAGCATTTCATCACACGAAGCCTCAAACGCCTGCTCCACCACCGCCGCCACACCGGCGCGGGGTTTCACATCGGCTGTGCTGGCTTTCCTTTGCGGTACCTGACCGCTTGCGAGGGAGGTGATGACCATGGCAAAGATCGAGTTCGTGATGCGCAGGTGCTCTAGCGTCATCCAGACGGACCAGTGGCGGCTGCTGTCCTCCAGACCGCGGAGACGTGGAATGAGCACCTGCTCGCTGCGGTGAGCCAGAGCGCAGGTGGCGAGCAGATCGCGGATCACGGCACGTTCCTGCTCAAAGCGGTCCGTGAAGGCCTCGCGGGAGCCAAAACGCCGTTTCAGGGCAAAGAGCACTCTCGCGATCCAAAGCTCGGGTGCGGGCAAACCGGCTCCAGGAGCCGCAAGGGAGGGTTTCGTCGGGTTTTCCATGTGCATGAGCTTTCCGTATTGCTTGCAATATGCAAGTGATAAGGCTTTTGAAATGCAAGTGAACTGGTGAATGGTGCCGCATGCCTCGAAAGTCACCCGCCAAGCCTGCCAAAGCCTCCAGCCGCCGCTCTCCCTGCCCCGTCGCGTGTGGTTTGGACCTGTTTGGCGACAAATGGACGCTTCTCATCATCCGCGACCTCATTCTCGGCCGCAGCCGGTTCAAAGACTTCATCGAATCACCCGAAGGCATCCCCACCAACATCCTCAGCGATCGCCTGGAGCGCCTCCGCGACGGCGGCCTCGTCGAGCACATCCCCGCCGCCGATGGCAGCAAGCGCCTTGCCTATCAGCTCACGGATAAAGGTCTGGCGCTGCGCCCTGTGCTTCGCGCCATGCGCGATTGGGGGCTGAAGTGGGAAGCAGGGACGAAAGCAACGATGGAGACGGCTTGAAGCTCACTCGATTATTTTTCATGAACATCCTTTCCCTCACCATGAACACCGACCTCATCACCGCCGCCGCCCATGCCACCATCCACGCTGAGAAACCCTTCCCGCAGATCGTCGGGATGCTCATCGAGGCAGGGGTGGAGTTTTATCACGTCGATTACCTCGCGTTACGGAAGACGTTTTACAGTGGAGACGGAGCCTTCGTGAGCACGCCGATCCCGCTGGAAGGCCTGCCACCCGTCGCGGCGGATTTCGATGCCGAAGCACTGCGTGCCAACATCCTCGACAGCCAGCAGAACCATCAAACCTGGCGAGACTTCACCTTCCGCGCCATGCGCGGCGGCGTGCATGGCTACTTCGCCTTCCTGCGCGGCCAACGCGTCACCTACTTCGGTCGTCAGGGCGATCAGCACACGGAGTGGTTTCCGGGAGCGAAGCGCTAGGGAGCGGCTTACACCGTGCAACGCAGATGGCTGATCTGCGCTTCGTTGTGCGCGAGGTGGTAATGCAGCGTGATCGGACTGCCGGGGAAAGTGCCTGAGACGATGCCGCTGATCACGCTGCCTGCGTCAGTGCTTGAGACATTCGCCACCTCGAGCTTCGGGGCATAGTTGGCGAAGGCGTTTGCGATCCAAGCCTGGATGGCCGCTCGGCCACGGTGGGTCTGGCCTTCGTCTTCGACGACTGCATCTTCAGTGAAACAGGCGCTGAAAGCTGCGCTGTCTTCGTCATTCATGTGAGCGACAAAGCGGGTCAGCAGTGGGGTGAGTTCGATAGGCATGATAGGTTTCAGTGGGCGGGGGTTGAACAAAAAATTCTGCCTCCGACCATTCCACAGCCGATAGGTTAAACAAACGCTACTGCATTGGCTGCAGGATGCGTTCCCCTGGCTTTCTCTCATTCACTCCACCGCCGGCACGACGAGCCGAGAGGGATGCTCGGCGTCGCAGTAGATGCGGTTGGTCTGCTTCACTTTTTCGCCGGAGTCGCTCCACGGTTGGCCGGTGCCGGGGTTCACGTCGAAGCGCGGAAAGTTGCTGGAGTTGATCGTCTCGCGGACGCGGTGGCCGGTGTTGAAGATCTGGCTGGTGGACCCGCCATCGACGCTGACCTCCTTGATCTGGCCGGGCGGGGGCTGTTATGGTCGCGTGGTGACTTCGTGAAAACGCGCTTCGTAGTCTTTGTGATTCGTGCCCATGAGGCGGTCCCAGTAGTTGAAGTAGAGCCCGTAGTTCCCGCGCATCTTCTCGTGATGCTGGACGTGGTTCGTCGGTGTGTTGAGGATCTTGCCGAGCCACGACTTCATGAGCCAGGAAGGGAAGTATTCGTAGCCGGCGTGACCGCTGACATTGAAGACAATCTGCCAGATCATGAAAGCAAAGAACGCTAGCGGATGCATCGGCACGGTGAAGACGAGCAACGGGAAGATGCCAGCCTGCATCGCGGCCTCCAGCGGTGCGAAGGAATACGCGGCCCAGGGGCTGGGATTCGTGCTTTCGTGATGCACGCGGTGGAAGAGCCGGAACAACCGCCGGTGATGCATGAGCCGGTGCGTCCAGTAGAACCAGGTGTCATGCACGACGATAGCGATGCCGATGCTGGCCACGAACCACGCCCAGCCACGTGAGTCGATCTTTCGATACATCTGCCAGCCGTAGGTTTTGCCGATCAGGATCGTCGCGACACCGACGAGACCGTAAACGAGCGCCGTGAGCACCGACCACTTCATCTCTCGACGCACATCGCCTGCCGCCGGATCACGCTGGATGATCTTCCGCCGCCACCAGCGCTTCTTGAAGATCACATACGCCAGCAGCCAGGCGATTCCCGCGACGAAGGCATAGCGAAACCAGTTCTCAATCGCGATGCCGAAATACATCTGAATGGACTTGGGCCAGCTTTGAGGGATGAAAAGATCACGGAGCATCGGGGAGGATCATGGCGCTGTCGGAGGTCTCGGCGTGCCATTTTTTGAAGGCAGCCATGAGGCGGTCAAGGTGCGGGCGGGAGGCGGGTTCGGTAGCGAGGTTGCGGAGCTGGGCAGGGTCATTTTGGAGGTCATAAAGTTCAACGATGGGCGGTTTGCCGCCGAGGGCGTGCGGGTCCATCTCGCTGAGGATGCGGTAGGCTTCAGGGAACTGATCTTTGACTCGGATAGTCTCGCCATAGATGCGATTGATCCAGGGTTTCATGTCGCGCAGATCGGCATTGATGACTTTGGGTTCGTCGAGCCGGCTGCGGAGGATGAGATGATGCGTGGCATCAAGCACGGCGCGTTCTTCCATGCCGCGTGGCTTATCGAGTGATCGGCCAGAGACTTCGGCGAAGATGAAGTCGTGGCCTTTGGCGTCGCTTTGAGCTTCGAGAAAAGGTTTGAGGCTTTTGCCGTGCAGTTTGGAGGCGTAGTTGATTTGGAGCAGATCGAGCAGCGTGGGCAGGAGATCGAGTTCGCTGACCAAAGTGTCGCTGACGAGCGGCTTGGCACCGGGGAGGCGGATGATGAGCGGGATGTGCAGGCCGAGGTGATAGGGAGACATTTTGCCATGCTGATAGGCGGGGCCGTGATCGCCCATGAAGATGACGAGCGTGTTCGACTCAGCGCCAGATTCACGCAGCGCTGTCATGACCTCGCCGACGACTTGATCGTTTCGCTGCACTCCGTCGAGATACTCGGCCCAGTCGCGGCGAGCGGTGGGTGTGTCCGGTAGATGTGCGGGGAGCTTCACCTTGGCGGGGTCGATGCTGATCGGCTGCTTCTCACTGTTCACAAACGGGCGATGCGTGAACGTGGTGCTGTTGTGAAGGAAGAACCACGGCTTGCCCGCAGCACGTTTGATGACGCCGGCGAGCGCCTGCTTTGCGGCGGGCTTCGGGATGAAGTCATCGTAGGGAAAGCGTTCGTTCGGCGAGACGTGCAGCTTGCCGCTCACCGCCGTGTGATAGCCTGCTTTGGCGAGCACCTCGATCATCGTGGGCGCCGCGCTGCGAATGCGGGTATGCAGATACGGCGGTGAATTCTTTTCGGCCTCGGTGAGCTTGGCGGCGGGTTTGAGGTAGTTGTTCGTGTTGTTGACGAGGCCGTTTGTGTGCGCGTGCAAGCTGGTCATGATGCAGGCCTTTGACGCGGAGCACACCGGATAGGCGACATACGCACGGCGAAACAAGGCAGCGCTGGCGGCGAGCGCGTCCATGTGCGGCGTTTTGACATCCGTGGTGCCGAGCGCGCTCATGTGCGCCCCCTGATCTTCAGTCAGGATGAAGAGAATGTTTGGCTGTGATGCGGCGAGGCACGAAGAGCTTAGGGCGAAGATGAGCAGGACGAGGCGTTTCATGTCACGATGATAGGGGCGGTAACGGCGCGCATGGGGAACTGTTGCAATGGGGGCGTTGATTTCAGCGGCTGTACGCTGGCGCAATGAGCCTTGATGCTTCAAGTTCATGGCGATGATCACCAAACTCAAGCGACGTGCCTTTCTCCACCAACTCGGCGGTATTGGCGTCGGTGCGCTGACCGGAGCGCCATTGTTCGCGAGCGAATCACGGTCGTTGGTCGATGCCTCCGCGTGGAAGAAGCATGGCGAGTTGTTCCGCCATCAAGGCGAGCCTGCGAATGCCTGGGTGCAGAACTTCACGAGCACGGCGGAGCCGCTGGATGACGACCGCTGGCGCGTGTGGACGAGTGTTTCTGGGCTGAAGGGTGTGGAGAAAAACATCGGCTATCACGAAGGGCGCGCTGGAGGCGAATGGCAGCGCACGCTGGCGGTTTGCACGCCGGGTGAGCCGGACAAAACCGCGCCTCTTGCCATCGGCGGTCTGCCGGAAGGCTGGCAGCCGGTGCAAGTCGTCACGCTGCGACTGAAGGATGGCCGCGCGCGGTTGTATTTTTGGGCACATGGCAAAGGCGCGGTGCGCTACCTGGCTGCGGACAGCGAGGACGGTCGCGCATTCAAAGTCGTGAATGCCACCACGCCTTGTCTTTATCACACGAGTGATCGCACCGTGGATGGCAAGGTGACGGTGGAGATCGGATTGACGAAGATGGCCAGCCGCAAAGCGAAGCCGGTCGATGGAGAGGCTCTCGCGCCCGCACATCTCATCACCAACGACGCGACGAACGTGTATCAGCTTCCCGACGGCAGTTTCGAACTCTACACCGTGGCGCTCATCAATGTGGGCAAAGACGACCCGCGCTACGCCGCCCATGACAACATCCCCGGCCTGGTCCGTGTGATCGACCGCTTCACCAGCGCCGACGGCCTCACCTGGGGCAACCGTCAGCGTGTGATCGAGCCGGATGCCGATGATCCGCGCGATTTGCAGTTCTACTACCTCTCCGTCACACACACGGATCGCGGACGCATTGGCCTGCTCGGCCATTACCGGCTCGATGCGCAGACCATCGACATCGAGCCCTGCTTCTCCACCGACGGCATCACCTGGCAGCGCCCTCATCGCAAGCCATGGATCACCCGCGACGCCCCCGGCATCACAGTCGCCAGCTACCTCCTCCACGCCCCGCACGCGATGGTCCAACGCAATGGCCTCTGGCACCTCTTCTACACCGGCGGCAACTTCGCCCACAATCACCGCCACACCCACGGCCCCGCCGAAACCCGCGCCATCATGCTAGCGACATGTGAGAGGCTGTGGCACTGAGATCGCTGTTCCCTGCGCCAACTTTAATCCATGTGTCACAAACGCGTTGAACTCCGCAGTGTTGAAAGTCTGGGCTGGAGCAGCGTGACGGCATTTTTCAGAGTACGCCGCGAGAGATGAGATAACCGCAGAGAATACCAACCAAACTGCCTTGCTTCTGGCGTTCTTTTCCACCTCATCATGAACCGCCTCACGGAAACCAAGATTATCCTCGTCGTGCGTGCGACGCGGTTGGCGGACTTGAAGGCAAAGTTTGCCACCAAAACGCAGGCCAGGTTCTATGTCAGCCGACTGGGCGGTGATTTCGATGATTACGAGCGCGAGGACACCGCCTACCAGCAGGCCATCGCGCAAGCGCGGCAGACGCTCGGCGAGCTGGGCCGCGTGCAGCTCGTGCAGCGGGCCTTCTTGCCGAATTTCGTCTTTGGCGAGCAGGACATCGTCGTGGCGCTGGGCCAGGATGGTCTGGTGGCGAACACGCTGAAGTATCTCAACGGCCAGCCGCTCGTGGGGGTGAACCCCGACCCGAAACGCTGGGACGGCCAGCTTCTGCCCTTCCAAGTGCCGGATCTGGAGGCCGTGATGCGCGAAGTCCTCCGCAGCGGGCGCAAGACCCGCGAGGTGACCATGGCCGAGGCAGCCCTGAACACCGGCCTCATTCTTTGCGCCGTGAATGATCTCTTCATCGGCGTGAAATCGCATGGTTCGGCGCGGTATCGCGTCGCCCTGGGCAACGCGGCGGAGAACCACTCCTCCAGCGGCATCATCGTTTCGACCGGGCTCGGCTCCACCGGCTGGTTCAAGAGCCTCATGGCCGGTGCCGCAGGTGTGGCCGTGGCCGCAGGGCGTGCCCAGGCCGCGCAGGCGCAGGACCCGCAGTTTCCGTGGGAGTCGGACCATCTGTACTTCACTGTGCGGGAGCCCTTCCCCAGCCGCAACACCGGTACCACGCTGGTGTTTGGCAAAGTCACGCCCCAGCAGCCGCTCGTGATCGAATCCATGATGGCTGAAAACGGTGTCATATTCAGCGATGGCATCGAGCACGACTTCATCGAGTTCAATTCCGGGACCAAGGCCACCATTTCGATCTCCAAACGCAAAGGACGGCTGGTGGTGTGAGTTTCGAGGATTACAGTCGCCCCATGTCTCCCGCCAACCCACGCCTCGAAGTCAGCATCGGCACTCAGCGTCTGCGTTTGTTCGACGGTGCGCGGCTCGTTAAAGAGTGGGCATGCTCCACGTCGAAGTTCGGCATTGGCTTCACCGAGGGCAGCAACAAGACCCCGCTAGGCAGCTTCGTGGTGAAGGAGAAACACGGCGATGGCGCGGAATGCGGCACTATTTTCAAATCGCGACAGCCGGTGGGCTTGTGGACTCCTGGAATGGAAACGAAGTCTGACTTTGTGCTCACGCGCATTCTCTGGCTGCATGGGCTGGAGCCGCGCAATGCGAACACGTTCCAACGTTACATCTACATCCACGGCACGAACGACGAGAATGGCATCGGCCGTCCCGGCAGCCACGGCTGCGTGCGCATGCGAAACCGGGATGTGATCGAATTGTTCGATCTCGTGCCAGTGGGGACGCCGGTGTGGATCGGAGAATGAGTTTCAGGTTTCAGGTTTCAAGTTCGGCTGGAGATTCCACCAACTTTAAACTTGGGACTCAGGGTAGAAGCCCGAGCGATTTTAGAAACACGTCCGTCTTCTTCATCGTGTCGTCGAACAATGCCTTGTCGCGCATGAGGTAGCCGTGGGCGCCGCCTTCGTTGATGTCGAGTTCGCAGCGGTTGCCAGCCTTGAGCATGGCCTCATGGAAGGTCTTGGCTCCGGCGAAGGGCGTCACGGTGTCGCCGGTGCCGTGGAAGATGAGCGTCGGCGGCAGTCCAGCACGGACGTTGTGCGCCGGAGAGAGCTCCTGCCAGCGTTCGCCGATCTTCGCCTGACCGTAGCCGTCTTTGGAGGTGTCGATGACCGGGAAGAGCAGCACGAGGGCGTTCGGCGATGCGGAAACGGCAAGATCATCACCTTCCTCGTTTACTTTGTCGAAGAGGGCCGTCGAGACCGCGAGATGACCGCCAGCCGAGCCACCGCTGACGATGATCTTCTGCGGATCGATGCCGAGTTCGGTGGCGTGGGCGCGAATGTAGCGCACGGCGGCACGCGCATCCTTCACGCAGTCAAACACGCTAACACCGGTCTTCGCGCTGTGGAGGCGATACGACATGCTGATGCCGACGAGGCCGAGCTTCGCGTAATGCGCGGCAAAGGGATACATGCGGGGCGGCGCACCACCGGTCCAGCCGCCGCCGTGGATGATGAGATAGCAGGCGCGTTTGTCGCCCGCCTTGAGGCCATCCGGGTCAAAGACATGCAGTTGCAGCTCGCGCTCGGCGATTTTCTTGTAAACGAGGACGCGCGATGGCTTCAAGTCCCTCGCCAGCATGTCCACGGCATCGGGTGCCTTGGATTTGGCGGGTGTTTGGGAGAACGCGGAGGCGGCGAGGAACAGTGGGAGCAGCAGGAGGTGTTTCATGGTTTCAAGGGTCACTTCTTGCCAAAGCAGTAGGCGAATTTGTTCGAACGGAGGAAAATCTGGCCGTCGGACACGGCGGGGCTGGCGTTGCTGATGCTGTCGTCACCAGAGATGACGTTGGTGGCTAGAAGCTCGAACTGCGGCTTCGCGGCGATGACGTAGGTGCCGGTTTCGCGGCCCACGCAGTACATTTTGTCCCCGGCGAGCAGCGGCGTGGAATACCAGCGATCTCGCTTCTGGCGGGATGCGAGCGGTTGTTCATAAACAACCGCGCCGGTTTTGGCGTCGAGGCAGGTGACGACACCGCGTGAGTCGTTGATAAAGTAGAGATGACCGTCCTTGTAAACGGGCGAGCCGACGTTGCTGCCCTTCTGCGCCTGCCAGACGAGGTGTGTGGCGCTCACATCGCCTGTGCCACCCGCTTTAACGGCCTGGCTCTGGCCGCCGGGATGGCCGATGACGAAGATGACGCCGTCATGCGCGACGATGCTGGGGCATAGCTCGGCGGCGGCGATGCTTTTGCAGAACCATAACTCGTTTCCGGTGAGCGGATCAAAGGCGCGGAGCTTGCCGTTGGAGTTCACGATGAGTTCGTCGTGGCCGTCCACCTTCACGATGGTGGGCGTATTCCAAGACGCCGGGAAGCCTGTGGCGCTCCACACGGTTTTGCCGGTCTTGCGATCGAGGGCGAGGAGTTGATTGCTTTCGAGCGCCGCGTTCACGATGAGCAACTCGCCATACAGAATGGGCGATGAGCCGACGCCCCAGTCGTGCGCTTTTTCTCCGACGCTGACGTTCCAGACGGGCTTGCCATCGACCGTGTAAGCAAACACTCCCGCATTCGCCATGAAGAAGAACACGCCCTTGCCATCGGTGACGGCGGAGCTCGACGCGTAGCCATGTGTGGTGATGTAGGTGCCGGTGTAGGGCTTGTTCGGCAGGTCGGTCGTGATTTCGTGATTCCACAGGATTTTGCCGGTCTTCTTGTCGAGACACAAAGCGTGGCGTTTGAGCTTCGCCATGTCGCCGGGCTCTTTCACATCAATGCCGTAGCCGCTGTAGCTGGTGAGGAAGACCTTGTCGCCGCTGATGATGGGGCTCGATGACCCCGGGCCGGGCAGTTCGGTGCGCCACACGAGGTTTTCCTTCTCACTCCATGTCAGCGGCAGATTTGCGTCGGTGGTGACGCCATCGGCGGTGGGGCCGCGAAACTGCGGCCAATCGGCGGCTTGCGCGGCAACTACGAGGGCAATGAGAAGGATGGTCGGTTTCATGGTCGCATGAGAACGCCCCTGGGCCATGCCGCATTGCAGTTGAAGCTATTACTTCACCGAAAACACCGTCTTCAACTCGACCGGTTTGTTGCTGCCAGGCTGGTCATCGGTCGGCCAGTTGTTCTGGTAGTTGTTCTGGGCTTCGCGGGGCTTTTCGAGCTGTTTGAAGGTCAGCGGCTTCACGATCCACTTCACGGTGTAATCACCCGCAGGCAGCTTGCCGAGGTTCACGGCGGTGACTTCATACCAGGTGAAGGTTTTGAAGTAGTTCCCCTGCCAGATGGCCTCATGCATCGTGATGGTGAACTCGTTGCCGCTGCGCTCGATCTTCTCGATCCACACGCGGTCGTTGTCGTCGAGCTGGCGGGTGCGGAAGAGGAGCCAGTTGTCGTCAGCGGCGGTCGTGGCGGGCTTTTTCTCGCTCAGTTCGTCCGCCCAGTCATCGAGTGACATGCCCTGCGGCTTTTGCGCGAGCGGTGGAGCATGTTGCAGCGTGGCGGAGTCATTCCACTTGCCGGTGTCGCCGCGCACAAGCTGGCGCTGATCGCTCAGCGTGCCGCGTTCGGCGCGATCCTTCACGGCTTTGATCACCGTCGATTCCTGGGCATGCAGCATGGCTGCGGTCATGAGAAAAAGGAACGCGAGTTTCATGGCGGGTCACTTTTTGTTTTGGAGGCGAAACAGCGACGAGAAGGTGCGGATGAACAAACTGCCGCGCGCGATGGCCGGTGTGGCCCAGGCGACATCTCCGAGGGAGTTTTTGCGCACGAGTTTGTATTCGGAGCTGTCTTCGATCACCCAGGTGTCGCCGTTTTCGTTCAGCATGAAGACGCGGCCATTGTAGGCCCAGGGCGAGGCGTAAAAGCGACCGCCTTTAGTGTTGAGGCGCTGTTTGGCGATGATCTCCCCGCCCGTCTTCGCGTTGAAGCAGCCGAGCAGGCCGGAGTCGTAGCAGACGAAAAGCCGTTCGCCGCTGATGAGGTAGCCGGGGTGGATGCTGGAGCCGCGTTTCTGCGACCACGCGATGAACTCGTTGCTCGTCGCGTCGCCAGTGAGCGAGATGTCACCCATCGCGCCGGGTTTGATCGCGTAAAGTGGCCCGTAATGATAACCCGCGCCCGCGTAGAGCAGGCCGTGCTTCGACATCGGGATCTGGCTCACGAGTCCGGCGGTGCCGCTGATTTCCCACAGCAACGCGCCATCCTCCACCGCGTAGGAGCGGATCTTGTTCATGCCGATCGTGACCAGCTCGGTGCGCTCTCCGCTTTCCCACACATAAGGCGTGGACCAAGTGCTGCGCTCCTGGCGTGGCACACGCCAGAGCGTCTTGCCGGTGAGTTTGTCCACCGTTTCGAGCCAGGACTCCTGATCGTTGTCATTCTGGATGAAGACGCGTCCGCCATGCAGCACGGGCGAGGTGCCGGTGTTCCAGCCGTCGCGCATCGGGTAACTCGGCCAGCGGCGCTCCCAGAGTTTCTGGCCGTTCATGTCACAGCAGAAGAGGCCGATGTTCGCGAACCAGGCATACACGCGCTCGCCATCCGTCACCGGTGTCTCAGAGGCGAATGAATTGCGCGGATGCCGCATCTGCGGCGGGATGCCCTTGTGTGCCTCGAACTCCCACAAAATTTTACCCGTCTCGAAATCGAGGCAGTAAAGCATCCAGCGATGCACCTCGCCGGTGCCGACATGCCCGCCGGGATAACCGCCCACATGCGGCGTCGGCAATTCCTTTTCGCCGACGGCCGAGGTGACGAAAATCTTGTCGCCCCACACAATCGGAGACGACCAACCCCAGCCCGGCACCTTCACCTTCCACACCACATTCTCCGTCTCGCTCCACGTCTCCGGCAACGTCGCGCCCTCACCGAGGCCGTCAGACTTTGCGCCGCGATACTGCGGCCAGTTTTCGGTGTCAGCGGCCATCGTCGAGACAGCCAGGGCGAGAAGAAGGAGGCAGTGTTTCATAAAGGGCTCGGGTAGGATTGAAACGGCACCGCCCAGACCTTCACGATCACTTGGCAGTGCTTCTTTCGCTATTGTCTGGACGGCCTCTGGCAGGTTCATCGCAGCCTGAACGCGGCTGCATGCCTTGGGCGGCTTCGCTTTTTCATGGTTGCGTTGCGGGCCTGCCCGATGAGGCTGTCTCACGTCACTTCGGGGCGGCTTGAGTGAAAGCCAACTCCGACGTCGATACAACATCCACCATGAACACCCAACCTGCTCCTCTATCACGTCGCCGATTCGTCGGCGCGGCCGGCCTCGTCGCCGGCAGCATGATCACCCGCCCGCTGTTCGGCCAGAACGCCGCCAGCAACAAGCTCAACGTCGCCCTCATTGGCGTGTGGGGTCGCGGACTCGCGCACTACAACTCCATCGCGGAGGAAAACGTCGTCGCGCTGTGTGACATCAATGAGGCGCGTTTTCCAGACGCGCTGAAGCGCTTCCCTGGTGCCACGACTTACATCGACTGGCGCAAGTGCCTCGATCACAAAGACCTCGACGCCGTCGTCGTCTGCACACCGGACCACACGCATGCCTTCATCGCCAACTGGGCGCTGAAACGCGATCTGCACTGCTACTGCGAGAAGCCGCTGGCCATCACGGTGAACGAGGCGCGCACCGTCCGCGCGACGTGGGAGTCGAAGAAAGGCAAACTTGCCACGCAGGTCGGCATGCAGCGTCATGAGCAGCCGAACTTCAACCGCGTGAAGGAACTGATCCGCGACGGTGCCATCGGCGAGCTGAAAGCCGCCTACGCCTGGGGCAATCGTCAGATTCCAAAGCCCGGCTACTTCCCGGAGGAAGGCACGCCGCCGAAAGGCTTCCATTACGACCTGTGGCTCGGCCCTGCGCCCTTCCATCCTTACAATCCGGCCTACTTCTCCGGTGGAGCCGGTGCGAACTGCCTCTCCTGGAACATGTTCTGGGACTTCGGTGCCGGACAGATCGGCGACATGGGCAGCCACACGATGGACCTGCTCTGGAACGCCGTGGATGCCAAGCTGCCAACCTCCGCCGAGGCCAAAGGCGAGGCCTTCAACTCCGATGTGACGCCGGTGAACTGCGAATCGCACTTCGAGCATCCCGCCAACGACTGGCGCGGGCCGATCACCGTGAGCTGGTATCAGGGCGGCGCGATGCCTCGCTCGCCGAAGCCCTCCATCGACCTCACCAAGATCGGCCACGGCGCGATGTTCAAGGGCACGAAGGGCTTCATCATTGCCGACTTCGACTCCCGCATGATCATTCCCTTCGGCGACGACGCTGACCTCAGCTACTACAAGCCACGCAAAAAGGAGGACCAGTTCGCCGATGTCGGCAAAGGCAACTTCCAGAAGCAGTGGTTCGACGCCTGCAAAGACCCAAGCAAGAAGACCGCCTGCGACTTCGGCTACAGCTCCAACATGATCGAAATGATGCTCCTTGGGCTCGTTGCTTATCGCACTGGCAAAAAGATCAGCTACGACGGCAAGACCGGCACCAGCCCCGACACCCCCGAGGCGAACGCCTTCATGAAGAAGGACTACCGCGACGGCTGGAACATCGACGGTTGATCCTGATCCCACGCTCCTCACCGCCGCCACGGACCCGCGTCCCTGGCGGCGGTTTTTTTTTGTGCCGTTATTTCGACTTCAATCCCACGGTGTTCACTGCGATCACGCGATACGCGTGCTTCTTGCCCGCCTCGGCTTTCGTGTCGGTGAAAGCCATCTTCACCAGCGGTTGATTGGGCGTGTCGCTGTATTGCAGGCCTTGGAAAATCGGACGGCCAAAGGGGTTCTTTACCTGTTCGGGCACATGGCCGACCACCTCGCCGTCGCGCTCAATGATGAAGCTCGCCAGACCGCTTTCGAGATCAGCCTCGGCGTCCCAGGCGAGTTCGCTGCCGTTCACACGGACGTTCGTCGGCGCGGGCGGCGGCGTGGTGTCAGGAATGGCGGTGTCTTTGACGAAATGCATCCAGGCCTTTGCGATGGCCTCGTTCGGCAGCCAGACGGCCTTGCTCACCTCACCGGCAAATTTCGCCGCAGGAGACGCCTCTGCGCCGAGCAACGGCGCGAGCCACGCGCCCTTGGTGGGCATCGCGTTCATCGGATCGCTGCTGTTCTTTGGCAAACGCACGCTGAGACACGCGTCCAGCCACAGGATGGCCATGTAGCGTGAATTGCCGCACTCGTGCGCTGTCAGCGGATCGACTGCGACACCGATGGGCGCGCCTTTCGCACGCATCGCGGTGAAGAACGCCTCATTGGCAGGCCACACACCGGCGAAGCGGCCTTCCTTGACTGTCACACCCTCCTTCGTGCCCGGATTGCACATCACCGGCACCTTCAGCGCGGCGTCTGGGATCGTGTGCGCCTTGATCGTCGTACGTTTCTCATCTGGCGTGAGCAGCGGCACACCGCTGCGCAGCCACGCGGCGGCCACGCGCTCAGGATGCGTCAGCACCAT
>Ga0209573_1004185_pt1 | contig 14618 bp, 10 predicted proteins | sample TNRBio252014_DNA_FD_185870 | JGI IMG/M metagenome (GOLD analysis project Ga0209573, IMG submission 185870) | Wastewater treatment Type I Accumulibacter community from EBPR Bioreactor in Madison, WI, USA - TNR Reactor_6/25/2014_ DNA (SPAdes)... | ecosystem: Engineered > Bioreactor > EBPR >...
CCGAATGACTCAGAGGGCTCTGATCAGCAACACTGTGCAGATCGTCCGGGGATTCCGGCACACAAACAGGTTTCCGACCCGGTGCCACTCAGTGATCTGATCAGCCGTGAACCTACTCCGGAATTCGCTGCCGAGTTGTCCGACAACCTTCAGCGGCTGCTGCAGCTGCTGGATGAAACAGGCGATCTCGACCTGCGACAGATTGCTCTGCTGAAAATGGAGGGCCACAGTTCAGCCGAAATTGCTCAGCAGCTGGCATGTGCCACCCGTTCCGTAGAACGTAAGATGCACGTGATCACTCGGTTATGGTCACGCGAAGTGGACGCATCCGATCCCGGAAGAGGCTGAGAGCCCCTTCACCCCGGTGAGCCTGACGGCTCCGTTGACAGAAGGCCGCTCACGTTGTTCGCTGAAACCTGTTAGGCAGTGAGGCCAATGATCAAATCGTTCGTAGAAATTCGACTGACTCAAGAGGAGGCCGTTGTGCTGGACCATCTTCTACGACGTTTTTCGACAGCCGACCGCTTGACTGTTGAGGATCAATCAGAACAACAGGCTCTGTGGAATCTTCAGTGCGTATTCGAGAAAGCCGCTGATCCAGGTTGGCCGTCTTTAGAAGATGCGCGGGCGGCATTACTTCGTAACGGCGACTGACGTTTGCTATCGCAGCGGTTAGTCACATCTACCTTGTACGGCAACGTTCGCAGTGCCTGGCAAGCGGTTCAACCCGAGGTATGCCGCGGGCTGGTTTGGTTGGTGGTTGTCAAGTCGCTCGCGCGGCATACGCGGGTTAACCTGGGCGATATGCAGACAGTTCGCGCTCGATTTTGAGTAAGGATCTGATGAATCCGACGTTTGCCGATCTTCCGGAAGACCAGTTGCTGCGGATCAATGCGTTGTGCAATCGATTCGAAGCGGCTTGGCGCACGGAACGTCGGATGCGGATTGAAGACGTGCTGAAGGAGTCCTCCCCGAAGGACGTGGCCGCGGCGACTCGGGAACTTGTCCAGCTGGAAATCGATTATCGCCGCCGAGCCGGAGAGACTCCTGCACTCGCCGATTATCAGACGCGCTTTCCGACTCTTGATCCCCGCTGGCTGAAATCCCTCATCGCCGAGCCTCCCGCAGTGTCTGAACAACGAGATGCCACCGAACAGGTCAGCTCGGACAAGCGTTCCACAGCCGTTCGTCAACTGGGTGACTATCGTTTGCTGGAGCGACTGGGTGGTGGCGGAATGGGAACCGTCTACAAAGCCGTGCATGAACGCATGGGCCGCACTGTGGCGTTGAAGGTGCTTCGTCCCGAGCTGCAGCGGGATCCGAAATTGATGCAGCGGTTTGATCGGGAAGTTAAGACGGCCGCCAGTCTGATTCATCCCAACATCGTGACGGCCTTTGATGCTCGGGATTACAAAGGTGTCCGCTTCCTGATTACGGAACTGGTCGACGGCATCGACCTGGATCGCCTGGTGCGAAAGAAGGGCGTCTGCACGGTTGAGATGGCCATCGACATCATTCGTCAGGCAGCTCAGGGACTGCAGTATGCGCATCAGCGAGGCGTGATTCATCGCGATATCAAGCCGGCCAATCTGCTGCTGGACAGATCAGGAGTCGTCAAGGTTCTGGATATGGGCCTGGCTCGCCTGGAAACGCCCGATGAAAAGGATGAAGGCCTGACAGAATCCGGACTGGTGATGGGCACCGCCGCCTACATGGCTCCTGAGCAGGCCAGGAACACTCGCCGCGCCGACGCCCGGTCCGACATCTACAGCCTGGGCTGCACTCTGTATTTTCTGCTGAATGGTCGAGCCGTCTATTCGGGCGAAACGGTCATCGACACCATCATGGCGCATACCAGCGAACCGATTCCCCGGCTGGGAAAAGAACGCTCGGATATCCCGTCGGCGCTGGAACACCTGTTTGTGCGGATGGTTGCCAAGAATCCTGAAGAACGGTTTCAGTCGGCCGATGAGCTGCTGACGGCGCTGGACGATCTGGCTCCGGGCCATCCGTCGGATCCCCATGGCCCGTCGCTGCAGGCTCTGTTCACAACTGTTGCGGCCGTGGACAGCAGTCCCAGACGAGCACGGCCGTCGCAGTCACGAAAAATGACCGCGGTGGCTGTTACGGCGATCGTCGTCCTGATCGGTGTGGCACTGGTACTCGTGTTACGCCCACCGACGACGGACCCGGATCCTCGACCAAATCCCGGTCCTTCGGAACCGCCGGTGACAGCGGGCGGAAGTGGGACGTCCGACGAGCCACGTGAGTCGACGATTGTCCGCGATGATCGCGCTGCAGATCGGGTGAACTCGACGGGATCAACTCCTGCCGGATTAAGATTCAACGGCGCAAACAGTTTTGTCGCGATCCGTGACCTGCTGCCGGAGCGTGGCGCGAGTTATACGCTGGAAGCGGTTGTGCGAGTGCAGCAGTTTCGCACGTCCAATGTGATTTCGTGGCTGGGGCCCGACTGGATGGCCGTGTATGTCGATAACTCCGGCCGCTGGGGCCTGGCGCGGCGGTGGAATTCTTCCAGTGTGCTGGTCGCTGCGACTCAGCCCACCAGGCTGAATGAAACGACTCATGTCGCCGGAGTCTTTGATGGCGAAACGCTGACGCTGTTCGTCAACGGACAGAATGTCGAACTCGCCCCGGTAACATTCTCGCTGTCCGATGCGACTGGCGGTTTATTCATCGGCGGAGTGGAACGTGACCGACTGCCGCCGGATCAGAATGATCGCTTCTTCGACGGCTGGATTGAATCGGTCCGGATATCCCGAGGCGTCCGATATCGCCGTTCATTTGCGGTGTCGTTGCCGTTGACCGCCGATGATCAGACACTCGCCCTGCTGCCACTCAGCCCGTCCAGTGCTCAATCGCTGATTCCAGACAACCTGCGGATGGACCGAGTCAATGTGCAAGCAGGGAATCCGTGAGCAGTGTCGAGCGTCGCGGCCAGGGCATTGAGCACTGTTTTTACATTGGAGCTCATCACCTATGCGAATCGCGTACCTCCAGTTTGCCCCGGCACTGGCGGATCCTGCAGAGACACTCAGACGGCTGGACGAACTGTGGCCTCAGGCCGCTTCGGCCGACATCGTCGTCCTGCCGGAACTCAGTAATTCGGGCTACAACTTTGAATCTCGCAAGCAAGCCTTTGAGACGGCCGAGCCTGCAGCGGATGGCCCCTTCACTGATTATCTGACGCGCGTCTGTCGCACCCGGGACTTCCATGTGGTGGCGGGTCTGAACGAGCTGGCGGACGGGCAGCTTTATAATTCGTCGATCCTTGTCGGTCCTGATGGAGTTGAAGGCGTGTACCGCAAACTGCATCTGTTCTGGAATGAGAAGGATTTGTTTCAGTCGGGAGATCTGGGCGTTACTGTGTTTGAAGTGCGGGGCCTGCGGCTGGCGATGCTGATCTGCTTTGACTGGGCGTTTCCTGAGGTCTGGCGATCACTGGCGCTGCAGGCAGTGGATCTGGTTTGTCATCCCTGCAACCTGGTACTGCCAGGTTTTGCCCAGCGAGCCATCCCCGGCTATGCGCTCACCAATCGCTATTACGTGGTGACGGCCAATCGCTTTGGTTCCGAGCGGGATCTGACTTTCACGGGCCTGTCACAGATCAGCAGTCCGCAGGGATTGGTCCTGTCGAGTGCTCCGGCCGATTCACCGTGTGTGCATTTGGTCGACGCCGATCTCTCCCTTTGCCGACTCGGTCAGATCACGCCCCGCAACCATCTCCTGCACGATCGCCGACCGGAAGTTTACCGGGCATGAGGTGCTGGCTTTGACGTTTCCTTCGCGGGCACGTGCCGCGGGGATTGACTTCCTCGCTGGCAAACCCGGACTACCAATGGTTTGATGTTCGCGTTTGCTGGCGATCCCGTTATCGTGGCATGTCGTGTTTACAGTCTTACTCCGTCACATGCGCGCTTGTTTCCCGGTAGCGAACAACGTGAGCGGATTTTGTCATCGAGCCGGGAGGCTCCTTTGGGTCAAGGGCTGTCAGTCCTTGTTCGGCCGGACAGGAGACGGGTGATGGTCTGCAGAATCCGATTTTGCGCAACGCTGCTTGCCCTTGTGGCCAGCACGCTGCCAGTCCACGGCGACGATGGTTCACTGGAACAGAACGCCTGGCGAATCCTGAAGACTCAATGCTTTTCCTGTCACGGCGGCGAAAAACAGGATGGAGGGCTTCGACTGGATGGACCAGAAGCTCTTCAGAAGGGCGGCGATCGTGGTGCCGCCATCGATGCAGAGAAGCTCGCCGACAGCCTGCTGCTGCGGGCCATTCGCTTCGAAGATGACGACCTGCAAATGCCTCCGAAGCTGCCGCTGTCCCGTCAGGATATTGCTGTTCTGACTGATTGGATTACCCGAGGAGCAGCGTGGCCCGATGTCATCCCGACTGAGCCCGAAGATCCAGCAGCCGCTGTCGGTGACGCGTTTTCGGATGAACGAAATCCGATCCGCCAGTTATTTGGCACCGAAAGACTGGATTTGTGGTCTCTCAAGGTTCCTCAATTCACAGCGCCACCGGATTCCATATTAATGAGCGGCAAGGCGCTAGCCGCGGGTGATTTGCCTGCAGAACCGGCGGCTAGCGCCTTGCCGCTCACGGATGGTGCCGCGGACGACTCACCTGCCGCTATGCTGGACATCGGACCGCGGCTGATTGATGGCTGGGTGTCACATCAGTTGAGTGCTGTCGGACTGAAGCTGTCTGGCCCCGCGGATCGGCGGACGCTCATTCGTCGTCTGTCGTTTGAACTGACCGGGTTGCCTCCGACACCTGAAGCCGTGGACGAGTTTCTGCAGGACGATTCTGAGGACTCGTTCGAAGCACTCGTGGATCGCATCCTTGCTTCGCCCGCCTATGGAGAACGCCAGGCTCAGCTCTGGCTGGATGTGGTGCGCTATGCGGATACTCATGGATATGAACGCGACGAGTTTCGTCCACTCATCTGGCGGTACCGCGATTATGTCGTTCGATCCTTCAATGCCGACAAACCGTATGATCAGTTTGTCCGCGAACAACTGGCTGGTGATGAACTGCTGTTATCGACGAAGCTCGCCGAGCAGATCGCAACCGCTCAGACGAACGCAGCGAACGACACTCAAAACTCAGAATGTGAATCGGTGGCGAGTAAAACTTCGTCTGCCGACGCCGTTGACCTGCTACCTCGCACCGCCGTGGAAGCCGATCTGCTGATCGCCACCGGCTTTCTGCGCCTCGGTCAATGGGACAGCACCGCTGCCATTTTTCAGGAAGAAGACCGACTGCGAGCCGAGATGCTGGCGGACCTGACCAACACGACCGCGTCGGCCTTTCTGGGTCTGACGATGTCCTGCTGTCAGTGTCATGATCACAAGTACGATCCGCTGTCACAAGTCGATCATTTTCGGCTGCGAGCCTTCTTTGCCGGCTGCAAATCACGAGATGACCTGGTGATCGACCTGCCCCAGGCGCGCGATCAGATCACCGCTCAGAATGCCAGCGTTGATGCCCGGACAAAGGATTTGATGGCCGAGCGAGACCACCTGAAAGACATCCCGGGCTCCGAATCGCGAGTGGCCGATCTGGATCAGGAAATGAAGACTCTGGCGGCACCGAAACGATCGCTGCAGGTGGCGATGGGAGTCGCTGAAGAGGGCGTGGACGTGCCGGCGACGCATCTGCTGGTTCAGGGAGATTTTTCTGCTTCGCGCGATGTGGTGGATCCGGGGTTTGTGTCGCTGCTGGATCCAGGTCCGGCTTCGATTTCTGCTCTGGGACAGCTTTCGTCGGGGCGCCGGCTGGCCCTGGCGAACTGGATCACGTCGCCGGACAACCCGTGGACTGCGCGAGTGCTGGTGAATCGTGTCTGGCAGCAGCATTTCGGCCGCGGACTGGTGTCGACACCCAACGACTTCGGCTACAGCGGCGATGCGCCTTCACATCCCGAACTCCTGGATAGTCTGGCCGTGCTGTTTATGCAGAACGGATGGACGATCAAAGATCTGCATCGAGCGATTGTACTGTCGCGGACGTGGCAGCAGTCGTCGAACACCGAGGAGTCTCTGCTGGCCGAGGCTTCGGTCATTGATGCGGACAATCGGTGGTTGTGGAAGCAAACGATGCGACGTCTGGATGCGGAAAGTCTTCGCGATTCGATGTTGTTTGTTTCCGGCCTGCTGATGCCGGTGGAGGACGGCAAACCACGCTGGCCTGACGTACCTGGCGAACTGCTGAGTGCACAACCGGCGATTCTGGAAGCTCAGAAGAACGACGATGGCGGCCGAATGCAGGGCTGGTACACCGATCCCGTGGAGCAGACCGACGTCCGCAGCCTGTTTCTGGTTCGCAAGCGATCGTTGCCTGTGCCGTTCCTGCAGACTTTTGACCTTCCGGACACCACCGTCTCCTGTGCGCGGAGAGATTCCACGGTGGTCGCTCCGCAGGCGCTGATGCTGCTGAACAGTCCTGAGGCCTTCCGGTTCTGTGACGCGTTTGCCCGTCGAGTCTCCGCCGACACGTATGATCGCGATTCGGCCGTAACGGCCGTCTTTCGCTTCGCTCTGCTGCGCTCACCGGACGATGAGGAACGACAGATGTGTCTTGATCTGCTGAACCTACATGCGAAGGGCTACGCGCCTACAGTGTCTGTTGACGAAGCCGAACACCGGGCTCGACGTGATCTGTGTCGGGCGGTCCTGAATCTGAATGAGTTTGCCTATGTCGATTGAGACTCTTCGCCGCCAGTTCCTGACTCAATTCGGCAGTGGGTTCGCCGGAGTGGCCCTGCACGCTCTGCTGGCTCAGCACTCCCGCGCGGACGGCGGAAAGCTGCCGCTTGATCCGCTGAAGCCCCTGGCTCCGCGTCGGCCTCATATCGCTCCGCGTGCCGAGCGAGTTATCTTTCTGTTTCAGTACGGAGGTCCCTCGACTTTCGATTTGCTGGATTACAAGCCGGACCTGATTCGTCTGCATGGCCAGCCGGTGCCGAAATCTCTGAAGCAGGTTCCCGATAAAGTCGGCGGCGTGTTCAATCACTGCAAAGACGAACTGATGGCAGGTCCCTGGCGATGGAGTCAGCATGGTGAGTGTGGTCAATGGATGTCTGACCTGTTACCTCATACCGCACGGCACGTAGACAAGCTGTGTCAGGTGCGGTCGATGTTCAGCGACAGTTCCAATCACGCGCCAGCGACTTACCTGATGAACACCGGCGCCATTCTGGGAGGCAAGCCGAGCCTGGGTTCGTGGGTCACCTATGGACTTGGGTCGCCGAATCAGAATCTGCCGGGTTATGTACTCCTGTATAAAGTTGGTGGCCTGGGCGGATCCGCGAACTGGAGCAACGCGTTTCTTCCGGCAGCGTTTCAGGGGACTCAGTTTCGCCATGAGGGTCCACCGGTGCTGAACCTGGTGCCTCCGGAATCACTGGCCTCCGTTCAGCGTTCGACACTCGACTTCGCTCAGGCCCTGAATCGACGACATGCGGATCGACACCCCGGAGTCCCGGATTTGGAAGGCCGGATCGCTTCCTATGAACTGGCCTATCGTATGCAGGCCGAAGCGATCGACATCGGCGAACTGGCGGCCGAGTCTCGGGCGACTCAGGAGGCCTATGGCCTCCTGGATGAGAACAAAGACAAAGCGTTGTTTGGTCGCATGTGTCTGCTGTCACGACGGCTGGTAGAAAAGGGCGTGCGTTTTGTGCAGCTCTACAATGCTGTCGATAAGCTGGGATGGGATGGTCACGACAACAACACCGAATATCACCGGCGGAACGCGGCGCAGACTGATCAGCCTGTCGCCGCGTTACTGGACGATCTTGAACAGCGAGGTCTGCTGGACACCACTCTGGTGATCTGGGCCGGTGAATTTGGTCGGACCCCGATGATGCAGGGAAATGGCGGGCGAAACCATAATCCCTATGGCTTCACCATCTGGATGGCTGGAGGCGGTGTTCGTCCGGGAGCCGCGATCGGCGCGACGGATGAGATCGGATTGCGAGCTCTTGAAGAACCTCAGCATGTGAAGAATCTGCATGCGACTATTCTGACGGCCCTGGGTCTGAACCCGGACGATCTGTTTTTTGAGCATGCTGGCCGACAGGAACGGCTGACGGGCGTGGCGCAAAGCTGGAATCTGATTCCCGGAGTCCTGTCGTAGGCTCCTGGGAATTGCCCTCAGACTTTGGTGAGTTCGGCTACAAGAGGGCGAGTGCTGTCGGCGTCAGTTCGGATCTGAATCCGGACTGGCGACTCGCTGCAGCCAGCCTGCCAGATCCCGCTGCAGCAGAAGCAGATTCTGAAATCGTTCGAGCGGTACCAGCATTCCGCCGGAATGATTCTCTTCTTCCGCGGCGTCCAGAACGACGTTTTGCAGGCGTTCATGAATATAGGTCAGCAGATCGGATAATCGCGACCGCTGCAACATGGTCAGGTCAGATGGCAGCGGCATCTTTTCGCCCTGGAACAGAGGCCACCGCATCGTGTCGGTCGTCAGATTGTCGGCCAGGCTGAAATCGGCATCCGGGTGCCCCCCAGCCGGGATCGACTGATCGGGTGGGTTCAGCAGGGGCAGCAGCGCTGCGATCTGCAGTCCCAGTTGTCGGGCACGTTCGCCGATTTCCTCTTCACTGCCAAACAGCAGCGTGCAACGGCCGATCTGCAGATGATCGCCTGGCCGCAGCACTCGCAGTTGAACCGGATGCCCGTTGACTCGGCTGCCGTTCGTGCTGTTCAGATCCGTGAAGATGATGTGTCCCTGGTCCTCCTGAAGTTTGGCATGCAGCCGGCTGACGCGTTCATCATTCAGCTGAACGTCATTCACTTCTTCGCGACCGATGGTGATGGGAGTCTGCAGATCGCGGTAAATGTGACCGCGTTCCAGACCTTCCAGAACTGAGAGAGTGACTCGGCCCATCGAGCGTGATCTTCAAAGGTGATAAACGACGACCTTAAGAGTTGAAAAAGGTGTCTGGAACTTTGGAGGCATCGGAAAAATTCGGAGAATGCTGACACCGGAGAGTTCCAGACACCTTTTTCAACGCCCTGTGAAGGGACAGGGATGAAAGTGTGGTGAACCTGGGGCGTTTCAGCAAATCATTTCGCGGATCCGTGATTTCATTTCTTTGCGGTTTTCAGCAAGATGCGACTTCACTGCAGTATGGCCGTCTGACGGGTTCTGACCTTCAATCATGGATCGATTTCACTTCACGCTCCGAATCCTGCTGCTGATTCTTGTGGTGACTCAGGGACCCGTTTTTCTGGCTCAGACTCTGACGCCGGACGCGGTGATGTATGACCTGCAGGCTCGATGTGCCCTCACCGGCGGAGTGCTGTACCGCGACATCTTCGAACCGAATCTGCCGGGCGTGGTCTGGATTCATATGGCCGTGCGATCGATCGCCGGCTGGTCCTCGCAGGTTCTTCGGGGGTTCGATCTGCTGATCTTTGCCGCATCCGCCTTTCTGCTGAGTCGAATGGTGCCTGGGACTGGACACTGTTCGGGGAAACCTGCGGGCTGGGGAGTCGTGCTGCTGTTGTCGCTTTTCTACCTGGGAACACTCGAATGGTGTCACTGCCAGCGGGATTCCTGGATGCTGCTTCCGGCACTGGTGGCTCTGACGCTTCACTCTCGCTGGCTGGTTCGCTGTTCCGCGTCAGCACGCCTGAACAACCGCACTCACTTCGTCCTGGGAAGTTACGAAGGTGCGTTCTGGGCGTCGGCCTTCTGGATCAAGCCCCACGTGGCGATCCCCGCAATCGGTGTTCTGATCGCCGGCAGTCTGATTCTCCGCCAGCCACGCGCCGTGTTCCTGCATGGTCTGGGTGTCCTCGCTGCCGGAATCCTGATCGGAGGTCTCGGCATTGGATGGATGATGGCGAATGGGTGCTGGGACTGGTTTCTGGACACGATGCTGAGCTGGAATGCGAGATATGTTCAGTCCGGACGGGACCGCTGGACGATCGAGAAATTCATCGTCCTGAATCGGCACTTCTCTCCGTGGTTCTGGCTGCATCTGCCCGGAATGCTGATCGCGATTCAGACTCTGAAACGCGGACTGACACACTCATCGCCCGATCACACGATTCCGCCTGCCGAACCACGCGTGTTACTTTCTTCGCTGTACATCGGATGGACTTGCCAGGCGTTTCTGCTGCAACAGCCGTTTGACTATGTCCACGTCCCCGGACTGCTGATGGCTGTGACGTTGTGTTGCGCCTGGTTGGCAGAATTTGACGATCAGACCTCGCCGGCTCGTCCGCTGCTGAAGGTCGCCTGTGTGGGATTTCTGTTGTGTGTGGCGCTGACGTCACCCCTGCTTCGACCGGGTCGCCTTTCGAGAGTACCGACCTGCTGGTCAGCACTTTTGGGGTATCCGTTGACCCCTGATGCGAAGGACGCGATCAGCCGGATTCCCCTGCCCCGCTGGACCGAGTTGCAACCGATGCTGGACCGCATCACGAAAACTGGCCTGGCTCAACAGTCGCTTCTGGCTCACAGCTGCTACCTGATACATGTCTATCCGGAAGCTGGCTATCAAGCTCCTATGCGCTATGTGTACCTGGACGTGCTCGCTCGATTATTTCCCGAAGACCGCTTGCTGTTCCTGCAGGCTGTCGCCGATTCATCAGCTCGTTGGGTGGTCGCCGATCTGGTGGAAAGCGGCTGGTCAGGGGTTGTCGCGGAGATACCGTCTGCTGAGCTGCTTCCTGCGGCTTTGGAGAGTCATCCAGCAGGAACGTTGTTTCCCTGGAATCAGACGCCCGTCTTTCGTTCGGGTGGTTACGTGCTGTTTCGACTTGATCAGCCGATCGGGGACATCAGCCCCGATTCCATCCCGCTGAGTGCTGTCCGCAGACAGCCGTAGCGGCCATGAGCGTGGTTCAGTTACCACCCGGGAGCACTCTGTGCGCCGGGCCGGAAGGCGAGACTCCTGTCCGGACTTTCGGGTATCCGGTCACTTCAGAATCAGGATTTCGACTCTGCGAAAGTCGATCGGGTGACTCTCCGACTGAAGCGAAATGGTGCCGCCGGACAGCAGCAGGTTTCCGTTGCGGCTGAGCTTGCGAGCTCGCTCTTCGCGGTCATCCAGTTGCGGCTGTTGATATTCGAGTACCACCTCGCCGTCGATGATGTGCTTGATGATCTCACTGTTGTGAACTTCGATTTCCGCTGTCACCCACTGTTCGCCGTGGTAGGTCTTCGACGAAGAACTGATGCAATGTTGTTTCTTCAGTTCACCGTTCATCACCACGTTGGTGCCGGGAGTGCACAGATTGGAAGTGGTTCGTGGATCCTTACCGTTTCCGCCCAGTAGCTGCACCTCGATCGAAACCGGGAAGTCCTGATCCTTTGTCATGGTCGCCGGATCCTGACCATGCACCATCACTCCGCTGTTTCGAATGGCCCAGCCCGGTCCACCAGGGCACTGATCGCCCACAAACCGGTACTCGACTCGCAGCCTATAGTTGGAAAACGGTTCCTTGTAGAACAAATGACCAAACCGCTCGTCGAAGGTCGCGTAGCCTTCTCCGTCGTACCGGACTTTCAGCAGCCCATCTTCCACGCGAAAGGTGTTGCCGAAGTTCTCTCCGGCGTCGCTGTGTCGGATCTTTGGAGTCCAGCCCGTCAGATCCGTGCCGTTAAACAGAGCCACCCATTCTTCCTGAGGTGCGTTCTTCGACACCGCTGGGTCCTCAGCAGGTACCAGGCTGCACAGCAGGAGAAGAGTACACAGCGTGGAGATCCGAACGAGCCTGCACATGGAGTGACGCTTTCGAGTCGAGTGCCCGGCTGTCAGAAGTCGGTAAGTGACGACAGCTCGGACTACTTCTTGTTGTCTTCGAAATCTTCAAAATCTTCGAAGTCGTCGTCAAGTGCGTCCTCTTCGAACAGCTTCTCTCCGCTCGCTTCTTCTTCTTCGTCAAACGACTCTTCGCTGTCTTCTTCAAGCGATTCTTCGTCATCCTCGGCGACGCCCGGCGCTACTGACGGGGCCACTGCTCCCGCGGCGGCTCCTGCTGTAGCAGGCTCTTTCAGCCAAAGCATGATGGCGACTGGCAGGAATCCCATCGTCAGCGATGACAGCATCGTCAGCAGCCACACCACCCACATCACGATGGATACTCGTGATCCGTCGGAGATCATGTGCGTCAGACCCAACCCAAGAAACGCCACAAGGGCCCAGGCCGGCGCTGCTGCCACGGTTGAAAGGAGTGCTACCTGCTTCTTGGTCATAATCCGCCTCACCCAAAAACTCGGAAACCTGCCGAGAAAGGTGTGTGTCTTTCGGTCGTATCTGTCGTCCTCCCGGTCCGCGCGTGGTTCACCAGAAACTTTGCCGGGAGTCTTCGCGATATATCGACATCGTAGGCCGCTGGAATCACATGCTGCAATGACCGGATTCCTACTTTAGCACTTTTGCCAGCCCATACCTGTTTTGCCGATTATTCCTTTTGTTCCGCATTGCTCTTCGCCGTCCTTTGCGCGATGGCTCCCAGCATCAGACTTAGCCCCGTGCACACACTGATTCCTGAGCCGATCACGAAAGACCCGGGAGCATAAAACCACCGAATCCGATGTTTGCCCGGAGTCACTCGCACCTTTCTTCCAAATCCGGTCTCCGCGATCGGAACTGCTTCCTTTCCATCGACACTCACTTTCCACCCCGGAAACATCAGATCGGTCCATTCCACTACCGTCGATGCTGAGACCTCGACTTCAAATTCCACTTCCCCCGGCAGCTGCTGGAGCACGTTCACATTAACCAAAAGGTCCGGCTCCCCAGTGATACGCGGTCTGGAGTTCTTGATTCGATATAGGAAGCATGCAGCGTCGCCGCGACCCCAGACTCGATTCAAAAAGTCGTCCGGACCCTGAAAGATCTCTTCCAGATGCGCTGATGGTCGACTCACCCTGTCTGTGGTCAGAATATGTGTCACTGCCAGACGCTTCAGCCGACTCAACTGATCGGCGGATGGAAACTCGGTCTCTTCGTTTGCTGGTTGAGTCTCCAGCTTCCATTCTGAAGAGAAGTACTCGCCCGGCCCCAATCCCAGGTATTGAGGCACACTGCTCACTTCAAACAGGTTTGCTACGTTTGCTCCAGGTGCCAGCAATCGCACGGGGCCACTTCGGGCTTCTTCGTTCAGTCGTTCGCGAATCTCGCTGGTTTCCACTCCCTTGCTCGGTGGCTCCGACACCACCTGAGCATCGCAAACCGGATAACGAGATGACGCCAGCACATCCGCCAGTGTCAGCACTCCCATCACGCCGCAGATCACGATTCGCGTCACTGCCGCCCTTCTTCGCAACCGGACGTCCAGCATCAGCCCGCTGACGATCGCCAGTCCCAGAGTGGTGACAATCGTGTAGCGTCCCGGACCCATAAAGAATCCAAACCCTGGCACGTTTTTCAGCACTGGCACCAGCCAGCCAAACGCATAAAGCACGGCTCCTGCGGACATCCCCACCCACAACTTCCAGTTGGTGCTCTTCAACGCTAATCGCTGTTTCGCACTGACCAGTCCGAGTAGAAGAATCACCGGCAGCAATCCCAGATAAAGATGGGCTTCTACCTGATTGCTGTCCGCTGAGCTCATCAGCCACGGGTACTTCATCATCTCCCGTGTCTGTACCAGTTCCGGCGTATGCCAGAACCACCACGAAGCGACCAACTGAGTCAGGTAGACCGGCGGCATATGACCGTAGGCCGGATTGAAAGCCGGGTTCGACCCATCTCGCTGACTCAATTGCCTCAATTCAAAAGTCGGTACCAGCTGAACGGCCGCCAACAGCAACCCCACCGCTATCGCTGCCACCACAGCTGCTCCTGCCTTCCATCGCCTGCCCTGCAGCATCGCATACAGCACACAGGTCATCTGCGTCACAAACGCCAGAGTGAAGTGCCCGGCCAGCAGGTGCACAGCAAAGCTGGTCGCCAGACTTCCCCAGCGCCGAAAGCTCCCGAGATTCAAAAAGCGGTCTGTCATCCAGAGACTCAGTGGAAACCACACTCCACCGATGATGCTCCATTCCAGCGACAAGCGAACCGGAAACCATCCGTAGACGTAAACCATTGCCGCAAACAAAGCTGTTTCATTTGTCAGTCGCTGAGTCCGACAGAATCTCCAGGCCATCACGAACGCAGCGGCATAGTGCAGAAGTATGCTGGCGTTGTAGGCCGTATTGACATCAAACAACCGGTACAGCACCTGATTGGAAGGATAGAAGACCCCGGCCTGGCTCTCCGCATGCATCGGATATCCCAGGGACGTGCGATCATTCCAGAGCGGAATCGATCCTCGGGAAAACGCTTCTGCCAGCACGACCTTCTGCGGAAAAAAGTACGGGTACGTGTCACCGCCGACGATTCCCCCACCGGCGAGTAAACCACTCCAGACAGTTCCTGCAAGAACACAGCCAAGCAGGATGGCCAGACACCATTGCGATCGACAAGGAACAAATCGGTCGTCTGAGTGCGTCACGGAATGGGATTCGGAACAAAAGAAAAGATTTCAGCAGAAGTAGTAATAAGAAGAATGGCGGTTGTGGATAACTCATCTTTCAGTATTCGTAAGGTCTTTAATAGAAAATACTTACGAAGAACCAGCTA
>Ga0209573_1004188_pt1 | contig 14607 bp, 15 predicted proteins | sample TNRBio252014_DNA_FD_185870 | JGI IMG/M metagenome (GOLD analysis project Ga0209573, IMG submission 185870) | Wastewater treatment Type I Accumulibacter community from EBPR Bioreactor in Madison, WI, USA - TNR Reactor_6/25/2014_ DNA (SPAdes)... | ecosystem: Engineered > Bioreactor > EBPR >...
TAAAAAATCGTCAAAAAAAAGAAATCACAAAATTCTTTTTTTAGTTTTTTATAAAAAAAGTAATATTAAAAATCAGACACCAACGAAAAAACAACAGAAATTACCATTACAATCACGGAATTTAGGTTGTAAATATACTAAATTTCTCATTAGTGCGAGACATTTTGCAAAGGGCCTAAGTTAGGTTTATTTTCGATAATCTCTTTTAAAGGCAAAGATAAGCTCATTGTTAAAGTAAATAATAAAGACCGTCTCCATTTCTTGAATAAGAATGCTCCTATTAATCCAACAATATAGGCGAGAACAGTTTGTGAAGTGATGACTACTCCAAAAAAAGAGGATACACCCCATTCTTCTTTTTTGTGAATTGGGAATATTTCTTGGTAACCGTTCCAACTCAAAATAATTTCAAGATCTTCCGATGTTTCATGAAACCCAAGTATAGGATAAATTGGGATTGCAATTCCAATAACTAAGCTAATAACGAGAAACAGTAAAAAAAGTTGAGGCGTATTCATCTTGAGTTCTAAAAACCAAATGTTTTTGATAAAGTCAATCATTACTTTTTTCATACCTTTTACTTGGTAGTTTTAACCATTTTTCCAATTTAAGTATAGTACTTTTGAATAAAAGGTCTATAAGTTTTAGTGCCAGTTGAGAAGTCTGGTTGGAAGCTTTCGTAGCAAGTTTAGAGTTATTCTAAAGTTGAAATCGTAAATGGAGTTAACCGCATGATTTGCAAATGGTTATTTTTTTAACAGAGTTGTCTGACGGCATCGGTCGCGATAGGAAAAAGCCAATGACCATAAAAGAACCTAATTATTATTTCTTGATTTCACATTTTTTAAATCACTAAAAAGGAGAATGCCCCTAAAAAACAAATTTTATTTTTAAAATCATTTTTTGTAGGGGCATTCGAAGCGTCGAATCGCCCTCGTGGGTAACCCAAAACACACACTGTAGTGGCTTGCTATAAGCGTGACTCTTGCCCCTTTAAAATGAGAGACGCAAGGCATTTTGTATCTTTGCCGTTTATTCCGCACATCATAAATATTTTTACTTTAATGCAGCTTGAACTCGCTATTTGTGCAGATCAGAAATTTTCGACTCTATCTTTACTACAATTCGAAATTATAGCTTTGGTTGTTGGATAATTTAATTTGAAAGCATTCTTCAATTTTGCTTTTGAAGGTTGGGTCGTTTGCGGGGCCATCAAATTTTATTTTGTTTTGGTGAAGGAGCAAGATTTTGTCGCCAATCTTAAGAGCATCGTTTACATTGTGAATCGCAATTAAAATGGTTTTGCCAGCATTTCGTAAAGTTATCAAAAGTTTAAAAAACTCTAATTGATGTTTGATATCTAAAGAGTTGGTAGGTTCATCAAATAATAGTATGGGGGCTTCCGTTGCAATGGATCTTGCTAGCAATGCTCTTTGTTGTTCGCCCCCTGATAGATGGTTTATATTTTTTTTAGCGAGGGCGAGCAAATCAACCGTTTGTAAAGCTTGATTAATGATTTCATTATCTTTTTGGGTTAAAAAGGGGAGCATGCCTTTATGGGGGTAGCGGCCTAAACTCACAAATTCAAAAACACTAAAGGCAAGATTAAAATCGTTGTTTTGTGCCGTATAGCTTATACTTTGGGAAGCGGTTTTTAAATCTATCGTAGAAAGGTCTTTATCAAAAATTTGCAATTTACCTTTTTGAAAAGATAATATTTTTGCTATTGTCTTTAATAAGGTGCTTTTGCCTGACCCGTTTGCTCCTAATAATACTGCAATTTCGCCAGCTTTTACCTCAAAAGAAATTTCTTCGAGAATTATTTTTTTGTCTCGTAAAATAGTTAGGCCTTCTGCTTTTATCACTTGAGATGAGCTCATGAGAATTTTCTCTTTAAAATCATGCTTAGAAAAAACGGAACCCCAATCAAAGCCGTTAAAATGCCGATTTTGAGATCGACTTGATAAGTTGCTTTTAAAAACAAAACTACAATATCACCAGCTAATAAAAAAATGGCACCCATTAACGCACTTAATGGCACTAAGATCAAATGATTATTCCCAAACATAAGTCTTGCAATATGTGGGCATACTAAGCCAATAAAACCAATCATTCCTGTAATTGAAACTACGATACCAGCTAAAAATGAACTAATAAAGATAATGTAAAAATGCGTTTTACCCACCTTAACCCCAAGGGATTGAGCTGTTTCGTCACCTAAACTTAAAAGGTTTAAATTTTTTAAGTGGGGTAGACAAAAGAAACAACCAATTATAAAAGTTGGCAGAATGATTTTTATATGCGTCCAATTAGTGTGCTCTAAACTTCCGAAACTCCATAGGACCATTCGTTTCCCCATATCCCAATCTTCTAAGGAAATTGTTAGTAGAATTGAGGAAATAGCCGAGCATAAAGCCGACATTGCTATACCTGTAAGAATTACGACGACAAGATCGCTGCGTTTATTTTGAAACTGAAAAGATAAAAAATAAACGATGACGGTTATTCCTGTCGCGGTAAAAAAGGCAAAACTGGCAATAAGAGTTTGATTGGTTAGCCCCAGGAAAATAGCTGTTATCGCCCCCAACATAGCCCCGCTATCTGTACCTATGATGCCCGATGAGGCTAAGGGGTTTCGAAAAATGCCTTGTAAAATAGCACCAGATATGGCTAGTGCAGAACCAACAAGAATTGCCATTATTGCGCGTGGTAATCGAATATTTTCAAGTATGGCGGTTTCTTGAAGGGTTGTTTGATTTGAAATATAATCTAGCAGGTTTATGGAAAAAAAACCAGTTGCCAAATGTATAATGAAAAGCCCCAGCAGCGATAGAATTAAAATGACAATCGAAAGGGTAAGTTTATTCACCTAAGGGCTCGCTTTTTTAAGAAAAGCAGTATTTTAAGGGTTTAAGCCTACAAGGATACATTTTATTTATTTTTTTAATAAACCTTTTTTATATAATGCTGAAATCTTACAGGAAGGAATAAATTATGAGCTTTAATTTAGATAAAATTTACACTCGAGCTGGCGATAAAGGTTTTACACATTTAATAGGGGGGCTGAAAGTATCAAAAGCCGATTTACAAGTGGAATGTTATGGCACAATTGATGAACTGAATGCTAATATTGGGGTGATTCGCACTTTTGCACTTACCTATCAGAAAAGTGCCCCTGCAGTAGCTAGTTTTTCAGAAGAAGTATTTAAAATCATACAAAACGATTTATTTGATTTAGGTAGCGTTCTAGCAACTGGTCGAAAAACTTCTGCTGAAAAAGAAGCCGTAAAAAAACTTGTGAGTAATTATGCTTCTGAAAAAAAATTAACAGATCAAAGAACTACATTTTTAGAAACACACATAGATAAGATGAATGAATCCTTGAAACCGCTGAAATCATTCACTTTGCCTGGCGGTGGTAACTTAAACGCTTTTGCCCATGTTGCCCGTACAGTCTGTCGAAGATTAGAACGGCTAATAGTCAGGTGGGGTTTGCATGATGAGCAAGATTATTTGGTTCTAGCTTATATCAATCGACTTTCAGATTTCTTGTTTGTTTATTCAAGATGGGCAAGCCAAGAATTAGGCGAAGCTGAATTTTTATGGCAAACACCTTTAGAAAGCAAATAGAACATTGAAAGGGGCGCGTCGTCATTAGAACGATGCCCCTAAATCAATGTTAATGTTTTTAGCGTTTTACTCTGGCGTTGCCTTTCCAGATACTCCAAACTTGATCTTCATCTGCAGGTTGCGCATAATCAGTTAAAAGAGTTGTTGCCAAAGCACCGCTTGCCCAGCCAAATTGGTTCCATTTTTCAGGTGCCCAGCCTTTTGCAATACCATATAATAAGCCACCAACAAAACCATCACCACCACCGATTCTATCCAAAACGGTAATTTCACGCGGTTCAATTACATTCCAAGTATTACCTTCTAGCATAATCGAACCCCATAAATGTTGGTTGGAGCTGACTACTTCTCTTAGGGTAGTTGCGAAAACGGAAGCATTTGGGAAAGCTTCTTTTACGCGATTGATCATTTCTTTAAAGCTATTTATTTTGGCTTTTAAATCATGACCGCCTTCTTCAGGGCCTTTGATACCAAGACATAATTGAAAATCTTCTTCATTGCCAACTAAGATATCAGAGGCTTTTGCGATTTCAGTGAAAATGCTGCGCAATTCTTTTTCGCGATTTACCCAAAAGGAAGCACGATAATTTAAATCAAAAGAAATTAATGAGCCATGTTTCTTGGCCGCTCGCGCTAGTTCTAAACAAAAATTGCCCGTTTCAGGGGATAATGCCCCAATCAAACCAGAAAGGTGAACGATTTGCACGCCTTCTTTGCCAAAAATTCTGTCTAGGTCAAAATCTTTCACATTTAATAAACGACCAACTTCTCCTGCTCTGTCATTCTGAACGCGTGGGCCACGAGCTCCAAAGCCACTATCCGCAATGTTAAATTGATGACGATACCCCCAAGGGTTGCCTTGATCGATTTCTACACCTTCATAATCCATATTGCGGCTGCGTAAATTGCTTTTAATAAAACTAGCAATAGGGCTATCTTTTACAAAATTTGTCAATACCTTAACATTTAAACCCAAAAATGATGCCACGCTTGCAACATTTGTTTCTGCACTTGTTGCTTGCATCTTGAATGTATCGCTGACATGCACCGGTTGCCCAGCTACAGGGGTTATGCGTACACCCATACTTGTAGGTACTAATACGGCGTATTTTGAATTCGGTCTAATTTGGATTGTCATTTGTTGCCCTTTCTTAATGAAATTCTGCTTATCCATTTAATAAGCACGCTCCGATTGGAAAAGGGCAACATTATATGCAATTCGTTTTCGATTGCAGTATTTTTAGAAGGCTAGAAAAGATTCCCGTTTAAAGCAATTGGTTAAAATATTAAATTTTCAAATAGAAAATAAAATATTTGGTGATTTTTGACTTTTAGTTCAAGTTTCCTTAACATTATATGTTTCATTTTTTTTATTAATAATTTGGCCTAATTTCCAAAAATGAATCAGCCATTTTAATTTGCAAATAGAAAATTTAAAAAATTGAAAAATGTAGACTTTTTTACCCTCGCATATCAAAACCACCATCGACGGTAATGGTTGACCCTGTGATGAATTGGGCTAAATCAGAAAGTAAATAGACGGCGGCATTGGCAGAATCTTCAGGTAGCCCAATACGACCTAATGGTATGCTTTTAATAATATCTTCGCGTCCATATTGATTGATTTTATCAGTGGCCATATCCGTTTCTGTCCAACCTGGGGCTACACAGTTACTGCGAATTTTGTATTTTGCTAATTCTTTAGCCATAGATTTCATAAATATAATTTGACCAGCTTTTGAAGTGGCATACGCAGAAAATGTATCAGAACCTCTTTGGCCTGCCGTTGATGCGTAAATCACAATGCTACCGCCACCAGCTTTTATCATAGAAGGTTGTGCTGCTTTGACTGCTAAAAATGTAGATTTTAAGTTTATTTTTAGCAGGTGATCCCAAAAATCACCTGACATATCTTGCAGTAACTCGCCTTCAAAAATACCGGCGGCAATTACGATTCCATTGATTTCACCAAAACGATTTACGGCTTGTTTTACAAGATCATTGGCTTGCGAATCATTCGAAATATCAGCTTGAAAGGCTTCTGCTTCCCCGCCTTTATTTTTGATTTCTGTGGTTATATTTTGGGCTGCTTGTTTATTTGAAAGATAGTTGATAGAAACTTTTGCTCCTACTGAGGCAGCTATTTTGGAAGTTGCAGCTCCTATACCGCGTGAACCGCCACAAACTAAAATATGTTTATTCTTTAAATGAAGCATAAATTTACCTTTAAAATGCCCTTTTTTGTGTAGCAATTATAGGGCAAATTTGCCGATATGTTTAGCACTAATTTCGGCATTATCAGGAAAAATTACTGAAATAAGAAAATTTAGAAGACAATCAATTTTATTCTCTTAATTCGTTAAAAACAACGAAAAGGTACAAAATTTTTTATTTATTCAAATCACCTCTATATTGATTTGACCCTATTTTATCTTTCTTATAATCTAGCCCTTTTTAACACAGCAAAATATTAGGATGGTTTCTTATGGAAAATATTTGTTTACCGATTGATTTAGTTTGTGAATTTTTAAAGAATCCGATTGGTCTAAGTGAAAAAACCCCCAGACTTTCTTGGAAAATGCAAGATAGTCGCCCTGATGCAAGGCAAACGGCTTATCAAATAGTTGCATCATGTGAAGAGTCAAGTTTAGATTCTAAAGCAGATTTGTGGAAAACAGGTTGGGTGAAATCTGGGGAATGTTTGGATATCGAATGGGAGGGTAAGCCATTAAAAACAAACATGAAAGTTTATTGGAAGGTACGCCTGAAGGATTCCGAAGGTAAAGAAAGCCCTTGGAGTGAGGTCGCATTTTTTGAAATGGGGTATTTGAAAGGTTCAGATTGGGTGGCACAGTGGATAACAGATGCTAAAGAAAGACCTGGCCCATCGCCTTATTTTAGAAAATCATTTGAACTAGGGGAGCGGCCAGTTAAGGCTAGACTTCATATTACGGCTAGAGGAATATTTGAAGCTAGCTTAAATGGAAGCAAAGTGGGCTCTGACTATTTTGTTCCGGGGTGGACAGAATATACAAAAAGAATTCATGCATTAACTTATGATGTAACGGAACAGCTACAGGTTGGTGAAAATGTAGTTGGCGTTGTTTTAGGAGATGGATGGTTTAGTGGGAATATGGGGAATTCCAATCATCGAAACAATTGGGGTAATCAATTATCTTTGTTAGCTGAAATTGAAATAGAGATGGAGAGCGGTGAGGTCATTAAAATTGTTTCTGGTGAAGACTGGAAGTTTCAATATGGGGCTGTGCGTGAATCAGATATTTATAATGGAGAAACTATCGATACACGATTAACTTTGAGAGGTTGGAATTGCCCAGGGTATGAAGATTCATTTTGGGAAGGGGCTTTATCGACGAATAAACCATCAGCCGACATTATTGGTAAACCTGGGTACCCTGTGCGTAAGCAAGAGGAAATGCCTGCTATTCAATTAACTGAGCCACAATATGGGGTGCATGTATTTGACTTTGGTCAAAATATGGTGGGTTTGGTTAGAGTAAAAATATATGGACATCATTATGGTGACGCTGTAGTGATTCGATATGCGGAAATGCTTCAAGCAGATGGAATGATATATACTGAAAACTTACGCGGAGCAAAATGCACGGATACTGTGTATTGTAATGAAGATGGCGAAATTATATTTGAACCAAAATTTACTTTTCATGGGTTTCAGTTTGTTGAAGTTACGGGTTTACGACGAAAACCAGATCTGACGGATGTCACAGGTATAGTGTTGCATACAGAGATACCATCAACTGGTCATTTTGAATGTTCTGAGCCTTTAATCAATAAATTACAACATAATATTGTCTGGGGGCAAAAAGGTAATTTTTTTGAAACACCAACGGATTGCCCTCAACGAGATGAAAGATTGGGTTGGACGGGTGACGCCCAAATTTTTGTTGGTACTGCGGCATTTAATCGTGATGTTGCCAGCTTCTTCGAAAAATATTGTGAAGATATGGAAGATTCTCAATTTGAAGATGGAAGAGTGCCACATGTAGTACCTAACCCTTTTCGTGATGACAAGGGTAATAGTGGCGGCGGTGGCGGGCAGGCTGCTTGGGCGGATGCGGTTGTGATTTGCCCTTGGGTTATTTATCTATGTTATGGAAACAAAAGAATTTTAGAGAGAAGATATGAATCGATGAAAAAATTTGTCGATTGGCGTGACAAAACTGCTAATAATGGGATTCATTCCCATGCTGTTTTTGGAGATTGGTTGTCAATGGATTCTGTGGAAGGTGAGAGAGCAGTTTCTCCGACCCCAGGTGATTTGATTGCTACCGCTTATTTTGCGAAAACCACTGAAATTTTAGCTAAGGTTGCAGGTATTCTAGGTAAGTCGGCTGATGCCAAAAAATATAACGCATTATTTAAAACAATTAAAGAGGCATTTATCAATGAATTCTTTACGCCAAGCGGACGCATTGTTGGTGATAATCAGTGTTCTTATTTGCTTGCTTTAGGTTTTGGTCTTTTTCCAGAAAATAAAAAGAGTGCTGTGGCAAACTATTTGATTAAATCCATTGAAAGATGGAAGTGGCATTTGTCTACCGGTTTCGTTGGAACACCTTTGCTTGCACCTGTGTTAACGAGTATTGGGAGAAATGATGTTGCGTATAAGTTGTTATTAAATCAAACTTATCCTTCTTGGATATACCCTATTTTGCAAGGGGCAACAACCATGTGGGAACGATGGAATAGTTATACTAAAGAAAAGGGTTTTGGTAATGCAAAAATGAATTCTTTTAACCATTATGCTTATGGTGCAATTGGGGAATGGATGGTTTCTGCAGTAGCTGGTTTAAGTTACGATGAAAAAACCCCTGGCTATAAACATATTGTGATTCAACCACAATTAGGCGAAGGAATCACTTGGGCTAAAGCTGAATTAATGACACGATATGGCAAAGCTTCTTCCGCATGGGAAATTTTAAATGATGAATTTGTGCTAAGAGTAGAAGTACCCGCAAATACCTTTGCCACAATTATTTTGCCAAATATTACGCCGATTCAATGCGTTGCAGGTCAGCATGAATTACGCCAAGCTTACCCTTTTGCTGCTAATAAACCGAAAAAGGATAAAGCCAAAGATAAAACAAAAGACAAAGCAAAGGCAAAAAAGAAAGTTAAAAATAAAGACAAAGATAAAACTAGCGATAAAAAACTAAAAAAAGGCAAGGCAAAAAAATAATTGGAATTATTCGCTGAGTATCATTAAATCAATGCTTTTAAGTAGAGGCCACACGGCGTGTAACGATATAGTGCGGCTCTACTTTTTCTATAAAAAATTTGCAAAAAAACACAATTGATAACATGCGTAGAGACGGGTTTCAAACCCGTCTCTACCACCCCTCATCAGCAACCCCAAAAACTCGAGTTCTTACAAAAAAATTCAATTTGAATACAACCATGAATGAACCGCAATTGATAACATGCGTAGAGACGGGTTTCAAACCCGTCTCTACCACCCACCCCAAAAGATAAAAAGGACAGGAATGAATTGATTTCTCACATAGAATCCTATTCGTCGTAAAATTAAGCGAAAACAGCAAATTCACTAGATTAATTATTTAAAATTGCTAAATTGCAAATGATTTTCAAGCGATTCTTGTCCCGTATATTGATGCCTAACCCATCTATTGCATTAAGGCCATAAATAGGCTTTAAACTTGACAGTTTCAGTTTGAAAATAAGCAATTTTTCTGTATTATGGTAAAAAGTTACTTTCGGTTATACAAATTGAGGAAAGATATGTTTGAACAGACTTTTAAAAATATAAACCAAGCCACTTTTGATTTATGCGCTAAAAACCCCAACAAAAAAGAAGAAGCCGCCTTACGCCAACCTCAAGAAATTTTAAATTCTATTTTAGAGTTAATATGAAAAAAACGAGTCAAGAAATTGCTACGATTGCTTATCAGAGTTTCGTTTCTGAAGTCGTCAGTTTGGTTCAAGGTCATCGCGTGCAGGCCGTACAATCTGTCCAAGTTATTGGCAATCAGCTGTATTGGAATATTGGCGAACTGATCATTAAGCGACAAGCAGAGCATGGTTGGGGCAAGTCGATCGTGGAGCTACTTAGTAAAGATTTAACTCATAAAATAGGAGGCGAAATCAGTTGGTCACCGCGTAACTTGTGGTTTATGAGGCAGTTAGTTGCTGAATATTCAATTCTGAACCAGCCTGGTTCAGAATTAGAATATCTAAAGCAATTGACATTAAATGTACCTTGGAAACACAATCTATTGATACTTCAAAAAGTCAAAGACCCAAGCGCTAGAATTTTCTATTTGAAAATAGCTGCAAAAAATCGTTATAGTCAATCAGTATTATTGCATCAAATAAAAGCCAATGCTTATCAGAATTTTTTACTCAATAAATCACAACACAATTTTGAAACGGCTTTGCCTGAACATTTAATTGAACAAGCCCAAGAAAGTATTAAGAGTGTTTATAGCCTTGATTTTTTAGATATCAACAAACCCATGACCGAACGCCAATTAGAAAATACCATGGTCGAAAAGGTCAAGCGTTTAATGATGGAACTTGGTTATGGTTTTTGTTATATTGGTAATCAGTACCCTATTTCATTAGGCGAGAAGGATTACTATATCGATTTGCTTTTTTACCATCGAATTTTGAAGTGTTTAGTTGCTGTGGAACTTAAAGTAATCGAATTTGAACCCGAGTTTGTGGGCAAGCTAGATTTTTATTTACAATTAATCGACGAACAGTTAAAACAGCCAGATGACAAACCAAGTATTGGCATTTTGTTAGTACCTCACAAAGACCAACTAGAAGTGGAATACGCCTTGAAGATCGCCAACAAGCCAATCGGTGTTGCACAATACACCTTAAGCAAACAATTGCCAAGTGAACTACAAGGCAAATTACCAACCGTAGAAGAATTTAAAAATATTTTAACCAATAGTGAGCTAAACTGATATGAACCTTCGACAAGCTCAGGTACCTAAAAGTGAAGTTAAAAACATACCGAAGGGGTGGGAAATAAAGAAGCTCCAGCTAAAAGACTGCGAATTTCTTTAAATATGAAATTTTCAGAGATTAATGACCCAAAAGGTCTTTGTCAAGATGTTTCAGGTCATGGAAGATGGGGTAATGGCGAAGTCGAAGTTAAAATGGCATCTATGGAAGAATTGCCCTATGTGATGGGTTTGGTTCGACAATCTTTAGAAAAGCAACTTGGTGAGGCATTTGAATCATGAATGAAATTAAAAAGTTTGATCTAGAATATAAAGATTGGTTGGTTAATATAAAAGCCAAAATTAGGAATAGTCAGCTCAAAGTTGCTATTGTTGCCAACAGTGCCGTGTTGATTTTTTATTGGGAATTAGGCAATATGATAGTTGAAAAACAATTATCAACCAAGTGGGGCGATAAGCTTATTGATCAACTTTCCATTGATTTAAAAGAAGAATTTCCTGCGATTAGAGGCTTATCTGCAACCAACCTAAAATATTGTAAGCATTTTTATACTTTTTATGAAGCTTCAATTGGTCAACAGCCTGTTGACCAATTAGCAAAAACAATATGTTTTACGGTGCCGTGGGGGCATAATATCCTGATTTTTAGCAAATCTAAAGATATAAATGAAGCCAACTTTTACCTAGAGCAAACTCTTGAAAATAATTGGGCAAGAGATGTTCTGGCATTGCAAATAAAGTCTAATTTATTTCATCGAATTGGCAAAACGGTTAATAATTTTAACAATACTTTACCTAAACCACTTTCAGAATTAGCCCAACAAACTTTAAAAGACCCTTATGTTTTTGATTTTATGACTTTAACACAACCATTTAAAGAAAAAGATATTGAAAATCAATTAGTAAAACAAATAACCCGATTCTTGCTTGAATTAGGCAAGGGCTTTGCTTTTGTTGGGCAACAATATCATTTAGAAATTGCAGACACTGATTACTATATTGACTTGTTATTTTATCATATACATCTTAAGTGTTATGTTGTGATTGAATTAAAAAATACTAAATTTATCCCTGAGTATGCTGGCAAATTAAATTTTTATTTATCAGCAGTGGATAGTCTGTTAAAAAAAGAAAACGATCAGCCAACCATTGGCATTATGTTGTGTAGAGATAAGAACAACATTGAGGTAGAATTTGCCTTGAGAGATATGAATAAACCTATGGGTGTTAGTGAATTTCAGTTCACTGAAATTTTACCTGACGATTTAAAAAGTAATTTGCCAAGCATAGAAGAAATAGAAAATGAGCTTCGATTAAATGAGAACTAAAAGCGTAACTTCTAAAAAGGTATTAGTATGAATGAAGCCGAAACAAGAGCAGAACTAATTGACCCCAAAGTTAAAGGCTTGTGGTTGGGGTGTTGTGGAAGGTTCTAAAATTCTTCGTGAGTATTATATTACGGCTGGCAAAATTCAAATTGGCGGCAAAAGAGCAAGGCCTTTAAAGGCTGATTATGTCTTGGTTTATAAAGGTATCTAATTAGCTGTTGTCGAAGCCAAAAGAGATGACGAAGAAGTGGGCGAAGGTGTTGCACAGGCAAAAGAATATGCCGAAAAGTTGAAACTTGAAACCAGCTCTAACGGAAAAAAAATCTATAGCATTTGTATGAAAACAGGCGCCGAAGGTTTAGTTGCCAACTATCTTACACCAGATGCTTTATGGAATAAAACCTATCCAAAAGGAACTTGCACTGAGCTTGCCGAAGTGTGGCGCGAAAAATTTGCCGCAGTTCCATTTGAAGATAAAAGTGGTTCATGGCAATTGCGATATTATCAAGAAATAGCGGTAAAAAATACTTTAGAAGCCTTGGCATACAATAAACAGCGCATTTTGCTAACTTTAGCAACTGGTACTGGCAAAACAGCTATCGCATTTCAAATCGCTTGGAAGCTGTTTCAAACTAGATGGAATCTCAAGCGCGATGGCTTACGAAGACCACGAATTTTATTTTTAGCCGATAGAAATATTTTAGCTGATCAAGCATTCAATTCATTTTCTGCGAAAACAGCAAATTTACTAGATTAATTATTTAAAATTGCTAAATTGCAAATGATTTTCAAGCGATGCTTGTCCCGTATATTGATGCTTAACCCATCTAATGCATTAAGGCCATAAATAGGCTTTAAACTTGACAGTTTCAGTTTGAAAATAAGCAATTTTTCTGTATTATGGTAAAAAGTTACTTTCGGTTATAAAAATTGAGGAAAGATATGTTTGAACAGACTTTTAAAAATATAGACCAAGCCACTTTTGATTTAGGTGCTAAAAACTCCAACAAAAAAGAAGAAGCCGCCTTACGCCAACCTCAAGAAATTTTAAATTCTATTTTAGAGTTAATATGAAAAAAACGAGTCAAGATATTGCTACGATTGCTTATCAGAGTTTCGTTTCTGAAGTAGTCAGCTTGGTTCAAGGTCATCGCGTGCAGGCCGTACAATCTGTCCAAGTTATTGGCAATCAGCTGTATTGGAATATTGGCGAACTGATCATTAAGCGACAAGCAGAGCATGGTTGGGGCAAGTCGATCGTGGAGCTACTTAGTAAAGATTTAACTCATAAAATAGGAGGCGAAATCAGTTGGTCACCGCGTAACTTGTGGTTTATGAGGCAGTTAGTTGCTGAATATTCAATTCTGAACCAGCTTGGTTCAGAATTAGAACACACCTTAATCAAACAATTGCCAAGTAAACTACAAGGCAAATTGCCAACGACAGAAGAATTTAAAAAAATTTTTTAATAAACAGCGAGAAAAACTGATATGACATTGTATCAGAAAGAATATCGAATTGAATCGGCACGATTGAAGAGTTGGGATTATGCATCTTCTGGATATTATTTCATTACAGTTTGCACAAAAAATAAGGAATGCTTATTCGGCGATATTGTTGATGACAAAATAATTTTAAACGAATATGGGAAAATAGTGAGCGCTTGCTGGTATGATTTACCAATTCATTACACCAATATTGTGTTGGATGAATTTATCATTATGCCCAATCATATCCACGGAATCATAATTATCCCCAACCCGACACCAGTAGAGACGGGTTTCAAACCCGTCTCTACAAAAAAACCACATGGGTTATTTGAATTCCTGCGGGCATTAAAAACTTTTTCGGCACGACGGATTAACGAATTGCGAAATAGCCCTGGTTTATCACTTTGGCAATCCCGTTTTTTTGACCGAATCATCCGTGATGAAACTGAACTATTTAATATTCGCCAATACATCATCAATAACCCCAAAAACTGGGGTTCAGATGAAAACAATCAATTCGGAAAAAACAACGAATAAACGATTAACAACTTCCAATTCCCCTATTATCACAATAATAACATGCGTAGAGACGGGTTTCAAACCCGTCTCTACAAAAAAACCACATGGGTTATTTGAATTCCTGCGGGCATTAAAAACTTTTTCGGCACGACGGATTAACGAATTGCGAAATAGCCCTGGTTTATCACTTTGGCAATCCCGTTTTTTTGACCGAATCATCCGTGATGAAACTGAACTATTTAATATTCGCCAATACATCATCAATAACCCCAAAAACTGGGGTTCAGATGAAAACAATCAATTCGGAAAAAACAACGAATAAACGATTAACAACTTCCAATTCGCCTATTATCACAATAATAACATGCGTAGAGACGGGTTTCAAACCCGTCTCTACAACCCACCCCAAAAAACAACAGTGGCAATTTGAATATTTTCAAGTATTAAGGCTACCAGATCAAGGCGGTGCCACGATTTGACGATCTGGCTAACCCAAAAAAAAAATCGCTGAGTCATTACAATTTTTCAATTTTTTTTCTGTAACTACTCAGCGTATTTTTACATGAAAACTTAAATTTCTCCAAATTTTTTCTAAAATTAATTTTGTTGCCCGCTATTCAAACTTTATTTTTAGAGGTTTGTCTTTCTAAATTAGATTCTGCGTTG
>Ga0209573_1004189_pt1 | contig 14599 bp, 5 predicted proteins | sample TNRBio252014_DNA_FD_185870 | JGI IMG/M metagenome (GOLD analysis project Ga0209573, IMG submission 185870) | Wastewater treatment Type I Accumulibacter community from EBPR Bioreactor in Madison, WI, USA - TNR Reactor_6/25/2014_ DNA (SPAdes)... | ecosystem: Engineered > Bioreactor > EBPR >...
CGATCGAATCGATGTGTGAATCGTCTTCTGCTGAGTGACTTCCTGCTGATCGGCAGTCGTGATCTTCATGGTGATGTTACGCGTCAGGTCCACTTCGATGGGCAGTCCCGTGGCGCAGTCGACCGTGCAGTGTCCCAGGCTTTGTCCTCCGGTGACTCGCAGTCGTCCGGCGCCGTCGGTAGCCCTGGCATCGCCGGCGGCAATTCGTCCGGAAATCTCAATCTCAGCCCGCTGATCATCCATAGAGATCAGTCGATAAGTGGATTTCAGATGTACAGGCACCGGCTGCATCAGTCGGCGTTCTCGAGTCCAGACGTCGCCCGGAAGAACTCGAGTGGCCGAGTCCGAATCGACGGTGGCGTCATAGGGCAGCAGCGCGATGGAGTCGTCCACAAAGTTGGCAACACCATCGTCACCGAAGCGATGGCTGATTTCTCCCAGAAGTGTCTCGCGCCGCTCCATGGGAACTCGTGCCACGCAGCGTTCCAGGAATTCCTGATAACCCACCAGCTTCTGAATGCGATTGTCACGACCCAGCCAGAAGGAGAATCCGTTGTTGATCATGCCGGCGTAGGGAATGGCGTCCCAGGGAATGTCGCCCTGATGGCGCTCGGAATCAAATATCACCTGCTGGCCGTTCACATCGTGGCTGTAATTGATTCGGCGATACATCACGTTCATCAGGATGCCGGTTTCGGTGACGTCCTCGACGGAGATGACCATCGTCATCTGCAGTTTTGTCATCGCTCGAGCCGGAGCAATTTCCGATTGCTGCTCGAGTTTCTGTTCAATCGTCTTGATCAGCGGAAATCGATCGCCGGCGCGGAGTTTCAGTTCCAGGCGATTACCCTTTGGGGAACCGCTCCTCGATTCCGCATCACTTACCGAGCGACTGACAGCGGCAATGCGTGTGTCGCCAGCGGCTTCGGCAGAACGGTTTGAGGATCGGGCGGGGCGTTGCTGCGATTCCTCGGCGGGGTCGACTGAGGGCCCCAGAAGCTCTTCCAGCAGCTCTGAATCGGACGAATTGGCGGCTGTATCACCCGATTCCGAATTGCCGCAGCCACTCAGAATGAAGACTGACAGCAGGGCCAGACATGCTGAAAAAGGCCGGAAAATTCCGTTCATAGGGCAACTCGCGTCCATGGGATGAAACCATTACTCAGGACTTCAACGGGGGGAAGATTAGCAGCAAGACGCAGATCCCGTAAAGATTTGCCTGATACCCCCATGCTTGAACGGTGGTTTCAGAGCGATCCGATGAGCGGATGATCGCGGCAAACTGGCTGGTAATGGGTGCTGTTGTCGTTCAATAAGTGGTCAGAACCCGTTTGCCTCAGTTGCCGTTCACAAATCCGGCTGTCATTATCTGCCGTGACCGTTTTTGAAGCCGGTTTCTGCTGCCCCTGAACTCCCTCCTTTTCTCAGGATCATCGCCGAACGCCATGAAAACTCGCCTTTTTGTTATGATGTTTCTGGAGTTTTTCATCTGGGGGGCATGGCTGCCGCTGATCTTCGGGTATCTCCCCTCGCTGGGGTTTTCGCCGTCTGAGCAGTCCTGGATTCTGAATGCGTTCCCAATCGCGTCGATCGTGGGGATGTTCTTCAGCAACCAGTTTGCCGACCGAAATTTCGCGGCGGAGCGATTTCTGGCGTTCAGCCATCTCGTCGGTGGTCTGGCAATTCTGGGTCTGGCCTTTACCAAATCGTTCTGGCCTTTCCTGGGGCTGATGTCCGTGCACTGCCTGCTGTATGTGCCGACAATCTCCATCACAAACTCGATCGCCTTCGCCAACATGAAGGACGCGCAGAAGGAGTTTGGGATTGTGCGAATGGGAGGAACCATTGGCTGGATCTTCGCCGCCTGGCCCTTCACGTTCATTCTGGTGGACTGGGCGAAAGTGGATGCGGCAAAGCCCGATGGCTTCGTGGCCTGGCTGGGCGCGGTGCTGGCAAATGGTCTCACCGGTCAGGAACTGCAGGATGCCACAACCTGGACCTACATTGTTGCTGGAGTCGCCTCACTTGTTCTGGCAGCTTTCAGTCTGACGCTGCCACACACACCACCCAAACCGGTTGCCGCCGGTCAGGAGAATTCCCTGGCATGGCTGGAAGCCACTCGCCTGCTGAAGCATCCCTTTGTGCTGGTGCTGTGGATCGTCGCCTTTATCGATTCGTTTGTGCACAACTGTTACTTCAACTGGACCGGAGTGTTCCTGACCAGCAAGGAAGTGGGCATAGCCGGAAACTGGATTATGCCCGTGATGAGTATCGGGCAGATTGCGGAAATCCTGACGATGTTTGTCCTTGGGGCAACGCTGAAGGCATTGGGTTGGCGAACCACAATGATTGTCGGAGTTCTGGGCCATGCACTGCGATTTGCCGTGTACGCCTTCATGCCGCAGAAGGAACTGATCATCGTCGTGCAGATCGTGCATGGCATCTGCTACGCCTTTTTCTTTGCGACAGTCTACATCTTTGTCGACGAGCATTTCCCCAAGGATGTTCGCTCGAGTGCCCAGGGTCTGTTCAACGTGATGATTCTGGGTGTCGGTGCTCTGGCGGCGAACTCCATCTGCCCGTACCTGATCCAGACGGTCTACACAAAGGACGGCGTCACAGATTTCCGAGGATTGTTCCTTGTGCCGATGGCAGCCGCAATTGTGGCGTCGCTGGCGATGGCGTTTCTGTTCCATCCACCGAAATCTCAGGCGACCGCAGCCGGTACGCCCGTCACTGGTCATTAGAAGCCGGTCTCACTGAGTGCTCAGTTTAACCCGTGGCCGTCAGGCCAGGATTTTAACGGCCTGGCCTGTCGGCCACGGGTTAAACGAAGGCATTCCACGGCTCAGAACGACTTCATTGCCGCAAACGATTTACAGATCTGACCTCTGAACTGCGCAGCACTCGGCGGGTCATCTCATAGATGTTGTTGGGCTCTGTTTTCAGGGTCCCACACGTTTCCCTTTATTGTCCACCACCCAACAGATTTTCAGACATGACTCAGATTAACAAGTACAGCAGTCGAATCACTCAGCCCGCTTCGCAGGGCGCATCGCAGGCCATGCTTTATGCCACCGGCATGCAGCCGGCCGACATGAACAAAGCGCAGGTCGGTATTGCCAGCGTCTGGTACGAAGGCAATCCGTGCAACATGCATCTGCTGGACCTGGCCGCAAAGGTGCGGGAAGGTGTTCAGGCCGCTGGCCTTGTGGGCATGCGGTTCAACACTATCGGCGTCAGTGACGGGATTTCGATGGGAACGGACGGCATGTCCTATTCCCTGCAGTCACGCGACCTGATTGCCGATTCCATCGAGACCGTGATGTCGGCTCAGTGGTACGACGCAAACATTTCGCTGCCGGGTTGTGACAAGAACATGCCGGGCTGCATCATGGCGATGGGTCGACTGAATCGGCCTTCGCTGATGGTCTACGGCGGTACGATCAGGGCGGGTTGCGGACTGAAGGGCGAGAAGCTGGATATCGTTTCGGCATTCCAGTCCTACGGCGAATACCTGGGACATAAGATCTCGGACGAAGAACGTGCTGCGATTGTGCGTCGCAGCTGCCCCGGCGCCGGCGCGTGTGGCGGAATGTATACGGCCAATACAATGGCTTCCGCCATTGAAGCGATGGGAATGAGTCTTCCGTACAGCTCATCAATTCCTGCCGAAGACCCGGCCAAGCTGGAAGAATGCTTTAAGGCAGGAGAAGCCATTCGCCTGCTGCTGGAAAAAGACATCAAGCCGCGTGACATCATGACTCGTGCGGCCTTTGAAAATGCCATGGTGCTGATCATGGCCACCGGCGGTTCCACCAATGCGGTCCTGCATCTGATTGCCATGGCACGAGCGGTGAATGTGCCGTTGACCATCGATGACTTCCAGAAAGTCAGCGATCGCATTCCGTACATCTCGGATCTGAAGCCCAGTGGCAAGTATGTGATGGAAGATCTGCACAAGGTCGGAGGAACTCCGGCCGTGCTGAAGTACCTGATGACGAAGGGATTGATCGACGGCAGTTGTCTGACGGTCACCGGAAAGACACTAGCGGAAAATCTGGCGCATGTTCCGGATCTGCAGGGAGGTCAGACCATCGTGCAGGCAATCGAGAAGCCCATCAAGGAGTCGGGCCACATTCGCATCATGCGCGGCAATGTGTGTCCCGAAGGAGCTGTGGCCAAGATCACCGGTAAGGAAGGTCTGGTCTTCAATGGCCCTGCTCGCTGCTTCGATTCTGAAGAGTTGATGCTGAAGGGTCTGGAAGACGGAAAGATTCAGAAAGGCGATGTGGTTGTGATTCGCTACGAAGGACCCAGGGGCGGTCCCGGGATGCCGGAAATGCTGACACCAACATCGGCCATCATGGGAGCGGGCCTGGGAAGCGATGTGGCACTGCTGACCGATGGCCGTTTCAGTGGGGGATCTCACGGATTCATCGTCGGCCACATCACTCCGGAAGCTCAGGTCGGCGGGACGATCGCGTTGCTGAAAGATGGTGACCAGATCACCGTTGACGCAGAGCGCAATGAGATCAACGTCGCATTGTCTGCGGCTGAACTGCAGGCTCGTAAGGCCACGTTCACAGCTCCTCCGCTGAAGGCAACTCGCGGAACGCTGGCCAAGTACATTCGGCTGGTGAAGTCTGCGTCGGAAGGCTGCGTCACCGACGAAGAGTAAACGGACGATTGGCTTTCGCAGTGGTGCGTCCATCGAAACTCGCCGAATCAGCCTCCTGCTGACGGCGAGTTTTCTTTTGCGCGAAGCGCACTGATGCGTCGGAGTGGTCCGCTGCGGACTCCGGCAGCTTTTGCCGCATGGTCTGGTTGTGGCCACCGGAATCGCGAGTGCTTTCCGACGACAGCTGAAAATTGCCGATCAGGCGACCGCAGGATGTCCCCATTGGCCGCGAATACTCGTCTGGTCCGGCGTTTGATCTTCGCGGTATCGGGATGCCTGGATAAGTTCGCGAGCCCTCCACGAATTTGTCTGTCCGGTGTGCCAGGTGAGTGGCCGTTCGGCACAGAAATTCGTTCTGTCCCCGTCCCTCCGGTACTCTGAATCCACAGTCGGTCTTCACGCATGACACGCTGGCGACTCATGCTTGGCATCATTGCAGTTGTGTGCCTGATGGCACGCGGACTGAACGCGCTGTATGTGCAGAATGATACGACGGTTCGACGTTACACGCTGAACCATATGACTGCGGAAGACGGGCGGCGGATGCTGACCGAATTGCTGGGCCCCGAGGAATCCGGCGCGAAGATCGAAGTGCGCCGTGAGACCTCCGAACTGATCGTCTATGGCTCAGGCGCCGTTCATGAAATTGCCGAACAGCTTGTTCGCCAGCTGAATACTCAGGCAAAATCCCGCGCACCGGAACGCCCGAAGTCCGTGCTGCGAAGTTATGACTGCCAGCCCGAAGAAGCCGAACATCGAGTGGACCTGCTGAAGTCGACGCTGGGAGCGAATGCGCGAATTGTGTTCGACGAAGGCAGCAGTCAGATCATGATCTTTGCCCCGGAGAGTGTTCACAATCGCGCGCTCGAACTGATGGACAGTTCCGCCGCGCCGACTGCTTCAAATCGGCCAGTCGGCAGGTCATCATCTGCAAAGTCCTCCGATAGTGTGAGCCACGAGGCGCCGGCCGCGGGTCAATCGCTCAGAGGACCGGCGGCCAGCGCCTTGCCGCTTACGAAGGGCGCAGTATCCGGACAGAATTCTGGCAATCGACGGCGCTCGGACAGTCCCGCTCCGAACTCAGACCGCGATCTGATTCTGCGGTTCCGATTTCGGCACGTCACCTCAGAGAAGGCCCGCACAGCTGTTGTGCGACTGATGGGTCCGCGAGTCGTTGAACAGGGGCGCCGAGTTTCGTTTTCCAGGGATTCGCAGCGTCACGTAGCCATGACGTTCGATGATGCCTCACAATCGTGTCTGCTGGAAGGACACACCGAGCTGGTTCAGCAGTTTTACAGCCTGCTGGAGCAGTTCGAAGATGCCGGTGACCACACCGTCGATGAATCCATTCGGTTTGTCGGTTTGAAAAAAGTGGAACCTGCCGTTCTGGAACAGGCGCTGCGATTGTGGCGTGATGCCTCGTCGCGGTCGGGTGATGCATTCGATCCGTCCGGTTCGTCAGGTGCTGATCCTTCAGACACGTTCCGGGACAATGAATCGAACCACGGCTCATCCAGCCGGTCTGGTCGTCCCGTGATTCGTCCGGTGGGATTCCAGCAAAGCGCGGATCCACCGACAGCAGACGTATCCACTCCAGCAGATCCCGATGGCATGTTGCCGCAGGACGCTCAGGGTCTGCTTCGTCGTCCTTCGTCGAATGTCACGGTGGAACCGCTGCCGGATCTGGATCTGTTAATTCTGCGAGGCCGTGATCCCGATGTGGAAGAGCTGACGCGGATCATTCAGGAGATTGAACGCCTGAGTGCCGAAACGGCTCCGGAAATCGACGTGATTTATCTTCAGAACGTGCAGGGCGAAGCACTGGAAGAACTGGTTACGGAAGTGCTGCAGGACCTGACAGGTCCGCTGCAGGGCCGCGTTGCCATCACTCCGCTGATCAAGCCAAATGCGCTGCTGCTGATTGGCTGGGGGGAAGCCGTCAATGCGGCGAAGAAACTGATTGCCCGGCTGGATGAATCGGTCGAGCCCCAGACTCAGATGCAGATGTTTGCACTCAAGCATGCGGCCGCCACGCAGGCTGCGGAAACCGTCGAAGAGTTTCTGAATAATCGCGGCGGACTGGGTCCGAATGTGACAGTCACCGCCGACACTCGAACCAATACGCTGATCGTCAACGCTGCTCCTCGTGATCTGCAGGAAGTTGAGAGACTGGTGGAACGGCTGGATGCGAAGACATCGGAATCCGTGAACCAGGCGAAAATTGTCACGCTCAAAAATGCTCTGGCCGCGGATGTGTCTCAGACCATCACTCAGGCCATCACGGCAGCGCGAGGCGGGACGGGAGCATCCCGGAACGCCGCCCTGGAAATGCTGATGGTCGATCCGGACGGAAACAGCGTCGTGGCTTCTGGTCTGCTTGAGGATGTGAAGCTGACACCGGATCCCCGCACGAATCGCATCTTCGTGACGGGGCCTCCGGAGAGTGTGGGTCTGGTGGAACAACTGATCCGCAGTCTGGACGAATCCCCCGCGGCCTCGGCCCAGATCAAAGTCTTTCAAGTCACCAACGGCGATGCCACGGATCTCGTTCAGGTGCTCCGGTCGCTGTTCCCCGAGCAGGCCGCCACATCGACTGTTCCGCAACTGGCCACCGCCGAAGGTGAAAGTTCTCTGGTGCCCGTGCGATTCTCGGTCGATGTCCGCACCAACAGCATCATTGCCACGGGTGCGTCCGGAGACCTGCGAATTATTGAAGTGCTGCTGCTGCGGCTGGATGAAGCCGATTCTCAGGAACGCGTGAATCAGGTGTATCGCCTGAAGAACTCACCGGCGTTAGATGTCGCCAACGCGGTGAACAATTTTCTGCGAAGTGAACGCGTGGTGAATCAGGCGGCTCCAGGTCGGCTGAATCCCTTCACTCAGATCGAATCCGAAGTTGTGGTGGTTCCGGAACCTGTCGGCAACGCGCTGATCATCAGCGCGACTCCGCGATACTTTGAACAGATCCTGGAACTCATTGAAGGCCTGGATGCACAGCCTCCGCAGGTGATGATTCAGGTCATTCTGGCGGAAGTCGAACTGGACAACCTGCACGAATTCGGAGTGGAGCTGGGGCTGCAGGATTCGCTGCTGTTCGATCGCAGTCTGCTGGGCAGCATTCTGGTTCCCGGCTACGACTTCAACAACAAGCCGCTGGGAAATGCGAACACACCACAGTCCCTGGCGTCCCGCGAAAACGTGGGTGGTCAGGCGCTGTCACACTTCAGTCTGGGACGAACCAGTGCCGACACGGAATTTGGCGGACTTGTGCTGTCAGCCAGCAGCGAAAACGTCAGCGTACTGCTGCGAGCCATGGATCAGACTCGCAACATCGAAATCCTGAGTCGTCCGCAGATCATGACACTCGACAATCAGCCAGCGTTCATTCAGGTGGGTGAACGAGTCCCGCGAATTGTCGGCACCAGCATCAATCAGGTCGGACAGGTCAACAGTGTGGAACTGGAAAACGTCGGATTGATTCTGGGAGTGACGCCGCGCATCAGTCCGGAAGGCATGGTGGTGATGGAGATTGACGCGGAGAAATCGGAAGTCGGTCCGGACATTGAAGGCATCCCGGTTTCGATTTCGGCCGATGGCGAAGTTATTCGTTCTCCCCGAGTCAAGATTACCACGGCTCAGACGACCGTCAGTTCTGCCAGCGGACAAACGATTGTGATCGGCGGGCTGATCACGACCACGAACAGCACGACTGCGCGACGAGTTCCCTGGCTCAGCGATGTGCCTGTGCTGGGTCATCTGTTCCGATACGATTCCAGCGCCAACCGACGAAAAGAGCTGTTGATCATTCTGACGCCGCACGTGGTGCGAGGACAGTCGGATGCGGAACATGTGAAACAGGTCGAAATGGCCCGCATGTCGTGGATCTCATGCGACATGTTCAACTGGATGGATACGGGCTCTGTGATTACGGGAGAACTGGATTCCTCGTCGGTGCCGACGATCTTCCCGGATCAGACACCCAGTGCGTCGGCCATGGAATCACTCTCCCCGGATGGACCTTCGGAATCCTTCGAGTCCGCACCGAGTCGTCAGCGAGCCACCCCGCCGCCTCCTGCGCCGGCCAGGGTGGTAGTGCCCGAGTGGCAAATTGAGAACATTGAGGCTTCGCCTGAATCCAATGCTCCACAAACACGCGATGAAGAATTCAGAGATTCCGAGATTCAACAGCTGTCCTTTCGAAGACGTCCTGGTTCCGGAGCAGAGCCGATATCCACAGCGGTCAGCAAAGAGACTTCACGATCAGCGACGGCATCCGAAAACACCAAAGGCTCGCGGTCAAGTGTTTCTTCCGAGAACGCAGCGGAACCTCAAAAGGACACATCCGGCAGCTCGAAAAAGAGTGATCGCCGAAACTGGTGGTCGTTGAACGCCAAAGACCCGTCGCGGAATCCGTCAGACGGCAATTGATCACGATTCATTCACAAGGATTTGTATCTTCAGACATGTCCATCACGGTTCCTCATCGCATGCCCCTGCTGATTCTGATGGCCGCCGCCGCGTTGTCCGGCTGCAGTCTGATGAGTTCCAGTGCTTTGCCATTTGCAAAGAAGAAAGAGCCCGAGTTTCTGCCACCGCGGCAGATCGTCCCGGTCTGGTCTGATACGGTTCTGCATCAGCCCGACGAACCGGCGACGCGTGGATTTGGCGGTCGAATCATGTTTTATGGTGTCGACAAGCATAAGCCGATTCGAGTCGACGGGACGCTGGTGGTGTATGCCTGGGACGACAGCAATGGACCGATGGAACGCGCGCCCGACAGAAAGTACGTGTTCCCCGGAAGCGATCTGCAGACGCATTACAGCCAATCACGACTGGGACATTCCTACAGCTTCTGGGTTCCCTGGGACGCTGCGGGAGGTCCGCTGAAACAACTGTCTCTGATCACGAGGTTCATCGGCAACGAAGGAACCGAGCTGACTTCCAACCCCGCGCACGTGGTTCTGCAGGGGCCAGGGCCCGGGTCTCCATTTGCCAATGAGCGGAACGCTCTGAGTGAAGCCGCAGTGCCCGTTCGGAAAGGTCGTGCAGGCAGAATTCAGCAGGCCAGTCACACAGAAATCTCCGGCGAAGAGTCTCCGGCAGACGATGAGGCTCCTGTTAGTCAGGACCTCAGCGGTGGCATCGTTCCACGAAAACGAGTGTCCGGAATTCAGACGTCCGAAATCGATCTGACCAGCGGATTCTTCTCACGCAACATGCGTCAATCTTCCGTGTCCAGCGACTCTGAAACGCGGTCAGATACCGTGGGAATGAGTGTGGATGCAAAGAACCTGCTGACATCGACCAGCGAGACTTCGAAACCGCAGACACCTACTGAGCCGAGCGACTCTTACGCCGGTTCTGAATCGGCGGCAGCCCCGGGTTCACCTGCAGCCGATTTACCACCGTTTGAATCCCGGGTTCGAGCATCACGAGCAGCTCGGTCGTCTGGCGGTCATGTTCGGAAGGAACCACTCCGCGCAAGATGGCCGAGCGGTCTGCCTCAGACACCTCGATCGAAACCCCTCGCGACTGAATAAGATTCTGCAGGGCTGACGAAAGCGGTGGTGTCTCAGTGGATTCCACGCGCGTGTTGGACAGCTCGTCGGGCAGCGTCAGGCGTTCGGGATAGAGTCTGCCCGGACGAACAATTCGGGGACGATTGAGTGGTGGACGGACTTCTTCTGTCAGCCCGGTAACAGACGAAACGGCGGCGTTCACCGCAGACAGTCCCCCGACAAACCCTGCCGCGCCGCCAGCCGCAGCAGCACTGCCGACAAAGTCCGTGACGTCTCGTTCTTCGCGCAGAAATCGTCGACCGGATCCCAGCGAACCGGGAGCATCGGAATTCGATGCAGCTCCGGCCTGAGTGCGTCGACTGATGGATGATCGCCCGAGCGTACGTTCGCCGAACAACCCCTGAGCGAAACAGGCGTCACTGGCAAGCAGAGTGATCAGCAGGGAAAGGGTCAGAATTCGCATGACAACACGAATACGTAAAAGCGTAATCAGCGGAATAAAGCCTCGAAGCAGACGCCTCTCTCAGAACGACGACGAAGACCTCTCATTCTGGTTGTCTGTCCTGACATCGCAGTTTTCGTGAGCGGCAAGGCGCTAGCCGCCGGTTCCGACGGATTACCCGCGGCTAGCGCCTTGCGGCTCACGGTTTTTCAGTATCCGGACAGATTCCCAGGCGAATTGAGTCACTCGGAGATAGACCACTACCTGGATTACATCCTCGGCCCGGGTCCGTGTTATGGTTCAGCGACAATCCATATGTAATGTCTTCAACGGTTCCGGGATGCAATCCTATTCTAGCGATTACTCACGTCATGTGTCTGGCAATTGAGGACAACTCGTGTTGGTCCTGCAGCCTGATCCCGGCCAGAACATGGGAATCTGCCGTTTTGCCCGAGTGCTGTCTGCTGAATTTTTTAGCCTTTCCGGGTGCCGGTCGATAGACTGGAAAGCCCGCGCTGCAATTCCTGCCGGTTTAGTCCCGTCCTCAGTCTGAGACCATCAGATGATCCAGAGATCTGCGCTCACCGCGCTTTCGCTTGCCGCACTGACGTTGTGCTTCACTTCTGCAGGGCATGCTCAGGTTGCAGCGACTGTTCCGCCAGTCAACTTTCTGGAACTGCAGAAGCCGGAAGTGGCAGCGGCACTATCTCTGACGGCTGAGCAAAAAACACAGGTCGAACAGATTTTGGCGGAGAAAGCTGCCAACGCGAAAGAGGGTGACGATGCCAGTCGCCTGACTGCGGAAGCGGCAGCCAATGACAAACTGAAGGCAGTCCTGACAGAAGAACAACAGCGATTGTTTTCATCCGTGTTCGGCGGCAAAAAACTTCGCTTCAACTTCCGCAATCAGAAGTGGCCTGATGTTCTGGACTGGATCGCTCGGGAAGCGGACCTCTCGCTGGTCATGGAAGTCCCTCCACCGGGCACGTTCAGTTACTCAGACTCCAAAGATTACTCAACAGCGGAAAGCATCGACCTGATCAATGGCTGGCTGCTGACCAAAGGATTTACTCTCGTTCGTCGTGAACGCATGCTGATGTGTCTGGATCTGAAAGCCGGGCTGCCCGAAGGTGCTGTTCCCCGAATCACGGCCGACGAACTGGACACTCGCAGTCGGTTCGAATTTGTCAGCGTACTGATTCCGCTCGAAGGACGCTCGGCGGACTCCGTGCTGACGGAAGTGAAGCCGCTGCTGGGAGCGTACGGCAAGGCCGAGGCACTGAATCAGACGCAACAGCTGCTGATCTATGATACGGCGCAGACACTGCGGTTGATTCGTGAAATCGTCGAGCGAATTCCGGTGTCGCCGGACCTGGCAATGCAGTCTGCAAAGCCCGTGCTTGTGATCTATCCCATTCAGCACGCCAACCCGATTCAGGCTGGCCAGGTCCTGAAGGAAATTGTGACTGGTGCAGTCGCTGTTGATGAAAAGGCATTTCAGATCACAGTCAATGCCACGCCGTTCGAACAGGAAAAAGCGAAAGCCATCATTACGCAGCTCGAGCAGAACCAGGGGCCGGATCAGCGTCCAAAGCTGCAGGTGTACCCAGTGGAGGTGTCAGACGCGACTCAGCTGCTGGCAACGCTGCAACTGTTTGCACCAGCCGGTCAGTATCGCATCGACGCGCCCGCGGGAAAGCTGATTGCCTGGGCCTCCGAGCGTGATCAGCAACGCATCAGCGAATCACTGGAAGCGCTGCAGTCCCAGCAGGCGCAGGGCGGGATGGTGCAATTGCGAGTCTATTCCCTGAAGACGGCGGATCCGAGTGTGCTGTCGACTGTGATCAGCACGCTGGTGCCGACGGCTCGTGTGTCCGTCAATGTGACAAACCGCAGTCTGATCGTACTGGCTGGCACAAAGGATCATGAAACCGTGCAGTCGCTGATCCAGCAGGTGGAAACCAATGCGGTCGGGATGTCACTCGAGCTGAAGTTCTATCCGCTGCAGAAAATCGACGGGAACTCGTCGATCGCATTCCTGCAGTCCATCGCGCCGCAGGCAAAGATCACTTTTGAAGCGGTTCATAAACGATACAGCGTGATCGCCTCCCCGGAAGATCACGCTGCGATTGCAGCGACTCTTGAGAAGCTCGAATCCACAGCCCCTGAGACGCAGCGGGACCTGAAGTTCTACGATGTCGCGACACTGGGCGCGACCGACGCCCGCGCGCTGCTGGCATCCGAATTTGCGACCATCACGTTTCTTCCCACAACCGATGGGACTCGACTGATGGCCTGGGTCACCGGAGCGGAAGACGAGCGAATTCGAGCGACTCTGACGAAGGTCGGCACAGAAAAGCCCTTTGAAGCGTCCCGGACGCTGGAGTTCTATTCCATCCGCGATCTGGGGCCGGGGGTCATGACTGTGCTGGCATCTGCTGTTCCCAAAGCCACGATCACGGCAGGAACCAGCTCGGATCAATTGTCGATTGTCGCCAGTGCGGCTGATCATCTGACTGTGAAGCAGCTGCTGGAGAAGTTGAACGCGACGAAATCGGTTCCATCCGAAAAGTCGCTGGTCGTGTATCCCGTTCAGGGAGTGACCCCGTCATCGGTTCTGCAGGTGCTGCAGCCGCTGGTGGATGCGGATGTGCAACTGACCATTGACCCCACCGGTCAGCAGATCTTTGTTCGCGCGACGGCCGACAAACAGGCTCAGATTCAGGCCGTCATCAGCCAGGTCACAGCGGCGATCGGTGCATCATCCGCGAAGGAGACGAAAACCTATGCCGTCGGTTATTCCAATGCAGATGAAGCTCAGGAAGTTCTGACAGCTTTGTTTCGCGATGCCACAATCGTGACAGATGCTGACCGCAAAATGATTGTGGCCACAGCAACTCCTGCACAGCACGCGACCATCCAGCAGATTACCGAACAGATGCGAGGCCTGGGAGCGGGCATCGACGGTGATCGACCAGTTCCGGCCGTGTATTCGCTGAAGAATGTCAGTGCCACCGAAGTTCAGTCGCTGTTGCAGTCGATGTATTCCCGGTTTGAAGGAGTGCGGTTGTCAGTCAACGAGAAGACCGGTCGGCTGATTGTGCTGGCTCGCAAGGAGCAGCAGGACGCCATTCGACCGCTGATCGAACAGCTGGACAATACACCAAATGGCGATGCCGGCCGTCAGGAACTGGCCGTGTTTCGCCTGCAGCAGTTCGACGGACTGGCCGTTCAAACGGCCCTGCAGCCCCTGCTGCCGGCAAACGCTCAGGTCACGGCTGATCGAATCGGTCGACAGTTGTTTGTCAGTGCCCCTGCGGAAGATATGCCGGCAATTCGTGAACTCGTGCAGCAGATGATTTCCACTCAGGGTACAGCGGCAGGACTGGAAGCACGCACCTATCGCCTGCGACCTTTCGAAGCGGATGAGGCTCAGGAAGTCGTATCGAGGATGTTCCCGGATGCGACTCTGGTGACGGATACCTCTCAGGAGATTCTGGTTGCCACCGCGACTCCCGAACAGCATGAAACCATTCGCAGCATCGTCGACCAGATGACCAGCGCACTGCCGTCGCAGAATGCCCCGGAAGCGCGAGCGTATCCGTTGCGAATGGCAAACGGCACCAGTGCTGTGCAGGTGTTTGATTCGCTGTTTCGTCGATCGGATAACGTACGAGTTTCGTTCGATACCGGAACGCGTTCTCTGGTGGCAGTGGCGAGACCCGAACAGCATGAAGTTATTAAGAACCTGATCTCGCAGCTTGAGCCTGCAGACTCCGCCGAAGCCGTCAGAACATTGGAAGTCTATCCCATGCCCGGCATGGAGAGTGAAGCGGCCGTGCAGATCGCCGAAAGTGTGCTGCGTGCCACGGATCCTTCGGCTTCGACTTCGTGGGATCGATCGTCACGGCAACTGGTCGTCACGGCCACGGCGGCCGGCCATTCGACGCTGGCCGC
>Ga0209573_1004190_pt1 | contig 14597 bp, 14 predicted proteins | sample TNRBio252014_DNA_FD_185870 | JGI IMG/M metagenome (GOLD analysis project Ga0209573, IMG submission 185870) | Wastewater treatment Type I Accumulibacter community from EBPR Bioreactor in Madison, WI, USA - TNR Reactor_6/25/2014_ DNA (SPAdes)... | ecosystem: Engineered > Bioreactor > EBPR >...
GTTTGAACGCAAGAGCATCATGTGGGCGGCGAGATAGTGCGCCAGCGGATCGGTGAATCGCCCGCCAGCCAGATAAATGCGTGCACGAGGATCAGCCAGCAATTCGGCGATCAGGCCAATCTGCTTCTGTGGCAAATGGCGGAATGTATCCTGGATGTTGGCGGCAGCGGCATCGGCAAAGGCCGAAGCGGCGCTTTGGTGAGCTGAACTGCTGCGCGATAGTGGCGACTGCAGCTGTGCGGTCAGTTCGTCGCGCAGCGCCGCCTGGAATTCGGCGTAGTTGGCGAAGTCGAGCCGCGCGACAAAGCGCAGGATTGTGGGCGAGGAAACGCCAGCCTGCTGCGCAAAATCGGCCACCGTTTTCAACCCGACGACTGGATAATTGGCGACAAGCGTCTGGGCGGCGCGGCGCTCGCTGGCGGTCATCGTATCAAGCCGGTCTGCAATCGTGGCCGAGATGCTGAACTGGGCTCTACTATCACCGGTCACGGCGCTCCCCCATACGCTCCACCAAATTTGACCAGGGGGCGCAACGATCCATTTGACAAGTGACGCCACTGTATGAAACCATTCGTTTGCGCGCAATGATATGAATTCTGAAACAAATGATACAGCGCGCAAGGGAACACGGAGCGGATGGGCGTTTCGGGATCTGAGCTGTTGAACAACGGTCAGGCCGTTAGGGTGGATAACCCGGGCGGAGGGTCTCCCTACCTGCTCGTCTGCGATCACGCCTCCAACTTTATACCTGCGGAATTTGGCGCGCTCGGCCTGCCTGCCGCTGATCTGGAGCGGCACATTGCCTGGGATCCGGGCGCCTTGCCGGTTGCGCAAGGGCTGGCGGAGATGCTCGATGCGACACTGGTTCATTCCGGAATTTCGAGGCTTGTCATCGACTGCAACCGGCCGCTCGGCGCCGACAATCTGATCTGGACCGTCAGCGAGGGTACGGTCATCCCGGGCAACCAGAACCTTGATGCGATGGCCCGCCAGCGTCGTATCGACCTGGCTTACACACCCTTCCATGACGCAATCGACGCCACGATCCGGGACAGGCTGGCTCGCGGTCAGGAAACCCGGGTCGTTTCCATTCATTCGTTCACGCCGGTCTATTACAGCGTGGAGCGACCTTGGCACATTGGCGTGATCCATGATTTCGACGAGCGTCTGGCTGGCCCGTTAATCAGCCATTTGCGTGAAATTGACGGGATAGCCGTTGGCGTCAACGAACCGTATTCACCTGCCGACAATGTCTATTTTACGCTGGAGAAACACGCGCGCTCGCGCCAGCTGGCCTGCGCCATGATCGAAATCCGCAATGATGAAATTGGCGACGTCGCCAGCCAGCTCCTTTGGGCGCAGCGGCTGGCTGGCTTCATGTCCAAACTCGAGCTGGCGCAGTCTCCCTTGTCGCCGGCTCGTCAGGCTTTGTAGGAGGAAAGAGGTTGCCGGGTCCGATCCGAACCTTTGTGCGATTTGTCGATGCGGTGAACTACCGGATCGGCCGGTTCGCCATGTATCTGTTCTTCGCGATGGGCGCGATTCTGCTAGCCTCGACGGCGTCGCGCATCTTTTTGGGCGTGCCGATCAACTGGGCGCTGGAAATGTCGCAGTTCATCTTGTCGGCGTATTACCTTCTTGGCGGCGCCTACACGCTGCAGCTCGACCAGCATGTCCGCATGGACCTCTTCTACAGTCAGCTCGAAGCCCGCAAGCGGGCCATCACCGACGCAATCACCATTCTGTTCGTTATGTTCTTCATGGTCGTCCTGCTCACCGGCGGCGTGTCGAGCACAAAATACGCGATCCAGTATGGGCAGGTGAACTATTCCGCCTGGGCTCCCCCACTGTGGCCGGTCAAATCGGTCATGACCTTCGCGATTTTCATGATGCTGCTCCAGCTCATCTCGACGTTCTTCAAGGACGTCGCCATCTGGCGCGGGAAACCGATCACATGAGCTCGGAATTCATCACGCTCTTCATGTTCGGCACGATGATGGTGCTGCTCTTTACCGGGCAGCGGGTCTTCGGCGTGATCGGCTTTGTCGGTTCGGCCGCAGCGCTCTGGCTTTGGGGGCAAGGGTCTTTCGAGATGCCCTTCAACGCTACTTTCCAGGTGCTGAACTGGTATCCGCTCATCACCGTGCCGTTCTTTGTGTTCATGGGCTACATGCTGTCGGAATCGGGCGTGGCGAACGGCCTGTACCGTATGTTCCACGTCTGGTTTGGTTCGGTGCGCGGCGGGTTGGCGCTGGGCACGATCGGCCTCATGGTGCTGATTGCGGCATTGAACGGCCTTTCGGTTGCGGGCATGGCGATCGGCGCCACGATTGCGCTGCCGCAGCTGTTGCGCCACGGCTATGACAAGGTGATGGTGACCGGCGTCATCCAGGCAGGGTCGTCGCTGGGTATTCTCATTCCGCCAAGTGTCGTGCTTGTGCTCTACGCCATGATTGCGCGTCAGCCAGTGCTCGATTTGTGGCTTGCCGGCATTGGACCCGGGCTTCTCATGGCATTGCTGTTCGGCGTCTATGTCTATGTGCGCTGCCTGATCCAGCCAGAGCTTGGACCAGCGCTGCCCGAAGAAGAACGCGCCCAGATCACGACCAAGGAAAAGTTTAAACTGCTGCGAGAAGGGCTGCTGCCGCTGGTGATCTTTTTTGTCATGATGGGCCTGTTCATGACCGGCGTAACCAGCCTGGTCGAAAGCTCGGCGGTGGGCGCCTTGTTAGCCACGCTGGCGGCGTGGTGGGCGGGCAATCTGAACCGTCAGGTGATCGAGGATTCGTCGCGTAACACGCTGGCGATCACCTGTATGTTTATGTGGATCATCCTGGCTGCGCTCTGCTTCTCGTCGGTCTATGACGGGCTGGGGGCAGTAAAGGCGGTAAAGACGCTGCTGCTCGACACTTGGCATTTCGAGCCATGGACCATCCTGCTCCTGATGCTCATGTCCTTCGTTGTGATGGGCATGTTCCTTGACGATACCGCCATGCTGGTCATCGTTGCGCCGCTCTACATTCCGTTGGTGATTTCGCTCGGCTTCAACCCGATCTGGTTCGGCATTCTCTACACGATCACCTGCCAGATCGCGTATATCACCCCGCCCTTTGGCTATAATCTGTTCCTGATGCGGGCCATGGCCCCGCCGGAAATTACCCTCGTAGATATCTACCGTTCGATCGTGCCTTTCGCGGTGCTGATGGTCATTGCGCTGGGCCTGATCATGGTGTTCCCGCAGATCGCGCTGTGGCTGCCAGCGCAGATTACAGGACGTTAGTCAGTCGCAGTTCTGGAAGTGAAATGGGAGAAATGAGATGGAAGACCGCAAGACACTGAGCAAACGCGATTTCCTTCGGAAATCCGTTCTCGCAGGCGCCGGCGCTGTTGGCGCAACTACACTCGCTGCACCCTATGTGAAGGCGCAGACGCCGATCAAATGGCGTATGCAGACCTATGCCGGACCGGCGCTGGCAGACCATGTGGTGAAGAACTCGATCGACTGGTTCAACAAGGCCGCCAATGGCGAGATGGTCATCGAACTTTACACCGCCGACCAGTTAGTGCCGCATGGGGAACTGTTCCGCGCTGTACAGTCGGGCACCATCGACGCCGCGCAGAGCGACGATGACTCGGCTGCAGCGCCGGTCGATGTCAAAGTGTTTGCCGCCTATTTCCCGCTTGCAGCCCGCTACTCGCTGGATGTTCCGGCGCTGTGGCACTGGCACGGTCTGAAGGAAGTCTGGGAGGAAGCCTATGCTGAGATCCCCGATGTTACCTGGCTGTCGACCGGCGCCTGGGATCCGTGCAATTTCGGCACCACCAAGCCGATCAATTCGCTGGCGGATCTCAAGGGCCTGCGGGTCTACACGTTCCCGACCGGCGGCCAGTTCCTGTCGAAGTTTGGCGTTGTGCCGGTCACTCTGCCCTACGAAGACGTGCAGCCTGCGCTACAGACCGGCGAACTAGACGGCGTATGCTGGTGCGGCATCACCGAAATGCACACGGTGGGCTGGGCTGACGCACTGAAATATTACCTGACAAACCCGCTTTCGGGCGCATGGGCGGGCTCCTATTTTGTCAATACGGCGAAATGGAAGGAAGTGCCGGAGCATCTGCAGCAGCTCTACAAGCTGTCCATGGACGCCTCACATTACTATCGTCAGCATTGGTACTGGGCGGGCGAGGCCAACTACCGCAACACCGGCAAGCTGCAGCTGACTACCATCGCTGACGCCGAGTGGAAGCAGGTCGAAGACGAGGCGGTGGTTTTCTGGGATGAGATCGCCAAGCAGAGCCCGCGTTCGGCAAAGGTGGTCGACATCATCAAGAAATACAATGAATCCATGGTCAAGGCTGGCGCGCCCTATCGCTACAGCTGACCCTGGACGACCTCGCCTGTGGCCGGAGAAATCTGGCCACAGAACGATCTGACCCATTCACCGATCTGTTGGAGACCGAAGTGGCCGGCAATCTGTCATTTGATGAACTGAAGAAAGCCGTCGCGGCCGGCGAGATCGACACTGTGTTGTGCAGCGCCGTGGACATGCAGGGCAGGCTGTTTGGCAAACGGTTTGTCGCTTCCTTCTTCGTCGATTCCGCTTATGAGGAAACGCATGGCTGCAATTATCTTTTGACAGTCGACATCGATATGGAGCCGGTGCCGGGCTACAAGGCCGCCAGCTGGAGCCAGGGCTATGGCGACTTCGTGCTGAAGCCCGATCTGTCGACTATTCGCAGGGTGCCTTGGCTGGAGAAAACGGCGCTGGTGCTGTGCGATCTGCAGGACCACCATCACCACAAGGATCTGCCGCACAGCCCACGCGCCATCCTGCGCAAGCAGGTCGCTCGACTGAAAGAGCGCGGCTATGTCGGCTATTTTGCCTCGGAACTGGAGTTCTATCTGCTCAACGAGAGCTATGACGCCGCGCGCGCCAAGCATTGGCAGAACCTTCAGTCCGCCTCGCCCTATATTGGCGACTACCAGATCGGCATCACCACGAAGGAAGAAGGCTACATGCGCCGGCTGCGCAATGAGCTGACGGCCGCCGGTATCCCGATCGAATGCTCCAAGGGCGAGTGGGGACCGGGACAAGAAGAGATTAACGCGCGCTACGCAGAGGCCATCGAAATGGCCGACCAGCATGTGTTCATGAAGAATGGAGCCAAGGAGATCGCCGACCAGGAAGGCAAGGCGGTGACCTTCATGGCGAAATACAATTTCGGTCTCGCCGGCAATTCCTCGCATGTCCACAATTCTCTGTGGAGCGCCGATGGCAAGACGCCGCTGTTCTTCGACAAGCATGCGAAATGGACACTGTCCGAACTTGGGCAAGCCTGGTCTGCTGGCCAGATCAAATATGCAAGGGATTTTACCTGGTTCCTTGCTCCTTACATCAACTCGTACAAGCGTTTTCAGTCGGGCACATTTGCGCCGACCAAAATCATGTGGTCGGAGGATAACCGCACGGCCGGCTTCAGGCTATGCGGCATGGGCTCCAAGGCGATCCGCATGGAATGCCGCATCGGCGGCGCAGACCTGAACCCGTATCTGGCTTTTGCCGCCCTGATTGCGGCAGGGCTGGCCGGGATCGACGAGAAGCTCAAATTGCAGGAGCCGTTTGTCGGCGACGCCTATCAGGCTTCAAAACTGCCGGAGATACCCAAAACGCTGCGCGCCGCGACCGAAACGCTGGAAAAGTCAAAGATGCTGAAAGAGGCTTTCGGGGCGGACGTGATCGAACACTATGTGCACACCGCCAAGTGGGAGCAGATGGAATATGACCGCCGTATTACTGACTGGGAGCTTCATCGGGGGTTTGAGAGGTATTGATACACACAAATTGACACACTTACAAACACACACTAGTGTTTTTCCTGAAAAAGGAAGCGTGTCATGGGCAAGTATGAACCGTTGAATGTCTATCTGAGGAGTCAGGGCCGCGACTATGTGTCGATGACGTTTGCAGAGATCGAGCGGGTCCTTGGCGACAAGTTGCCGCCTTCAAAAATGCATCGGGCTTGGTGGAGCAATAATCCCACAAACAACGTCATGACCAGGGAATGGCTGGGAGCCGGCTTCGAGACTGAGTCGGTTGATATCGCAGGTGAAAAGCTGGCGTTCCGGCGCGTGAAGCGAAAGGAGGATGAGATGGGAACGGCAGGATTTGGCGAAAAGCCGCAAGCTGAATTTGGTGCGCCGGTTTCCAAGCACCCTGGCTTTGGCTTCATGAAGGGGCTGATCACGATTGAAGAGGGCTACGACCTGACGAGCCCTTCCGATGAAACATGGGATGACGTGTATCTCTGTGATGACCGGCTCAAGGGCAAAGGGAAAGCGAAATGAGTGGTGAGCCGGCGCTCCTGCTGGATACCTGCGCCTTGATCTATGTCGCCGGGGATGCCGACATGCGCCCTGCGGCTGTGCAGGCGATCTCGAAGGCGGCGAATGAAGGGCGGATACAGGTTTCGCCGATGACGGCCTGGGAGGTGGGGATGCTGATGTCAAAGGGGCGCTTGAAATCACCGCTGACGGCGATCGACTTCGTTGAGCGATTCTTGAGGACATTTAAGGCGCGCTATGCTGACCTCTCACCTCTGATACTTGTCAGTTCGTCGTCTCTGCCGGCCGTGCCGAACAACGATCCAATCGACCGCATTCTGATAGCAACAGCACGGGCTCTCGATCTGGTGCTCGTCACGAGTGACCGGTCAATTCTGAAATACGGCACAGACGGAAATCTGCGCACCCTGGCCTGTTAACTCTGGAGTTTCTCATCTTGGAAACGATCAAACTCATCTCCCCCATCGACGGCTCGATCTACGTCGAGCGGCCGGTCGCGACCGACGCACAGGTGTCGAAGGCGGTCGAATCGGCGCGCGCCGCGCAGTCCGGCTGGGCCGCGCTGTCGATCGACGCGCGCTGCAAATATATATTGGCGATGCTGGAAGCGCTGGTCGGCATGACCGACGAAATCGTACCTGAACTGGCCCACATGATGGGACGCCCGGTGCGTTACGGCGGCGAGTTCGGGGGCGTCAAAGAGCGCACGCAATATATGGTCGAGATTGCCGAGAAGGCGCTGGCGCCGGTGATGGCGTCAAACCCCAAGGATGGTTTCCGGCGCTATGTGAAAAAGGATCCGCTCGGGGTCGTGATGGTGATCGCGCCGTGGAACTATCCTTATCTGACCGCGGTCAACACCATTGTTCCGGCGTTGATTGCCGGCTCGACGGTGATCCTGAAGCACGCCGCCCAGACGCTGCTGGTCGGGGAACGGTTCGCCAAGGCGTTCGAGAAGGCCGGTCTGCCAAAAGGCGTCTTCCAGAACATCGTGCTGAACCACACACAGACGGAAAAGCTGCTCGGATCGGGCAAGATCGATCATGTCAATTTCACCGGTTCGGTGGCGGGCGGGCGCGCCATCGAGAAAGCCGCTGCGGGGACATTCATGACTATGGGTCTGGAACTCGGCGGCAAGGATCCCGCCTATGTATTGGCCGACGCCAAACTCGATCACACTATCCCCAATCTCGTCGAAGGCGCTTTCTTCAATTCGGGCCAGTGTTGCTGCGGCATCGAGCGCGTCTATGTTCACGAGACCGTCTATGACGATTTTGTCGACGGCTTCATCGAAGAGACTAAGGGCTACAAGCTCGGTAATCCGCTCGATCAGGACACGACGATGGGGCCGATGGCGCAGGCGCGCTTTGCCGACTTCATTCGCGAGCAGAAAGCCGAAGCGCTGCGCAAGGGCGCGACAGCCCACATGAACACCAGGGACGCACGCGACCGGGAAGGCTCGCCCTATCTTCCTGCCGAGGTTCTGACCAATGTGAACCACCAGATGTCCGTCATGCGCGAAGAAAGCTTCGGGCCGATAGTCGGCATCATGAAGGTGCGCAATGATGAGGAAGCCATCGCGCTGATGAATGACAGTCCTTATGGCCTGACCGCCTCGATCTGGACGCAGGACATCGAGCATGCGGTCAAGATCGGTGATCAGGTCGAGACCGGCACGGTGTTCATGAACCGCTGCGACTATCTTGATCCGGCGCTGGTGTGGACCGGCGTGAAGGATACCGGCAAGGGCGCTGGCTTGAGCCAGATCGGCTACGACAATCTGACCCGGCCAAAGAGCTATCATTTGCGGGAAGTGTGAAGTCAAACTCCCTTGCGCCCACCAACCACTCGAGCAAAACAGATGTCCAAACTCGTCTCCAAATGGAACTACCCCACCACCGTCCGCTTTGGCGCGGGGCGTGTCTCTGAACTGCCGGATGCGCTGGCCGCTACCGGCATCAAGCGGCCGCTCTTCGTCACCGATCCGGGGCTGGCCAAGCTGCCGGTTGTCGCCAAAACACTGAAAATTCTTGACGATGCCGGCGTCAAATATGGCGTGTTCTCCGAAGTGCGCCCGAACCCGGTGGAATCGAACCTCGCCGCCGGCATTGAAGTGTTCAAGAAGGGTAAGCATGACGGCGTCATCGCCTTCGGCGGCGGCTCGGCGCTTGATCTGGGAAAACTGATCGCCTTCCAGGCCGGCCAGACGCGCCCGGTCTGGGATTTCGAGGACATTGGCGACTGGTATCTGCGCGCCGACGCGGACAAAATTGCGCCGATTGTCGCCGTGCCCACGACGTCCGGCACGGGTTCCGAAGTCGGCCGCGCCAGCGTTCTGACGCATGAGGCGACGCACACCAAGAAGGTGATTTTCCACCCAAAAATCCTGCCGGCAATCGTCATTGCCGATCCGGAGCTTTCTGTCGGCATGCCGCCCTTCATCACGGCTGGCACCGGCATGGATGCGCTGGCGCATTGTCTTGAAGCCTATTGTGCGCCGGGCTTCCACCCGATGGCGGACGGCATCGGCGTCGAGGGGGTCAGGCTGGTTTTTGAGAACCTGCCCAAGGCCTTCGTAAACGGCAAGGACATCACGGCGCGCGCCAACATGATGGCGGCAGCCGCGATGGGCGCGACTGCGTTCCAGAAGGGACTTGGCGCTATCCATTCGCTGTCGCATCCGATTGGCGGGCTCTACGACACGCATCATGGCATGACCAACGCCGTGTTCATGCCTTATGTGCTGGCGTTCAATCGCAACGCCATCGAGGGCAAGATCGAACGCCTCGCTGCCTATTGCGGCATTAAGGGCGGGTTCGACGGGTTCCAGAAAGCGGTGCTCAAGCTGCGCAAGGAACTGAAGGTTCCGCATACGCTGCCGGGTCTGGTGAAGGGGCTCGAGATCGACAAAAAACGGGCTTCGCTGATCGCTGATATGGCGGTTGTCGACCCGACAGCCGGCGGCAATCCAGTCAAGCTGACAAAGAAAGGCGCGCTGTCGCTTTTGGACGCTGCGATGTCGGGAACTGTGTGAGTTGAGCCGTTCAAAACTGCCAGTTTTCTGCGCCAGCCGAGGCGGAAACCGGGCCGGCATGCCATGGAGAAGTTAGCAGGCTAAGAAATCTGCACATTGCCCCGCGTTACCATGCGGTACGATTGCGGGCGGTGCTGAAATGGAGTTAAGCTTCAAGCCGGGAGGAGGCCGGCCTGACAATTCATCGGACTGTTACATACAAGACATAACGACAAGAAGCAGGCGGGCTTACAGGGCCCCAGAGTCAAACGGAGAACACTCATGTTTAAGTTCACGGGAAAGGTACTTTCCCTAACGGCGGCGGCCATGATGGCCACAACCGCTATTGCCAGCGCGCAGTCGGCCGAACTCGTCGCGGCCGCCGAAGCCGAAGGCCAGCTGACCACGATAGCGCTGCCGCACGACTGGTGTGGTTACGGCGCGGTCATCGACGCCTTCAAGGCGAAATACCCGAAGATCACCGTCAATGAACTGAACCCGGACGCTGGTTCGGGCGACGAAATTGAAGCGATTAAGGCGAACAAGGACAATAAGGGCCCACAGGCGCCTGACGTTATTGACGTTGGTCTGTCTTTCGGTCCGTCGGCCAAGGCCGAAGGCTTGATCCAGCCCTACAAGGTCTCGACCTGGGATTCGATCCCGGATAGCGCCAAGGATGCTGACGGCTTCTGGTATGGCGACTATTACGGCGTTCTTTCGTTCCAGGTGAACAAGGACCTGGTGCCGAACGCGCCGGCTGACTGGGCAGACCTTCTGAAGCCGGAATACAAGAACATGGTAGCGTTGGCGGGTGATCCGCGCGCCTCCAACCAGGCAATCCTGGGCGTTTACGCCGCTGGCCTGGCCAAGGGCGCAGCAGCTGGCGCCGATGGCGGCACAGCTGGACTTGATTTCTTCAAGGAACTGAACGCTGCGGGCAATTTTGTCCCGGTTATTGGCAAGTCGGCTACGCTGGCACAGGGCCAGACGCCGATCCTGGTCACTTGGGACTACAATGCACTTGGCGGCCGCGACACGCTGAACGGCAACCCGCCGGTCGATGTCATCGTGCCCGCGTCGGGCGTTGTCGCAGGCGTCTACGTACAGGCGATCTCGGCCTATGCGCCGCATCCAAATGCGGCCAAGTTGTGGATGGAGCATCTCTATTCGGACGAAGGTCAGCTTGGCTGGCTGAAAGGCTATTGCCATCCGATCCGCTTCAACGATCTGGCTAAGAACGGCAAGATTCCGCAGGAGCTGCTCGACAAGATGCCGCCGGCCGCCGCCTATGAGGCAGCTGTGTTCCCGACGCTTGATGAACAGGCGGCCATGAAGGACGTTATCACCAAGAACTGGGATAGCGTTGTCGGCGCGAACGTGCAGTAATCGAAACGGAACAGGGCGGCCTTGGCCGCCCTGTCTCCACTTGGGTGTCCGCCACTTTGTTGGGGGGCAGGTGGCGTCACAATGACCGACTCAGCAGTCTCCAGCGCGCCGGTAAAATCGCGCTCCATCCGCTTGCCGACCCAGTGGCTGGGCCTGGCGCCGTTTTTCCTGTTTGCGCTTCTCTTCCTGGTGCTGCCGACGATGTATCTGATCATCGGCGCGTTTCAGACGCGGGATGGCGCGTTTACGTTTGAGAATATCGCCAAACTGTTCACGACGCCGACCATTCGGCAGTCATACTGGATCTCGATGAAGATCAGCTTCTGGTCAGCAATGCTCGGCGCCCTGGCCGGTTTCGCCATTGCGGCGGCCATTGTGCGCGGCGGGCTGCCTGAATGGGTGCGCGCCTCGACGCTGACCTTCAGCGGCGTCGCCTCGAATTTTGCCGGCGTGCCGCTGGCTTTCGCCTTTCTGGCGACGCTTGGGCGCCTCGGTCTTGTTACGATCATTCTTCGCGACCTGTTCGGCTTCAACCTTTATTCGACTGGCTTCAACCTGCTGTCGAGCTGGGGTCTGATTGCGGTCTATCTCTATTTCCAGATCCCGCTGATGATCGTTATCATCACGCCGGCGCTTGACGGTCTGAAAAAGGAATGGGGCGAGGCAGCCGCAACGCTTGGCGCGACCACCTGGCAATTCTGGCGCATGGTGGTTATCCCGGTTTTGCTGCCCAGTTTCCTCGGCACGCTGGTGCTTTTGTTCGCCAACGCGTTCGGGGCGATTGCAACGGCTTACGCGTTCACCGGTTCGTCGCTCAATATCGTGCCGATCAGCCTCTATGCCCAGATACGCGGCGACGTGCTGAACGACCCCAACCTTGGCTATGCGCTGGCCTTCGGCATGATCGTCATCACCGGTCTGGCCAATGTCTTCTATATCTGGTTCCGCACCCGCTCAGAACGGTGGCTGAAATGAGGAAGGGCGGACAATGGTGGGCCTGGCTCACTTTCTTCCTCGGCATGGGTTATTTTATTATCCCGCTGATCGCGACTTTCGAATTTTCACTGCGCATGAAGCGCGGCGAATATTCGTTTGAAGCCTATCGGGTTGTCTTCGCCAGCTCGCAGTTCCAGCAGACTTTCAGCTATTCGGTCGTAGCGGCGATCTTCACTATTCTGCTTGGCGTGCTGGTGGTGGTGCCGACCGCCTATTGGGTGCGGCTGCGCGTGCCGCATCTGAGGCCGCTGGTAGAGTTCATCACTCTCTTGCCGCTGGTTATCCCTGCCATTGTCATCGTGTTTGGCTATATTCGCATGTATGGCACCAATAGCTGGCTGCCGTTCCTGTCATCGACAATGGGCACCAATGTGCTGCTGGTCATCGGCTACGCCGTGCTGGCGCTGCCCTATATGTACCGCGCGGTCGACACCGGGCTGCGCACGATTGATGTAAGAACGCTGACGGAAGCGGCGCAGATCATGGGGGCAGGCTGGACGACAATCATTTCGCGCGTCATTCTGCCCAATGTATTGATTGCGGTCCTGTCCGGCGCCTTCCTGACCTTCGCCATCGTGCTTGGAGAATTCACCATGGCGTCGCTGCTCAACCGTCCCGCCTTCGGTCCCTATATGCAGAATCTCGGCGCCAATCGCGCCTATGAACCCGCAGCGCTGGCGATCATCGCCTTCCTGCTTACCTGGGGCTGTATGACGGCGATCCAGTTTCTGGCGCGCTATGCGCCGAAATCATCCAACCGACCGAATTGAGTCCGCTGATGACCGAGCCCTTTCTCTCCATTCAACATGTCAGGAAGTCCTTCGGCGACCTGACAGTTGTCAAAGATTTTAACCTCGACGTGGAGCCGGGCGAGTTTGTGTCGTTTCTCGGGCCTTCCGGCTGTGGCAAGACGACGGTGCTGCGCATGGTGGCCGGCTTCGAAGAGCCAACCGCCGGCAAGATTGTCGTCGAGGGTAAGGATGTGACCAGCCTTCGGCCCAATCAGCGCAATATCGGAATGGTGTTCCAGGCTTACGCCCTGTTTCCCAACCTGACCGTTGCGCAAAATATTGCCTTTGGCCTGCGCGTCGCAGGCGCACCTAAAGCCGATCAGAACAGGCGCGTCGCCGAGATGCTCGACCTGATCAAGTTGCCCCAGCTTGGCGACCGTTATCCGTTCCAGCTCTCGGGCGGCCAACAACAACGCGTAGCATTGGCGCGCGCACTTGCCCCGAGCCCGAAACTGCTCCTGCTTGACGAACCGCTCTCAGCGCTGGACGCCAAGGTGCGCGTGTCGTTGCGAGATGAAATCCGCGCTATCCAGAAACGGCTTGGCATAACCACCGTTTTTGTCACGCATGATCAGGAGGAGGCGTTGTCGATCTCCGACCGTATTGTGGTGATGTATGGCGGCGTGGCCGAGCAGGTCGCCACGCCATATGAAATATACAACCGGCCGGCGACCAAGTTTGTCGCCTACTTTGTCGGGACGCTCAACGTATTGGAGGGTACTGTCAGCGACGCAGCCAAGGGGACGGTGACGGTGGGTCAGGGCACTGTCGCCCTGAAGGGCAAGCTGAACGGTCACAAGACAGGCGATCCGGTGACGCTGGCGTTGCGTCCTGAGGCGATTGCCCTGGGCGACTACCCCGGCTACGACCAGAAACTGACCGGCAAGATTGCCGACGTTCATTTCCTCGGATCTGTAATCCGTGTGAAGGTGGCCGTCGGCAAGGACATTGTGTCGATGGATACATTTAACAAGTCGACCACGCCGCCGCCGAAGGTTGGTGAGGCCGCGTCGATTACATTTACCGGACAGGATGTCCTGCTGTTGCACTGAGCGGCGTCATCGAATGCGCTTGAGAATGGCGTTGTAGAGCATTGTCGCGGCTGGCGACATCAGGCGGTTGCGAACCGTTATCAGGCTGTAGGGCTGAACCTCGATTTCGAAGTCGAGCGGCAGAATTTCGATCGAGGCTGAAAGGCCGGGATTTCCGCGCAGGAAACGCGCAACTTCCAGAGACATCGCGCCAATGGCGTCTGATCGCGCCACAGTCGCCAGTGTCAGCAGGAAGGATGACGTGCTGAGGACACGGTCCGGCGGGCTGACATCGCGCGTCAGGAAATGCTGTTCAATTGTGCGGCGCAGCAGCGAGCCGACCGGTTGAAGCACCCAGTCAAAGTCACGTGTGTCAGCTAGCGTGACCTTGCGCCTGGAGGCCAGAGGATGGCCCCGGCGGACGATCAGGCAGGCCTTTTCAATCCCGATCACCCGGGTGTCGAACAGACGCGGGTTCTGATCATCAGGCACGCGTGCAATGACAAAGTCGCTACGCGATGCGAGCAGGTCGCGCACCAGCACATTGCTCGCCTCAACTTGAATGCTGATGTCGAGCTTGGGGTGGATTTCGCGCAACTCGCTGATGGCCGGCATGGCGAGATCGACTGCAGGAGCCGTTACCGCGCCGATAAACACCGTTCCGCCTTTGCCCGTGCGAAGGTCGGCGATTTCGCGGTCGACTTCGCGCAGTTCGATCAGAATCGAACGGGCCCGGCGCGCCAGCGCCAGCCCATAGGGGGTCAGAGCGACGCCACGCGCCAGGCGGTCGAGTAGGCGGGCCGACAGGATGGCCTCCATCTCTGCGATCATGCGGGACGCTGCCGGCTGGGAGATGTTGAGCGCGCCGGCAGCCGCGCTGACCGAACCATGCTCGTCCAGCCCGGCAATCATGCGCATGTGGCTCAATTTCAGGCCACTGCGTAGCAGAAGATCGTCGTCACCGCGCCGCGGGCGCGTTGGAGGCGTTGGCCGTTTCTGCATTATTTCTCCTCGCCGTCAAAGAGAGTCTGCATATA
>Ga0209573_1004191_pt1 | contig 14597 bp, 11 predicted proteins | sample TNRBio252014_DNA_FD_185870 | JGI IMG/M metagenome (GOLD analysis project Ga0209573, IMG submission 185870) | Wastewater treatment Type I Accumulibacter community from EBPR Bioreactor in Madison, WI, USA - TNR Reactor_6/25/2014_ DNA (SPAdes)... | ecosystem: Engineered > Bioreactor > EBPR >...
TTTATCGGGCAACAAAACCGAACTCTCTTTCACTTCCAAAGAGCTTTCTTACGCGACACGGATTCTCAAAGACCACATGGAAGAACTCGACCCAATAGAATATCCAACCATTACCGGAAATTCCTGGGAAGAGGCACAAGCATTATTGCGGCAACTTAAGGAGTTAGGCTAGAGAGCCAAAAATGAAAATTCTAAACTTGGGTAAGAATCAAGTAATGCTTCGTTTGTCAAAAGACGAGTTTGGGGTGCTTCGCGGCTGCTCTTCGCATGTTCTACAAAATTTTGCTATGCCATCCGCATCGCAAACGCACTCGACAAGCTGAACAAAGCCAGAAAACTGCTGCAAGCCGCCCGCGCCGCCGACGCGCCAGCGCGCCTAACCCTTGTGTGGAAAGGGCGGCAAAGCCCCACGCTGTGGCTAAAAATCAGCGCAGCCGGTGGCAACGCAATGGTTATGTTGCCCTAAGTCGCAAAAGCCGCTAGAACATCCACGCATGAGCAGAACTCGTAAAATTTTTCTGGCGTTAGCGTCGCTTGCCATCAGCGGTTTGATCGCGGGGCTGGTGTTCGGTATTGCGCTGTTTTATTTCTTCGGGCGGGATTTGCCGGACTACTCCAAGCTGATTAATTACAAACCGGCCGGAACCACGCGACTGTATGCTTCCGACGGCGAATTGATGGCGGAGTATGCGACGCAAAAGCGCATTTACCTGCCCCTGGAATATATGCCGCGCCGGGTGATCGAGGCGTTTATCTCGGCGGAGGATCAGAACTACTATCACCATCCCGGCATTGACGCGATGGGCATCCTGCGCGCCGCGTGGGAGAACCTGCAAAATATTGGCGCAGGCCATTCATTGGTTGGCGGTTCAACCATTACTCAGCAGGTGGTGAAAAACTTTCTGCTCACCCGGGAGCAGTCGATCTCGCGTAAGGTGAAGGAAGCGATTGTGTCCTACCGCATCACGCGGCATTTCAGTAAGGATAAAATTCTGGAGCTTTATCTCAACGATATTTATCTGGGTCTGGGGACGTATGGGGTGGTGGCTGCCTCACATGAATATTTCGGCAAGCCGCTGGACAAACTCAGGACGGAAGAAATCGCGCTGCTTGCCGCCATGCCGAAAGCGCCCGCTAATTATGACCCCCGCTATAATCCTGAAGCGGCCTTCTCGCGGCGGAACTATGTGCTGGAGCGCATGTTTGAGGATGGGTACATTAATATCGCGGAGATGGAACGCGCCAAGAAACAGCCCATCACCTTGTATAATGAACAGCGCGACGGTCTCCACGCGGAATATTTCTCCGAAGAAGTGCGCCGTTTCCTGATGGAAAAATACGGCATGGACAAGGTGTATGCGGGGGGGCTGTTCGTGCGCACCACGCTGGTGCCGGAGCTTCAGAAACTGGCGGACAGGGCGTTGCGTGATGCATTGATTGCCTATGACCAGCGCCATGGCTACCGGGGGGCTCTGGGAGAGATCAAACTAGAGAAGGGCGATTGGACGGAAGCCCTTGCCCAGTTTAATAAGAAGAAAACTCCTCCCGTTTATGATGGCCAGCGTCTTGCCGTCATTTTGAAGGTGGGCGATAAACAGGCGGAAGCAGGTTTTCTGGATGGCGAAAAAGGGGCGTTGCCGTTTTCGGGGATGAAATGGGCCACGCCCGTATTGATCAATGGCCGCCTGGGGCGCATACCCTCTAAGCCCGCGGATGTAGTGAAGCCGGGAGAGGTGGTTCTGGTGCGTCCCCTGGTGGGGGCAAAAGAAAAAGGAAGTTATGGCTTGCTGCAGGTGCCCAAGGTCAATGGCGGCCTGGTGGTCATGCATCCTAAATCGGGGCGCGTGCTGGCCATGGCGGGCGGGTATGATCCGATGCATGATGAATTTAACCGGGTCACGCAGGCCAAACGTCAGCCGGGGTCAGCCTTTAAGCCGTTTGTGTATCTTTCGGCGCTGGAACACGGATTTACTCCGGCCACCCTCGTTCCCGATGAGCCGGTGGAGATTTATCAGGGGCCGGGGCTGCCGATGTGGCGACCCAAAAATTACGGCAATGATTTTCTGGGGCTGGTGCCGCTGCGTATGGGACTGGAGAAATCCCGCAATTTGATGACCGTGCATATCGCGCAGATGCTCGGCATTCACCGTATTGCCATGATCGGCAAACGCTTCGGGATTTTTGGGGACGAGGTAAAGGAAAATTACTCCATGGTGCTGGGAGCGGTGGAAACCACCCTGATTAAAATGGCGGGCGCGTACAGTGCTATTGCGAATGGCGGGATGAAGGTAACCCCGGCATTTATTGAGCGCATTGACGACCAGTTAGGCAAGAATCTCTATCGTCTGGATGATCGCTCCTGCCGGGGGTGCCTTGCGGCGGCAGGAAAGGCGGTGAATAATTATTCTCCCCCCGTTTTGGAGGATAATCGTGAGCGTATCGTCGATCCGCGCATCGCGTACCAGATGATCTCTCTGTTACGCGGCGTGGTGCAGCGGGGGACGGCGGCATCCGCCGCAAGACTGGGGAAACCGTTGGGTGGAAAAACGGGCACGACCAATGATAGCCGGGATGCCTGGTTTATGGGGTTCTCTCCCGATCTGGTGGTGGGGGTATATGTGGGATTTGATCAGCCTAAGACGCTGGGCGGCAGAGAAACGGGCGGACATGTGGCGCTGCCTGCCTTCATTGAAGTGATGGAAAACGCGCTCAAAGATAAACCCGCGAAAGGGTTTTATACGCCCCCCGGGGTGCAGGAGATTACGATTGATCGGTATACTGGCCTGCCTCCTGTGCCGGGAATGGAGGGCACGGGACACCCTCTTGCAGAAACGTTCATCTTCGGCGGCCCCATTTTTATTCCTGAAAGTGAAATGGATGTTGCAGACAGCTCAGTGGATTCGGAAGATGGAGCGACCGCCGACGATATGAGTGGCTACGATCCGGCTCTGAAGGAAGGGCAAGACGGTTTCCTGCCGACTGTGCAGCCTACTAATCCGCGCCCTTACTATCCTGATACCTATAACAGTAACCGTTATGAAGGCTACCGTTCCGCTCCTTCCCGCGCCCGCGGGGCAGAACGTTTCGGCCCTACGGATATGGGCACAGGAACCCTCTATTAGGATGCGGGGGCTTTACCACAGGCTTACGCATCCTGAGGGCAATGTGGTGGCCTTCGTAGGTACGGGAGTGGCCGGGCTGATAGTGGATATAGGCGTCTATGCGCTGGCCTCGCTGGCGTTTCCGCCGATGGGGGCGCGGATCGTTTCGATCGCGGTGGCCATCACGGCAACCTGGTGGATAAACCGCCGCCATACGTTTCGTCCCTGTACCGAAAAGTCCCTGCGGCGGGAATATGTGCAGTATGTGCTTTCCAGTCTGGTAGGGGCGGGGGTGAATTACGGTGCGTTTCTGTTGTTGCTTTCCCTGCTTCCGGCATTGAGAGGGGCGGAGTATATCGGTATTTGTCTTAGCAGCGCCTTAGCCGCTACGGTTAATTTCCTGCTCTATAAGCATCTGGTGTTTGCGTCATCCGGGAGAGGGCGGTCATGATGCGCCTTGCCGTTATTATCCCCTGTTATAACGAAGAAAAATCCATCGGGCGAGTGCTGGAGGATTTCAGGCGTTACCTGCCCGAGGCGACCTTGTATGTCTATGACAATAACTCTCAGGATCGCACCGTGGACATTGCGCAGGCTCATGGGGCGGTGGTGCGCTCGGAACGCCGTCAGGGCAAGGGGCACGTTATCCGGCGCATGTTCCGAGATGTGGAAGCGGATGTCTATGTGATGGTGGATGGCGATGCCACTTATCAGGTGAGCAAGGCTCCGGACATGGTGAAGAGCCTGGTGGAAGAACAGCTTGATATGGTTATCGGGCGGCGTATCGCCGTGCAGGAGAATGCGGCCTATCGCAAAGGGCATGTGCTGGGAAACCGCCTTTTTACAAAAGCGGTCACATTATTGTTCGGGCGCTCGTTTGAGGATATTTTCTCCGGCTACCGCGTTTTCTCGCGCCGTTTTGTAAAATCGTTCCCCGTTTCATCGACCGGCTTTGAGATTGAAACGGAGCTGGCGGTGCATTCCCTGGATCAGGGGATGGCGGTAGCGGAAATAGATACGGAATATTATGCGCGCCCCGAAGGGTCGCATAGTAAACTCAACACCTACCGGGACGGATTTCGTATCCTGCGTACGGTGGTGAACTTCCTGCGCCTGTATCGCCCGCTGGCATTTTACGGTAGCATTTCCCTGGTATTGGCGGCGCTGGCGCTGGCGCTGGGGGTGCCGGTGATTATCCACTACATGGAAACGGGGCTGGTGGAACGTTTGCCTACCGCTGTGCTGTGTACGGGCTTGTTTGTTCTGTCGGCTATCGCCCTGACATGCGGGCTGATTCTGGATGCCGTCTCGCGGATGAATAAAGCCATCAAGCAACTGCATTATCTCTCCCAATGACAGTCGTGTGCGTGCATCGCTGGCTTCAGCCCCACCGCGTTTTCTTTGTTCTGGCGATGGTTTTCGGGATGGCGTATCTGGTGCTCACACCGCCGTTTCGCGCTCCCGATGAGCCGGGGCATTTTATGCGCGTGCTGGCGTACGCCCATGGAGCGCGGTGGGGGGAATACGAAGAACGGCGTTCTTACCGCGAGTTTTTCGATGCGGCCAATCAGGCACGCCCCTCGGTTGCCGGACGGAAAGTAACGCTTTATGACTGGGAGACGCTCATGCCGATACTGGCGGCGGGGCAAACGCAGGAAGCAAGAAACGCCCGGATTCCTCTGCGAAATAATGGGCCTACCGTATCGTTATATTCCCCTCTGGCCTACCTTCCCGCCATTGCGATGACGATGTTGCTGGATGCGGGGGGCTTCTCTCCTGTCGTGATATTTTACTCCATGCGTTTTTCGCTGTTGCTGGCAAGCAGTCTCCTTCTTGCATGGGCGGTGAAACGAATCCCCTATGTTCCCTGGGCAATCGCCGCCGCCTTGCTCTGGCCGGTAGCGACGTGGGGGCGGGGAGTCGTCACCGCCGATTCGATGACCGTGGCGTATGCATTGGCATTTGTCGCGCTGGCGCTGGGCGGAAAGAGGAACTTATGGCTGCTGACGCTGACGGCTCTGGCGGTGTCGCTATCCAAGATCATTTTTGTGATTATGTTGTTATTGCTGGCGACTTCCCGCACCTGTCGCCTTCCGCATTTGCTGATAGGTGCAGTCGCCACGGCGACGGCGTTGCTATGGAATATACAGGCGGGCAAAATATTGCAGGCGGCAATAGAGCGCGGCACGGCGCTCGTGAGTAACCCGGCGGAGCAGGTGGCCGCGCTGAAAGATAATCCTTTGCATTTTGTCGAAGCGTTCGGCGCAACGATCGCGCCCCTGCATTTCTGGCTCGTGGAGCTTGGGAAAAGCGCGGTGGGAATCATTGGCGAGCTGGATATTCACCTGCCAGTAGGGGTGTGCGTTCTGGTGGGAGCGGGAACCGTTGCTCTTCTTTTCCTGCGCCACGGTGAGGCGGTGGTGGTGGCCGGGTGGACACGATTGCTGGCGATAACCATTGTGGGTGGATGTTTTGTGGGGACGATGCTGGCGCTCTACATACAATGGAACACTGTGGGTGCCTCTGTCATACAGGGGTTCCAGGGACGTTATCTCCTGCCCGTGCTTCCGCTGCTTTTGATTGCGCTGACGCCCTCGCGTGGTATACAGGTTCCGGTATGGGTGCCGGGGGCGCTGGCGATACTTCTCGGCATGGTCGGGAATATCAGCGGTATCGTCGTGCTGGTGCAAACGTCGTATGGTAGATAAACGGTTATGAAGGCAGAAATACTCTTATTATCGGAACAGATTGAGCAGTCTCAGGCGCTGCTGAGGAGGTATCTTTGACTGGGATGCCGCAAATGCACGTCTTGTTGAATTAAACACGCTGGTAGAGGATCCGGGTCTTTGGTCGGATCAGGAAAAAGCGCAGAAATTATTGCGTGAGCGTACGCATCTGTCGGCGTTGATTGACCAGTATCGCGCCCTCGACCGTGAGTATGAAGACAATTACGCGCTGGCCGAACTGGCGGAAGAAGAAGGGGATACCGCCACTCTGGCCGAGGCGGAGAAGGCGCTGGCAGCCGTGGCCAGGCATCTGGGGCGGCTGGAAGTGGAAAGCCTTTTTTCCGGTGAGGCGGATGCCAATAACTGCTTTATCGAGATTCATTCCGGCGCGGGTGGCACCGAAAGTCAGGACTGGGCGCTGATGCTCTTTCGGATGTATGTGCGCTGGGCGGAGGCGAAGGGCTTTAAGACGGAGATTCTGGACGAGCAGCCGGGCGAGGAAGCGGGCATTAAATACGGCACGATCCATGTGCAGGGGCATAATGCCTATGGCTGGGCGAAGACGGAAACCGGCGTGCACCGGCTGGTGCGCATCTCGCCGTACGACAGCAACGCCCGCCGCCACACCAGCTTTGCCAGCGTCTGGGTGACGCCGGAGATCGATGATACGATCGAAATCGAGATCAACGAAAAAGACCTGCGTATCGATACGTTTCGCGCTTCGGGGGCAGGGGGGCAGCATGTCAACAAGACCGACAGCGCCGTGCGTTTTACCCATCTTCCCACGGGTATTGTGGTGGCGTGCCAGACTTCGCGCTCCCAGCATAAGAACCGCGCCGAGGCGATGAAACTGCTGCGCGGCAAGCTCTACGAGCGGGAATTGCAAAAGCGCGAAGCGGCGGCGGAAGCGCAGAACGCCCAGAAAACCGATGTCGGCTGGGGGCACCAGATACGCTCTTATGTGCTGCATCCCTACCAGATGGTGAAGGACTTGCGCACCGATGTGGAAACCAGCGATACCACGGGCGTGCTGGACGGCGATCTGGATGCGTTTATGTCGGCCGCCCTCGCCCAGCGCGTCAAAGGGGCGGCGGAACGGGCAGCAGGGTAAAATCTATGGTTTCCTCCCATAAAATAACCTTTTCTTCATTTCTATGGTGTAGGATGCACGGTGTGTTCATCTCTTACGGGATGGATCGGATAAGCTTTCATGGAGGCTCCCATTAGCGGGCAAGAACAGCGCCTTACTTTCCGGCTCCTCTCCTACTGGAACCGCATTCGTGGTTCGCGGGCGATGCCTTCTTTGTCGGACGTAAATATCTCTGAAATAACAGAGATATGGCATTTTACCTTCACCATTGACCTTCTTGACCCGCAAGGGCGGCGGTTTCAGTATTTCGGCCCTTCGCTGGCTTCCGTATTCGGTCAGGATTATACGGGAGAGTATCTTGCCGATGTCATGGAGCAGGATGGGGGGATGCTGGCCAATACGATCGGGTTTTATGAGAAAGTGATAGAGAAAGGAGAGCCTGCACTGGAGGCGGCATCCTTTTACTCGGAGGGTAACGAGGTGCGGTACCGCAGTATTATCGTACCGCTGTCCAGTGACGGTAAAACCATTGATTATCTGGTGGGTACGACCAACTATAAAGTCTTTACCCCGGGCGAATAATTCTCCTATTTCAAACTATTCGCATTACTTTGTCGCGCTTTTCGCCTTGTGCTTCGCGCCCCTTCCCAATGGATTTTGACAGAAGTGCGAAAATGCGTTAATACTCCGGCCTTTGCGGGAAGATAAAGCGCGCTCAGGAGATTCGCCCGCCCGGAGCAAAAAGAGCATGGGCAGAGATACATATGAACAGTCTTGGATTCAATAAACCGGCCAATCAGACGCGGGTGGTGGTGGCTATGTCGGGCGGGGTGGACAGCTCCGTGGTCGCGTCGCTCTTACATGCGGAAGGTTATGAGGTGATCGGCGTGACCCTCCAGCTATACGACCATGGTGTGGCCGTAGGCAGGAAGGGTGCGTGCTGCGCCGGGCAGGATATTCAGGATGCGCGCCGCGTTGCGGAGACGCTGGGAATTCCGCATTATGTATTGAATTACGAAACCCGCTTCCGCGATGCGGTGATGGATGATTTCGTGGAAACCTATCTGGCGGGCGAGACGCCCATTCCCTGCGTCAAATGCAATCAGTCCGTGAAATTCCGCGACCTGTTGGGAACGGCGCGTGACCTCGGGGCGGATGCCATGGCGACCGGGCATTATGTGCAGCGTCATGTGGAGGGAGGACGCGCCCATCTGCATCGGGCGGTGGACCCCGGCAAAGACCAGAGTTATTTTCTGTTCGCCACCACGCAGGAGCAACTGGATTTTCTGCGTTTTCCTCTGGGGGGGCTGCATAAGGAGGAAACCCGCAAACTCGCGCAGCAATTCGGCCTGCCCGTCTATGACAAACCCGACAGTCAGGATATCTGCTTCGTGCCCAACGGCGATTATGCGGCGGTGATAGAGAAACTCCGCCCCGGTGCGGCGGATCCGGGCGATATCGTGCATGTCAACGGAGAGGTGCTGGGGCAGCATGAGGGGGTGATTCATTATACGGTAGGCCAACGTAAGGGAATAGGGCTGGCGCACCCTGAGCCGCTGTATGTCGTGCGCATCGATGCGGAAAAACGGCAGGTGGTGGTGGGGCCGCGTGAGGCATTGGCCACGCGCCGCTTTGCGCTGCGCGATGTCAATTGGCTGGGGAATGCGGGGACACTGGAGGGGGAGCGGGTTTTGGTCAAATGGCGTTCCGCGCAAACCCCTAAGCCTGCGGTGTTGTTTCTGCAGGGAGACGGGCTTGCGGAGGTGGAGATGCTCGACCCGCAAGACGCCATTGCGCCCGGCCAGGCCTGTGTCGCCTATGACGGCGAACGGATGCTCGGCGGCGGCTGGATTACGCGGCGTCATCTGGCGGTAAAAGCGGCTTAGGGGATTCTGCCCTCGCTCTCTGCCCCTTAATCATTATTGGGCAGCACAGAAGTACGCTTAGGCTACACCCTGCTTATCAGAAGCATCAGCAGATCGTCGGCCAATGTCGCATTGCTGCCGGTAATGTTGTTGCACATCGCGGTATGAAAGGCTGCATGTTTTTCTTCCAGCGTATCGCCTTGTTCCAGGCACGCACTGGCCATATTTGCCGCTTCTTCTTCTGTGAGGCAGGTGCCGTCCACGCGACAGGTGGAAAAGAGCGCATCGCTATAGAGGAACAGGCTGTCCCCTGATCCGAAGATGGCCTGTTCGCTGGTATAGAGCTCTCCCTCATGCAGTCCCAGTGGCGTTGAGTGGGTTTTGAGAAGTTCCCTCCCTCCCTGACCTGAATGCAACACTATAGGACGCGGTGCACCCGCTCCTGCAAAGCTCAGACTATCCTCGGCCACATTGAGCACCATCACCGACATAAGGGTGCTTTGACCGGTTTCCGTCAATTCCCGCAGGCGCGCATTCAGGTGCGTTAATGCGAAGCCGGGATCTGTGGTTTCTTCGGCAGTGCGTTGCATAAGCATATTGTAACGCATCGATTGCATAGCCGAGGAAATGCCCTGTTTGGAGAAATCACACATATAAAGCAGCAGGCGGGAATTATCCAGTGCGATAGCATTCCACATATCGCCGCCAACTAACCCAGTAGATTGGTAATGACAGGAGATGCGTAACCCGAATTTCCGCTCTATTTCGTGGATATATTTATGGTCTGGCATAAAATGACGTTGCATGGAATCAGCAACATCCAGCTCTTGCTGCAAAACCCTGCGGTAATTGCTGATGTTTCTTGTCATCTCATAACGCTCCAGATGAGCGCGGGTACGAGCAATAAACTCCTCCGCATTCACCGGTTTGGTGAGTAAGTCTGTTGCACCGGCTTCAAAGCTTTTTTTGTGCATCTCCATATCGCCCACGCCTGTTTGCACCAGAATAGGCATGTCCTTGAATTTGGGATGAGCGCGAATGCGCTGGCAATATTCAATCCCGTTACAAATGGGCATCATCAGATCCAAAATGACAATGTCCGGCATAAAACTCAGGGTCTTATGGTATCCTTCATTGCCGTTGGCCGCTTGCTCGATGTTTTGATAGCCCTCTTTGCTAAGGGTTTGCCTGAGGAAAAAGCGATAATTCGGATCGTCTTCCACAATCAGGATGCGTGCGTGTTTACATACTGAGTCCAGCGCCTCATCCAGTGCAATTGTGGTATTGGCAAACGCCATCGCTAAAACTCCATCGATAAATCATTGTTCTTTTTATAGGGGCTTCTACCCGGCGGAGTATACCATAAATATAATAAATGCAAAATCAATACCCTCTATTGGTGTGTCTGGCACCATATTTTTATTTTGCGCGTTGAATTTCCGGCCCCCATTCCTCCACGAGGCGATTTTGGAGGGATTGCAGTCGGGCAATGCGGGTGGCATTCGATAAATCATAGAAAAATTCAATGAGATAAGGCATTCCCTTCACGAGTATATAACCGATCGCCGCCGACAGATACATCATCAGCCATACGGTGGGATCCGTCAAATACTCCAGCAGCAAAGAAGTGCTATTATGGCGCAGCACTAACTCACACAGGAAGGGGAAGGTTCCTGAAAGATTGCACGCCATAATGATGCGGAAGACCATGCGATGCCTGCCTGTGTCCGCATAATAAGCCACCACGGTAGGCAACATACCAACCAGCAGAAGGATAAATGAACCTTGTAAAAAGAAAGCCAGTAGTAGCCCGACAATAAGTGCGGGGACGGTTTTAAAGCCACCCTTTTTCTTTTCTTTGTTTGCCTTGTTCTTTTTAGCCATCATTTACACCTTGAATTACAGGAACTCCCCTAATGCAGAGAAAATCGCCGCTCCAAGCATTAGCATGGAAAGAAGAGAGGAAAGCGCCATGCCGGTTGCCACGGCCTTCTCCCGCACCTTCTTTTTATTTTTCAACTCACCAATCCGGGCGCGGTTAATCTGGAATGTTTTTTGTGCTTTTTCAAATCCGGCCAGGTCGCCATTTAATACCTTCATATTCAGGAGTGCCTGAAGGACATACCCAACATGTCCCTGGTCGGCGGCGGTTGCAATATCACGGCAAACCAGTTTCCGTGTCTGTGCACTGTGGATGTTTTTTACCAGATCCAGCATTCGCAGCGCCGCCCAGTAGCTGAGTCCTTTAAGCTGTTTGAGCCCGGTCTTTTCCTGCGCTTTGGCAATGATGACCATGACCAGAATTTCCGGGCTTTGCAGAAGATGGGCGTGGTGGCGGAAGTCTTTGATCGCCACCTCCTTCATGATCCCGGCGTGACTGGCGACGAAAGCTGCCAGATGGCGGTCGGTGAGACTTGTACTGTCACCTTTGGTACGGGCGAGGGAATCCAGCGTGTACAGCATATCAGGGAGAGAGGAAATATGATGGCTGATAAGACTGGCGCTCATGCAGGGCAAATGGGGGTTTAGGTCGTACATGATGCGCTCTATCCCAAATCCCATGCTTTTTATGGCAAGAAAATGCCGCTGTTTCTGTAGCTTCCAAAGCGATTCACTTGCTTCTTCACTGATAGAGCTGACTTGTCTTTCCGCCCAGAAATTAAGGAGGTCAAAATCCACAATATCGCGTACCAGGCCTAATTCGCGTTGTTTCTTGTTACGCATGGCGTCCGCAATCATCAACCCCAGCCCACCGGGGGTAAAGGAGAGGTGTTCCAGTCGCAATGGTCCCGCCGGGTCGAGTACCGTAATCACACGCGCCAGAAGCTCTCCGTTCTGACGGGGGTTTTTGCTATCGGAGCCACCGGTGGAATTGATGGCGCGTCGAATGATATCCGCCGAATCCCGTTTATGCACCCCCTGTTCCATCCAGCGTTCGATTTTTGCCTCGCGGACAAAATTGCGCGCCATCTCCCATTTGGTAAAGAATGCCTGCGCTAAGGCTCGCGGACTAAAGAACTGCTCGCCGTCAAACTCGAATGACCGGGAGGCTTCTCGCGGGGGAGCGGGTTTGAGGAGGTTAAAACGTTTGCCGCCCAACCACATATTGACCTGGCTGCAATTCCAGCGTTCCTCATAATTGTCATTTAAGGTGCCAATTAAGAAATCGGCGATGGAGTCTGAAAATGAATGGCTGCCCGTAAGCACGTTATAAGCGCCCTGATTCAACACATGGGCGGTGTAGGCATCCTTAGAAAGCTCCCGTAGGCGTTTGAAGGTAAATAACGCTTCGACGGTGAGAACTCCCAGGTCGTAGGTGTCAATTTTGGTGGTTCCTCCTCCTGTTCCCTGCGGCATCGTGAGGAGGCGCTCGATAGGCTCATAAAAGAAACTACGACTAAAGCTGGAAGGTTCGCAAATGCATTCGCCTAAAATAACCTTCTCTCCTACAAAGATATTTTCAGGGTTGATGCGGCAATGGTTAATGCCCAGGCTCTCAAACGTGGTGATAACACTGGCAAGGGGGGTCAATATCTGATCGGTAAAGCTTCGCTCATTATAGGGGGAAGCTTCCTTTAAGATGTCGGAAAGCAGCTTTCCCTCAGGTTTTTCAAAAATGATGACATAACGCGTTTCACTTAATGCAGAAAGTTTTGCAATGCCATGGTCTATGACCCGCGCCAAATGGGGGTGTTCTACATTCTCCAGCGCCTCCAGAACCCGAAAGCGGTAAGGGCGGGCGGGATCGCATACGGCGGCGTAGAGCTGGACATCGGAGCTTTTATCGTCCGTCACGGCATAAGCGCGCACATTTCCGTATTCAAACTGGGGAAGGGGCTGCTGGCAATGGATAGTGTAGCGGTCATGCAGGCGATCAGGGGTGAGCTGTGTAATATCTTTGATCGGGGTGTAGGCATGAAGCTTTTTCAGCAGTTCCTCGCGGGTCTGGTCGATGTCCCGCAGGCGCTTTTCTTCTTCGGGAAAGGACACGACCTCCCCCCCGCCCCCACTCTCCGTGGAGTGTATGTCACCGATGAACGGTTCCTGTGCAACTGCCTGATTCATGGTCTTACCTGACCCAATAATAAACTGAAGCGTAAAAATAATCCACCGCCAGCCTATAGTATAAGGGGTAAGCGTTAAGTAAAGATTAGAAATGTGGGGCAATTGCCATCAAACGGCATAGCAGGATGGTAAAGTAAGACTGGTTTTTGCAAGGCGGGGCTTCTCGCTTCGCCCATCCTCAGACCTTCCCGGCCTTTGCGGGGATGGGCGAAGGGATAGTTAATCCGCAAACGGGTCGCGCACCATAATCGTATCTTCGCGCCGGGGGCTGGTGGAAAGCAGCGCCACCGGGCACTCGATCAGCTCCTCGATACGACGGATATATTTAATCGCCTGCGCGGGAAGCTCCGCCCATGAACGCGCACCGTGTGTGCTTTCCGTCCATCCTTCAATAGTTTCAAACACCGGCTGCACATGATGCTGCAAGCGGGAGGAGGCGGGGAAGTAATCGTAAGACTGCCCTTCATAAGTGTAATCGGTGCAGATTTTAAGCTCCTCGAACCCGTCCAGCACATCCAGCTTGGTCAGCGCAATGCCGCGAATTCCTGCCGTTTTGATGGCCTGTCGCACCATGACGGCATCGAACCATCCGCAGCGCCGGGGGCGTCCGGTAACGGTGCCGAATTCATGGCCGCGCTCGCCAATCAATTGCCCTGTGGCATCGGTGAGTTCCGTGGGGAAAGGGCCGCTACCCACACGGGTGGTATAAGCCTTGGTGATGCCCAGAATATAGCCCAGTGTTCCCGGCCCGGTGCCGGAGCCAGCCGCAGCGGAGCCTGCCATGGTATTGGAGGAGGTGACAAACGGGTAGGTGCCGTGGTCGATGTCGAGCATGATGCCCTGCGCCCCCTCAAACAGGATGCGTTTGCCGGCGGTGCGGAATTCATGCAGGGAACGCCATACGGGTTTGACATACGGGAGTATCTCATGCGCAACATCCAGTAATTGCTGGGTGAGGTCTTTGGTCGTGAAGGTCTTAAGACCCGCCGCCTCCAGCAATACATTGTGATGGGCGAGCATCGCCTCGATTTTTTCCTCCAGTATGTCCGGCTCTCCCAGGTCGCAGATGCGCACGGCACGCCGGGCTATTTTATCCTCATACGCCGGGCCGATGCCCCGGCGCGTAGTGCCGATCTTGCTTTCCCCGCGCAGGGCTTCCGCCGCTTCGTCCATCTCGCGGTGAACGGGTAAAATAACCACGGCGTTTTCCGCGATTTGCAGGTTCGCGGGTGAAATTTCCACTCCCTGGGCGCGCACGGCGTTGATTTCCTTAAGCAGCGCAAAAGGATCCACCACCACGCCATTGCCGATGACGCTGATTTTGCCCTCACGCACGATACCCGAGGGCAACAGGCTCAGCTTATAGGTGACGCCGTCCACCACCAGCGTATGACCGGCATTGTGCCCGCCCTGAAAGCGCACGACCACATCGGCGCGCTCGGAAAGCCAGTCCACGACTTTGCCCTTACCTTCATCTCCCCATTGCGACCCGACGACGACGACGTTGCTCATAGTATCTCCTTTTTTTAATGTCCCTGCTCCGCGCTACTGCGCTCCGCAATGGACGACGCTTCGCTGGCTCAGGGCTGGGTCGGCCTCCTGGCCTCCCATTTGGTTTTCTTTCTGCTCCGCGCTACTGCGCTCCGCAATGGACGACGCTTCGCTGGCTCAGGGCTGGGTCGGCCTCCTGGCCTCCCATTTGGTTTTCTTTCTGCTCCGCGCTACTGCGCTCCGCAATGGACGACGCTTC
>Ga0209573_1004194_pt1 | contig 14576 bp, 11 predicted proteins | sample TNRBio252014_DNA_FD_185870 | JGI IMG/M metagenome (GOLD analysis project Ga0209573, IMG submission 185870) | Wastewater treatment Type I Accumulibacter community from EBPR Bioreactor in Madison, WI, USA - TNR Reactor_6/25/2014_ DNA (SPAdes)... | ecosystem: Engineered > Bioreactor > EBPR >...
CGCCGCGCTGCATGGCCTGGTGGCGGCGATGCTCAACGTCGCGCCGGACCTGCATTGCCTGCGCGATCCGACCCGGGGCGGTCTGGGCAGCGCCCTGAACGAAATCGCTCATCAAGCGGGGGTCGGGATGCGGTTGCGCGAAGCGGCCATCCCGGTTCATGAACCGGTGCGGGCGCTGTGCGAATTTCTGGGGCTGGATCCGCTGTATGTCGCCAACGAGGGCAAACTGCTGGCCATTGGCCCCGCAGCGACAGCGGAACGCCTGCTGGCGGCGATGCGCGCTCACCCCCTGGGGCGGGAAGCGGCGATCATCGGTGAGGTCGTCGCCGACCCGCACGGATTCGTGGAGATGGAAACCGTATTGGGCGGGAAGCGGCTGGTGGATTGGCTGAGCGGCGAGCCGTTGCCCAGAATCTGCTGAAAACGCTTTATCTTTTCACCGTGACCCGCGCCGCGCACCCGCCCCGGCGCGGATCGCCGGCCCCATCGCCATCCACTGCCGCGGCGTGGACGCCGCCGAAGTAGACATCAAACCCCGGCCAGAGGTTGATCGGCCAGCGCACCGACAGCGCCGACAGCGCCGCCCCGGTAAAGCCCGGTTCGATCTGGATCCGCTCGCCGTCCCAGTGCAGACGCGGCGCTTCAACGGCATCCCGCAGGTTCATCTGGAAATCCACGATGTTACTGATGACTTGCAGCAGCGCGGTGCGGATGCGCTTGCTGCCGCCGCTGCCCAGCGCCAGCCGCACCGCATCGCCCGCCAACAGCAGCGAGGGAGCCATCATTGAGGCTACCCGCAGCCCCGCTGGGCTGGCGTGAAAACCGTCGGGATGTAAATCATCCTCGCCCATCATGTTATTCAGCATGATGCCGGTGTTGGGGACGATGCAGCCCGATCCCTCGCCGTTCGATGTCGTCATGCTGGCGACGTTGCCCCCGCCATCGCACACGCTCACATGGGTGGTGCCGCCCGAGGCGCTGCGCACCCGCGCCTGACTTTCAGTCAAACCGGACGGGTCCAGATCGGTCGAACTCAGAGCGCCTTCGGCGCGGCGGCGATCCACTTCCTGCATCACCGTTACCAGCAGCGCCAGATGGGCCGGTGCGCCGAAACCCGGTTCAGCCACGGCGCGCGTCGCCAGCAGGCGCAGCGACAAGGCCAGCAGCGCCCCGCCAAAGGATGGCGGCGGATTGGTCAGCAGCCGATAGCCGCGATAGTCCACGGCCAGCGGTTCCCGTTCGATCACCCGGTAGCCGGCCAGATCGGCGGCAGTCAGCAGGCCGCCGCCCGCGCGCATGGCGGCGGCGACGCTCTGGGCCAGTGCGCCTTCATAAAATTCCCGGTCGCCGTCGCGGGGCAGCGTCTCCAGAAACGCCGCCAGATCAGGGTTGCGATAAACCTCGCCCGCGCCCAGCACCGGGCCTTCCGGTGCGAACAACGCCTGGCCCGCAGCAGTCAGGGTCAGGATCGGGATCAGCAGCTCAAAAAAATAAGCCTGCTGCGCGTTGATGGTCACCCCGGAGCGGGCCAGTGCAATGGCCGGAGCCAGCACCTCGCGCAGCGGCAGCCGGCCCAGCCGCCGGTGGACATGCAAGTAGCCGCGCAGGTTGCCGGGCGTCGCAGCCGAACCCAGCCCGATGTTGAAAAGCTGTTCACAACCCGGAAATCGCACCGTGACCGGCAGGAAATGGGGTTCCCGCTGGTCGTCCGGCAAACCCCGGCCCGGCGTGTCCACGAAGAAATCGAACAGCGCCGCCTGACCCTGGGCGGTGCGCGCCAGCAGAAATCCGCCGCCGCCCAGACTGGTCAGCGCCGGTTCGGCCACGGCGGCGGCGAATCCGGCGGCAACCACCGCATCGAAGGCATTACCGCCCGCCCGCAGGATAGCGCAGGCGGCTTCAGTGACCTGGGGATGGCCGCTGGCGACGCTGGCCTGGGGCGTGGAGTGTGGCGGCGCTACGGACTGGGAGTCCATTGGTCCCTCAATCGCGATGGGGCGGCCGCCGATGCGGCGTGCGATTGCGCCCGCGCTCGCCGCCCGCCAGCGGTGGCCGATGCCGTTCCATCCGGCGGGGCGGCTTGTACTCCACCAGCAGATCCTCGGTGACCGGCAGCACCGGAAGCTTCTGACCGATGAAGGCTTCGATCTCGGGCAGCGAGTAGACGTACTGCTCGCAGGCAAAGCTGATGGCGTCGCCGCTGGCGCCGACCCGGGCCGTGCGGCCGATGCGGTGGACGTAATCTTCCCGTTCCTGCGGCAGATCGAAGTTAATCACATGGGTGACATCCGCGATGTGCAAGCCGCGCGCCGCCACGTCGGTCGCCACCAGAATGGGCAGTTCGCCGCGCTGGAACGATTCCAGCAGCTTGAGCCGCTTGTGCTGGGGAATGTCGCCCGACAGCACCCCGGCTTCATAACCGTTGCCCAGCAGATAGCCGGTGACTCGATCCGCCGCCTTCTTGGTGTTGACGAAAATCATGATGCGCTTGGGTTCCTGCTGGCGGAGCACGCCCAGCAGCAGCGGAATCTTGTCATGGGCGGAGACGTGATACAGCGTCTGACGCACCTTGTCGGCGGTGATATGCTCGGCTTCAATCCGAATCACCTGGGGATTGTTCATGTGTTCGTAGGCCAGCTCCATGACCCGATTGCTCAGGGTGGCCGAAAACAGCATGTTGATGCGCCGGTCCGCCGGCGGCATCTTGCGCAGCAGGTAGCGAATATCGACGATGAAGCCGAGATCGAACATGCGGTCGGCCTCGTCCAGCACCACCACTTCGATATGGTTGAGCTTGTAGACCCCCTGTTTGTAGTAGTCGATCAGGCGGCCAGGGGTGCCAATCAGCACGTCCACTCCCGCTTCGAGTTGACGGCGCTGGGAGTCGTAACCGGCGCCGCCAAACACCGCGACGAATTTAAGGCCGGTATAGCGGCCCAGCAGTTCGGCGTCGCGGTGAATCTGCACCGCCAGTTCGCGGGTCGGAGCGATGACGATGGCCCAGGGGCCGACCGCATCCTCGGCGACCGGAGTTTCCATCAGGTGGTGCAGGGCGGCCAGCACAAAAGCGGCGGTCTTGCCGGTGCCGGTCTGGGCCTGACCGGCGATATCCTGGCCTTTAAGCGCCAGCGGCAGCGTGGCGGCCTGAATCGGCGTGCAATAGACAAAGCCGGCGTCTTCCACGCTTTCCAGCAGCGCATCAGTCAAGCCGAGCGAGGAAAACGGGACGTGAGTCAGATGATCGGTTTGCATGGGTTGGCGATAATCCCGAATGAGCAGGGTGGGGGGCTTGCGCGCGCGCCCGGTTTGGGCTGAAATGGGCCGGAAGGAAAGTTGTGCCCCGATTGATTATTTTGCCACAATATCTCTTGTTGAATGCCGCGCGCCGCCGATTTTCGCGGCTGCCCCGCCAGTAACTCCGCTGTCTGTCTGAAGGTTCCGTTTTTCCGGCGGGTCTATCCTGACCCCTTGCCGCCCCGCTATCCCCAACTGGAGAACATGATTCGTGAGTGACCAAATTGTGCATATCACCGATGACACCTTCGAGGCGGAGGTTCTCAAGGCCGAACAGCCGGTGCTGGTGGATTACTGGGCCGAATGGTGTGGCCCGTGCCGGATGATTGCGCCGATCCTGGACGACATCGCCGCCGACTATGCGGGGCGCGTCAAGATTTGCAAGCTGAACGTGGACGAAAATCAGAACACGCCGCCCAAGTATGGCATTCGCGGCATTCCCACGCTGATGCTGTTCCGCAACGGCGCGGTCGAAGCCACCAAGGTCGGCGCCGTGTCCAAATCGCAACTGGTCGCCTTTCTCGACGGCAGCCTGCGCTGAAACGCGCCCAACGGCGTCCGCTCCAGGGTAGACGCCGTTTCGCGGTCGTGCTAGCGTAGACAGCAAATCGTGTCGCGCTCCATCTCCCAATCCTTCCTCGCACTGCTCCGCCCTTGTCCAGTTCGGCCTCCACCCCAGGAGCACCCCATCATTCCTCATCACGGTCACGCGCCCGTCGCGCCCGCCGCCCCGAGCCTGTCGCTTCCATGAATCTGACCGAACTCAAAAAGAAATCCGCCGCCGAACTGATCGCTATCGCCCAGGAATTGAAGCTGGAGGGCATGGCGCGGTCCCGGAAACAGGATGTGATCTTCGCCATCCTCAAGGCCTTGGCCAAAAGCGGCGAGGACATTTCCGGCGATGGCGTGCTGGAAATCCTGCAGGACGGCTTCGGCTTCCTGCGCTCCGCCGACAGTTCCTATCTGGCCGGCCCTGACGACATCTACGTTTCGCCCAGCCAGATCCGCCGCTTTAACCTGCGCACCGGCGACACGGTCAGCGGCAAAATTCGCCCGCCCAAGGAAGGCGAGCGCTACTTCGCCTTGCTCAAGGTCGGCGACATCAATTTCGAGCCGCCGGAAGCCTCCAAGAACAAGGTGCTGTTCGAGAACCTGACCCCGCTGCACGCCGATGACCGGCTGACGCTGGAGCGCGGCAACGGCAGCACCGAAGACATCACGGCGCGGGTCATCGATCTGATCGCGCCGATTGGCAAGGGCCAGCGCGGCTTGATCGTGTCGCCGCCCAAGGCCGGCAAGACCATGATGTTGCAGAACATCGCCCAGAGCATCGCCGCCAATCATCCCGAGTGCTATCTGATGGTGCTGCTGATCGATGAGCGCCCGGAAGAAGTGACCGAAATGCAGCGGTCGGTGCGCGGCGAGGTGATCGCCAGCACCTTCGATGAGCCGGCCACCCGCCATGTCCAGGTGGCGGAAATGGTCTCGGACAAGGCCAAGCGTTTGGTGGAGCACAAGCGCGATGTGGTGATTCTGCTGGATTCCATCACCCGGCTGGCGCGCGCCTACAATACGGTAGTGCCGGCTTCCGGCAAGGTGCTGACCGGCGGCGTGGACGCCAACGCCCTGCAAAAGCCCAAGCGCTTCTTCGGCGCGGCGCGCAATATCGAGGAAGGCGGCTCGCTGACCATCATCGCCACCACGCTGATCGATACGGGATCGCGCATGGACGACGTGATCTACGAGGAATTCAAGGGCACCGGTAACATGGAAATCCATCTCGACCGGCGGATTTCTGAAAAGCGGGTGTTCCCGGCCATCGACATCAACCGCTCCGGCACCCGCCGCGAGGAACTGCTGGCCGATCCCGATGATCTGCAGAAGATGTGGATTCTGCGCAAGCTGCTGCATCCGATGGACGAGTTGCAGGCCATGGAATTCCTGCTGGAGCGGCTCAAGAGCACCCGAACCAACCGGGAATTCTTTGAATCGATGAAACGCTGACCTCCGGCTGCCCCCTCACCTCCTCGCAATATTCTCAGTTCGCATGAACCCTGCCGCCGCCGAAACCGCTATCCCCCCGTCCCCCCGTCGCCCGACGCTGCCCGCGCCGCTGGCCTGGCCGCTGACGCTGATTCCCGGTCCCGTGCATTCGACCTTGTTGACCACTGCGCTGAATGTGCTGTTCGCCCCCTGGATCGGTCAGAATGCGGATCTGGCCTTTCTGCGCGACCGGGTGCTGGCGATCCGGGTGCGCGACGCCCGGGTGGATTATCGGTTCCGCTATTCGGGTCCAGCGGGGTTTACGCCCTGCCAGACCGACCAGAAACCGGACCTGAGCCTCAGTGGTACGCTCTACGATTTTCTGGCGCTGGCGACCCGGCGCGAGGATTCCGACACCCTGTTCTTCAACCGCCGGGTGGTGATGGAAGGCGATACCGCCCTGGGTCTGGAACTGAAAAACCTGCTGGATGGCATGGATTTGGATGCCGTAGGCGGGCCATTGCCGCCGCTGCTGCGCGCCGCCGATGGCCTGATGGCGGCCTGTGAGCGCCTGCGTGGTTAGCGGGAGCCGGTGACCGCTGACCCCCTTTCCCGGTTCGCCGGGTTCGACGTCACCGTGGTGATCGTCAACCATAACGGCGGACGTTATCTGAACCGCTGCCTGAACGCGCTCGCCGCCCAGACCGTGCCCCCGCGCCAGGTGCTGTTGGTGGATAACGCCAGCACCGATGGCAGCGCCGAGTACGCGGAGCGCATCGTCCCCGGATTGCAGGTCATCCGCTGTGCGGAAAATCTGGGCTTTGCCGCCGCCAACAATCTGGCGGTCGCCCGCAGTGAACCCAGCGAGTGGCTGGCGCTGCTCAATCCCGACGCTTTCCCCCGACCCGACTGGCTGGCGACCTTGCGCCAGGCGACCCGGGACTATCCCCAATATGCCGTGTTGGGCAGCCGACTGCTGGATGCCGCCCATCCCGAACGGCTGGATGGCGCGGGCGATGGCTACCATGTCAGCGGTCTGGCTTGGCGGCGGGGTCACGGCGCCGAGGTCGCCAGTCAGGGTATGCAGGTCGAGGAGATTTTCGCCCCCTGCGCGGCGGCGGCTCTCTATCAGCGGCGGGCCTTTTGCGAAGCGGATGGTTTTGACGAGCGGTTCTTTTGCTACATGGAAGATGTGGATCTGGGGTTTCGCCTGCGGCTGCTTGGCCACCGCTGTTTGTATGTGCCGACGGCGGTGGTTCATCACGTCGGTTCAGGCATCACGGGGGTGCGCAGCGCGTTTGCGACCTATCACGGGCATCGCAATCAGGTCTGGACCTATGTCAAGAACATGCCCGCGCCGTGGTTCTGGCTGTATCTGCCGGCGCATCTGGCGCTCAACCTGCTGAGCATCGTCTGGCTGGGAACGCGGGGACAGGGCCGGATCGCGGTGCGGGCCAAGATCGATGCGGTGCGCGAGTTGCCACGGGTCTGGCGGCAGCGCCAGGCGATTCAGCGCCAGCGGCGGGTTGGGTATCGGGAACTGCGTCCGGTGATGACCCGAACCGGGACAGCGCTGGCGCGGTTCATCCATCCCTTGAATGCATCATGGCGCGCCGGGTGGGCCCGGCCCACGTCCTCCGACAAGCCTGCGGCCATGGCGGCTCCCCAGGCAACCACAGTCCCGGTCGCCGCGTTGCCGACCCGGATCAGCGTGATCATCCCCACTAAAAACGCGGGGCCTGAATTTGCCGAAACCTTGCGGCAGATTCGGGGCCAGCGCGGAATTGCCCAACTGGAACTCATCATCATCGATTCGGGTTCCACCGATGAAACTCTCACGCTGGCCCGCCAGGCGGGCGCCCGGCTGATCGAGATTCCAGCGGCTGATTTTGAACATGCCGGCACCCGCAACCAGGCGGCGCATCTGGCGACGGGCGACCTGCTGGTGTTCGTCGTGCAGGACGCAACGCCGGTGGCCGAGGATTGGCTGTATCGGCTGGTGGAGCCGCTGGTGGCTGATCGAGCGGACGCCGTATCGGTCCGCGCCGTCCCGCGCGCTGATGCCGACCTGCACGCGCGCTGGTCGGCGTGGAGTTTCGACCGCTATCTGGGTTTTACCCAGGACAGTCTGCGCGGTGGCCTTGACTATGCCGATCTGACCCGGATCGAACCGACCACCCGTCGCCAGTTGGCGCACCTCGACAATGTTTGTCTGGCGATCAGCCGTCCACTGTTCACCCAGTTTCAGTTTCGCGGCCACTACGCCGAGGATCTCGACCTGGGCCTGCGCCTGCTGCAAGCCGGGTATCGCCTGCTCTACCAGGTGGATAACGTCGTCGTGCATTCGCACAGTCGGCCCGCCCCTTATTTTTTGCGCCGGGAATACGTCAACAGCCGGACCTTGGCCGATTTGCTGGGTCTTGCCCAAGGCAGCCATACCCTGGCTGAGGTATTGCCCAGCGTGCGCTGGGGCTATCACACCTTCTGTCTGCTGAGCAATGCCCGGCTGATGGCGGTGCAACCGCCGGCGAACCTGCCCGCAACGCTCAGAACGCTGGCCGGGGAACTGCGGGATTTGTTCACCGCGCCGGCCGCCAGCAGCCTGCCGTGGCTCGATTCGCCGTTGCTGGCTCTGTTGACGCCTGATGGCGGGACGGCGCCAGAGCCGATCTTGCTCGCCCAACTGGGCCATCAGTTGCACTGGGCGCTGAATAACCTGGCGGACTATCTGGACCTGCCGAACAGCACGACCCTAGCGGAAACCGCCGCCACGCTGCACCAGTTTTACGCGGTAGCCGCCGGCGCCTTGCTGGCCCATACCGGGGTAGCGCCCACTTCAGAACTGGTGCATGGCATCTAGACTTCCCTGCTATCGGGCGCTGCTGCGTTCTCCGCCAGCCTCAAACTTAAAACTTAAAGCTTAAAGCTTTGTCACCTTGATCCGCTCCCATGGTTACGCCTCTTCCTGACTGGACTCCCGCCCGCCGCCTGCGGGTTTGCATCGCCACGCCCGATATCGTCGGCCCTATTCGCAATGGCGGCATCGGCACGGCCTACTACGCGCTGGCGTTGGCGCTGGCGGCGGCGGACCACGAAGTCACCATCCTGTATACGCTGGGCCAGCACTGCGAACAGGAAAGCATTGCCGTCTGGCGGGAACGCTACCGGCAACAGGGTCTTCGCTTCGTCCCGGCGCCCGAGAACACGGCGATACCGCTCTACGGTTCCTGGGCGGTGCAACGGTCCTACCACACCTATCAGTGGCTCAAGCAGCAGGATTTCGATGTCATCCATTTCCCCGAATGGAGTGGGCATGGCTTTCATAGCCTGCTGGCCAAGCGTCAGGGTCTGTATTTCACCGGCGCGGTGCTGTGCGTCGGCGTCCACAGCCCCAGCGAGTGGCACCGCATGGGCCAAAAAAGTCTGGTCGAGTCGCTGGATGAGGTCGAAGTCGATTTCATGGAGCGGGAGAGCATCGCTCTGGCGGATGCCGTGATCAGTCCCAGCCGCTACATGCTGGACTGGCTGCGCGACCAGGGCTGGACGCTGCCCGAGGCGGTCTGGACGCGGCCCAATCTGATGACGCTGGATGAAGGCGGTGCTGTTCCGGAGGAGCCGTCGCCGCGCGCCGTCAATGAACTGGTGTTTTTCGGTCGCCTGGAGCGCCGCAAGGGCCTGGTGTTGTTCTGTGATGCGCTGGATCGCCTGTGCGATGGCGAACTGCGCGATTTCAAGGTGACTTTCCTGGGCAAGGCGGTGACAGTCAATGGTCAGGACAGTCGGGACTATCTGAACCGGCGAGCCAGAGCCTGGCCCTGGTCCTGGCAGGTGATCAGCGACCTGGATCATGCCAGCGCGATGGCGTATCTGCGCCAGCCGCACCGGCTGGCGGTTATGCCCTCGCTGGTGGAAAACTCACCCTATACGGTGCTGGAGTGCCTGTGCGCCAGTATTCCCTTTATCGCCAGCGCGGTCGGCGGCATCCCGGAACTGATCGCTGACGCGCAGCGGGCGGACGTGCTCTTTACCCCCCAACCGGTCGCGCTGGCCGCGAAATTGCGGGAGACGGTGCGCGAGGGTGCGGCGCTGGCGTTACCCGCAGTATCGCCGGTCGCCAACCGGTTGGACTGGCTGCAATGGCATGACGCGATCACCGCTGCCGCGCCGCCGCCGCCGGTCCTAACGCCGCCGTGGGTCAGCGTCTGCCTGAGTCACTTTAATCGTCCCAACTTTCTGGCCCAGGCGCTCGATTCGCTGCGCCGGCAGGATTATCCCTGTTTTGAAGTGGTGCTGGTGGACGATGGCAGCACCGATCCCGCCGCCCAGGCGTATCTGAGTCGCCTGGACGCAGAATTCGCCGAACGGAACTGGCAATTGCTGCGGCAGGAGAACCGTTATCTGGGTGCGGCGCGCAACCATGCGGTTCGTCAGGCCCGGGGCGACTATGTGCTGTTCATGGATGACGACAACATCGCCAAGCCCCACGAGATCAGCACCTATGTCCGCGCCGCTCAAAGCTCTGGCGCCGATATCCTGACGTGTTTCATCGATGTATTTCACGGGACCGGCGCGCCCGGTTCCCGGCAACTGCCAAGCGCCCGCTCCCTGCCCATCGGCGGATCGGCAACCGTGGGACTATTCCGCAACAGTTTTGGCGACGCCAACGCCTTGGTGCGCCGTGAGGTGTTCCACGCCGTCGGCGGGTTCACCGAGGATTACGGCATCGGTCACGAGGACTGGGAATTCTTCGCTCGCGCGGTGCTGAAAGGCTACCGGCTGCTGGTGGTGCCGGAACCGCTGTTCTGGTATCGCCTGGCCGAGGACAGCATGGTGCGCACCACGCCGGATTACGAGAACCGGGTGCGACCGCTCCGCCCCTATCTGGAAGCCGCGCCGCCGGTCATGCGCGACCTGATCCGGTTTGCCCACGGCAGTTCGTGCCGCCCGGCGGCCCCTGCCACCGAGTCCCCAGGGCCGGTGGTCAACGCCTCGGGCAGTACCAAAGACTGGCAGGCCATGGTGGATGAACATTGGGATTCAACCTCCTGGCGGCTGTCGCGGCCGTTCCGCTGGCTGAAGCTGCGCTGGCGCGGCTGGCCCGATGAGCAGCGGCCACGAATCGCCAGCGCCAGTCAGGCCGCTCAAACCATCAACGCCTTGCGCGCGACCAGTTCGTGGGAGTTGACCGGTCCGTTGCGGGTGCTGGGTCGCGCCTGGCGTCGACTGCGCCATGGCGGCAAGAACTGAAGACGATGGATGATTGCGCCGCCGACTGCGCCAGATCCCGGGCGCGGCGTTCCGGGATACGGCGCTCTCAATGCACGGTGCGCGCCGGCGCGCCCGCCAGATAGCTCTGAATGTTCTCCACCAGTTGTCCAACCAGCCGCTGGCGGGATTCGCGGCTGCCCCAGGCGCTGTGCGGGGTCACGATCAGGTTGGGGATGTCGGGGGCCAGCAGCGGATTGCCGTGCGCCGGCGGCTCCAGACTCAATACATCCACGCCGGCCCCGCCCAGCGCGCCCTGGCGCAGCGCGTCGGCCAATAGCGCCTCATCCACCAGTCCGCCCCGGGCGGTGTTGATCAGAATGGCGTCGCGCCGCATCAGCGCCAGTTCCCAGGCTCCGATCAAGCCCCGCGTCGCTGGCGTCAGCGGACAGTGCAGGCTGAGGACGTCCACCTGGGGCAGTAGCACCGGCAGCGGCGTGCGATCTTCCAGCATCTCGACCGTACCGGGGCGCTGGGCGATCAGCACCCGCATCCCGAACGCTTCCGCCACCCGCGCCACGCCCCGGCCCAGTTCGCCGTAACCGACAATGCCCAGGGTCTTGCCGGCCAGTTCGCGGATCGGGAAATCCAGCAGACAGAACTGACTGGCCCGCTGCCAGCGACCCTCCCGCACCGCCTGCTGATACTCCGGCCAGCGCGTACAGAACGCCAACAGCAACGCAAAGACATGCTGTACGACGGCCGGCGTAGCGTAGCCCCGGCAATTGCAGACGGTGATGCCTTGGGCCGTCGCCGTCGGCACATCGACATTATTGACGCCGGTGGCGGCGATGCAGATCAGCTTCAGGCGCGGCGCCCGCTCGAGCGCGGCAGCGTCCAGCACCACCTTGTTGCTGATCACGACCTCGGCTTCGGCAAGGCGCGCGGCAAGCTCAGCGGGCGCGGTGGCCGGATAGCAGCGCAGATCGGGCAGCACCCGGTCGAGGTCGCTAAAGTCAAGGTCGCCGCGATCCAGCGACTCCCGGTCGAGAAAGACACCCCGCATCAGAAAACCCCTCGTAGACGATTCATTGAAGCGCCTGTTGCGGTTCAGGCCGCCTGACTGCGCTCTTTCTGTTCTTCCAGGTGTTTGCAGTCGATGCACAATTCCGCGGTAGGCCGCGCCTCCAGCCGGCGCAGCCCAATTTCCACACCGCAGGCCTCGCAATAGCCGTAATCATCGGCCGTGAGCCGAGCCAGCGATTTATCAATCTTGTGCAGCAGTTTGCGCTCCCGATCCCGCGCCCGCAGCGCAATCGAGAATTCCTCTTCCTGACTGGCGCGATCATTGGGGTCCGGCAAGTTCAGCAGATCATCCTGCATGTGATGCACGGTGCGGCGGCTTTCCTCCACCAGTTCCTGTTTCCAGGCCAGCAGCAGGGTGCGGAAGTGCGCTTTCTGCCGGTCGTTCATGTACTCCTCTTCTTCGGCGCGGTAAGGCGCAAATGCGGTCAGCCGGTCGGTCATTGCGATCCTCCTTTGTCAGTATTTTTGCAGGGTTCGCCTGTCGGTATTTTTGCAGAGCTTGCCGGAAGCCCACGCTGAGACCCAGATATCAGGCGTCGCGCGGGCCAGGCGGGCGCATCAGAGCATAAATCACGGACAAAAAAAATCGACTCGGGCATCCATTCAATCGTTCAGGCACCGGCGCAGGGAACCGGCCAAGTCCTGTAACAGCGTAAAATAGGCCTCGGGACCCGCCGGCAACTCGGCGCCCAGCGGATCCAGCACGCCGCGCCGCGCGTTGCTGCCGGCGATGATCGTTTCCACCAGCGCGGGCTGGAACTGCGGCTCGCTGAATACGCACCGGACGTTGCGGTCACGAATGCGATCCCGGATCTCCGCGACCCGTTTCGCGCCGGGGCGGTGTTCCGGGTTCAGAACCACGGAACCTGCGGCATTGAGCGCATAGCGGCGCTCGAAGTATTGATAGGCGTCGTGAAACACAATGTAGGGCTGCTGCCGGACGGGTTCCAGTTCCACCGCGAGTTGCCGGTTCAGGCGGTCGAGCCGTTCGGTCAGCGCCACGCCATTGTGTGCGTAATCCGCCTGGTGGGCTGGATCCACCTCGCTGAGTACCGCGACGATGCGCTGCACCATGGCGGCGGCGTTGACCGGATCCAGCCAGACATGGGCATCACGCCCGGCTTCGGCTTCGGCTTCGGCTTCGGCTTCGGCTTCGTGAGGGTGTTCATGATGCTGTCGGTGCGGTTCCCAGGCCCCACCCTCGCGTAGCGGCAGCACGGTGACGCCGGGCGCATCCATGAGGATCACCGACCGAACCGCGCTTTCGGCATTGGCCAACGGCTTGACCAGGAAGCTTTCCAGATCCGGGCCAATCCAGAAAATGGCCCGGGCCTGACCGAGCGTGCGGGCGTCAGACGGTTTGAGGCTGTAGTCATGCGGCGAAGCGCCGCCGGGAACCAGCAGCGCCGGTTCCCCTACGCCCTGCATGACCCCGGCCACCAGCGCCTGTACCGGCTTGATGCTGGCCGCTACCTGAAGTCTGTCGGGTTCAGCGGCGAAGGCGGCCAGCGGCGTCAGCAACGCCAGCCAGACCCCCCATCGCCACCGCGTTTTTGCTTTCGACCAGGTAAACTGCATCGTAGATTCCTCTTGGTATGTTATAAAATAACAATTGCAGGACTTTCGCTTACCTGCCTTTTCCGTCATACCCGCGAAAGCGGGTATCCATATATTTTCAATAAGTTACTGGATTCCCGCAGACGCGGGAATGACGAAAAGCGAAAGTCCTGAATTGTTATAAAATAACATTTAACTCTTGCAGGTCAAGTTCGGAGTACGTCTTATGCCCTCCCTTTTACCCACCCCGCTGGCTTCAGCTACCGCCCGGCAGGCGCTGGAACAGGCGGAACAGCTGTGCCAGCAGCGCGGCGTCCGTTTGACCGAGTTGCGCCGCCGGGTGCTGGAAATCCTCTGGAGCAGCGCCAAGCCGCTGGGTGCTTACGCCATTCTCGACCTGCTGCGCGACGATGGCCGATCCGGCGCGCCGCCCACGGTGTACCGCGCGCTGGATTTTCTGCTGGAACAGGGGCTGATTCACTGGCTGGCCTCGCGCAACGTCTTCATCGGCTGCCGTCAACCGGACTGCTATCACAGCGAACAGTTTCTGATTTGCCAGGATTGCGGTGTGGCAGATGAGTTGAGCAATCCCGCCGTGGAGGAACTGCTGCGGGCGGAAGCCGTCGCCCGCCAGTTCGAGACACTGGCGCAGCGGGTGGAAGTGCTGGGCCGCTGCCTGCGGTGTCAGCAGGGAGTAGCGCGCCATGGCGGCTGAGCGGCTGCTGAACGTCGAGCAGGTCGGTCTGGCCTTGCAGGGTCATTCGATTCTGCGGGAGGTCAGCCTGCAAGTTCGGAGGGGCGAAATTGTGGCGCTGATTGGCCCGAATGGGGCGGGTAAATCGACCCTGGTGCGGATCGTGCTGGGTCTGATCCGGCCCGATCAGGGGCGGATCTGGCGCGCGCCGGGGCTGCGAGTGGGCTACATGCCGCAACGGCTGACCGTGGACAATACGCTGCCGTTGAGTGTGCAGCGCTTTGTGACCCTTGGCGGTCCGGCGTCGCGGGCGCGGGTGCAAGCGGCGCTGGCGGAAGTCGGCGCGGCTTCAGTGCTGGATTCGCCGGTGCAGGCGATTTCCGGCGGTGAGATGCAGCGGGTTCTACTGGCGCGGGCGCTGCTGCGCGAGCCGGATTTACTGGTGCTGGATGAGCCGATTCAGGGGGTGGACTTAAACGGCCAGTACGAGCTGTACGACCTGATCGGCGGTCTGCGGCGGCGGCGGGGGTGCGGCATTCTGATGGTGTCGCACGAACTGCATTTGGTCATGGCGGCGACCGACCATGTGGTCTGCCTGAACCACCATGTCTGCTGCTCCGGCCATCCCGATCATGTGACCCGCGATCCCGCCTATCTGGCGCTGTTTGGCCTGGATGGCGCGCAGGCGCTGGCGATTTATCATCATCATCACAACCACCGTCACGACCTGCATGGGAGCGTGGTGGCGACTGAAACG
>Ga0209573_1004195_pt1 | contig 14572 bp, 12 predicted proteins | sample TNRBio252014_DNA_FD_185870 | JGI IMG/M metagenome (GOLD analysis project Ga0209573, IMG submission 185870) | Wastewater treatment Type I Accumulibacter community from EBPR Bioreactor in Madison, WI, USA - TNR Reactor_6/25/2014_ DNA (SPAdes)... | ecosystem: Engineered > Bioreactor > EBPR >...
CTCCTTGCTTCGCTTGCTCATGACACTCTCGGGCTGTTTCATCCCGGTGTCATTCTTTCTGGCGCAACGACCTTCAAGGCCCTTCGCCGAAAATCTCTCCCGGTGTCATTCTATTTGGCGCAATGCGCGCGATCCCGACCTCTGCAAATCGGGATTGTCGCAGCGCACCTGGGTCCGTATGCTTGGGGGGAAATCCTCCTCGTTCCCATGTCCCTCCTCACCCCGACCCAAGCCGAAAAACTCACCGCCCTCGCCGCGGCCCTGATCGATCAAGACGCCGCCCGCATCCTCGTCGAGCCGCTCGAGCGCAGCACTGGCTACTGGTTCGGCGGAGGGAATGTCATCCGCGACCGCGACGGGGCCATCCTGATCTCCGGCCGCTACCGAGTCTACGGTGATTCGCGCACCGGAGTCCACTCCGGTGAGAGGGGGAAGGAGGCGGCGATCTTTCGCGCAGCGGACTTCGAAGGCCCGTTCGAAAAAGTCGCCTCTTTTTCAAAGGCCGAACTCTCCCGCCTTGAGCGCGAAGTCGTCTCGATCGAGGGAGTCGCCCTGCACCTGACGAACGAAGGCATCGAGTTTTTTATCTCGAGCGAGAAGGAGATCCCCTACCCGCCCCATCTCGCGAAATATCTGAAACCGGGCGCAGGCGTCTGGAGCATCGACCGCCTCTCTGCCGCTTCGCTGGCGAATCTCTGCCCCTCGAGCCTCGAAGAAGTGATCCCGGCCGGACTTCATGATCCCGCGCGTCTCCACACGAAGGATCCCTGGCCCTTCGACCTGCCGAACGGGGATCTCGTCCTCGGTTATTGCACCCACCCCTTCTCGTGGTCGAGCAGTGGCACGGCTTTGGCATTGAGGAGGAAAGGCAGCACGGTCTACGAAACGATCACGACGGATCTGCTCAAGCGCGGCCCGGTCTGGGACATCGCCGCGGCCCGCGTCACCGAGCGCCTCGCCATCCCGAAGGTGGGCGTCTTCGCCGATGCGCCCAATCTCTCGCTCTATTTCTACGACAGTTGCGAGTGCCTCCGTCAGCTCGATGAAAATCCCCGTGCCGTCTCGCGGCCGCGGGGTTGGTCCTGCGAAGAGATCGGCGGCATCGCCGTCGGCAACGACGCCGATCTGACCACGGTCGAAAGCCTCAGCATCGAGGCCCCTCTTTTCATCTCGCCGCATGGCACCGGCTGCTCCCGCTACGTCGCCACCTTAGCCGACGAGAGCGGCATCTTCGCCACCTGGCAACAAAGCCAGGACGACCTCTCCCAACCCCTCGTCGGACACTTTTTGCCGATGGAACGTGTCCGCGAGATCCTCGCGTGAATTGCGAAGTTCGTATTACTGGAATCCAAGATTTCTCTCGAAGCATTCTTACCTTTTACTTTTTACCTTCCCATCTTTTACCGGGGCGAAAGCTCCGCTTTCGCCCCAAAATGCGCCTTTCCCTCAACGCCTCGACCATCAAGCCGACACCGCTGCTCGAAAAGATCCGTGTCGCGGGCGAGACGGGATATCACGGGATCGAACTCTGGGCCGTCGAACTCTACGAACACGTCGGTCGCGGCGGAGAGATCTCCGATGTCGAAAAGGCCCTCGCCGATCACGGCCTCTCGGTGCCATGTTTCATCGCGGTGCGGAATTGGGGCGAGACGTCCGGCTGGGAATACAAACTCGCGATGGACGAGGCGCGCCGTCGTTTTGAATTGGCCGCGCGCGTCGGGGCGCCGCTCATGGTCTGCACCCCACCGATGGAGCGACCGGGGATCGAAGGACTCGCAAAGGGCTACCGTGATCTCCTCCAGATCGGACGCGAGACCGGAGTCCGCGCCGTGCTCGAATACATCAGCTTTTTCGCCAGCCTCAACCAGGTCGCCGACACCGTCGCTGTGCTCGATGAATGCGGCGAACCCGACGCCTGTTTGATCGTCGATGCCTTCCACAATTGGAACCACCGCACCACCTTCGACGACCTCCGCGCCCTACCTCTCGAACGCGTCGCCCACTACCACATCAATGACGCCGCCCCCGGCATCCCGAGCGGATCGCAAAAAGATCCCGACCGCGTCATGATAGGCGACGGCGTCATCGATCTGCCCACCGAACTCGCGATCCTGAAGGAAAAAGGCTACGACCGCTGGCTCAGTCTCGAACTCTTCAACGCCGAATGGTGGGCGAAGGATCCGATGGAGACCGCCAAAGTCGGGATCGAAAGGATGCGCGCACTGTGCGAGGACGCGGGGATCGTGGTGGAATCGTAGAAGATTCAATCCCTCCCGAACTTTTCACCAAAAACGCATCCGGCCTTTATCTCCGTTTCACCGAGCGGGACGAAGCTTCCTCCATGAATCTTTCCCGCAGAAAATGGCTCTTTCGCTCCACCTTCTATGGCATCCCCGCCGCCGGTTTCGGATATGGCAGCGGCATTGAAAAACAGTGGCTCGACGTCACGCGTCTCGAGGTGACCCTTGATCCCAGCCACGCCGCCCTCGCCGGACTGAAGATCGCGGTATTGGGCGACTTTCATCACGACGACTTCGGCGACTCGCGGCTCATCCGCCGCGCCGTCGAGACCATCAACGGCGAAGGCGTCGACCTCGTCTTTCTCGTGGGCGACTACATCTCCGACGATCCCGCCGCGATCGAACCACTCTGCGAAGAGCTGCAAAATCTCCGGCCACGCCTCGGCACCTTCGGCATCTGGGGCAATCACGACCGCTGGCATGCCTCGCTGGTGCTGGAGCAGGTGCTCACCCATGCCGGAGTCCGTGTCCTCTCGAATCTGGGACAGGAGTTCCCCGACTTCTGCGTCGTCGGGATGGACAGCTACTGGGGTGGCAATCCCCGGCTGAAAGACACCTTCCAGAATCTCCCCGCCGACAAACCCATCCTCCTCGCCTGGCACGAGCCTGATACCTTTGATTTCTATTCCGATCCCCGCATCGCCCTGCAAATGTCCGGCCACACCCACGGCGGGCAGATCTGCGCACCCGTAATCGGGCCGCTGCTCCTGCCCGAATACGGTCGCAAATATCCCTACGGTCTCTATCAGCGCGGGACGGCGAATCTCTTCGTCACCCGTGGGATCGGCACCCTAACGATCCCGGCCCGGTTTCTGTGTGCGCCTGAGGTGGCAATTTTGAGTTTGATGGCCTGACCCAAGCCGTTTTCGGGGGGCCGGCCGACTTCCGACAGAGCGGATCGAGTGATCGATGACTCTGGTCCCGCGGATCTCCGGGGAAATTTGCGCGAAAGACCTCTGCGAAACGATTGACCGGCCCCCATGAAGCCGTTAACGGACCGGTCTGATGCAAAAAACCGCCAAAGTTGACTTCTACTCCGTCGAGATGGAATCGATGGGACTCGAAACCATCCTCCGTGATCTCCACGGCACCCCCGCCGACAGCTCCAAGCGCAATGTCGAGATGAACGACGACTGGATCCGTCTCGCCCGCGGCCGGATCACCGACCAGGGTTATCTCGGCGATCTCATGCGCATCTCGATGGCTCCCGCCGGTTTCCGTGCCGATCTCGCCGGCAAGGTCACCGCGATCGACCTCAGCAAGGACGAGGGGGTCGCCGAATGTTCGGCCTTCTACTTCGATTTCGAGACCGGCATCCTCACCTTGCAGCGCAACAGCCGCGGAGCCTCTTGGCGTCAGCTCGGCAACTACTTCAAACGCGTCGCCGACCTCGACGCCGACATCGGGATCAAGCCGCTCCTGCGGCCCACCGAAATGGGCAAGGTGAAAGTCCTGCCCCTCCTCCGCAAGGTGCACATCAGCTCCGCTGTCGTTGACTTCATGTCCACCCTGGAGAATATCGACGAAGGCAGCCTCCAACTCATCCGTCAGGCCGCCCGGTCCGAGTCCCCCGCGATCGAACTCGTTCTCAAGGCGGGACGGGAAAAGAAGGCGACGCTGAATCACGCGGTCGTTCACGAGATCATCGAATCCTGGTTGCGGATCCACTCGAACTTTGGCGACGAAGAAAACCAGATCGTGAAAAAGATCGTCGTCACCGGCAAGGACGAGACCGGAGCCACGGTCGAGTTCGATCTGCTCAAGGACCGGCTTTTCACGACGATGCGCTTCGAATGGTTGCCCGACGATGCCGCCCTCTGGAAGTCCCGCGGCGACGAGATCTTCCGCGCCTGGGAACTCAACAAGGCCCAACTCAAACCACTGCTGCCGGGGTGATTATCCCGGATCAGCCACCGACCCATCTCCGCCGAATAACACCGCATACCGAAATACCGCCGACCATTTGGCAATCGACTCCTACTTCACGTTCTGGTTCTTCGTTAGATTGAGTGGGTGAGGCGTGGCTGGAGGTCGAGCTTGCCGCAGAAGAGAGAATGCGAATCCGCCTCCCGAATGCGCATTCAATCTCGCCATCAATCCTGTTGCGAAAACCACCAAAGTAACGATCGCGAGCGCTTTTCCAGGCACCTCCATTTGACCAAGTGGGCCCACAAAACCGGCGTAGGCCGAAACACCCAAAACGAGCATTTTCGCGATCTTATTCATTCAGCCGATGGCCTCGCTACCTGTAAAGGTTCAAATCTTCTGCATCGCAGTCAAACGACAACGCCTCCATCGCCCTACTTCGCCGGAGCCACTTCGGCTTTGATCACCTTGACCAAGTCTTCAATCACATTTTCTCCGGCAGCAGCTTCCAGAAAATTCCTAGCCCGTATGCTTCCCAATCTGGCTGCAACAATCGTCCATTCGAGACCATCGCTTTTCGCTTTCCGCCGACTTAGGTAATAGTCGGACACGCGCTCAGCTGCGCGGACATCGCCCTTTATTGCAGCAATCTTCGAGTTCAACAATTCACCTTCTTCCAAGTGATAAAGCTCTACCGTCGAAAGCGTTGGCCCGTTACAAGACTGCAAGGCGAGCCCCAAAACGGGCAAACAGACAAGGATGAAAAACGATTTCATTTTCTGAAGAGTGTTCCTTTCGGATATTGAATTCCTCACAAAACCACCACCCGCCCCGTCCGCGCACTCTCGACCGCAGCATCGACGATCTCCTGGCCCAGCCTCGAGACTCCGACGCTCAGCGGTCCTTCGATTCCGCGACCGTGCTCGAGACAGTCGAGCACATACGCGACCGGGTTGTCATAGGGAAAGACCGGCGCGGGTGCCGCGATCGTTTCTCCACGCGGATTCTCACGCGTCCGAAGGGTGACAAAATCGTCGTAGTCCCAACTCGCGATCGTTCCTTCGCTGCCGCGCACAACAAAGCCGCAGCGGGGCTCGGGTTGCTCGGTCCAGGGATCGGAGAGGGTGCCCCAGCGTGTCTCGAATTTGGATAGACCGGTCGCATAACGCACGACGGTGAGACTGTGCTCATCGACCTCCAGCGCCCCGCCTTCGACACGATCCCGCATTGCCACGACCTCGAGCGGACGCTGCCCGCCGTTGAACCAGGTCGCGAGGGTCGTGCCGTAGCCGAGGTAATCCTGCAGGCTACCGCCGCCCTCGGATTCTCGATAAAACCAACTCGAGGCTTTTTCCTCGTCCGAGGGTTCGCGCTCGATCTTGCCAGCGCCGTGCCAGAGCGGGCCGCGGTTGCCGTCGTGGTAATGGACCTCGAGGACTTGGCCGATGGCTCCAGCGCGGCTGAGTTCATGGCATTTCACATGCGAGGCGAGCCAGGCGAGCGGCCAATTGATCGCGAGCGGTTTCCCAGTCTTCGCCATCGCGGCAATCATGCGATCGGCCTCGGCGAGGGAAGCGGCGAAAGGTTTCTCGACGAGGATGGCGGAGCCGAAGGGAGCGACCTTCTCGACCCACTCGGCATGACGCGCGGCGGCGGGGCAAAGAATGACGAGATCCGGTTTCGACTCGAGCAGACAGGGTTCGATGGCCGAGTAGGCCCTGTCATCTGGGATCGAAAAACTCCGCCGCGCCTCCTCCATCCGCGCGGGCTGCTCATCACAGATCCCGACGATCTCGGCATGAGGATGCTCGTGCACCCGGCGAAGCAAATCGCCCATGTGAAAATGGTCGAAATTCACTCCCGCAACCCGCCATTTCCTCATGGGTGACCTTTTACTTTTTACCATTCCACCTTTGACCCGGACGAAGCTCCATCACTCCCCGTCCTCGGTGACGCGGGTCTTGTCCCAGAACGCGGCGAAGAAGATCACCGCGATGACGAGAGCCATGATCGCTGGGAAGGTCCAGAAGGTTTTCCACTGGGCCATCGACTCCGAGATCAACGCGGTATCCACCGCACCGGGCATTTCCACCGAAAACATCTTGCCAAGTTTTTGGAAGAAGCCCAGGGACTCCTCGGCGCGGGAGGCATTGATCGCTTCACCGAGCGCGCCGGTCGAGGTCAACTGGGAAGCCGTGCCCCCGAGGCCGAGCCAGGGCTTTCCAAAAACGATGGCGTAGCCGATCCACATCCCGACTCCCTGGGTGACAAAAACGAGCAGGCTCTGGGCTTGTCCGCGCACTTCCTTGGGCGCGACGTGGTCGGTGTACATGAATCCTGTCACGAAGAAGAAATCGTAGCAGATCCCGTGTAGGGCGATGCCGAGGAAGAGCATCCAGGCGACCTGGTCGGGCGCTCCGTAGGCGAAGAGGAGGTAGCGGACGAACCACGCGAGCATGCCGGTGATGATCATCCACTTCACCCCGAGACGGCGGAAGAAGAAGGGGATCAGCAGCATGAAGATGATCTCGGACATCTGGCCGATCGTCATGGTCGAGGCGGGCTGTTCGAAACCGGCGTTGGCGAGGAAGGGGCCCGTCATGCCGAAGTAATAGGCGAGCGGGATGCAGATGAGGCCGGAGCAGAGGATGAAGACGAGGAAGGACGGTTTGGCGAGCAGCTTGAGGGCATCGAGCATGAGCAAGGCACGCAGGTCGATCTTCTGCCCCTTCGCCGGGGCCGGCGTGTGGGGAAGCACGAAGGAAAAGATGCCCAAGGCGATGGAGGCGTAGGCGGCCATTTTCATGATCCCGAGATCGGCGCTCCAGCCGAGGGCACCTACCATCAATCCCGCCGCGATCCAGCCGATCGTCCCCCACACGCGGATCCGGGGGAAGTCGATCCGCCGGAGATGGGTGAAGGCGATGGTGTTGCCAAGCCCCAGCGTGGGCATGTAGCAGAGCATGTGGGCGAGGAAGAGCTTCGACATCAGTTCCCCGTTGCCGGCCTCGGCCGCACTGCCCGCGAGATAAATGAGGATACCACCCACGAGGAAGAGGACTCCCATGATGACTTGCGAGGGAAAAAAGCGGTCGGCGATGATCCCGAGGAAGAGGGGCGCGAAGATCGCCCCGAGCGGCACGGCGGCGTAGGCGCTGCCGATGAAGTCTGCCAGCTTCGCCGCGTCGAGGGCCACGTTGATGGTCGAGAACCAGGTCCCCCAGACAAAAAACTGGAGGAACATCATGATGCTGAGAAGCGGAACAACGGGTCGGGTAGCGGCTGGGGACATGGCGGGAAGGATAGGAGCAAACGGGAGGGAGAGTAAAGCAGGAATGCGGGCGCGCGATCCCGTGCGCACCGGAAGACCGGTAAAGAAACTCGTGAGAGTTTCTCCCTCACTGCTCCGCACCTTGCTACTGCGGCACGGCGCGAATCGGCGCAGGGGCGGGAGCTGGAGCCGCCGGAGCATCCTCTCCGCCCATCAGTCCTTTAAGCAGATCGGTCACCGCCGGATCGAGTTGGAGCCCGGTGGCTTCCTCGATTTTGCCGGAGATCACCTCGGCGGCATTGCCGGATCCGATCAGTTCCTTGAGCCCCCCGAGCGACTCGGGCGAAGTGCCTAACACTTCTCCCAAACCCGAAGCGGCGAACTCGACGGGGAATTGCCGGATCTTCAACTCGGGATGGTCGAGCGGGCCGGATCCCTCGATCTGGATGGACTTGTCCTTCAATCCGGTCGCAGCGGCGAGGACCGGCTCAAGATCGGCGGTGACGACGAAGGTGGTCGCTTTCGAAGCCAGATTGACGTTGCCATTCGTGACGAGACGGGCTCCGCTGTTTCGCACCGTGAGATCGCTCGTGACGAGGACGCCCGACTCGAGGATATAAGCACCCGTGACAGTGCCGCTGCCCTTGAAGGCGAAGGCCGGCACGACTTTGCCGATCAATTCCTGGGCCGGGCCGATCGCAGGAAAGCCGGGCAGGCTCGCCTCCTCGATGCGGAGATTGCCACCTCCATTGATGCTGGCGATCTCGGCATTGCCGGTGCCGCGGAAGGTCAGATTCAGGCGACCGTCGAGTCCGGCTCCATCCTCACCGAACCAGCCCGAAGCTTTTTTCAGGTCCATCCCGGTGATCTCGATGAGGCCGGTGAAGGGGTGCTTCTCACGAATCAGGTTGGTGGCACCATTGAGATAGAGCTGGCCGCCAAAGAGATTGCCGGCCGCATCATTGGTCTCGAGGGCACCGCGATCATAATCAAAGAGCCCGCGTATGTCCGAGATGGGCAACTCGCGCGCACCGTCAAGGTAGGTGAACCCTTGACGATGCTCGTAGCGGATCTTGAGATCGGCGTTGGCGAGGTCACCGAGCGGCATCTCGCCGACGATCTGCACCGTCGGGGCATCGGCGAAACGGACCGACTTGAATTTGTCCGCCCAGGTCGAGTCGTATGCGGTGAGCAGGGCGATGGGATCGACAGTCGACTGGAGGCTCTCGATGCGCAGCTTCTGCGCAGACATGTCGATGGCGAAAACGGCACTGACGAGACCGTCTCCATAACCCATCTGGACATTGGGGAATCGGAGCTCGCCCGTTTTGGGGTCGATGCGGAAGGAGGCGGCGAGGCTCTTCAATTCGATGCCGCGCCATTTCAGGTTGGAACCGCCCAAGGTGCCCTCGATCGTGGCGAGGTCGGGCTCTTTCGCATCCATCTCGAAGGAAAGGGCGAGGAGCGGCGGCTGCGAGCCGGTTCCCTCCAATCCCAACCACGGTTGCAGGGCCCGGAACCCGGAGAAGTCGAGCGAAGCGAGCGGAGACGCTTTGGCGGTGCCTTCGGGCGCGGATTCTCCGGCGGGAGCGGCGGCCACGTTGGTAGCTTTGTCAGGAAGTCGGACGACGCCATCGAGACTGACACGCAAGCCGCCAACCTTTGCATCGAGACGCTCGACCTTGATGGTCGAGGCATCGACGAGGATCTCGCCATCGACGCCCTCGATTTCGGCAAAGAGTTCTCCTTTCTGGAAAAGCGTCACTTTCGAGTCGCTCACCGAGAATTCCGCCCCGCCGAGTTCGCCGGGATTCTTCGCCAGCGACAGGAAATCAACATTCACCCCGAGCCCGGAGATCTTGATCGCGGGCCGGGCCTTGGTCGCGTCGTCGTAGAAAGTGACCTCGTCGAAGACCACTCCCCTTGGAAATTCATAGCTCCACGAGCCGTAATCGAGGTGGATGCCCTGCTCCTCGAGCTGGGTCGTGGCGACCGTGGTGATCTCTTTCTCGAAGTCGCCGAATTTGGTCCAGGCGAAGGCCGCGGCACCGCCAAGCACCACGAGGAGCAGCATGGAGGCGAAGAAAAAGAAGGTGGCAAAGACGGTCCAGCAGCCCGCCTTTTTGCGCGTCGGGACGGAATCTCCGACATCGGTCTTCGGTAATGCAGCTTCAGTCTCCGGCGTCGGGACAGGCAGTGGTCCGCCGATCACCTGAACCGGCTCGACGGGAGGCTTGGCTTCCTCTGGGATTCCTGCCTCGGGAGCCACCGGTGGAAGATCGATTTCCACAGGCTGTTCTTCGGGCTCTTCGATGGCGGGACCTTCCGACTTGGTTTCGAGGGCGACCTCCTTCGATTCGGGCGCGGATTCGACGGCGACGGCTACAACAGGCTGCGTTTCCTCGTCTACGGGAGTGGTCGTCGCAGGCGCTTCGGCCGATGTTTCATCTACCTTTCCTTCCTCATTCTTGACGGAGGGTGCGGGCTCAGATGGAGTCGGGAGAGTTTCCGCGGCGGTCTCCACGGTGGCGGGTGCCGTCGTCGCAGGCAGCGGTGGTGGCCCCGATTTGCGGGGAAGTCCCGGTACCGTATTCACCTCATCTTGACTCGTCGATGGCAAATCTTTGAGAAAGTCGGGAAGAGACAGATCGGGCTCGTCGGTGGGAATCTCCGGGGTCTTTGCCTCAACGACCGGCTCCTCGACGCCCACCTCTTTCCCCAGTCCTGAAAAGAAGTCGGAAAGATCTCCGTCATCCCCTTCGCCGTCCTCCCGCCGATGTCGCTTGAGCGGTTTCGTCTCGAACTCCATTTCAGGAAGCGGGCGTGTCCCGGCTACGTCCTTTGGTGCTTCCGGTAGGATCTCAACCGGATCCGCAAGCTCGGGCATCCCTTCGATCCCGGATTTCCTGGCCACCGGCGTCAGGGCTGGCATTTCAGGGAAATCACCCTTTTCCACGGGGAGTTCGAGCGGCTTCGCCAATTCTTCCTCGTCCAGTCGCGGCAGCGGCTTCTTCCGGCGCGGCGTTTCAAACTCAATCCCGTCTTCGAGGCGGCGATTTCCCGACTTCGATTTCTCGGTGGCGAGCGGCTCGTCCCACCATTTCGGGAGGGGGTCGATTTCTTCCCCTTCGACCGGTCCGAGTGCGAGTTCCTCTCCTGAAGAAATCCCGGGGAGGTCCTTTGCGATTTCGGCCGCCTCATCCGCGCCTTCGTTACGGCTTGCTTTTTCGCTCATGACTCTGCAACACTCTTCCGAATCCGGAAACTCCCTATCATCAACCTTTCCCAATGATCCGCAATCTGAACCTATCGCGTCGTCTTGCTCTTTTCCCCGCAATCCTGGTCGCCACGGCCACGCTCGGGACCGCGCAGGATACCCTGAACTTTCCCGGCCTCGGCGAAATCATTCGCAACGATCCGGCGCTCGACGCCCTCGTCTCATCCAAGGCGACGATCGAGGTGCTCTCCTCGGGTTTTGCTTGGTCGGAAGGGCCGGTCTGGGTGAAGGAGGACGGCCATGAATTCGGTGGCTACATCCTCTTCTCCGACATCCCGAACAACCGCGTCGTGCGCTGGGACGAAGGCATCGGCGCCAAGACCTGGCTGCAACCTTCGGGCTATACGGGGGTCGCGGACTACGGTGGCGAGCCTGGATGCAACGGCCTGCTCCTCGACGAAAAGGGCCAACTCGTTTCCTGCGAGCATGGCGACCGCCGCCTCTCGGTACTGACCAAAGGCGGAGGCAAACGCACCCTCGTCGACCACTACGAAGGCAAGCGACTCAACAGTCCGAACGACGCCTGCCTCGGTGCCGACGGGAAGACGATTTACTTCACCGATCCGCCCTACGGCCTGCCGAACCGCTGGGATGATCCGATGCGCGAACTCGACTTCTGCGGGGTCTATCGTCTCGCTCCCGATGGCAAGCTCACCCTTCTCACCAAGGAAATGACGCGACCGAACGGCATCGCCTTCTCGCCGGACTTCAAAACCCTCTATGTCGCCCAATCGGATCCCGAAGCCGCGATCTGGAAGGCCTTTCCCGTGAAGGAAGATGGAACTCTCGGCGAGAGCCGTGTCGTGTATGACGCGACTGCCGCGGTGAAGGACGGGCTCCCCGGACTGCCCGATGGTCTCAAGGTGGACAAGGACGGCAATCTCTGGGCCACCGGTCCCGGCGGGGTCTACGTGCTGACGCCCGAGGGCAAACTGCTCGGCCGCATTTCCACGGGCGAACGCACCGCGAACTGTGCCTGGGGCGGCGACGGCAGTGTTCTTTATCTGACCGCGGACATGTACCTGTGTCGTATCCAAACACAGACCAAGGGCGCGGGTTGGTGAAATCACTCCCAATTCCCCGCCGCCGGGTCGCACACGAAAATGGAATGGCAATGCAACATCGACCGGCGGGGACGCCTCTTACGAGGCATCCTCGGATTTCTCATGCTGGCGGGCGGAGTCTACCTCGTCGGTTGGACCGATCACTCCTTCTGGGGATGCGGCGCCATTGCTGGCGGAGCCTTCGCCCTCTTTGAAGCGATCAAGGGATGGTGCGCGATCCGGGCGATGGGGATCGGGACTCCGTTTTGAGGAACTCCCGCGACGGGAGGCGAACTCCCGAGAACCGAGGCAGTCGACCTCACACGGTCATCACGTCCTTCTCCTTCGCGGCGAGGTGCTCGTCGATGGACTTGACGTATTTGTCGGTGAGGGCTTGCACCTCCTTTTCGTGATCGTGGAATTGATCCTCGGTGATGGTGCTGGCCTTGAGGCCGTTCTTGAGCCGGTCCATCGCATCCTTGCGGGAACCGCGGACGCGGACGCGGCCCTGTTCGGCCATGTCCTTGATGATCTTGACGAGGTCGCGGCGGCGCTCTTCGGAAAGCTCGGGGATAGGCAGACGGATGATGCGTCCATCGTTCGAGGGATTGATGCCGAGCTTGGACTCGCGGAGGGCGCGGTCGATGTCCTGCATGATCGAGGGATCGTGCGGCTGCACCGTGAGCATGCGCGGCTCGGGCGCGGAAACGAGGGCGATCTGCTTCAACGACATCGTTGTGCCGTAGGAGTGGACGTGGACGTGGATGTTGTCGAGGAGGGCGGGACTGGCCTTGCCGGTGCGGATGCTGGTCATCTCCGTGGCAACGAAGTCGGCGGCTTTCTCCATCGCTTCTTCGGTTTCGAGCAGGAAGGTTTCGAGGTCCATGGCGGTTAGGGAAGGGAAATTCTAGGCAGGGAACGGGTCAATGCAACCCTCAGGCACAGACGACGGTGCCGATGTCATCGCCGGTGAGGGCGCGTCGGATGTTTCCGTCTACGGTCATGTCGAAAACGACGATGGGGATGGCGTTGTCCTGACAAAGCGTGAAAGCGGTGCCGTCCATCACTTTCAAATTCTGCGAGAGGGCCTCGTTGTAGGTGACGGTGTCGTAGCGGACGGCGTCGTCGAATTTGTTGGGATCCTTGTCGTAAACGCCGTCGACCTTGGTGGCCTTGAAGATGACGTCGGCACCGATCTCGCTCGCTCGCAGGGCGGCGGTGGTGTCGGTGGTGAAGAAGGGATTGCCGGTACCGGCTCCGAAAATCACGACGCGGCCTTTCTCGAGGTGGCGGATGGCGACGCGGCGAATGAAGCTCTCGGCCACGTTTTTCATTTCGATGGCGCTCTGCACCCGGGTCGGGACACCGACCGCCTCGAGCATGCTCTGGAGGGCGAGGGAATTCATCACCGTGGCGAGCATGCCCACGTAGTCGGCGGTGGCGCGGTCCATCCCGCGACCGGCGGCGGCGGCACCACGCCAGAAATTGCCCCCGCCGACAACGATGCCGATCTCCAGACCGGTCTGATGGGCGGCTTTGATCTGGCGTGCGATGCCCTCGACGATCTCGGGGGAAATGTTGTCCTCGCTGCCGGGTTCGCGCAGGGCTTCACCACTCAGTTTCAGAACGACTCGTTTGTAGGCTCGGGACATGACGGGGATGGTTTCAAATGGTTCATCCTCCGCCAATCGCCTGCATTTTCAAACCGCAATCTCGCGCGACCCGAGAATCGTCCCCACAGGTACAGTAGAACCTCGCAGGAATTCAGCGACAGGGAGCCGCTTTCGCCCCTCGAGTTGGAGGTCGCCACATAGTTCGAGGGCTCCGTCGCCGGCCTGCACGACAAGGGTCGATCCGCTCGCAATAACCGTCCCTGAAGCGACATCGGAGCCAGGCACGGGCCGGGAATGAGGAAGGATTTTCAGCTTTTTCCGCTCACCGCCGAGGACGAGATCGGTCGTGGTGCCAGGCCAGGGATCGTAGGCACGGATGAGACGCTCGAGCGTTGCTGTGTCGCGACTCCAGTCGATCTCGCCGTCCTCGCGACCGAGTTTCCCGGTGTGAGTGACGAGCCGATCGTCCTGCGGCTCGGCCGTTGGGGTGCCCGCGCGGAAAAGGCGCATCCCTTCCGCGAGGATCTCCGGCCCGAGTTCGGCGAGGCGGTCGTGGAGAGACCCGCCCGTGTCATCGGGCCGGATCGGCAGCGACTTTTTCAAAATCATGTCGCCGGCATCGAGCTTCGGGACAACGTGCATCAAGGTGATGCCGCTCTCGGTGTCGCCATCGCGGATCGCCGCCTGGATCGGCGCGGCACCGCGGTGACGCGGCAAGATCGAGGCATGGAGATTCATGCAGGCGAGCGAGGGCGTCCGGATGAGCGCCCGCGGGAGGATCTGGCCGTAGGCCATGACGACAGCAAGATCGGGACGAAAGGCGGCGAACTCGGCGAGGGCTGCCTCGTCTCCCTTCAGCCGCTCGGGCTGGAGCACGGGGATGCCACGTTCAAGGGCGAGGACCTTGATCTCCGGCGGGGTGAGGATCTGTTTCCGGCCGATGGGTTTGTCGGGCTGGGTGTAGACGGCGACAAGTTCGCCCCCCTCCTCGCCGGAATGATCGAGAAGCCATCGCAGGGTCGGCAGGGCGATTTCGCCGGTGCCCATGAACACAATCCGCATGAGGCTGCCAATCAAGGGCCGGAGAAGGCAAGGTCAACGGATTTGTGGCGTCCCCGCGCAGCTTGCAAAGCCGTTCGGAAAGGTGGAAAGATAGGGCGCTTCCACCATCTCATTCCATTCCTTCACCCTTGCCCGCATGA
>Ga0209573_1004196_pt1 | contig 14556 bp, 7 predicted proteins | sample TNRBio252014_DNA_FD_185870 | JGI IMG/M metagenome (GOLD analysis project Ga0209573, IMG submission 185870) | Wastewater treatment Type I Accumulibacter community from EBPR Bioreactor in Madison, WI, USA - TNR Reactor_6/25/2014_ DNA (SPAdes)... | ecosystem: Engineered > Bioreactor > EBPR >...
CTGCTGCACCTGCTGCTGCGGCTGAAGAGCAAACTGAATTCACAGTTATGCTTGCTGCAATTGGTGACAAGAAAATCGAAGTCATCAAAGAAGTTCGCGCAATCACTGGCCTTGGCTTGAAAGAAGCTAAAGACCTAGTAGAAGCTGCCCCTAAAGCAGTTAAAGAAGGCGTTTCTAAAGACGAAGGCAACAAGTTGAAAGAGCAACTTGAAAAAGCCGGCGCAAAAGTAGAGCTTAAATAGTTTAGACTTTTAACTAGGCTGTCATCCCCGAAAATTTGTAAAATTTGTTGGGGATCTCATTGAATAAAATACAGACGCCGCATTGGGAAACCGATGCGGCGTTTTTGTTATTGTTGGGCATGCAGTCGCGGCTCATCTAGCTGGAAAGGAGGAAGGTGCGAAGCTGATTTTGGGAAATAGTAGGTTGTTATAGCGTGAAAAATTTGGGACCAATAAAATCGCTAATCCCACCAAATCGACCACCAATTTGAATTCTTCAATGCCGCTGCGAGTTCTGTAATGCTTCCAGCGCCTTGATCCACTGTGTCGGGGCAGTAGTAATATATCTCGCGAGCTAACGTGATAGCTTCATTGCGCGAGGACGGTTTTCGTTGAATTTTAATATCCAAAACATCGCCACTAAAACCTACTAGTTCGGCACCATACAATTCATTCCATTTCTTGAGTGCTGCTACATGATATTCGGATGGCGGGCAAGCATTCCAGTTGCCCCATTGTAGAAAGGCCGGTACTTCCCAAGAAATTTGGGTTGGAATAAGAACAATGTGAACATTGTCATAAAATCGACCATTTAGAATATCAGTTGCTACGGTGAGTCCGTTTGAAAAAAGCATCGGGGTAGACGGCCAATTCTCTTTCGGTGCGTTTAATTCCTCACTATGTGTTATGCGCTGCCATTTCTTTAAGTCGCTAGGAAGGCTGATCAAATCTGCCGCTGCTATGATTTGCTCTGGCGTTCGTAATACTAAGCCGGGCAAGGTAGCTCCCTCGAGTGCTGAGCTATTCATATCAAATGTTTCAATAACACTGTCTAGGCTTTCATCATTGCCAATAACCACAGGATAACTATTGCCCAAGTCTCTAAGGCGTTGCCACTCTGCATATGCACTTTCACCGGTCACAGTTATTATTTCATATGGAAAATTATCTCTCATTAATTTGCTCATATTTTCACTAGCCTCTGCAGCAGGTGTGGATGTTGTAAAATCGTTAGTTAGGCCTTTTGCAAAAAGGGGCCTTTGAAAAAACGACGCTGAAATGCCAAATAGCCAACTTAACCACGATCGACGCGAAGTATTTACCATTTGTCTAGTCCATTCAATGATTAACAATAAAACTCAACCGGTAAACAGTAACTCTGATTTGCTCGAATGGCAAACCAACTGCGATATGCACAAAAGTTCTTTAGACGGTCGGCGCCAAAAATTCTGGTGTTGGCACTAAGCAAATGCTCTTTGAGACGAACGCCTCTACCCAAAATACGGCATAACGGCATTTCTTTTAGTGCTCGTTGCTAGTGCTTTGGGCCAACCAACGCTAACTAGTGTCGGCAACAAACATTTTCCCCTATGATTATGCACATTCCCCCTTCACATCTTTATCAAACTCCTCTATGGACGCGCATGTCTGACTGATTCAGGATGTTTTGGGGCCTATGTTTTCGCATAGGTCTTTATTGCGTTCATAGTTTACAGTGGTCAAGATTGGGTTCAGTCGCCCGGAATTGCCACGAAATTCTTGCTTTTTGCCTTATCGCAGAAGGTGAATATATTCAATATTATCAGACCATTACCCCCAGCAGCTGACCATGTTCAGCCAAAAATAAGGAAAACAAGGATGACCTTGTCGTTCACTGGCAAAAAACGCATTCGTAAGTCGTATGGCAAAATCCATGAAACCGTAACAATGCCGAACCTGATTGAGGTTCAAAAATCATCATACGATCAATTCTTGCAGAGATACTCCGAAGCAAATAGTCGCAAAGATGAAGGTATCGAGGCGGTTTTCCGTAGTGTATTTCCAATTAAGGACGCGCAAAATCGTGCGACTTTGGAATATGTTTCCTATGAGTTTGAAAAACCGAAATTCGACGTTGAAGAGTGTATTCGACGTGATTTGACTTATGCTGCACCGCTTAAAGTGAAGTTGCGCTTGGTCACTTTCGAAGTTGACCCAGATGGCGGGGAGCAAACCGTTCACTTGGTTAAGGATATTAAAGAGCAAGACGTTTATATGGGCGAAATCCCGTTGATGACCGACAAAGGCACTTTTGTTGTTAACGGCACAGAGCGCGTTATCGTTTCGCAAATGCACAGAAGCCCTGGCGTATTCTTTGATCACGATAAAGGGAAAACTCACACGTCCGGCAAATTATTGTTTGCTGCGCGCGTTATTCCTTACCGTGGCTCTTGGCTTGATTTTGAATTTGACCCAAAGGACGTAATAAACGTACGTATCGACCGCAAGCGCAAACTGCCTAGCACAAGTCTGCTTTTGGCTTTGGGCCTTGATTCAGAGGAAATTCTTTCAACTTTCTATAACAATTTGAATTATCGCAAGGTTGAAAATGGCTGGGCAAAGCCGTTTGATGCCTCTCAATGGCGTGGCGAAAAGCCTGCAATTGATTTGGTTGATGCTGCAACTGGCAAAGTTGTTGCCGAAGCCAACAAAAAACTAACTGCCCGCGCCGCAAAGAAAATTGCCGAAGAAGGCGTTACAGAGTTATTGGTTAGTGATGATGATTTGATTGGTCGTTTCGCGGCGTTTGATCACGTTAACCCAGAAACTGGTGAAATTTTTGCCGAGGCAGGCGATGAACTAAGCCAAGTTGCTTTGGTTGATATGAAAAACGCTGGCATCGACGAAATAACTGTTTTGGCAATTGATGGTCAAAATGTAGGACCGTGGATAAGAAATACACTTGCTATTGATAAGAATGACAGCCGCGAAGGCGCGTTGACTGACATTTATCGGGTTATGCGCCCAGGTGAGCCGCCAACCCAAGATACCGCCGAAGCAATGTTCAATTCATTGTTTTTTGAAAAAGATCGTTATGACTTGTCAAATGTTGGCCGTGTGAAAATGAACTCACGACTAGGCCTTGATTGTGATGACGAAATGCGGGTTCTTCGCAAAGAAGATATTGTTGAAATACTTCGTGTGCTGCATGACTTGCGCGACGGAAAAGGCGAAATTGACGATATTGACAATTTGGGCAATCGCCGGGTTCGTTCAGTTGGTGAATTGATGGAAAATCAATATCGCCTTGGCCTTTTGCGTATGGAGCGCACAATCAAAGAACGTATGTCTTCGATTGAAATCTATACGGTTATGCCGAATGACCTTATCAATTCGAAACCAGTTACTGCGTCGGTTCGTGAGTTCTTTGGTTCATCACAGCTTTCGCAATTTATGGACCAAACCAACCCGCTTTCTGAAATCACCCACAAACGCCGTCTTTCGGCTTTGGGCCCTGGTGGATTAACACGTGAGCGTGCAGGTTTTGAAGTGCGCGACGTGCATCCAACACACTATGGCCGCATATGCCCAATTGAAACGCCGGAAGGCCCGAATATCGGCCTAATCAATTCATTGGCAACTTTCGCGCGCGTAAATAAATATGGCTTCATCGAGAGCCCATATCGCAAGGTAGTTGATGGTAAATTGCAAGAAGATGTAACTTATCTTTCGGCAATGGATGAAGCACGTTACACAATTGCGCAGGCAAACTCAGTTGTGGACGCAAATGGCGTTCTAGATGCTGAATTGGTTGAAGCGCGTGCCCATGGTGATGCTTTGATGGCGCAACGTGCCGACATCGAGTTTATGGACGTTTCGCCGAAACAGGTGGTTTCGGTTGCTGCGGCGCTTATCCCATTCTTGGAAAATGACGATGCGAACCGTGCATTGATGGGTTCAAACATGCAACGCCAGGCCGTGCCTTTGGTAAAAGCCGAAGCGCCGTTGGTAGGGACCGGTATGGAATCGGTGGTTGCGCGCGATTCAGGCGCAACAATTGTTGCGCGAAGAACTGGCATTGTTGAACAGATTGACGGTACACGGATTGTGGTTCGGGCAACAGAGGAGCAAGATCCAAGTCGTCCGGGCGTTGATATCTACCGTCTTATGAAGTTTCAGCGTTCCAATCAAAATACTTGTATCAATCAGCGTCCTTTGGTGCGGGTTGGCGACAATGTTAAAGTTGGAGACATCATCGCCGACGGCCCGTCAACTGATTTGGGCGAATTGGCATTGGGTCGCAACGTATTGGTGGCATTCATGCCTTGGAATGGCTACAACTTTGAGGATTCAATCTTAATTTCCGAACGTATTGTTCGTGACGATGTGTTCACTTCAATCCATTTGGAAGAATTTGAAGTTGCGGCTCGTGATACAAAATTGGGCCCAGAAGAAATAACTCGTGATATTCCAAATGTCGGCGAAGAAGCGCTTCGCAATCTTGATGAAGCTGGCATTGTCGCAATTGGTGCTGAAGTTAATCCTGGCGATATTTTGGTCGGCAAGGTTACGCCAAAAGGCGAAACACCAATGACGCCTGAAGAAAAATTGCTACGTGCGATTTTTGGTGAAAAAGCGTCAGATGTTCGTGACACGTCAATGAAAGTTCCACCAGGTGTTTCAGGTACAGTTGTGGAAGTTCGGGTCTTCAATCGTCATGGTGTTGAAAAAGACCAACGGGCAAAGCAAATTGAACGTGAGGAAATTGAACATCTTGCGAAAGACCGCGACGATGAATTGGCAATATTAGAGCGCAATATCTTTGGCCGCGTTCGTGAAATATTGACCGGTAAAGAAGCGACTTCGGGGCCTAAAGGCTTTGATGGCGGCAAAATTTCTGCTGAAGACTTGAGCCAATATTCTAAGGGTCAATGGTGGCAGTTTGCACTTGCAGATGAAGCTATGATGGCAGAAATCGAAGCCATTAAATCGCAATATGAATTTGCCAAAAGGGAACTTGACTCGCGCTTTGAAGACAAAGTTGAAAAGCAAAAGCAAGGTGATGATTTGCTCCCTGGCGTGATGAAAGTTGTAAAAGTTTTCGTTGCAGTAAAGCGTAAGCTTCAACCGGGCGATAAAATGGCTGGTCGCCACGGCAACAAAGGGGTTATTTCGCGTATCTCACCAATCGAAGATATGCCATTCCTTGAAGATGGAACCTATGTTGACATCGTCTTAAATCCACTTGGCGTTCCTTCTCGTATGAACGTCGGGCAGATTTTGGAAACTCACCTTGGTTGGGCATGCGCGGGCCTTGGAAAGCAAATTGGTGAAGCACTCGAAGCTTATGAACGTGCAGGTCAAAAGGACAATTATGTCGCCAAATTGCGCGAAATTTATGGTAATGATCAAGAGCTTCCTGAAAGTGATGAAGATCTGAAAACATTGGGTATGAATTTGCGTAATGGGGTTCCAATTGCGACGCCTGTTTTCGACGGTGCCAAGGAAAGCGACATTCGCGAAGCGCTTGCTAAGTGTGGATATAATGAAACAGGTCAGTCAACCTTATATGATGGACGTACTGGCGAGGCTTTCAGCCGCGACGTTACTGTCGGTTATATTTATATGCTTAAATTGCACCATCTTGTTGATGACAAAATTCACGCGCGTTCTATCGGCCCTTATTCTTTGGTTACCCAGCAACCGTTGGGTGGCAAGGCGCAATTTGGCGGTCAGCGCTTCGGTGAAATGGAAGTCTGGGCGCTTGAAGCCTATGGCGCGGCATATACACTGCAAGAAATGCTTACTGTTAAGTCCGATGACGTTGCTGGCCGTACCAAAGTGTATGAAGCAATTGCACGCGGTGATGACAGGTTCGACGCTGGTATTCCAGAAAGTTTCAACGTTCTAATCAAGGAAATGCGTTCTTTGGGATTGAATGTCGAATTGGTCGAAGCGCCATTAGATGCACTAAGCGAGGAAGAGCTTGGAGTAGGCATATAGAGTTTAGTTAGATGTGGGAGAAATCCCACATCTTGAATTGTTCTTTGTTTTCAAAGAATTATGAAGTTAATATCTGACGTAAAAATCAGGTCTTATCCAAAAGCAACAGCTTAAGGAGCTAGGGTTAATGAACCAACACGTTTCCAACCGATTTGGCGTTCCGTCTGAATTGCCACCTCAATTTGATTCAATTCGTATTTCATTGTCATCGCCAGATCAAATTTTGGCATGGTCTAAAGGCGAGGTAAAAAAGCCTGAAACGATAAATTATCGTACTTTCAAGCCTGAGCGAGATGGCTTATTTTGCGCTCGTATTTTTGGGCCAATGAAAGATTATGAGTGTTTGTGTGGCAAGTATAAGCGCATTAAGCACAAAGGTCTTACGTGCGAAAAATGTGGCGTTGAAGTTACCCTTCAAAGGGTTCGCCGTGAACGCATGGGCCACATTGAATTGGCTGCGCCAGTTGCACACATTTGGTTCTTAAAATCGCTTCCTAGCCGCATATCTTTGATGCTCGACATGACCTTAAAGGATATTGAGCGGGTTCTTTATTTCGAAAAATATATAGTTGTAGAGCCGGGCATAACCCCGTTCACGGAAAAACAATTGATCGATGAGCATCAATTGTATGAAGCGCAAGAAGAATATGGTGATGACAGCTTCACAGTTGGTATTGGCGCCGAAGTTATTCGCCAGATGTTGGCATCCATTGATTTGGTGCAAACTGCCGCTGATTTACGTGTAGAAATTGCCGCTTGTACAACTGAGTTAAAGCCAAAAAAATTAGCAAAGCGCCTTAAATTGATTGAAGCCTTTACTGCTTCAGGCAATCGCCCTGAATGGATGGTTATGACAATTGTTCCAGTCATTCCACCGGAATTGAGGCCATTGGTTCCACTTGAAGGTGGCCGATTTGCGACTTCAGATTTGAACGATCTTTATCGCCGCGTTATTAACCGCAACAACCGATTAAAGCGTCTTATGGACCTTCGCTCTCCTGACATTATCGTTCGGAATGAAAAGCGTATGTTGCAAGAAGCCGTCGATGCTTTGTTTGACAATGGCCGCAGAGGCAGAGTGATTACTGGCGCAAATAAACGTCCGCTTAAGTCTTTAGCAGATATGCTTAAAGGCAAACAGGGTCGTTTCCGGCAGAACTTGCTTGGCAAACGTGTGGATTATTCAGGCCGATCCGTTATTACAGTGGGACCGGATTTAAAGCTTCACGAGTGTGGCCTTCCGAAAAAAATGGCTTTGGAATTGTTCAAACCTTTCATTTATCAAAGGCTAGAAGCAAAAGGGCTTTCTGCTACCGTGAAACAAGCCAAAAAATTGGTTGAAAAAGAGAAAGATGAAGTTTGGGATATCCTTGAAGAAGTTATTCGCGAACATCCGGTTCTTTTGAACAGGGCGCCGACTTTGCATAGATTGGGCATTCAAGCTTTTGAACCAAAACTGATTGAAGGTAAGGCCATTCAACTTCACCCATTGGTATGTACCGCATTTAACGCAGACTTTGACGGCGACCAAATGGCAGTGCACGTTCCTTTGTCAATTGAAGCACAACTTGAAGCTCGTGTCTTGATGATGTCTACAAACAACATCTTGTCCCCTGCAAATGGCAAGCCGATTATTGAACCTTCACAAGATATCGTGCTTGGGCTCTATAATATTTCTACTGTGTTGGAAGGTGAACCGGGCGAAAACCGCGCTTTCCGTGATATTGGTGAAATCGAGGCAGCGTTGGATGCGGGCCAAGTTACGGTTCACACGAAAGTTCGGGTTCGTTGGCACGGTGTGGACGAAAATGGCGCAGACATTACACGTACAATATCAACGACCCCAGGTCGTTTCATGGTTGTAGATTTATTGCCTCGCCATCCAAAATTGCAACCGGAAATATTGAATGTAATTTTGACCAAAAAAGAAATCGCCAATTTGATTGGCATCGTATACCGATATTGCGGCCAAAAGGCGACAGTGATTTTTGCTGATCATTTGATGAAATTAGGTTTCACCAAAGCGTTTAATGCGGGTATTTCTTTTGGCATGGCTGATATGGTAATCCCAGATTCTAAAGCTGGCTTGGTAAATTCTGCCCGCAACAAAGTTGCAGAGTTCGAAGGCCAATATTCTGGCGGTCAAATTACTAAGGGTGAGAAATACAATAAGGTAGTTGATGCCTGGTCAAAATGTACCGACCTTGTTGCCGATGCAATGATGGAAGAAATTGCTAAGCCAATTATGGCACGTGATGGCACAATGCAGCTTAACTCGGTCTATATGATGGCCCACTCTGGTGCACGTGGCTCTAAACGCCAAATGCAACAATTGGGCGGCATGCGCGGATTGATGGCAAAACCTTCTGGTGAAATTATCGAGACTCCGATTATTTCAAACTTTAAAGAAGGCCTGTCAGTTTTGGAGTATTTCAACTCAACTCACGGTGCGCGTAAGGGCCTTGCCGATACTGCATTGAAAACTGCAAACTCTGGATATCTAACCAGAAGGTTGGTTGACGTGGCGCAAGACTGCATCATTACAGAGGAAGACTGTGGGACATCAATCGGCATCGAAATCAAGCCGGTTATTGAAGGCGCGGACGTTATTGTTTCATTGGAACAACGTATTTTGGGCCGTGTTTTAGCTGAGGATGTTATAGATCCAGATACTAAAACTGTGATTTACCCGCGGGACACTTATTGTGATGAAGATATTGCGGCGGCAATTGACAAAGCAGGTGTTCAAACAGTCAAAGTTCGGTCACCGCTAACCTGTGAAACTCGCAACGGTATTTGTGGAACCTGTTACGGCCGCGATTTGGCTCGTAACACCCGCGCAAACCTTGGTGAAGCAGTTGGCGTTATTGCGGCCCAATCAATTGGTGAGCCGGGTACACAGCTAACTATGCGCACATTCCACATTGGTGGTGCGGCGACCGTTGCTAATAACTCGTCAGTTGATGCAGGTATTTCAGGTAAAATTAAATACCAAAACCCAATGACTATTACACGTGAAAACGGCGAAATTGTTTGTATTGGGCGTTCAATGGCAGTGTTGGTCTTAGATGCTGATGGCAAAACTCGTCAGTCTCTCAAATTACCATTTGGTGCGCGGGTTCGTGTTAAAGATGCCGAGAAGATTGAACGTGGTGCACGTTTGGCTGATTGGGATCCATATGCAACCCCAATCATTTCTGAAGTTGCCGGTATTGCAAAACTTGAAGACCTGCTCGATGGCGTTTCGGTTCGTGATGAGCTGGACGAAAAAACCGGCATTTCTAACAAAGTCGTGATCGATTGGCGCAGTGGCTCGAAATTGCATGCTGATTTGCGCCCTTCTGTAATCATCGTCGGTACAGATGGCGAACCGGCTTTGATGGCAAATGGTAAAGAGGCAAGATACTCGCTTCCTATCGGTGCCACATTGTCAGTTGTTGATGGCGGCGAAGTCGCCGGTGGTGACATTTTGGCGCGTGTTGCTGCAGGCGGAGTTACTTCTCGGGACATTACTGGTGGTTTGCCAAGAGTTGCCGAATTGTTTGAAGCAAGACGTCCGAAGGACCACGCTATCATTGCAGAATGCGATGGTAAGATTCAGTTTGGCAAGGACTATAAGAATAAGCGCCGCATAAGCATTATTCCTGATGACGAGTCCTTGGAAACTGTCGAATATATGATTCCAAAAGGCAAACACTTGCCGGTTCAAGATGGTGATTGGATTAAGCGCGGTGAACATATTTTGGCGGGCAATCCTGCTCCACAAGATATTTTGGCGGTGCAAGGCGTAGAGGCTCTGGCTGAATATCTTGTTGAAGAAGTCCAAAAAGTTTACCGATTACAAGGGGTTAGCATCAATGATAAACACATTGAAGTTATCGCTCGTCAAATGTTGCAGCGTGTTGAAGTCACCGATCCAGGTGATACAGACCTTATGAAAGGCGACGCAGTCGACGAAATTGATTTGGTTGACGAAAACCGCCGCATGAAGGATTTGGGCCTTAAAGAAGCAACAGCTGCACCGGTTCTATTGGGTATCACCAAGGCATCACTGCAAACACGCTCGTTCTTCTCGGCGGCGTCGTTCCAAGAAACCACAAGAGTTCTTACCGATGCAGCAGTCAATGGCAAATATGATACATTGGAAGGCTTGAAAGAAAACGTAATTGTTGGTCGTCTAATACCAGCAGGGACGGGTGGCGCGCTACGCCGCTTAAAATCAATTGCAAGACATCAAGACGCTCACGCGGTTACTCAAGCAACTAGTGGCGTGGAGGAAGAAGCCTTGCCTTCAGGAATTGGTGACGATTTTTAATGAAATCAAAACTCCGCCCTCAGCGCTTCGCGCTTCACTTAGAGTTTTAGTCTAAGTAGAAAGCAAAAAATCGAAAAGCGTCGTTTTCGCTTTTTGCTTGCATATTCTTTTGAAGATGGGCGCGAAATGCGCCCATTTTTTTGCGCTTGAGTTCCTTTGTGAAGCCGGGGAGGAGCGACATCCCTCGCTAGCTAGGTTTCTCCAAAGCCAGCCAAGTCCAAGTTACGCCATTTTCGATATTCTGCTTGCGAATTGATGCCGCTTCATATTTGCGCAAAACCTCAAAGCCATTTTTGTGTGCCTCGGCAATCGTATCATTTGGGTCAATAGCAAAAACGGGGCGATTTGGGGAAGCCTTACCATGGCGCAAAGCCATAATAATGCGGCAATTTGGAGCGCAAATCCGTGTAAATTTTTTAAAAGCTATTTGCCGCTCCCTTTCGTTTATGTGCTGCCAAACCCCCGACAGTAAAAACAGATCGAATTGGTTTTCATTGGGGAACCACGACAATTCGGGCAAAAAGTCGTTAACCCATGTTATGTTCGCTTGTTGATGAATTGCTTTTGCCGCAGATAATAGCTTTTTGCTCGGTTCCACGGCCGTAACATCATGCCCCAAATTTGCAAGCCATCCGGCGTCGCGACCGGTTCCCGCACCAATATCAATTATTTTCGACGTCTTTTGAGGGAATAAATCCAAAACTCCATTATAGAAAACCTCAATCGGGATAGCTTCATAGTCTGCAACAAACTCTGGTGTTGCGGCAGCATTATAACCTTTTGATATTTTGTCTCTCATATTCCCTACTGCCAACAAATCCCTTCACTTATTGACCTTATTTGCGCATGCGTGTAAAGCCACGCCAACTTGAATGGGGCAGGGGGAACTTTGCCTTCAATTCAAATAATCGCATTATTAAATTCATCTTTAATTTGCATATGGCTTAGCGGATACCGCAACGTCCCAAGGGGGGCGCAAAGACGCTTTGTCAAAACGCATATCGAAGGTGCCAAAATTAACAACTCGGGTAACCGATTTTTGGAAACTGCCTGAAAAGGTAATATAGAAAGAGAACATATGCCAACGATCAACCAATTGATCAGAAAGCCGCGTACACCGCTTGCCATTCGCAATAAGGTCCCTGCACTAAAGGGCTGTCCACAACGCCGCGGTGTTTGTACCCGCGTTTATACAACGACACCAAAGAAGCCGAACTCAGCTTTGCGTAAAGTTGCCAAAGTCCGTTTGACAACTGGTACAGAGGCAGTTTGCTACATTCCAGGTGAAGGCCATAACCTGCAAGAACACTCAGTGGTCTTGGTTCGTGGCGGTCGTGTAAAAGATTTGCCGGGCGTGCGTTACCACATTCTTCGCGGTGTGTTGGATACTCAAGGTGTCAAAAATCGTAAGCAACGCCGTTCACACTACGGTGCTAAACGTCCTAAGTAGCAATTTTATTTGTTGTCACAAAAATTATTTTGATCGGCAATTTTCAAGCAATTTATAACTATAGAAAGTTCTTCTATGTCTCGTCGTCACAAAGCTGAAAAGCGCGAAATCTTACCAGATCCAAAATTCGGGGATTTGGATGTAACAAAACTAATGAATTATGTAATGTATGAAGGCAAAAAATCGGTTGCCGAAACTATCATATACAGTGCATTTGACCTATGCGAGAAACGCGCTAAGCGCGATAGCATCGAGATTTTTCACGATGCACTCGACAATATCTCTCCAGCGATTGAAGTTCGTTCACGCCGTGTTGGTGGTGCAACTTACCAAGTTCCAGTAGAAGTTCGTTCTGAGCGCCGCAAAGCCTTGGCACTTCGCTGGTTGGTTGGTGCAGCACGCAAACGTAATGAACAAACGATGCAAGAACGCTTAGCAGGCGAACTTATGGACGCTTCACAAAATCGTGGCTCGGCAGTTAAAAAGCGTGAAGACACGCATAAAATGGCCGAAGCTAACCGCGCATTCTCCCATTATCGTTGGTAAAACACGAAACACAATTAAAAGGTTTGTATTATGGCTCGCTCTCACGCGATTAAAGACTATCGCAATTTCGGCATCATGGCGCATATTGATGCTGGTAAAACCACAACAACAGAACGTATTCTTTATTACACTGGGAAGTCCCACAAAATTGGTGAGGTACATGACGGTGCCGCCACAATGGATTGGATGACCCAAGAACAAGAACGCGGCATTACGATTACTTCGGCGGCAACTACATGTTTCTGGAACGATCATCGTCTAAATATCATTGATACCCCGGGCCACGTTGATTTCACAATTGAAGTTGAACGCTCTTTGCGGGTCCTTGATGGCGCAGTCTGTGTTCTTGATGGTAACCAAGGCGTAGAGCCGCAAACCGAAACAGTTTGGCGTCAAGCAGATAAGTATGACGTGCCGCGCGTTGTTTTCGTCAACAAGATGGATAAAATCGGTGCAGATTTTTATATGTGCGTTGATCAAATCGTAACTCGCGTTGGCGGAAAGCCAGTTTGTATGCAATTGCCAATTGGCGCGGAAAATAATTTCAAAGGCGTTATTGATCTTGTGAAAATGAAAGGTATCGTCTGGGAAGACGAGAATCTTGGTGCAAACTTCAAAGAAGTTGATATCCCTGCCGATTTGCTTGAATCAGCTGAGGAATACCGCTTAAAATTGGTTGAAGCTGCTGTTGAGATGGATGATGATGCAATGGAAGCCTATCTTGAAGGCAACCTTCCATCTGAAACCGAGTTAAAACGCTTGATCCGTATTGCGGTTTATCGGCGCGCATTTCACCCAGTATTCTGTGGTTCTGCTTTCAAAAACAAAGGCGTGCAGCCGCTTCTTGATGCTGTTGTGGACTTTTTGCCTTCCCCTGCGGACCGCGATGGTATCACAGCCATCGATTTCAAAACTGATGAAGCTACAACTCGTAACCCAACTGACGAAGATCCGTTCTCAATGTTGGCGTTCAAGATTATGGATGACCCGTTTGTTGGTACAATCACCTTCTGCCGTATCTATTCAGGAATTTTGAACACTGGTTCGCAAATGTTCAATTCCAGCCGCGATAAAAAAGAACGTTGCGGTCGTATGCTTTTGATGCACTCAAACAATCGTGAAGATATCAAAGAAGCATATGCGGGCGACATCGTTGCTTTGGCTGGCCTTAAAGAAGTTCGCACCGGCGACACACTTTGTGACCCTCTAAAACCAGTAATTCTTGAGCGTATGGAATTCCCGCAACCAGTTATTGAAATTGCGGTTGAGCCAAAAACTAAAGCTGACCAAGAAAAATTGGGCCTTGCATTGGCCAAATTGGCTGCTGAAGACCCTTCTTTCACCGTTTCGACTGACCATGAATCTGGCCAAACCATTCTAAAAGGGATGGGCGAGCTTCACTTGGATATTAAAGTTGATATTCTGCGCCGCACATATAATGTTGACGCAAATATCGGCCAGCCTAAAGTCGCTTATCGTGAGAAAATCAGCAAACTTGCTGAAATTGACTACACCCATAAAAAGCAATCTGGTGGTACTGGTCAATTTGCCCGTATCAAAATCATTTTTGAACCGGGTGAAGCGGGCACTGGGTTTAGTTTTGAATCCAAAATCGTTGGTGGTGCTGTTCCTAAAGAGTATATTCCTGGTGTTATCAAAGGCTTGGAGGGATCCGTACAAAACGGTTTGTTGGCCGGTTTCCCGCTTATTGACCTTAAGGCAACCTTGATTGATGGCGCATTCCACGACGTGGATTCAAGCGTTTTGGCGTTTGAAATTGCGGCCCGCGCGGCATTCCGTGAGTTGAAATCACACGGTGATCCACGTTTGCTTGAACCAATCATGAAAGTTGAAGTTGTGGTTCCAGAAGAATTCACAGGCTCAGTAATCGGTGACTTGAATTCACGTCGTGGTATGATTCAAGGTCAAGATATGCGCGGCAACGCAAATGTTGTTAATGCAATGGTGCCTTTGGCGAATATGTTTGGTTATGTGAACGAGTTACGCGGCTTCACGCAAGGCCGTGCTTCATACACCATGCAGTTTGACCATTATGAAGAAGTTCCACGCGCAATTTCAACCGAAGTTTTGGCGAAATTGCAGGGTTAATATTTTAGAATAAAGGATTTTTGAAATGGCTAAAGAGAAGTTTGAGCGTAATAAGCCGCACTGTAATATTGGCACTATTGGTCACGTTGACCATGGTAAGACGACGTTGACAGCGGCGATTACGATGACATTGGCGAAAGCTGGTGGTGCGA
>Ga0209573_1004198_pt1 | contig 14552 bp, 10 predicted proteins | sample TNRBio252014_DNA_FD_185870 | JGI IMG/M metagenome (GOLD analysis project Ga0209573, IMG submission 185870) | Wastewater treatment Type I Accumulibacter community from EBPR Bioreactor in Madison, WI, USA - TNR Reactor_6/25/2014_ DNA (SPAdes)... | ecosystem: Engineered > Bioreactor > EBPR >...
CAAGGCAGTCGCGGACCTCGCCCCCCTGGGCACCTCCTGCCCCGATCATTTCCTGCGCACCAAGATCTGGCCGCTGGTGATCGATGTCGACCCCAACACAAACTCCGTTGAGGAAATCGCTGGCCAGCTGGAACCGCTGATTGGACGGTATCGCGAGGAGTACGCCCGTTACTACGACACCTGCAAGCGCCCCAACTCTCCGGCAATGCGTGATGCAAATCCCGTGGTCGTGCTCCTGCCGGGCGTCGGCATGTTCACGTTTGCGGCCGACAAGGCGACCGCACGGATCGCTGCGGAGTTCTACACCAACGCCATCAACGTGATGCGCGGTGCAACCAGCGTGTCGCACTATCGCGGGCTTGACCCGCAGGAAGCCTTCGACATCGAATACTGGCTGCTTGAGGAGGCCAAGCTCCAGCGCTTGCCCCGGCCAAAGCCGTTGGCGGGGCGGGTCGCCGTGATCACCGGCGGGGCAGGAGGCATCGGGCTGGCGACAGCGCATCGCCTGGCGCGGGAAGGCGCCTGCATCATCATTTGCGATATCGACCAGGCTGCTCTGGAGGTTGCCCGGCAGGCCCTGGTGGCTGTCCATGGTGCGGATGTCATTGCCGCCGTACCGGTCGATGTCACATCGGAAGACAGCGTCGATCAGCTCTTTGCCGCCGCCGCTCTGGCCTTTGGCGGGGTGGATATCCTTGTCTCCAATGCCGGGCTGGCTTCGGCGGCCCCCATCGAGGAGACCAGCCTTGATCTGTGGAACAGGAACATGGCCGTCCTCTCCACCGGCTATTTCCTCGTGTCCCGCGCGGCGTTCCGCCTGATGAAGGCGCAAGGACGCGGCGGCGCGATGGTGTTCATCGCCTCGAAGAACGCTCTGGTCGCCTCGCCCAACGCCTCGGCCTATTGCACCGCCAAGGCATCCGAAATCCATCTTGCGCGCTGTCTGGCGCTTGAGGGCGCGCCTCTTGGCATTCGCGTCAATGTCGTCAATCCCGATGCGGTGCTGCGCGGTTCGCGCATCTGGGAAGGCGAATGGCGGGCGCAGCGGGCGCAGGCCTACCATGTCACCCCTGAGGGGCTTGAGGAAGTCTACCGCCAGCGCAGCATGCTCAAACTCGGCGTCTACCCCGAGGACATCGCTGAAGCCGCCTATTTCCTCGCCTCCGATCTGTCTTCCAAATCCACCGGCAATATCCTCAACGTCGATGCCGGTCATGCGCCGTCCTTCACGAGGTAACCCATGGCCATTCATCGCATCGATCCGGACTTGGTGGAGCGCTCCAACAGGGCGGCGGCGACGCATGAGGCGGATCTCGATGCCCTGGCGGGGCTGCTTCAGCGGCGTGGATTCGATGTTGAAAAGCTGCTGGCCCGCCTGATGGCCTTCGCCATTGCCATTCCCTCCTGGGGGGTCGGAACGGGCGGGACCCGGTTTGCGCGGTTTCCCGGCCCCGGCGAGCCGGCCAATGTGTTCGACAAGCTCGACGATTGCGCGGTGATCCACCAGCTTGGGCGCATAACGCCGACGGTCTCGCTGCATTTCCCCTGGGATGTCGTGGAGGATATCGCGGCACTGAAAGCGCACGGAGCCGACCTCGACCTCGGCTTCGATGCCGTCAATTCCAACACCTTTCAGGACCAGCCGGGCCAGCCCCATTCCTACAAGTTCGGCAGCCTGTCGCACACCAGCGCAGCCGTGCGCGATCAGGCCATCGCGCATAACATTGACTGTATTCGTCTGGGCACGGCGCTGGGATCAAAAGCGCTGACGGTCTGGATCGCGGACGGATCGAATTTCGCCGGCCAGTCCAATCTCTCCGCTGCGTTCGAGAGATATATCGACTCGATGCATCGCATCGTGACGGCTTTGCCCGAGGATTGGCGGGTCTTCATCGAATACAAGAACTTCGAACCGGCGTTTTATGCGACTGTTGTTCAGGACTGGGGAGCCGCCCTGCTTGCGGCTCAGGCGCTGGGGGACAAGGCAGCCTGCCTCGTCGATCTTGGCCACCACGCCCCGTCCACGAACATCGAGCAGATCGTCAGCCGCCTGATCGCAGCGCGCAAGCTGGGCGGCTTCCACCTCAACGACAGTCGGTATGGCGACGACGATCTTGATGCCGGGTCCATCGATCCCTTCCGCCTGTTTCTGGTTTTCAACGAGTTGGTCGATGCCTCCGACCGCGGCGCTTTCCCGCAGCCGCCGGCCTATATGCTCGATCAATCACACAACCTGACCGATCCGATCGAAAGCCTTCTGCTGAGCGCGGAAGCGGCGGCGCGCGCCTTTGCCCAGGCGCTGCTGGTCGATCGCCAAGCGCTGGCCGGGCTTCAGCAGGAGAACGACGCTCTCACGGCATCGGCGCTGCTGCGACGCGCATTCCAGTGTGATGTTTCGCCCCTGCTGGCGGAGGTGAGGCGCAGAAAAGGCGGGGCGATCGATCCGGTCGCTGTTTATCGGGCGTCGGGGTACCGGGCGGCCGTATCACAGGTTCGAAAGGCGCCTCTGCCCAGCGGAGGCGGTATCGTTTGACTTCAAGATCCGTCGTCACGGCCGTTCGACCGGGCAGAGGGATGTGACACACCATCGAACGCAGGAGGAATGTCCATGAAGAAACTGCTGGCTGCCCTTGCGCTCACGGTCGCATCGGCTTTTTCGGTTGCCGCGCAGGCACCGCAAACCGAGGGGCAACTCGTCGTTTATGCCTCTCATCCCTCGGAGATGGTCGATCATTTCACCAAGATGTTCGGTGAGAAATACGGCATTCGGGTCACAAGCGTGAAGGCGGGCACGGGCGAATTGCTCAACCGGCTGCGTGCCGAACGCAGCCGCCCGGCGGGCGATATCCTCTGGGGCGGCTTTTCCGATACCGGCGCATCCATGCCGGACCTCTTCGACGTCTATCGCTCGCCCGGTCTGGCGCAGATCGAGCCCAAGATGATCGATCCCAGCGGGTACAACACGCCATTCGGGGCCAGTACCATGGTGATCATGTACAACAAGAGCCAGGTGAAGCCCGAGCAGGCGCCCAGGACCTGGGCTGATCTGGCCAAGCCCGAATGGAAGGGCAAGGTTGTCCATGCCGACCCGTCCAAGTCCAGCTCTGCGCTGAGCGCGCTCAACACCTGGCTGATGATCAACGGGCGGGGCGATGCGGCGTGGCAGAAGGTCGAGGACCTGACCAAGAACCAGACCATCGTGCTGAAATCGAGCCTCGTCTTCCAGCAGGTCGGCCGCGGTGAATATCCGATCGGCGTGACCTACGAAGAGGGCGCCTTCAACTACGTGCTCGCGGGCACGGCCGGCATTGTCTATCCCGAGGATGGCACACTGCTGGAGCCGGAAGGCACCTTCATCGTCAAGGGCTCGCCCAATCCGAAGGCTGCGCGGCTGTTTGCCGACTTCCTGCTCTCGGAAGAAGCGCAAAAGGAGCTGACCGCAAAATTCCCCGGTCGGCGCCCCACACGGATCGGCGTTTCGACCCATGCCGAGATGCTGCCGGCCAGCAAGCTGAAGGTGATCGCGTATGATTCCGTCTGGGCCGCCGCCAACCGCGCCCAGATCCTCGACCGGATGCAGAAGATCATCGTCAAGACGCAGCAATGACGATCCTGCGGGGCGCCGCCGGCGCCTCGCTCCCCTTCTTTTCAGGTCGAGCAATGACATCAACAACAGTGCGTATCGACGGTATTTCCAAACGCTTTGGCAGCGCCGTCGCGGTCAACGATGTCTCTGTGGACATAGCGCGCGGCGAATTCTTCACGCTGCTCGGGTCGTCGGGCTGCGGCAAGACGACCCTGCTGAGGATGATCGCCGGATTTCTGAAACAGAGCGAAGGGAGCATCTATTTCGGCGAGACCTGCATCGACGATGTGCCGCCGCAGAAGCGCAACACGGGCATGGTGTTCCAGAGCTATGCGATCTTTCCCCATCTGAGCGTGGTCGACAACATCGCCTATGGCCTTCGCGCACGCGGCCAGAGCGCGGGCGAGATCAAGGCGAAGGTCGACAAGTATCTCGGCCTCACCCGTCTCAGCCATCTTGGCCACCGAAAGCCACGCGAACTTTCCGGCGGCCAGCAGCAGCGGGTCGTTCTGGCCCGCGCCATGGTGATCGAACCGGATGTCCTGCTGATGGACGAGCCGCTGTCGAACCTCGACACCGAGATGCGCGTGCATCTGCGGGCCGAGATCCGCGCCCTGCAACGTCAGGTCGGCATCACGACGATCTACGTGACGCATGATCAGGAAGAAGCCCTGCTGATGTCCGACCGCATCGCGGTGATGCGCGACGGACGGTTCGAACAGGTGGCCAGGCCGCACGACATCTACAACAACCCGGCCACGCGCTTCGTCGCCAGCTTCATCGGCGAGAACAACTTCCTGCCAGTGTCCGGCATCCGCTCTGAACATGGACGGACAATGCTTGATCTGCCGGGGGGACGACTGCTTACAACAGTGCACGTTCCAACGAATGGGCCGCTTGATGCGGCCATCCGGCCGCAGGACATGACGCTTTCCCCCGAACCGTCAGGCACAAACATGCCGGGTTTGCTGGGCACCTTGACCGATATCCAGTTCCTCGGCGGCACGGTTCGTTACGCGCTGGATCTGGGCGACGGACACGTCGTGCAGGTCGCCGGGTCCAGCCGGACAGGGGAAGCCTTGCCGCAGACCGGCAGCCGCCACCTGCTGAGCGTATCGGCGGGCGCCCTCAGGCTGTTCCCGCGGGGGAACGCATGAGTGCTGCGATTGGCACCAGCGAGCGCAGAGGCGCTGGCCGGCTTCTGCCGGGGTTCTGGTCTCTGGTGACGATTGCGGTGCTGGTGATCGTCACCGCGCTGCTGCTGCTGCCGGTGATCAACATCATCGGGCTCAGTCTTTCAGGAGGCGTCAAGGACGGTGGGCTGTTCGAGCACTACCGCACCTTCTTTTCCGAGAGGTTCTATTATCAGACCGTCTTCAACAGCTTCTGGGTGAGTTGCTGGGCGATGGCATTTGCCGTCGCACTCGGGGTGCCGGCCGCCTATTTCGTCAACCGGTACGACATCTGGGGCAAGGGGCTTGCCCGCGCAGCCGTCGTGCTCACCTTCGTCTCGCCACCGTTCATAGGATCATACTCATGGGTGGTCCTGTTCGGGCGCAGCGGGGTTGCCACACAGCTTTTTGCATCCTGGGGCATCCCCCTGCCGACGATCTATGGCCCGTCCGGCATCATCTTTGTCTTTACCCTGCAGTTCTTCCCCTTCGTCTTCCTGCTGGTGTCGAGCGGTCTCAAGACGATCGACCAGAGTGTCGAGGATGCTGCGCTCAATCTCGGTTCGAGCGAGTTCAGGACCTTCCGGACGGTCATCGTGCCCTTGCTGGTGCCGTCCATCACGACAGGGGCGCTGCTGGTTTTCATCGCCTCGTTCACGGATCTCGGCACGCCGATCATTCTGGGTGAAAAGTTCCGAGTGCTGCCGGTGCTGGTCTACGGAGAGTTCGTCAACGAATTCGGCGGTCGGCCCGTGCTTGCCAGCGCCCTTTCGGTCGTGCTGCTGACGATCACGACGGCAGCCCTGTTGTTGCAGCGCTGGCTTTCAGCGCGGTTTTCCCATGCCTCGGCCGCCGTTCGCCCGCTGGAAGTTCAGGAACAGCCGCTGGCAAAGCGCCTCGCTGCAACGGTCTTTGTCTTCCTGCTGATCGGCACGGCGCTCCTGCCTATCCTCAACATCGTCGTGTCCTCATTCCTGGAGGCGAAAGGTCCGGTGCTGACCGGCAATTTCACCCTCGCCAACTATCAGCGCATCGCCAGCCGGCTGACCCTTCCGCTCTGGAACACGGTGTTCTTCACGACAACGGCCACCCTGCTCTGTGCGATGGTTGGCACGGCTATCGCTTACATCATCGTGCGGCGCCCCGGTTTTGTGTCGAGCACCCTTGATACGGTGGTCATGTTCTCCTACGCGGTGCCGGGGATCGTGCTCGGCGTGGGACTTGTGGTGACCTATCATGAACCGCCGCTGGCCCTCACCGGGACATCGGTCATTCTCATCCTTGCCTATTTCATCCGCCGCCTTCCGTTTTCCGTCCGCTCATCCGTCAGCATGCTTCAACAAGTGTCGCGCGATACGGAGGACGCCTCGATCAATCTCGGGGCCGGGCCCGGGCGAACGTTCCTGAAAATCACGATTCCGGTTCTGGCGACGGCCATCCTGTCCGGGGCCTTGCTCACATGGTCGAATACGATCCGTGAACTCAGCGCGACGCTGATCCTGCAATCGGGAACCACGGCCACGGTCGCGATCGAGATTTTCAACGAGGTGGTCAACGGCAATTTCGGCGTGGCCTCGGCGCTGGGGACTGTGCTGATCCTGCTGACCTTCCTGCCATTGCTGCTGCTGTTCACCGTGATCGGCAAGAAGGAAGACGTGCTTGTCTGACGTGCAATGATGAACAGTGGCGGCCACCCCGACAGGACCATCTGGCGTGACGGTGATGCCACAAGCGTCAATGTCAGCCACCTGCCTGGGTGCTGAGGCAGCTGTCGGACCGGTCAGAACTCCTGGCTCCGCAAAACGGCGCGCGCTTCTGAACTGGTCCACCTCTGGAACACGGCAGTTCCCCGGTGCTGATCAGGTCAGGATGACTGTACACTGATCAACAGTCAGGGGCGTTCCTGGGCGATCCGTTGTGTTCTCGTCTATTCCCGCCGCGCCATGAACATATCGGCCAAGCGCGCAGCAAAGCTCTGGACTGCCGGCGAGCAGATCTGGTCCTGTACGTAAATTCCGACCACAACTTCCGCCAGGCGTGGGAGGCCAGGGTTGATGATCTCGACCAGCCGTTCGGACAGGATGCGCCGGGCGAGCACCGTGACGCCGAATCCGGTGGTGATCGCGGCCTCAAGGCCTGAGAGGCTTGGGCTCGTGTAGACGATCTCGAACGAGCGCCCGTCACGTTGAAGCGCAGACAGCATGTTGCGACGATAGAGGCACCCCTCGGGGTAGCAGACGATTCGCAGCGGACCCTCGGCAGAAGCGCTTTCAGGCGAACCAACCCAGGCCAGCGGTTCGCGCCAGGTCATGAATGCGCCCTCTGCCGGGCCGTCCGGGGTCATCGCCACCACAAGGTCGAAGTTGCCCTCGCGCAGACCCTTGAGCAGCGCATTCGAGACATCGCAGACGACATCGATTGAAATGGATTGATAATCGGCGGTCAGCCCGTGCATCAACCGCGTCAGGAAGTGATCCGCATAGTCGTTGGGGATGCCGAGCCTGAGCTTGCCCCGCGCGCGCCGGTCTGACAGGCGCAGGAGCATCTCGTCGTTGAGAGCGAGAATCTGCCGAGCATACCCGGCGACCAGTTCGCCTGCTTCGGTAAGATTGGCGCCGACGCCGTCCTTTGCGAAGAGCTGGACGCCAAGTTGATCCTGTAACCGGCGCATCTGCAGGCTGATGGCTGGCTGGGTACGGCCGAGTTGCTCGCCGGCGCGGGTGTACCCGCGCAGGTCGATGATCGTAACAAAGGCGCGAAGTAGATCGGTCGGGATGGAACGCATGAGAACTGCCTTCACACCACTATCTACCCAGGCTGAGGTTCGCGCAAATGCCTGAACTGCCGGGGTCACGCGCGAAGGATGTTGTGCTCGGGCCCGAACGGAAATTTCGTAATGTTCTCCGAACCGTTCTCGGTCATCACCAGAATATCGTGCTCGCGATACCCCCCCGCTCCGGGCATCCCTTCAGGCAAGGTCAGCATTGGCTCCATCGATACCACCATGCCGGGCTTGAGCACGGTGTTGATGTCCTCCCGGAGTTCCACGCCGGCCTCGCGGCCGTAGTAGTGTGAGAGCACGCCAAAGGAATGGCCGTATCCAAAGGAGCGATAGCCCAGCAGCCCGTAGGACCGATAAATCTCGTTGAGTTCGCTGGCGACGTCGCCACAGCGCGCGCCCGGCTTCAGCAGTTCGAGCCCGCGCCGGTGAACCTCGCAGTTGACGTTCCAGATTTTCAGATGCGCATCGGAGACGTGGTCAAGGAACAACGTCCGCTCCAGCGCGGTGTAGTAGCCCGCAATCATCGGAAAGCAATTCAGCGAAAGAATGTCACCCTTGCGGATCTGCCGCGTGGTGACCGGGTTGTGCGCTCCGTCGGTGTTGATGCCGGACTGAAACCAGACCCAGGTATCCATCAGCTCGGCATGGGGAAATGTCCTTGCGATGTGGCGCACCATCGCCTGCGTTCCGGCCAGCGCCACCTCATGTTCGCCGATACCTTCCCCGATCGCGCCGACAATCGCCTCGCCGCCAAGGTCGGCGGTCCGCGCGCCCTCCTTGATCAGGGCGATTTCCTCAGCGGATTTCACTGTCCGCATCCACATCGTCGGCGCGCCGACATCGACAAATTCCACGTTGGGAAACGCCTCATCGAGAAGGCGACGGAAATCGAGCGTGACATGGTCGAACTCGATGCCGATGCGGCGCACATTGGCCGGCAACTCGGTCTGGAGCGCGTGAAAGTAGTTGTCGCGTCGCCAGTCGGTGTAGGTGATGTTATCGCCGAAGGTGCGCCGCCATGGCTGGCCGGCATCGATGCCCGCCGAGACGGTCATCGCCTTGTTCGATGTGATCAGGAACGCATAGCGGCGACCGAAATAGCAATACAGGAAATCCGAAAAGTAATTGATGTTGTGGTAGGAGGTGAGCACTGCGGCGTCTAGCTTCAGTTCCTCAAGGATACCGCGCAGACCGTCCTGCCTGCGGCGCATCTCCGCGGCGCTGAAGGTCGGCTTCACCTTCTGGCCGTTGTGCATTTTCTGTAGGCGAAGCAACTCGTTCGGCATCGCGCCGGAATGGACAGTCATGACAGGCTCCTGATCGGCGTCAAACACACTGCGGTCATTTTAGGAAGACGCTCCGCACCGGGCAGAACCGGCGCGGGCCCTGTTGCAGGCGATCAGCGCCTCGGCTCGCTCTTGGACTCGTAACGCTTGCGCCATTCGGCGATGATGCGCGGCTGCTCCTTCGTGGCCCAGGCGAAATCGTTCTTGATCAGCTTCTCGTTGACGTTGGTCGGAAAATGTTCCGGCTTCTTCACCGGCACGGGCAGGGCCGTCACCTCATAGCGGCTGCCATAGGCTTCCATGGCCGCCGGCGTCATCGCCCAGTCCATGAAGGTCTTGGCGTCATCCAGGTTCTTCGTGCCCTTCATGATCGCGGTGGTCTGCATCTCCCAGCCCGTGCCTTCCTCGGCCATGATGATGTCGATTGGCGCCCCTTGTCCTTTCAGGTTGGCAGCCCGGAAGGGGAACGACAGACCGATGGTATACTCGCCCGCCGCAGCCTGCTCGCAGGGCTTCGATCCGGAGTGACTGTAAGACCCGATGTTCTCGTGAAGCTGATCCATGAAGGCCCAGGCCTTTTCCTCGCCCATCATCTGGATCCAGGCGGCCACCATGAGATAGCCGGTACCGGCGGAAGCCGGATTGGGCATGGTGATCTTGCCCTTGTAGACAGGGTTTGTCAGATCGGTCCATTTCGCCGGTTTGGGCAGTTTTGCTTTGCCGGCCTCGATGGTGTTGAAGCACATCGTGCTTGCCCAGCCATAGATTCCAACCCAGTGCGCCGGACGTTTCTTGTCGAGATAGAGCGGGTTGAGCGCTTCCATCCCCTTCGGGGTGTAGGGCTCGAACAGGCCCATCTCGTCGAGTCGGGTGACGCTGGTCACCGCCATCGCGAAGAGCACATCAGCGCGCGGATTGTCCTTCTCTGCCAGAACGCGGGCCTGGATGATGCCTGTTGAATCACGCACCCAATTGAGCTTGATGTTGGGATGTGACTTGGCGAAGACCTCGGAGAAATATTTGATGTTGTCAGCCTCGGCGCCGGCGTAGATCGTCAATTCGCCCGCCGTCGCGGGAGCAAGCGCGGCGAAAGAGAGCGCAAGGGCGGTGACCGTGGCGCCAATTCTGGGAAGTTTCAGCATGCTGGTTCTCCGGAGCAGGGTTTGGGAGGTAAAGCGGTTGTGCTGCAAGAAAGATGAGGACCGGAAATGACTGCGACGGACACGGCGCATTGCACAGGCCCCTTGCGGATCGATGCCATTCCTCTGGCGGGAGGCGGACTCATCGGTCTGACCAACTGTCCCGGGCGCAACGGCACGGACAGCGCCGGGCGGGTCTGGCAGCGCACCCTTGCCGACGATCTGGGAGCGCTCGAACGCTGGGGCGCCAGTCTCCTCGTGACGCTGATCGAACGCAAAGAGTTCGCCACGCTTGGTGTGCCGGATTTTCCCGCGCAGGCCGAAGCGCGAAACCTTGACTGGCGCCACATTCCGGTGCCGGACATGGGCGTGCCGGATTTGGCTTCCGCGCAGGACTGGCACACCCTCAAGCCTCGTATCGTTGCGATCCTGCGGGATGGTGGGCGCGTCGCCTTCCATTGCGCGGCCGGCCTTGGGCGAACCGGAAGCATGGTCGCGCGGTTGCTCGTCGAGGCGTTCGATCTTGAACCGGATGAGGCAATCCGCCTGGTGCGATCACATCGCCCGGGCGCCATCGAAAGCGACGCGCAGGTCGCCTTCGTCAGAGCGGCACGCGATGGGGCCTCAGACATGAGCCGAACCCCGCCATGATTGCAGGCGCACAAGGATGTGCCTTGAGACGACGTAGTGCACGAGGCGCACGACGATGCAGGCGTACATGATCAGCGTGCCCATCGCGGCGGCGGACGCCAGCCTGCCCGCCTCGTCCATATGCAGCACCGCGATCGAGGCCAGCCCCGTGTGGATGCTGTAGAGGAAGATGGCGCCAGAAACAGTCGTCATCGCGTTCAGGAAGAGATAGCTCCAGATCTCCAGTATGGCGGGCGAACAAACCGGCACGGTGACGCGCCAGAAGCTGCGCCACAGCGGCGCCTTCAAGGAAGCGCTGACGGATTCGAACTCCCGGTCGAGTTGTTTCAGGGCCGTCAGGGCCGTCAGGTGCGTGACGGTGTAGTAGTGCGTGATCGTGTTGATGGCGATGATGGCGATGCCGCCATAGAGAAAGCCGAAGATCGAACCGGGGCGGTTGATGAAGAACAGATAGCCCAGACCAAGCACCAGCCCGGGCACGGCCATCGGCATGAGGGCGATGGCGTGGATGATCTGTCTGCCGATGGCGTGATCGCGCGGCTTTTCGACGAGGTAGGCCCCGAGGAACGTCAGAAACGTCCCAAATGTTGCAACAAGGGTTGCCAGAAGCAGCGAATTCCAGAAGTTTTCCCAGCCCACGCCCTGCATGTTGAAGGAGTAATGAACCAGAGTGAGCTGAAGATTATAGGGCCAGAACCGCACCAGTGCAGCAAACTGCCCCATCGCGATCACCGCGAGCATCATAGCCGCGACAATCGCGCAGTAAGCGAACATCATGGCGTCGAAGGCCGTGCGCTTCTTTGGCACATAGGGCACTGATCTTGCCGACAGACCGGCGGCCTGCCGCGCGGTCACCACGCGGTCAATCAGGTAGGCAGCAATTGCCGGGATGAGCATGATGATCGAGACAACCGCACCCATTTCGAAATTCTGCTGGCCGACCACCTCCTTGTAGATATCGGTCGCAAGCACATTGAATTTTCCACCGATCACCTTCGGGATGCCAAATTCGGTGAAAACGGCGATAAAAACGAAAATTGCAGTCGAAATCAGCCCGTAGCGAACGGTTGGCAGGGTCACCATCCAGAACGTGCGCGCTTTTCCGGCCTTGAGCGATTCCGCCGCTTCGTAGAGCCGGCTGTCCGCAAGCATCAGCGCTGCCGACAAGATCATGATCGCATGCGGAAGCGTCCAGAGAACGGAGGCCATCACGATGCCGATCGGGCCGTAGATCGAGTGACCCAGCATCACCGGCTTCAGGACACCCTGATTGCCGAACCAATAGATCAATGCGATCGCCTTGAGCAAACCGGGCATCAGCAGCGGCGCCATCGCCATGATCTTGAAGAACGGCCGCCACGCCATGCGCGAGCGCGTCAGCGCGTAGGCATAGAGGAATGCCATGGCAAGAACGATCACCGTGGTGATCGCCGAGACGAAGACACTGTTCAGCGCGGATTGATGCAGGGCGGGAGAGGCGAAATAGGCGGCATAGTTGGCGAGGCCGACGAAGTCGCCCCTGGCGCTGTGCAGGCTGCGCGATACGATCAACCCGAGCGGCATCACGACCGCGAAAAAGAAGAAGAGCAGATAGGCGCCGATCAGACCGAAGACCAGCCAGCCGTCGCGATCGCGTTGCAAAGCACCTCGCACGGCGACACCCTGGAAGCTCATGCCTGATCCTTCCGATAGAGCCTTATGCGGTCCGCCGGAATGTGCAGGCTCACTTTCTCGCCAGATGATAACGCCTGCGGCTGAGCGCCGGCATTATGCAGGTCGACGCGAATTTCATCGGAAAGAAGGTTTGTCCGGGCATAGAGCCGCGTGAACGATCCGAGATTTTCGATATCGGTCAGTTCGGCGTCATACATGTTGGATCCGCCGAGGCCGGCAGGGCAGACCTCAATGTGCTCGGGCCGAATCGCGCAGAGAACCGATGTGCCAGGGGGAAGATCAGCGCAAGGCACCGACAGCCATCCGCTGCTGCACCGCACACTCCCCTCGCCTGTCGTCGCGCCTTCGAAGAGGTTCATCTCGCCAATAAAATCGGCGACGAAGGGCGTGGCCGGCGCGCCATAGATCTCCGCAGGCGTGGCAATCTGCTCGATCCGCCCATGACGCATGACCACGATCCGATCGGCCATGGTCAAGGCCTCCTCCTGATCGTGCGTGACCATGATCGTGGTGACACCGAGCCGTCGGTGCACACTCTTGATTTCCCGGCGGAGGTGGGCCCGAACCTTGGCATCAAGCGCAGACAGCGGCTCATCAAGCAGCAGCAGGCCAGGCGACGGCGCAATCGCCCGGGCCAATGCCACGCGCTGCTGCTGGCCGCCGGAGAGTTGCGCAGGATATTTGTCCTCCTGACCGCTAAGGCCGGTCACCGCGATCAGGTCGGCCACGCGCGATGCGATCAAGTCGTTCGCCTTGCCCTGACTCCTGAGGCCGAAGGCAATGTTCTCGCGAATGCTCAGGTTGGGGAACAGCGCGTAGGACTGGAATACGATCCCGAAGTCGCGCTTTGACGGCGGCAGCCAGGTGATGTCCCTGCCATCCTGCACAATCTGGCCGGATTCGACCACTTCCAGGCCGGCAATAGCCCGCAGCAAGGTGGTCTTGCCGCAGCCGGACGGGCCGAGAAAACACAGAAACTCACCCTTGTTTACGCAAAGCGTTATGTCATCGAGAGCGCGAAACGCTCCGTAACTTTTTGTTACGCCAACAATTTCCAGGAATTTCTCCATAACGGCAGCAACCATACCTTCCGGGTGTCCTGAGGCCGCAATCCCATGATGTGATCCAGCCAGCATTGCGTCTGTCGTAGCCTGTTCGTCAGCGCCAACCTTCACCTTGAATTCGCAATGCGCAGCAGCTGCGTCCGGATAGCGTCCCGCAACTATGCAGGCTCGCTGTCAGCGCCTCAAAATGAGTTATTTCTATCGGCCCATTAGCATCTGAAATTGAGCCAGGATTTGTCGCCAGAGTGGGCGCACTTCAAGTTCAAGTCCGCGTCACCACAAACATCCTCAGCTCGCCGGAGCGAGCTGGCTTGCATTGGACCTCGCTCTGATCAGTTCCCGAACGGGGGCCGGCTCCGGGTTCCCGCCATCATCGACGATTGCAAGCCAGGAACCTGGCGCTTGTGGCGGGGACATCCCTGTCAGAACTCATCGCCAAAATCATAAGCGCACAGCTGTGGCTCATCACATTATGCTGCGGTCCGGTCAAAACGGATTGCTGCCCACCGGGTCCACTACGAGGGGCCAGTCAGGTGGCGTGAAAAAGCGCGCACAGCTTCGAGTTCGGCCCTGAGAAGCGCGAGAAAATTGCGCATCGGAATGGAGAGGGCCGTATCGTTTGCGGTCATAATTCCGAATTCGTAGATGATCTGCGGTTGCAACGGGCGAAATGTCGCTTGTCCGGCAAAACTGCGGGCAGTGATGGGGTCTATGATGCCCACACAATCGCCACTGGCGATCATCGAGGCAGCCGAGATGAAATACTCGACCTCCGCAACAATGGTGCGACGTGCCCCGGCAGCATGAAAGGCCGCGATGATCTGCGGCGTCAGCATGTGCTCGCGGACAGTCGAGACGTAAGCGGCACCATCAAGATCACGCGGCGAAATGACCGACTTGGCTGCCAGCGGATGCCCGAGCGGCATCATGCACACGCAATCGAGCCGGATGGTCTCTACGGACATGCTTGCGTGGGCAACAGGCAATTCACTGATCGTGATCTCGGACTGGCGCGCCGCCGCCAGATCGCGGATCACGTGGGAACTCCGCGTGATCAACTGGATTTGGACCTCCGGATAGCTCCGGCGGAAGGCAGTCAGCAGGCCTGGAATGAACGAGATGGAAATGCTTGGATAGGCTGCGATCCGCAACGCCCCCAATCGTCCCTGCCGGATCTGCTTGGCGGCCAATCGCGTCC
>Ga0209573_1004199_pt1 | contig 14548 bp, 16 predicted proteins | sample TNRBio252014_DNA_FD_185870 | JGI IMG/M metagenome (GOLD analysis project Ga0209573, IMG submission 185870) | Wastewater treatment Type I Accumulibacter community from EBPR Bioreactor in Madison, WI, USA - TNR Reactor_6/25/2014_ DNA (SPAdes)... | ecosystem: Engineered > Bioreactor > EBPR >...
TGGCGATCGCGAGAAGATTTTCCGCATCGATGTCGACCAGTCAAAACTGGCGAGCCTTGGGCTGACCATCGCCGATGTGCGCGCTGCATTGGGCAATGTCACGCTCACCACGCCGTCCGGCTCCATCACCACGGTTGATCAGGATCTTGTCGTACGCACCACGGCGGATGTGAATACGCCTGAAGCGTTCGAAAACATCTCCATCGGCAAGTCCAATCGTCTGGGCGACGTCGCCACAGTCACCATTGGCGCCGACCCGACCGCGACCTCGTCGCTGCGCTCCGACGGCAAGACTGGCATCGGACTTGGCATCATCCGCCAGGCCGAATCCAACACGCTGACCATTTCCGATGGCGTCGCCGCCGCTGTCGCCGCCCTGCAGCCCAATCTGCCACAGGGCATGTCGCTGCGGGTCACCAGCGACGACGCAACCTTCGTGCGCGGCGCAGTTCACGAAGTGGAAATCGCGCTGATGATTTCCGTCTCGGCGGTGCTTGTGGTCATCTTCCTGTTTCTGCTCGACTGGCGCGCAACGCTCATCCCCGGTCTGTCCTTGCCGGTTGCTTTGATCGGCACGATCGCTGCGATCTATCTGGCTGGTTTTTCGGTCAACATCCTCACCCTCCTGGCGCTGGTGCTGGCCACCGGTCTGGTGGTCGACGACGCCATTGTCGTGCTTGAGAACATCGTACGCCGCCGCAATGAAGGCATTGGGCCGCGTGCCGCGGCAGTGCTCGGCACAAATGAAGTGTTCTTCGCCGTTATCGCCACAACGGCCACGCTGGTGGCGGTCTTTGTGCCGCTCTCCTTCCTGCCCGGCCAAACCGGCGGGCTGTTTCGCGAATTCGGCTTTGTGCTCGCGATGGCCGTCATTCTGTCCTGCGTGGTCTCGCTGTCGCTCTGCCCCATGCTGGCATCGCGTTTCCTCAAGGAGCACAAGGACAGCGGCCGCGGCGTTGGCGCGCGCATTGGCGCCGGCATAGGGAGTCGTCTAGCCGCCTTATACAAGCGCCTGCTGCTCGCCTGCCTGCAGGCGCCGTGGCTCGTCATTCTTGTCTCCGTGCTGTTTGGCGCCAGCGCATGGGTGGCCTTCGGCCTGATCCGTCAGGAAGTTACACCCACCGAAGACCGCTCGGTGATCCTGATGCGGGTGTCAGCCCCGCAGGGCGTCAGCCTCGACTACACCACGGCCCAGTTGCGCGAGATCGAGCGTCTCATCCAGCCGCTGCGCGACTCGGGTGAGGTCACCACCACTTTCGCTAATGCGGGCCAGGGCGGTTCCAGCAACAGCGCCTTTATGGTGCTGACACTGGCGCCATGGGATCAGCGCACCCGCACCCAGCAGGAAATTTCAGCTGAGGTGCAGCAGATCGCGCGGCAGGTGCCGGGCGTGCGCGTGAGCACCTTCCAGCCCAATTCGCTTGGCATTCGCGGTGCGGGTTCCGGCCTGCAGTTCGCGGTCGCCTCCAGCGGCAGCTATGACGAGCTAAACCGCGCCGCCAGCGCCATTCTGGCCCAGATGGAGAATGATCCGCGCTTTCAGCAACCACGCCTCAGCAACGACGCCACCCAGCCGCAGCTGACCGTGCAGATCGACCGCGAACGCGCCTCCGACCTTGGCATTGACGTCACCGGTCTGGCCGAGAGCATTCAGGCCATTCTCGACGGCCGTCAGGTCGCCGATGTTTTCATCGACGATCGCGCCTATCCGGTGAAGCTGCTCTCCACCACCAACCCGATCAACGATCCGACCGATCTCCAGAACGTATTCCTGAAAACCGGCGATGGACGCTTTGTTCCGCTCTCGACCATCGCCACGCTCTCCGAACGCGCGGTGCCGCCAACGCTGTCACGCGAACAGCAATTGCGCACCGTTGCCATCACATCGGCCCTGTCTCCCGACTTTGCCCTGGGCAGCGCATTGACCGAAATCCAGCGCATCGCCGAACCTCTGCTGCCGGCGGGCGCGCGCATCCTGCCGCTCGCCGAAGCCGCATCGCTGGGTGAACAGTCAAGCGGTCTGGTGCTCGTCTTCGGTTTTGCGCTGGTCATCATCCTGCTTGTGCTGGCCGCCCAGTTCGAGAGTTTTGTCTCGGCCATCATCATCATGGCGACCGTACCGCTCGGTCTGGCCTGCGCCGTCTACGCCATGCTTTTAACCAACACGAGCCTCAACGCTTACAGCCAGATCGGGCTGGTGCTTCTGGTCGGCGTGATGGCCAAGAACGGCATCCTCATCGTCGAATTCGCCAATCAGTTGCGCGACCGCGGTATGGCCCTGAAGGAGGCGGTGATCGAGGCGTCGACGATCCGTCTGCGCCCCGTCGTGATGACCATGATCTGTTCGATCCTCGGCGGCCTGCCGCTGGTTCTGGCCGCCGGCGCCGGCGCCGAAGCGCGCATCGCGCTGGGCTGGGTCATTGTCGGCGGGCTTGGCCTTGCCGCCGCCTCAACCCTGTTCCTCACCCCGGTCGCCTATCTTCTGCTTGGCCGCTTCGTGACGCCAAACATCGAAGAAGAAGCCCGCCTCAAGCGCGAGCTGGAAGAAGCTGCCTACACCAATATGGAACCGGCGGAGTAAGGCGTCCCGCCACGCGGCCTATCGAAGATCGGCCGCCTTCAGCGTGTACGTGCTTTGGCGGCTGTTGGAATACGCCTCCCTCGCCGCATCATAGATGCCGCTGCGCAAAGCGTCGAACAGCTGAAGCGGTTCGCCAGCGCCCGGCGCCGAGCGCGCCGCTCGAGCTCCACGCAGCGCTCCGGCTTCTACAAAGAACCGGATCTCGAACATGCCGTCATAACCAACGAAGCGGACCGCGTTGCGAACACTGTCGAACGTCCGGCTCGGGTTGGGAAACGAAAGCGTCACGACAGTCTCCTTCATGCAACCGGCTATTTCCGGCCCCGCCCCTCATCCGTAATTTTAGGTGCGGTCCCGCACTCGTCAGGTCTTGCCCTTTGGCGCATTGGTGTTTGCCGCGAGCTTGATCTGGCTGCCGAATGGCGTTTCCACCTTGGCGGCCGGCTTTGCCTTTTTCGGCTTCCGAATTTCGCGGTTGCTGCGTTGTTGTCCCTTCGCCATCAGCGAATGTCCTTTCCAGAAGGTTTGTTGGGTATGCCCGTGCCGGCAGGTTCCAGCCGATCCTCGGCCATCACCCGTTCATGCCGCTCCGCTTCGCTGCGGATGCGGTATTGCAGCGTGTCGCCGGATTTCGGCACCAAGCCTGTCACCGTGAATGTTGCGGCCACATCGTTGAGTGGCGAGAGCTTTTCCTTCAATTGCACGGATTGACCAACAGCAAAAAGATGCTCCGGCGCCTCGATCCTCGGAGCCCGGGCATAGCGCCGGCGGATCTCCGGATTGGTCGCCATCGTTTTGGTCGGTGAGGTCATAGCTGCGCCAAATCTTTCTTGAGGGCCCGGTCCAGTTCGTCAATATTGATTGGAACCATCCGCATCGTCGTCCCCGCCGAGCCGATTGCGGGCAGATGGATGTAGGCGCCAACGCGGCGCCAGGCGATCCGCGACAGGTCCTGAATCTGCTCTTCGTCATGGTCGACGCGATAGTCGCCAGGCCGCTGCGGGCCGTCAAAACCCGACAGCAGGAACTCGCTGGAGAAATGAACGACGGTCTTGATCGTGCGGCTGGTCACGTCTGCCTGTCTCGCGACACTGAGCGGTCGCGCGTCTCGCTACGCTGCCCCAAGACGCTACTGTTCGATGCGACTGAAACCGGCTCGATGCATCCGGCTCCGGCGACAGCAAGAATTGAACCGGATGGCTCTATTCAATATTCGTGAGAATTCGGGAGCGAAAGCTGTGATTTCGAAACCACAAAGCTAACCGACCAAAATCAATGTCAGTCATCATGCGCTTCGATTTAGTTTTAAGCAAGGCGAGATCGAAGTTTATCTCGATGAATTAATTATAAAAATTCAGCAGAAAGACAATTCTCTGCGCTGCGGCCGTCGCAAAATTATTTATCATATCTTTCCCTTGACAACGGTGTAGGGTCCATAGGGTAGGCAGCAGATGTTCCGGGCGCTGCTGGTTGGGGGCGACCACCGCGCCCTCGCCCCGACCGAAAGATTTGACGCCATGCCTTCCCGCACCATCAAGCCAAAACCCACTCCTCAACCGGCTGCGTCAATCAAATCACGTTTAAAACCATTCTTCCGCATTGATCTGTCCAAAGGACTGGGGTCGGACTGGATCGCGCCGCTTGTTGCAATTGGCTTCATCGGCGCACTGGCCTATTTCACCACGGGTTGAGCATTATGCGACGGGACCTGATCAGCTACCCCTCACGGGGCTGACATATACCCCCCGGCGCATAGCGACAGCAGCAATTCTACGGCCTGACAAACACCTTGCCGTTTGGTCTGGCGAGTTCGGCTGGCACCCGATCCATGGCGTCGGCCAGCGGCACGATGGCGGTCACGTCAGTTTTCCATTTGCCGGAGACAAAGCGCTGCTGGACCTCCATGACGGCCGCTTCGCGCCGCTCCTTGGATTCGCGCATCCACTCGGTCAGCCAGAAGCCTTCTATCTTCTTGCCCGCAAAGATCAGTTGGCCGGGCTCACGGATGACCGTCGCAGCGTTGTCCAGCCGTCCATAGACAATCCAGCGCGCACGTTTGCCCATTGTGTGGAAAATCGCCGAAGCAACCGGACCCGTCTGCGCATCCAGGAAGACGCGCGGCTGCTCGGCCTTGAAGATCTCGCGCAACTGTTCCTCAAAATCGGCAGCGGTATGGTTGAGGACATGCCGCGCGCCGGCATCCTTCAACATGTCAATCTGGTCGTCGCGCCGAACGGTGACAATCGGATGATAGTCCGCGTCGCGCGCCAGGCCGCAGATCAGCTTGGAAAGCTGACTGGCTCCTGCGGTCATCACAAATGACTTGTGACCCTCGTTCCTGACGATGCCGAACATGGCGACAGCCGTGAGAGGATTGACGATCATCGCCGCCGCATCCTCGTCACGAATGCCGTCGATCAGCGGAATGCAGGCGGCCGCGTCAGCAATTGCGAACTCGGCCCATGAACCCCAGTTCGACAGGCCGGTCGCAAAGGCGATCCGCTTGCCGTTGAACCACTGCGCCATCGGATCGTCACCGGCGGCGACAACCGTGCCTACGCCCTCGAAGCCGGCCGGCTGGCCCTGCATGCGCGGCTGGCCGTAGAGCCCCTGGATGAACATAACGTCGGATGGATTGATCGCCGCCAGGCTGACCTTGATCAACACCTGCCGCCCTGTCGGCTCCGGCACCCCGATGCGGCCGGGCTTGAGGAACGGCTCCAGCGATTTCAGCGTGCCGTCGCCACCGCTGCGGGCGTAGCCGTCGTCCAAAAGAAGCAGCGCATTCATTTCGGAGATCACTGTCATCGTCCGCTCTCCAATTGTCTGTCGATCCAGGTCGCAATAGCGATTTAATGCAGTTCAGGTTTGGGGCCAATCAGCGACGCGCCATAACCGAGCAGTGCGCCGACGCAGATCGGTCCTGCTGCAAAGGGCGCAACCATAAAGATGATGATGAGCGCCGCAGCCACCGGCTTGCCCATGCCAGTCGTCACCGCCGCCGTCATGCCCGCCAGCAGCGCCACGGTCGGCGGCGTCGACGGCAGCAGCAACAGTGCGCCGCTCCCGGCCGCCGCTCCGGCGAACATCAACGGAAACGCTGCGCCGCCGCGCCAGCCTGCGGCAAGACAGATCGCCAGCGCCAGAACCTTCAGCGCACCCAGCGCCATCAGCGCCGCCATGCCTGAACTCTGCCCCCATTCCAGCATCGCATGCATCTCGTGATGGCCGGAAAAGCGCAGGATCGGAAAAAGCGCGGCAAGAATGGCGAAGGCCAGCGTGCCGGCAAGAGTCTGCGTCACCAGTCCACCCGCTTGGCCAACAACACGGCGAAGAGGCGGCAGGAGAAACACAAACACTAACCCCGCCAGCGCGCCCAGCAATCCCGGCAGTATGGCGCTCAGAATATCGGTCCCGTCGCCTGGCGCGTCATAAGCCGGAAGGTGAACGCGGAACGCTCCGGGCTCCAGAACCACAGACGCCGCCAGCAGGAAGCCAAGCAGGCCCGCGACGCCTGCCGCAAGCAGGATCGGCAAGGGGGTCCGGTTTTCTGTTTCGCTGATCACGGCGCCTCCCGGCGGTGATCCATAGAGGCCGGACAGGGCGCCGGCCACGCCCGCTTCTCCAATCAGACGGCGGTCCTCCTGATTGCGTGCGATCAGCAAGCTCATCACGGCGGAAATCTCCGTCACGACAGCAACGATGCCGGCCTCGGGGCCAAGCGCCCCGCCAAAGGCTACAGAGACGACTGCCGCAGCCGCAACCAGAAGCACCATGCGGTGACGGATATTGACCGGGTCGCGTGCGTCTTCAAGCTGCTGGCTGAGTTCCGCCTCGTAGTCTCGTGTGAAGTACCGGATCGCAGCAATCAGCGCGCCGCCAGCCATGATGATGACGAAGATGCGCAAGCCTGACTCGTCGCCGCGCCACAAAACGGCGGTGACAAGGTTCATCGCCTTCAAAACGATCGCCGCCGCTGCGCCCGCAACGAAGCCATAACCGACGGCAATCACCCAGCGTTTCATTCGACCCTCATGCCTGATCGCGTAGCGACAGTCTGCCAGCAGCCCGGCGTTCCTTCAACGACCAGACTGACGTTTCACACCTTCTCTTGCGTGTATTTTTTCAGTTCGTCGCGCGCCACCTGACGGCGGTGCACCGCATCGGGACCGTCGGCCAGCCGCAGCGTCCTCAGATGCGTCCACGAGCGCGCCAGCGGCGTGTCCTGGGTGATGCCTTGGCCGCCAAACATCTGCACCGCCTCGTCGGTGACCTTGAGCGCCACACGCGGCGCAACCACCTTGATCTGGCTGATAAAAGGCGCAGCCTTGCGCGGATCGCCCTGATCCATCATCCACGCTGCCTTGAGGCAAAGCAGCCTCGCCATTTCGATCTCCATGCGCGCTTCCGCAATAATGTCGAAGTTCGCCCCGAGCTGCGCCAGCGGCTTGCCGAAGGCGGTGCGACGCATCGAACGGCGGCACATTAATTCCAGCGCCTTTTCGGCCTGGCCGATGGCGCGCATACAGTGGTGGATGCGGCCCGGGCCTAGCCGACCCTGAGCGATCTCAAAACCCCTGCCCTCACCGAGCAGAAGATTGGAGGCAGGCACACGCACATTGTCGAACTTGATGTGCAGATGACCGTGCGGCGCGTCGTCTTCGCCATAGACCTGCATGGCGCGCAGTTTGGTTATCCCCTTGGTGTCTGCGGGCACGAGGATCATCGAGTGCTGCGCGTGTTTGGGTTCTGTGTCAGACGTCTTCACCATGACGATGTAAATCTTGCAGCGCGGATCGCCTGCGCCCGAAGCGAACCATTTTTCGCCATTGAGCACGTATTCATCGCCATCACGCTTGCACGACATCGCGATATTGGTGGCGTCGGACGACGCGACGTCCGGCTCAGTCATCAAATAGGCTGAGCGGATTTTACCGGCCAGCAACGGCTCCAGCCACTGCTTCTTGTGTTCAGCCGTTCCGTATCGTTCCAGAACTTCCATATTGCCGGTGTCTGGAGCGGAGCAGTTGAACACTTCTGCGCCCAGATGCGCCTTGCCCATTTCTTCAGCCAGATAGGCGTATTCGACCGTGGTCAGCCCGTAGCCAGACTTTGAGCCGGTCAGCCAGAAGTTCCACAGCCCGCGCTCGCGCGCTTTGGCTTTCAGCCCTTCGAGAATTTCCGTCTGCCGCGCGGTATAAGTCCAGCGGTCGCCGTTCTTGCCCACCTCGGCGAGAAACTCTTCGTCCAGCGGTTCGATCTCCTCGCGCACCATACGCGAAACCTGATCGTGGATCGGTCTCAGGCGATCAGTCATGCCCAGATTCATATCGGTCATCTTAGTCCTCCTTCGAGCCGAGGCCACGCATTGCGAAGGCCACGATCTCGCTGACAAGTTTATCGGTTGTCGCCTGTGTCTCGCCGCTGCGCGGCGCGTACCAGAAGATCGGCGAGTTGAGCGTTACGAACATCAGCGCGGTGCTGAGGCTCAGATTGGCGGCGTCGACCGCACCCTCGTCCCGCGCCGCAGCCACCACATCGCGAAAAATCTTCTCATAGGCGTCCCGATAGGCGGCCAACCGCATCAATTCGTCGCGCAGTCCCGGCGTCGTCGCGCCCCTCATCATGAGTTGGACGCCCTGCCACACAACGCGCTGATAGGGCCGCGAGGCGATGATCTGCCGGCAATGCGCCGCCGCCATCGTCCGCAGCCGGTCGATCACCGGACCGGGCATGTTCCGGTGCGGCGCGATTGCCGCGTAATCCATGTCCATCCCGGCCTGGTAAATCTGTGCAAAAAGTTCGGCCTTCGATCCGAAGTGGTGATAGACGCGGCCCTTGGTTGCGCCGAGCTTTCGCGCCACGTCGTCGATTGACGTCTCCGTATATCCCCGGTCCATAAAGCATTGCGCTGCGGCATCGAGGATATCGGCGCGAGACCGTTCGCCTGGTGTATCCACTGCCTTGTTCGATGTTGATTGCGCTTGCATGCTTTCTAAAAACATACTACTCAGTATGTTGTCAACTGCCTGGAGGCGTTATGAGTTACGTGGAAACCTTGTTTTCGGTTCGCGGCAAGACCGCTCTGGTGACCGGCGGCGCAACCGGCATCGGCCGCATGATCGCAACCGGACTGGTGCAGGCCGGCGCCAATGTGCTTGTCGCCTCGCGCAAGGGCGCGGATTGTGAAGCCGTCGCGACCGAACTCAACACGATGGGCGGCGGAAAGGCTGATGGCTTTGCCGGCGACGTCGGCTCCGAAGCGGGCATTGCAACGCTGGTTGAAGCGGTCAAGGCGCGCACCGGCCGGCTAGACATCCTGATGAACAATGCAGGCGCAGCCTGGGGCGAGCCGCTGGAGACTTTCCCCTACAAGGCATGGTCAAAGGTGCTGGACGTCAATGTCACAGCGGTCTTCCACCTGACGCGCGAATTGCTGCCGTTGCTCGACGCCGCCAGCAGCCAGGATGATCCCGCTCGGGTCATCAATCTGGGCTCGGTCATGGGCACGCAGCCGATCGGCGTCGGCAACTACGCTTACACCGCTTCGAAGGCGGCGGTGCATCACCTGACCCGCACGCTGGCGCTCGAACTGGCCCACCGCCACATCACCGTCAACGCCTTTGCCCCGGGGCCATTCCAGAGCCGCATGATGGACGCCTTTGTCGGCACCGACGACAAAGCTGCGCGCATGGGGAAGAAAGTTCCGCTTGGCCGCATCGGCGCGCCGGATGACATTGCCGGCGCAACCATCTATCTGTGCAGCCGCGCCGGACGGCACGTCACCGGCGCAATCCTGCCCATCGACGGCGGCCAGTCTGTCCAGCACGGCGTCGCCCTTTTCTAAAAGGCCGCACCTGATGAACCCAGCCAGCATGCCAGAGCCGATTACGATCGCCTTCGCCAAGACCCTGGTTGGCACGGAGATCGGCGTCTCACCCTGGCGGGTCGTCACGCAGGACATGATTGATCTCTTTGCCGACGCCACCGACGACCACCAGTGGATCCATTGCGACCCTGAGCGCGCCGCCGAAACACAATTTGGCGGAACCATCGCCCATGGTTTCCTGACGTTGTCGCTCCTTTCTGCAATGACCTACGAAGCCGTGCCGCCGCTTGCTGGCTTCACGATGGGGGTCAACCAGGGGTTCGACAATCTACGCTTTGTTGCCCCGGTCAAAACCGGCGCCCGTATTCGCACTCACTTTGTGCTGGCCGAGTTCAAGGCGCGCCCTTCCGGCTGGGTCCAGATCGGTCACGACATCAGCATCGAGGTCGAGGGGTCGCAAAAGCCGGCGCTGACGGCGCGCTGGTTGACGCTGATTTTCGTACCGCCGAAGAAGGCAGATGAATGAGCGCTGAATCCAACACTCTCGATGCAGACGCGCTTGGACCATATCTCGAGCGCGAAGTAGCCGGGTTTCATGGCCTGCGCGAAATCAGGAAATTTGGGTCGGGTCAGTCCAATCCGACCTACAGGATCGTGGCCAGCAGCGGCGACTATGTGTTGCGCGCCAAGCCGCCGGGGCAGTTGCTGAAGTCCGCGCATCAGGTGGACCGCGAATTCCGGGTCATGCAGTCACTGGCCGGCACAGCGGTGCCTGTACCGCGCATGCTTCATCTGTCGGGCGAAGATTCCCCCATTGGGCGGATGTTTTACCTGATGGAGTTTGTCGAAGGACGGATCTTCTGGGATCCGGCATTGCCCGAGGCGGCGTCCAATGCCGGGCGCGCGGAAATCTACGACCAGATGAACGCAACGCTGGCTGCGCTGCACGCGGTCAACGTCGATGCTGTTGGTCTTTCTGATTATGGCAAACCCGGCAACTATTTCGAGCGGCAGCTCGGGCGCTGGACCAGCCAGTACAGGGCTTCCGAAACGGAAGCAGTGCCGGACATGGACCGGCTGATTGACTGGCTGGAAAAGAACCTTCCGGCCGATGACGGTCTGGTATCGCTGGTGCATGGCGACTACCGGCTGGACAATATGATATTCGCGCCGGACAAACCCGAAATTATTGCGCTGCTCGACTGGGAATTGTCGACGCTTGGCCACCCCTATGCCGACCTCGCCTATCAGTGCATGCAATGGCGTCTGCCGAACCAGACCGCTTTTCGCGGACTCGGCGGCATTGATCGCGCAGCGATCGGCCTTCCCTCGGAAGAGGCCTATGTCGCCGACTATTGCCGCCGCCGCGGCATTGACGGAATTGACGGCTGGACCTTCTTCCTCGCCTTCTCGTTCTTCCGGCTCGCGGCGATTTGCCAGGGCGTCTACAAACGCGCCCTCGACGGCAATGCGTCGAATCCGGAGAAAGCCAAGACCTACCAGATGGCGGTGCAGATGCTGACCCACCTTGCCGGTGAACTGATCAGGAAAAGCTGATGGCGCGATTTGACGGATTGACCGTGTTGATCACCGGGGCGACGGGCGGCTTCGGACGGCGTTCGGCTGAACGCTTTGCAGCCGAAGGCGCCCGGCTCGTTCTGTCCGACATCGGCGAAACGGCGCTCGCCGGGTTGGCTGCGGACTACGGCGAAAAGGCCGCGTACCTGGCGGGTGACGTCGCCGACGAGACCCTGCATGCCAATCTGGTCAAGCTGGCGGTCGACCGCTTCGGTTCACTCGACATAGCGCTCAACAATGCCGGCATCGTGCACGATTTCGCCCGCCTGGCGCAGATCGGTTCCGATCAAGCCCGGCGCGTACTGGATGTTGATCTGCTGGCGGTGTTCTTCGCCCTGAAACACCAGCTTGGCGTTATGGAGCGACAGTACAAGACTACCGGCCGCAATGCGGCAATCGTCAATATTTCGTCTGCGGCCGGTCTGAACGGCGCGCCCAAGATGGCGATCTACGCCGCAGCAAAACATGGCGTCATAGGCCTGACGAAAACAGCGGCAGTCGAATACGCCACGCGCGGCGTCCGGGTAAACGCCGTCTGCCCGTCATATGCGCGCACCGCCATGGCCGCGACCTTTGTCGAGATCAGCGGTCAGCCCGAAGACGTCGCCTACGCCGAGATGACGCGCGGCGTCCCGATGAAGCGGTTGGCGGAAGTCGATGAGGTGGTCGAGGCGATCCTGTTTGCGGCAAACCCCGCAAATTCCTTTATGACCGGCCATTGCCTGGCCGTCGACGGCGGCATAGGAGCCATTTGAGGCCTGCTGCGTCTCCAACGTGCGGAGATCCAGCGGACGCCAGTCAGCCAAGGAGGGGGCCCATGGCCGAGATAACAATCATTGTCGAATTCGAGACGCTCGAAGGCGCTGAACCAGAGTTCATCCGGATGATGTGCGATCATGCCCGGCGCACGCTCCAGGAAGAGCCCGGTTGCCTGCGCTTCGAGGTGATCAAACCTGTCGGCGAGGACGGATCGGCGTTGCCCAACAAGGTAGTTGTCAACGAACTCTACGCCGACCAGGCGGCGGTTGAGGCCCACCGGCTCAATCCGCGCGTGGCAACACTGTCGGCCACAATGAAGCCGCTGCTCAAGTCGCGGCGCAGGATCATGGCGAAGTCGCTTGTCGAGCGCCTCGCCGAACAGGGCATCCCGCCAGATGAGTTGAACGCAGCCAATGACGACTGACATCGCTTCGGCGACGTGGGGCGCCAGTTGCCCGCACCACGCTTTGACTGCCTGTCGCAACTAGGCGCAGAATTCTCTGGCAGCGTCGGTCAGGATACCGGCGAGACGCTCCACGGACTCGACCGTTGTCCATTCATGCGCCGAATGTGCGCCGCCGCCGTCTGCGCCAAACATCACACAGGGAACACCAGCCGCCTGAAGGATGGCGCAATCAGTCCAGAACGGTTCGCCACGGCGAACCGGCGTGCCGCCCAGATGCCGCGTGGCGACACTATCCAGCGCCTTCACGATCGGTTCCACTTCGGAGACCTCAAAGGGCTCTCGTTCGAGGCCCATGGTGAGCGTCGCGTTGAAGGCGGGGTCGCTCGCCTTGATGGCATCGATCATCGCCTGCAGGTCTGCGCGTACCGTCTCGCCGGTCTCGCCGGGAATTGTGCGGCGTTCAAGCGTGATGCGGCAGTCAGCCGGATAGCTGGACACTTCCTCGCCGCCCTTGATGATCGAGGCATGCACCGAACCCGACTTGAGCAGCGCATGCGAAGGGTTGGCCCGTAGCCGATTGTCATAATCCTCCAGCGCGACGAGGAACTTGCCCGCCTTGGCGATGGCGTCGACGCCGAGTTCCGGGCGCGAGCCGTGTGCCGCCCTGCCCTGGACAAGCACATCGAACCAGACAAACCCGCGATGCGCGACGGTCAGTTCGAGATGGCTGGGTTCGGTGACGATCGCGCCGTCGGCCTTGAAGGCCGCAACCACTTCTTCCGAGCCGGCCGACGCATATTCCTCGTCGGCCACGCAGGCCACCAGTATGTCGCCGCGCAGATTCATCGCCTTGGCGCGGGCCGCCGCGACCATCATCGCCGCCACGCCGCTTTTCATATCAAAGGTTCCGCGCCCGACGACCTTGCCATCAACGATCTTCGCCTGAAGCCCGTCGCCGTCATAGGTGGCGAGCGAGACGGTGTCATAGTGCCCGTTGAACATCAGGGATTTGCCGCCGCCCGAACCGCGAGCGATGCCGACGATCGTCGGACGTCCAGAACGCGCCTCAAGCCGGTGCACCTCAAAACCGCGCGCCTCAAACCACGCAGTGCAAAAATCACCGATTTCAGCCTCGCCATTGTCGCCCGGCACGAGGTCGGGATTGACCGAATTGATGGAAACGAGAGACCTGAGCAGATCGATTGGATTGTCGTTCATGGGGCAACCTCGTTGGGCGCTTTGCCGACGATCTGTCTGTAGATCGCGGGGTCGGTGGCGCCTTCACTGTTAAAGACAAGAATGCGGGAATCCGGGCCAAGCGACAGCGCCGCTTTCGCCTCGTCATTGGCCATGCAGGCAAGCAGACCCGCGAGCCCCGTACAGCCGCTTTCGCCAGACACAACGGCCGGATCACCAGACAGTGGGTTTGCCAACAGACGCATGGCGCGCGGCGACTCATCTTCTTCCAGAGTGACATAGCCATCGGCAAGGTTTTGCAACACCTCCCAACCAAGCGGCGACGGCGTGGCGCATTCAAGCATGGCCATCACCGTCGGCTCGCCGTGTGGCAGCGTCACCATCCGGCCCGCCTTTGCCGTTTCAAACAGACAGGCAGCGCGCGCCGGCTCAACTACAATAATCTTTGGCGCAGCATCGCCCAACCTTTGGCTGGCATAGCTGGCAACCGCAGCGGCCATGCCGCCAACGCCGGCCTGCAGGAAGATGTGAGTCGGCGGCTGGCCGAGCGCATCCAGCGCCTCGCCGATCATCGTCGTATAGCCCTGCATGACAGTAAGCGGTATGGTCTCATAGCCCGGCCAGGCCGTGTCCGAGACCACAGTCCAGCCGTTTTCGCCGGCCCTTTGCGCCGCCAACGCGACTGAATCGTCATAGTTGCCGGCAATGCGGTTCATACGCGCGCCAAAGGCAGCCATCGCCTGCTCCCGGCCCGGCGAGACGCCAGCGTGAATGAATATCTCGCAGCCTGCGCCCGCCAGCTGCGCGCCCCAGGCAACCGAGCGGCCATGATTGCCATCGGTGGCGCAACAAAAGGTCATCCCGGATGCGATAGCGCGCACTTCCGGCCTGTCCAGTTCGCCTGCCGTAACCGGACGGCCAAGTTGCTGGGAGGCTTGCGCCAGCACGAGCGTCAGGATCGCATATGCCCCGCCCAATGCCTTGAAGGAGCCAAGCCCGAAGCGTTTACCTTCATCCTTGAGGTGAATCGCGGCAACGCCTGTAGCATTCGCCAGACCCGGCAGGCTGACCAGTGGCGTCGCGCCATAGCCGGGGATGGCCGACAACACGCTTTCCGCCGCCCTACGGCCGTCAGCACCGAGCGCCTGCATCAACATCACACGCGGCTCCGGTCCCTTCTGAACAACTGGCAAAACAT
>Ga0209573_1004201_pt1 | contig 14540 bp, 9 predicted proteins | sample TNRBio252014_DNA_FD_185870 | JGI IMG/M metagenome (GOLD analysis project Ga0209573, IMG submission 185870) | Wastewater treatment Type I Accumulibacter community from EBPR Bioreactor in Madison, WI, USA - TNR Reactor_6/25/2014_ DNA (SPAdes)... | ecosystem: Engineered > Bioreactor > EBPR >...
CAGCAGCGATGTTACCGAATTTGAGGTCAGCGACTTTGTTGATTTCAAGAGGCGTAACGATGACAGCACTTGCATCACCTGTTGCCTGGGCAGTTGCGGTTGGATTGATGGTTGCATTTAATTCAAAGAAAGCTACAAAAGCTACTAAAGCAAAAAGTAATTTTTTCATGGTTTAAAATTTTTAAAAGGTTAACAATAATGTCTAATAATATTCAATTGTGATGCCAATGCGATGGTACAAAATGTAATGTATTGTAATTCAGCTGTATAGAATTTTTTGGCACAAAAATGAAGTATGGAATGCTCTTCGTTTTTGAAGAATATGGCTTCGGTTTTAAAGGAAAGATGATGGAAAATTGTTTTGGATGATTATTTTGGATGACTTTATGTCAAGGAAAGGCAGTCTGAAAAGTTGTTTTCTGGGTTGATATATTTGTAATCAGAATCTTTCTGACTGGGGGAATGCCTATAAGTCAGAATTAAGGTAATCAGATCCTGGTTGTTTTTTACTATTTAGTTTGTACCAAAAAAGAAATAATACCAATAAAAAATGTTTCTTTTTTTGTTACTGATAAAAAAAAAGATTGCAGCCCTATGGTTGCAATCTCTATTCGCGAAAACGTATACCCTGAAATTAGTTATATGCGACTGTCACATCAAATTGTCCTTCATACAAACCGGGAGTCTGGCTGGGATTAACGATAAGGGTTGCACCAACTTTTAGGTTGGCTATTCCCTCATTGTTCAGCATTGAAGAATCTCCAAGATTTGAAACGAATTCATTGACCTCCATTTTATCTCCATCCGTATAGACGAAAATACTTTGTGGAAGATCAACGGTGAAAGTTGCATCCGGAATGCCTGTGATATCAAAGCTGGCAGCGTTACTTTCGTTGCCGGCAGCGATCAAGGTTATACCGCCTTCGCCTGAACGCACATCATCAACTGACATCACCACGATACCTTCAACAGGACCAGCAGCAATGTTCCCAAATTTCAAATCAGCCATTTTGCTGATCGCAATTGGAGTGTTAATGATTGCCGAAGCGTCAGCAGATGCTAAAGCACTCGCGGTTTGAGCAATGATCGTGGAAGTAAATCCAAAGTATACAGCTAAAGCAGCGAATACAAAAAATGCTTTTTGCATGATCAAAATCAAAAGGTTATTTATGCCAAATATCTTCAATTGTGATGCCAAAATGATTAACTGCCTGTTATGTACTTGTATATCAGTTGAATATATTTTTTTTAAACTAAAGATTGGTTTGTGAAATTCTTCGTTTTCGAAGAATTGGACTTCGTTTTTGAAGATAAAGGGTGTAGTAATCGTGGATTCAGTTTGGGATCAATCAGATTTTTTTTGCAGATATAGTACAAGTCCGGAGATAAAATCGCCTTCAGAGCTAGCTTTTACTTCGAAGCTGAAATCCGGTTCTGGTTTATTCAGTGAAAGAGCCTGTAATTGCCTGTCATCAAGTTTGATTTTGTATTTACCTGGAGACAGGCCCATAAAATTAAAATATCCGTCTTTTTCAGTCAGCCCTTTGTGAACCAACTGCTCGTTTGCTGTATATATATATAGCAGCATTTTAGATGCCGGCATAATCTTATTATCGGATGTTTTGATTTGAACCTCCATCTCAATTTCGCCCATTGGTTTAATTGAAACGTAGATTTGTTGGATTACATTGGGAGAAGGGAAAACTGCGAGGGTTTTTTGCTCCAAAATCCAGGAGATATAGGGGAAACCTGAATTGGAAAGTTTAATGAGATGTTGTGCGTAGGGTTCCAGAGAAATAAAACGATGAATGGTATCGACATCAGCCAATACTTCTTTTCCCTTGTTGATGCCCACTGAAACATTTTTTACCATGGGCTCATCCTTTTCTTTAATATTGTTGTGATTGATATCAAGATAAGGCAGGATATCAATCCCTCCTTTGCCGGTATTGGTTGTGTTTGTGAATTGAAGCGGTGCAGGTTTGTTGCTCAGGATCATACTTCCTGCAAGGTTTTGAAATGATGACATACCTGATTTGTCACCGGAAGCACCTGCGGAGATTCGCATTGGTTTGAGATCTACATACAGTGAAATATTGGCGGAATGGTTTGATTTAAGAAAATCATAATTGTAGGAACCAACTATGTACATATTTCGTTTGAATTTCTTTTGGGCCTGAACTCTCACACTGTTTATTTTGTTTTCCGATATATCATAAAGAGAAAACATATATAAGCTATAGTTTTTTTTCAAATGCAATGAACCATTCAATCCCAGATATGATTTATTTTGTCCTGTCAAACTCGCAGTATAGGTTAGTCCCCAATTGGTTCTGTTTTTTAATACAGAAAGCGCTGTTTCATTAAAAAAACTGTTTTGGGTGGCATAAAAATTCATTCTGCTGGTATTTTTGAAATTCAATTTCAGCTTTTTAACCGAAAACGGAAAATTTAATCCGATTTGTGATTCTGCCTGATTGGTCGAAGTAAAAATATTCTGGCCGGCTACAAATTGCTTGTGCTTTAATTCGATAATAAGATTGTTTTTTGTTCTCGTCAACATGGAAATGTCATGAACTGCCTGATGAACATAAGTATAATTTATCAAGGTTTTTCTTCCAAGCATCATATTTGCGGAAGCAAAAATAATGTGCTTCTGATCAACACCCTTTCGCCCCAATTCGTATCCTCCGGAAATTGTAACCCTTTTGTTCAATCCGTAAGCTATCCTGTTGTGAGAGATGAAGGAATTCAGACTGTCAGAGGTAAATCCTGAAAATGTCTGATATTCTACCTTTTTATGCCGCGTAAATGAATAGGGAATATTGATCGTCAGTTGTTCTTCCTGTTCTTCTCCCCATGGCCCGTAATATTTCAGAAGGATTTCCGAATTTCCAAAAACCAGGGGAATTTCAAAACTGAATAATCCATTGACATCTGAAGTAGTGAAGCCGATCAGGTTATTATTGATGTACAGTTCAATCTCCCATCCTGGACTCGTTTTTCGCTCCAAAAAATAAGTCCCATAGGTTTTTTTATAGGCATTGGGTACGTTGGTCAGCTTCAAACCAAAGATTTGGGATGCTATAGGTAAAATGGTGGGAATACCGATGAATCCTGTCTCGATTTGCCGTATAAATGAATTATTATCATTAATATATCTCCATTTAGCCGATTGGCTCCCAAAATGAAAGGTGCTGTCCCTGAGTACATGCGTTCGGAGGTTAAGTTCTCCGCCCAGAAGCTGAAGCCCGACAGATGCCTTGATTTGCTGATTGCTGCCATTGTCTTCCGTACTTTGATTCAACTGCATACTCCAGTCAATGACACCGCCACCGATAACACGAAATGGTCTTTTGTACGTGGTATCAGACTGAACTTCTCCGGTCAGCACCCGCATATTTTCACGTAATTTTTCAATTCTCAATTGTTTGATAATGGGCATTTCAACATCTGAACTGAAATTAACAGTCAAAAACCTGAAATTAAATTCCAGTGTAAAATCAAAAACTTCTTCCAACACATCAATAGGTACAAAAACATCCATTGGAGTGGTGATCATCTGAGAACTGCTAAGTTTTTTGGTTTTTTCACCAAATTGAATGGTGCCATCATGGATGTTAAAAGTGAATGCATTGGTTTCTTTGAGAATATATCCGCTTATCGTATCGATTTTGGGAGAATGCCAGACGTAGACCCCCAAAACTTTGAACAGTGTAATAAATGGTAAATATAAGCTGTCATTGTAGTAAGCAGCATCCATTTCATAATTGCCCAGTTTGTCGATTTTTAGCAGGATGGCTATTTCATCATATTCATAAAAGGTATCATAGGGATCCTGGCCGGTTGTTTTGGCATTTACCAGCAAAATGAACATACAGACTGCGATAAAATACCTGATGAATTTCATCTTTAATTATTAAATCATCCTTTCTTGCGTATCAGTTCTCAAGGTTAACTAAAGGAAAGGTCATTCAAAATTTACACCAATAATATAATTTCCGGAGAAATTTCCGGGAACTACACTATACATATCCTCTACAATTAATGTGCCACCTATGCTGATCAAAAAACCATTCTCGGCATTTTCCGGTGAAATAATGGTAGAGTTTCTCAATTCCTCATCCGGTTCAAAAATCATTGTACCTCCGTTGGATCCCGACATGATTATCTGACTTTCATAAGTTACATGTAAAACAGTGTATGAAGGACACCTGATTTCAAAAACTGCAGCTGCGCTTTCGCCGCCCAGTAAAACAACACTGCCGTTTGCAGTTCTTATACCATTTTCATCAATAAAAATGTTGCCTCCGGTTTTGCCCGGGTAAAAAGTCCCGAATTTAACAGGAGACAACATATAAATGCTCAGTTGTTGTTGATCCTCTGATTCGTCGCTTCCAAACGGATTGGAATCTTCGCCGAAAACAGGTTCCTGAGCACCACTGTTAACCGAATAAATTAATATTATTATTGCTAATAATAGTATGTTAAATTTTGAATGAGTAATGCTCATTGATTTTTTTACTCGGGGTCAAATGTATGATCAAAATAGGTTTCTTTTTTCCCTGATTTCATTACGAAATAACTGATCTGTAATTTTCCGTTTTTAACGTTCATATTTTCTTCTATAGCCATCGGTATCGCTACAGATCTGTGAGAAAGCGGTGGATAAATCGCCAACCCGTTCAATTTTCCAATCAGGGTTTTTTGTCCTTCAGGCGAAATGTGATTTATTTCTATCTGCCCAAAAGTGGACATGGTTCCTTTTCTGGTGATGTCAAATGAAAGTTTAGAGCTGCCTTTTTCATCTTTTATCATGGCTATTTTCTCTATACCTGTTTCTATATTTAGTTCTCCATTCCTTAGAATGATCGGAATACTGACTCCATAAACAGGGATCATACGGATTCCCATTTTTGTTGTATCCACTTCATCACCCATATCCGGAGCTTCTTCCACATCAGATCTGAAGTATAAATGTGACCGGTATTCACCTTCTGCCAGACCTGCAGGCAACCTGACCTGTACGCGAACGATCTGTGCTTCATTAGGAGCAAGAACAACTGATCTGGGGAAAACCCGTAAATATTTATCAGCAAACAAGATTCCATCTTCCGGTTCAGAAATTTGCTTCAATACTCCGTTATCATCCATTTTGTATTGCAAAAACCCAATATTGTACCTTGCTGTATCTTTTCCAGTGTTGGCCACTGTCAACTCCTCCAGAGTTTTACCCTTTTCAAATATTACACGGTAAGGAGTTACCAGTAAGTCGCTTTGTGCTTTCAAGACATTCAGACTTGACAAAATCAATAGGAATAATATTACTTTTTTCATCGGTTAACTAAATTTTTAATTGAATAAATTTTTTGAAATCATATTTGCACTTATCCGATCAAATATCAGGCCCGAATTTATAAGTTAAAGAAATTCAGTAATATATGTTTAAGATGATTAACGCAAATTAAAAAAAATCTTCAAAAATGAATATTAAATATTCACTTTTGAAGTCTCTCAATCCAGTGGCATATCAATGCCGTATTTAATAGTCCTTCTGTAAAGCGCGTTCCACTGAATATTTAACAATTTGGAAGCTTCTGCCTTGTTATAGTTTGTTTTTTCCAGGGCACGGATGATGGTTCGTTTTTCCAGTTCTTCAAGATCAAAAATCTCTGCCTGATTGGCATTAATTTTAGGTGTATGCAGCATGAAATGTTCGGGTTTGAGTTCATCTCCTCTACAAATGATCACTGCCCTTTCCATAATATTCCTCAATTCCCTGATGTTTCCGGGGAACGGATATTTCATAAAAAGGTTGATGACATCCGGATGAATTCGTTTGATATCCCGGCCCATTTTTTGATTCATCATTTGCAAAAAATGGTTGGCAAGAATGGGAATGTCCGTTTTTCGGTCTCTCAATGGAGGTAAGTGAACAACGAAAGTACCCAACCTGTGGAAAAGATCCAGTCTGAAACTTGTTCCATCAGTCAGGATATCCAGGTTTTTATTGGTGGCTGAAACGATGCGGATATCAAATGGAAGGCTTTTTTGGGTTCCTACCTTGATGGTTTTCCTGTCTTCCAAAACTCTTAGCAATTTGACCTGGAGTCCCATACTCATTTCCCCGATTTCATCGAGGAAAAGTGTACCTTTATTGGCTGTTTCAAACCATCCGGCTTTATCAGCATATGCGTCGGTAAAACTTCCCTTTACATGGCCGAAAAACTCACTCTCAAATAAACTGTCCGGGATGGCAGACATATTTGCAGCTCCGAAAACCTCATTGCTCCTTGGGCTTTTATCATGAATCGCACGTGCTACCAATTCCTTTCCTGTTCCGCTTTCTCCGATGATCAAAACTGAAGTGTCCGGTGTTTGAGCCACCATATTGATCTGGTCAATTACCTCTTTGATCTCTTTGGATTGACCGATGATGCTGCCTATTTCTTTATGGATATCCTGCTTCAGGATGGTATTGGCCCTTTTTTGCTGATTGAGTTCGGTTTTTAATCCGGAAAGCTTTATGGTCCTTTCGATAGACATCCAGATATCAGCCGGTGTGAAAGGTTTTTTGAAATAATCGGATGCTCCTTTTCTTAATGCTTCGATGACCGTATCCATATTGCCGGAATTGCTGATCAGGACAACTTCCGTCTCAGGATATTCCTTTTTAACCTTTTCCAATACTTTGATCCCATCCATTTCGGGCAAAATATAGTCCAGTATTAAAAAACTAAAAGACTGAGTCTTCATCAATTTGAATCCTTCAGATGGTTTTTCAGCTGTAAAAACATTGAATTTTTCTTTCAAAATCGAAGCTGACAATCTCCTGTATACAGGATCATCATCCAAGATTAAAATATTGGGTTTTTCCTGAATTCCTGTCATGATAAATTAATTCTTTAATAAAATTATGGTAAATACTGATCCTTCTCCAGGTTTGCTCTCAATGGTCATTTTTGCTTTGTTGAGTTTGATGAAATCCTTTACGATCTTCAATCCCAGGCCATGTCCTGAATTGGAATTTGATCTTTCTGACAAAACATATTCATCTCCAGTCGTCAGTTTGTTTACAAGGTCTGCATCCATTCCGATCCCATTGTCACTGATTATGATCTTTAAATGCGAATGAGTTTCTTCTGTATCGATTGAAATGTGTCCGGATAATCCGGTGAATTTGATCGCATTGGAAATCAGATTTCTCATAATCGTTTTCAGTGTCTGCTTATCGCACAAGGCAACAATCTGATCTGCTTCATTAAAAACCAATTGTATGTTCTTTGCTTCAGCTTCGGGTTTTAGATATTCAATAGTTTCCCCAATCAATGGAAAAATGTCATTCTGCTGTAAATTGATCTGCGGATTGTCCAATTGCTTTTGCTCCCATTCTATCAGGTTTTCTATCAGTTCAAATGTGTCTTTTGATCTCATGTAAACAGCGTGCAAAATCTCTTTAAAATCCTGTGAATCAGTAGTAATTATTTGATGTTCAATTGCTTCGATCAATTGGATAATGCGGGCAAAAGGAGATCTGATGTCATGAGCAATGATGGAATACATCAGATCCCTGTTTTTACTCATGGTCAGAATTCTCTTTTTCGCCTGATACAGTTCGATGTGCGTATTCACCCTGACAAGCATTTCTCTGATATTGAATGGCTTGACCAGATAGTCCACTGCGCCTGCATTGAACCCTTCTATGAGGTCATCGGGTTGATTTTTGGCTGTGAGGAAGATCACCGGAATTGAAGCAAGTTTTGGGTCGGCTTTAATGATCCTGCATACTTCTATCCCATCCATGACAGGCATCATGATATCCAGAAGGATCAGATCAAAATCTTCCTCACCCATTATTTTTAATGCTGATTGTCCATCCAGAGCCATCGCAATCCTGTATTGATTTTGCCGAAGGATATTCCCAACCAGTTTAAGGTTTTCCTTATTATCGTCTACTATTAAAATGAGTTCATTCATGGATAAATCATTTTATTTAAATGCTGTCGTTTAATTTAATGCGCTTTTCAAAGATGATCAACAATACAGGCTATTCATTAATCTTCTGATTTTGATCAATACATCAATGCTTTCCCGTTTCAGATTTAATTCGTGTTTATTGATTTTCAATGGTAGACACGATTTCCGGGAATTTGTCAAGGCCGTCCTTGATGTTTTCAAGATTCAGTTCAGTGCAGTCTGCAAGCAGTGCACCAGCATATTCTGCCAGATAATTACAATCATATTGCTCCGAAATATTCAATAGAACACGAGCAAAATCTTCTATTTTAAACAGCAATGTTCCTTCCTTAATGTCTTCCCAAACAGGAATTAGTTCTGATCTCAGTTCCTTACCCAAAAGCTGTAAACGTTGTTTGAATTCCGGACTGACATCGGTCAATTTTGGTGAAGCTGGTTTGATGATTTCTTCCCCCATGATTCGGGTGTGAGATAAATAAACAGCAAGGATATTCACCAATTCTCCTTTGCTGACCGGTTTGAATATATAGTTATCAAACAAATCTCTGCCTGGATCCTGATCTGCACCCATCGTGGAAGCAGTGAAAGCGATAACCGGGATATCTTTCATCAGGTGATCATTTTTGATTATTCTGATCACTTCATAACCACTCAATTCAGGCATTCGGATGTCGAGCAATATCAATGAAGGTTTCACTTGCTTAAGAATTTCAAGTGCGATCATCCCGTTGTCAGCTGTAATGATATGAAGACCAGAACCGGCAAGCAGACTTTCTACTGCATCGATATTGGCACGCACATCATCCACTATCAGGATGGTATTGTTTTCAAAAATAATCGTTTCCTTCAAATCATAAAAATCTCTTTTTGGCATGACACTTTCGCAGACTGTCACCTGATTAAGCTTCAGGGTAAATGTTGAACCCTTTCCTTCATTGCTTTTTACGGTCAAAGTTCCGTTCATTTTTTCAGCCAGCCTTCTTGAGATCGCCAAACCGAGACCTGCACCTGCAAAATGTCTGCTTGCATGACCTGATTGTTGTCTGAATGCTTCAAAAATGGACTCTTGCTGATCCGCAGGAATGCCTATTCCTGTGTCCTCAATTTCTATGATCAGATTGGTTTCCAATTCAACCATTTCAGCATACAAACGGATGTTCACGCTTCCAATGTGAGTAAATTTTATAGCATTTCCTACCAGATTAAAAAGGATCTGTTTAATCCTGATTTCATCCAGTTTCAGGGCCGGAGGAAATGATTCACCGATCTCAATCAGGATTTTTATGCCTTTTTTTGCCGCATTATCCTGGAAAAGAAGTTTGATCTCCTCAACAATGGATAATATATCTACTGATTGTGCTGAAATTTCGATTCTGCCTGCTTCTATTTTTGAAAGATCGAGAATGTCGTTCAGCAAACTTAACAAAAGATTGCCTCCATTCAAAATTGATTTAATCATGGATTTGTGTTGCTCCTTTTCCATTTTGTGGTATAAAGCTTCACTGAATCCAAGAATGGCATTCATCGGAGTTCTTATCTCATGGCTCATGTTCGCCAAAAACTCACTTTTGGCTTTGTTGGCAGAATCTGCTTTTTGCTTTTCTGAAATCAGCGCCCTCTCTAAATGTTCACGATGGTGAATATTGACCAGCAATTCGGAAAAAACTGCCAGTAAAATCTCTTCTTTTTCTGTGTAATAATGGTGTTCGAGAACTGAATCAAAACCAATAAATCCGGTACAAGTACCATTGCTCATCATCGGAATGGTCATCAGACTTTTGATGTCCTGAGGTTCCAGTATTTGCCTGACTCCATCATCTTCTGCGAGCTTGCTCACATTCGGGATGGACAATGTTTTACCTTCCATATGTGCTTCAACCCACCATGGGAGAGCCTCTGTCGGAAGATCCTGCAAAATTTCGATCTGTGGTTCAATACCTGTTTGACACCATTCGAAAGTGTTATTGCAAACCATTTTTTCCCAGTCATATTCGAAAATGTAGGCTCTGTCGGCATTTACGAATCTACCCATTGACTCAAGCGCTTTATTGATCTCAATAGAAATGCTTTCAACCGGCATATTGATGAAGGATTTTGCCATCTGTATCAGGAGTTCAAGTGTTCCCTGATAGGCTTTTTCTTCTGTGATATCTTCTGCGGAACAAACCACATATTCTACCTTTCCCGCAGTATTGAGTTTTGGAATTTTCGCGGTGGAGATCAATCTCTTTTCACCGGCTGCATTTCTGATCCATGATTCAGAATATATAGGTTTCGATGTTCTGAAAACTTCAGAATTTTCCTGCTGAAGTTTTAAGCTTGCTTTTTCCGGAAATACATCAAATAAACTTTTAAAAGACATTTGGTCTTTACCCATTCCGATAAAGGTAGCATGTGCTTCATTGACAGCTCCATAGGTATGATCATCGATGAGATACCACACCTGAGTTTGAATATTGTCCAGTAAAATGCGCTGGTTTTCTTCACTTTTTCGCAATGCTTCTTCGGCCATTTTTCTGTCTGTGACATCGAGGATAAAACCATCCATAAATCTGGCAGGCTCTTTTTCCTCTGAAACAGATACTCCTTTTTCAAAAACCCACTTTTCCTGGCCGTTTTTATGTAAAATGCGATACTCCAACTCCCAGGATTGTCCGTTAGCGATCGCTTTTTCAATCGATTGATTAACAAAATCTTTATCTGCAGGATGGATCAGACTATCATACGACTTCTGTAGTGGTTTATAAAAATCTTCAGCCGGATAACCTGTCAACGTACTGATTTCCGGACTCATAAATGTGATCTTCCAGGTGTGGTCAAATACACACCGGTAGGTGGTGCCAGGCAGATTTGAAACCAGAGATCTGTATTTTTGTTCGCTGGATTTCAATGCATCTATGGCATCCTTTCTAAGCTTAATATCGATGAATGTAGTGGCAAGAAAGCCTTTTTGATGAGAATAAGTCTGAACCTGAAACCAGCAATCCAGAGGTTGTGAATACTGCTCAAAACTTTTACCCGGATGATTAAAATCTATATTGGCATAAAATTCCTTCCAGTTAAATGTTGATTCCGGCAATTTACCGAATACCTCACCAACCGTCTTTTGCACGAATTCATTTCCCGGCAAGCCAACAAGCTTCCTGAAGGATTCATTGACTTCCAAAAACTTCAAGGCCTTTTCAGGATCCTTGCTATCGGAAATAATCTCGTAAAAGGCAAATCCAAAAGGTGATGCATTAATGATATCAAACAAAAGATCTTTAGACATTACTTAGTTTTTTACGATTTGATCCAAAATAAATCCCTCACCTTCTGAGCAACTCTCAGCTCAAACTCATTGTCAGGCCGGCAAGCAGAACCAATCCTGTAGAATTTATTAAAATAAATCCGGTTTACACGTATTTTATTTTAATCTATACAGATGATAATTTCTACTGTGCTGTACTAACCCTGGTAAGGGGTCATAAACTATTGGGGAATAATGTGCTATAAATGTATTTTTTTCTAAATTTTACAAATAAAGAAAATATACATTTCCTATCCCGGAATCAAATTCTTTTAGGGGTTATTTTAGTATTTGCTCAACGTACTGAATTGTTTTTTGTGTAAACAAATTTATTTGGTCACTTATTTACAATTAGCCATTAAACAACATCTCAAAGATATACAAAACACTTTGAATTATTGGCATTTCATGATTTTTTTTGGTATTAATTTTTTGAGCTTTAGCTCAGCCGGGTTTACCTTTTTAAAAATTTTGAACACAAGTTGTTTTTCCAAAAATTCTCTTTGTCCAATTGCTTAAAAAATAACTGTTTAAATCGGTGAATACCATTCAATAAGTTAATAATTACTGGATTTTTTATATTTCATTGTTGCTATATGACCAATTCCTGATATGTTTTTGAACTTTCTCATCAGGGCTACCAGCTAATATTGACTTCCGGGAAATATTATATTTCTTGCATTCACTTGATTATCAATTATTTTGGCAATTGTTTGGGAGCTTTGCTGCTTTGTCTGATCATCTGAAGGATTTGATTGTGTAACTGTTTATTTTTCCTTGTGTTCATTTTGCCTTGAAAACAACAATTGGGTAGAATCATTCACTCATCATTTTTACAGCCAAAAAACTAATGACCTGATGTTCAAGAGAATTCACTTTCAAACAATATCAATGAATTTTTATCCGGGTAGCCTTGAAAAATCGGCGTTCTTTGGCACCATTTTAACATTTTTTTTTGCCGATGAAATGTAATTTTCAGTGGTTAATCGGATGCGAAGTCTGTTATCTTAGCCCGAACAACCACGGTAGTACAAATACCACAAAAGCTGTCCAAAAAGCATATACTGGCAGATACCTGGCAATGGTATTTTCCACTCGGTTGATTGGTTTTTTGTGGAAATTCACCCTGAACAGATCGATCATGATCAGGATCAAGTGCATGAAAATCAGTACATTTGAGCCGAGGACAGCCACTCTGTTGGGTGAAAATCCGTATTCATTCAATCTGTATAATATGGCGGATAAAGCGATGGCATTCACGATCAAAGTGATGACCGAAAGCGCAAGCAGGACAGAGAGGTTGAACCGTTGTTTGTTTTGAACAGCTGTTTCAATTACTGAGAAAACGGTAATGGCCATTACACCGAGCAGCATAAGATTAAAAACGATCAGAAAATCACGATCGTTGTAAGGATCTTTTCCTGTGACGAGTATACTTACAAGGTAAATACTCAGCGTGATCAACACCAATGGGCTGAAAATGTTCGCGATGACCGGGGCGATTTTGGAAGCGATAAAAGGATAGACTTTTATAACAAATGTCGCTACGATCGGAATGGCCACCAATCCCCAAATACCCACATAATCGAAATAAAATTGCTCAATTTCCATGTCTATAGCTGCGAATAAACCCAGGGTGATCCCTGATAAAATGCCGCCTGCTATCAGTAATAATACGCCCATGATAGCCAGATCTCCATTGTATTTAATAAAATCCATGCGTTTTGGAAGGCTGCTGAGATCAAAGTTGATAAAGATCAGGCCATAAACTGTCCAAAGCATGATCGGTAAATGCATGTATGCCAAAATGATCGAATGACTGTCTTCAGTAGAAGGTAGGAAATTGATATAAAATGTTGAAACTATGAATATTCCAAGGGTGATCAGCAATTGCTTCATATTGGTTTTACCACCTGTAAGGAAAGCATAAAGAGATAAACCAAAGAGTATGATCATCCCGGTATTTTTTTCGTAAAAGTAGAATTCATCGACATTTATATCAAAAATTTGTGGAATTTTGATCAGAAAACCTGTGATCAATGATGCGATGACTACCAAAATAATGTCTTTTGGGGAGAATCTGGTTTCTGATGCTTTCGAAAGATCGAAGTCCAGTCTTGCTTTCCATATTTCGGCAGTTTTTTGTTCTGAAATTTCAGGGAAAACATCGTAAAATGCTTTTTCAAATGCTTTTTTATCAGAACGATACAATTTTTCAAGGATTTCCGGTGTTTCAATGGCTTCTTTGATCTTGTTTTGCATAAACATGAATTTTAATATGGGAAAACAATTGATTCAGATGGTTTACGGCTGATGTGATCCTGAGATCATGGTTTTGGTCATTCGTGGGATTATCAGGAAAATAAAATCACTCAAACCAACACTATAACGGATGAATTCAACATTTCTTATATCAATTCCGGAAATCCCGGGATTTCCGGCGGTCAATTTAAATAAAACTCATTTTTCTTGAATTTGTCAGATGGGAAATGATGGTTTTTCCCGAAAAATGCTGTTCGAAAAGGAAACTCAAGAAGTATCCTGCTATTAGGTTTTCCGAGGTGCCATTTTAGTGATGATCAGACCGGCGATCAGCGCTTCCAGCAGGCTTAAAGGAATGGCGAAGGGCAAAATTCCGTATGGTAAAACAGCCAGATTGCCGATAACCAGCCACATCATGACAAAACCAATGGTCCAGGAAAGCAGAAATGTCTGCCAAAGTGAAAATTTTTGAGCCAAAAAGAAAATGACAATTGAAAAAACCAATGACCATAAACCCCAAATTGCTCCATTCACAGGTTCGGAAGGAAAACTTAAACCCATTTCCTGATAATGTGTTGTCCAATAATCTTTGAGTATAAATTCATTCCGGACAAATTCAGATAGACTGATCCAAACTGTGGCTGCTATAACAGCTAAAATTTTTTTGGTCATTTTCTATTATTTTTTGGTTAAACAAATTCATCAGGTAAAATGTAGTAAAGAATTGTTTCAGAGCAAATTCCATACTATAAAAATTGACTTGTGCTTAAGGTAATCACTGATTTGGGTTGAAAAAATGATCCATTTTTTCCATTTCAATTTCTTGATTGGTTCGGATATAACCACTTTAAACTCTTAAGGCTAAACAAAACATTGTATTACTTTAGCTTCAAAGCTAGTGTCATGTCAACACTACTTTAGCCGACCCAAGTCTTGATATTTTTCCACATATCATCAAAATAAATCCTTTACGTAGCTAAGGCTATGCGCAGAATTTCTTTTTCGATCTGAG
>Ga0209573_1004202_pt1 | contig 14536 bp, 14 predicted proteins | sample TNRBio252014_DNA_FD_185870 | JGI IMG/M metagenome (GOLD analysis project Ga0209573, IMG submission 185870) | Wastewater treatment Type I Accumulibacter community from EBPR Bioreactor in Madison, WI, USA - TNR Reactor_6/25/2014_ DNA (SPAdes)... | ecosystem: Engineered > Bioreactor > EBPR >...
CGTGCTCGAGAAGGCGGTGAAGGGCATGCTGCCGAAGGGCCCGCTGGGCTACGCCATGCTGAAGAAGCTGAAGTGCTACGCGGGTCCGTCGCATCCGCACACCGCTCAGCAGCCGCAACTTCTCGAGATCTGAAGGAGCCGATAGATGGCTGTCACTTACAACTACGGTACCGGTCGCCGCAAGACTGCGGTCGCTCGCGTGTTCATCAAGCCGGGCACCGGCAACATCGTCGTCAACGGCAAGCCGGTCGACGAATTTTTTTCGCGTGAGACTGGCCGCATGATTGTGCGTCAGCCGCTCGTGCTGACCGGTAACGAAGGGCGCTTCGACATCATGGTTAACGTTGTCGGCGGTGGAGAGTCGGGTCAGGCCGGTGCGGTGCGCCATGGCATCACCCGCGCGCTGGTCGATTACGACGCTGCACTCAAGGGTGATCTGCGTACCGCCGGCTTCGTGACCCGCGATGCCCGCGAAGTCGAGCGCAAGAAGGTTGGTCTGCGCAAGGCGCGTCGCGCGAAGCAGTTCTCGAAGCGCTGATTCTTGTGCTGCGTGCAGTACTTGCAAAGCCGCCCCATGGGGCGGCTTTCGTTCTTTCCGGTGTGCCGAGGTCGGGCTGCTGGCGCGGCGGGTGCGCGGCCGTTCCTTGCAGGGCCGGCATGAGCTGCGCGCTTTTCCGGAGCTTCGGTCGCGTGAGGCGTCTCGGTAACGCTTCGTTAACCGTCCCCGCCCGCCGATGGTGAGATAATCCGCGTTCAGTCTTTCGATGCGAGGAGCGAGCATGATCAAGGTTGGAGTCGTTGGCGGGACCGGCTACACGGGCGTCGAACTGTTGCGTCTGCTGGCGCTTCACCCTGGGGTCGAGCTGAGCGCGATCACCTCGCGCGGCGAAGCCGGCATGGCGGTTTCAGACATGTTCCCCAGCCTGCGCAAGCGGGTGAGCCTGAAGTTCGTCACCCCGCAGGATGCCGCCCTCGAGAAGTGCGACGCGGTATTCTTCGCCACCCCCAACGGCATTGCGATGAAGCAGGCCGCCGAGCTCGTGGCGGCTGGCGTGCGCGTGATCGACCTCGCTGCGGACTTCCGCATTCGCGACATTGCCGAATGGCAGAAGTGGTACGGCATGGAACACGCTGCGCCCGAACTCGTCGCCGAGGCGGTTTACGGACTGCCCGAGGTCAATCGCGAACAGATCCGCACCGCGCGCGTGCTCGCCAATCCGGGCTGCTACCCGACCGCCGTCCAGCTCGGCTTCCTGCCGCTGGTCGAGGCGGGACTGGTCGATACCGGTCACCTGATCGCCGACGCCAAGTCGGGGGTATCGGGCGCCGGTCGCAAGGCTGAGGTGCACACGCTGCTGCCCGAGGCGGCAGACAGCTTCAAGGCTTACGGCGTTCCCGGGCATCGCCACCTTCCGGAGATCCGCCAGGGGCTGTCGATCGCGGCCGGACACCAGGTCGGGCTCACTTTCGTGCCGCACCTGACGCCGATGATCCGCGGCATCCATGCCACCCTGTATGGCCGGCTCAAGTCGGGCGCAGATGCGTCCGACCTGCAGGGCCTGTACGAGGAGCGCTACGCCGGAGAGGCCTTCGTTGACGTGATGCCGGCGGGCAGTCATCCCGAGACGCGCTCGGTGCGGGCTTCCAATTTATGCCGCATCGCGGTCCATCGTCCGCAGGGCAGCGACACCGTGGTCGTGCTGTCGGTGATTGACAACCTGGTCAAGGGTGCGGCCGGCCAGGCGGTGCAGAACCTCAATATCATGTTCGGCTTTGATGAGAAATCGGGCCTGAACATCGTGCCAGTGAGCCCCTGACGGAACTCGCGGTCAGGAATACGATCAGATTTTGACGATTGGATCGCGGAAGGCGCATCATCCGCGGTGTCCCCCAGCAGAGGAGAAAACATGAGCGCAGAAGTCGAAACCCCCGAAGTCATGGTCTTTACCGACAGCGCCGCAAACAAGGTGCGCGAGCTGATCGAGGAGGAAGGCAATCCCGAACTCAAACTGCGCGTCTTCGTGTCGGGCGGGGGGTGTTCGGGCTTCCAGTACGGTTTCACTTTCGACGAGGAAGTGAACGATGACGACACCACGTTCGAGAAGAACGGCGTTTCGCTGCTGGTTGATCCGATGAGCTACCAATACCTGGTCGGCGCAGAGATTGACTACACCGAAGGTCTGGAGGGTTCGCAGTTCGTGATCCGCAATCCGAACGCGACCAGCACCTGCGGCTGCGGCTCGTCGTTTACGGTGTGAGCGGGACTGTCGCAAAAAAACGGGGCGCCTTGGCGCCCCGTTTTTTTTTGATCCCGCCTCGCGCTCAGCGTGCGCTGGCGAGCTCGTAGTTGAGCAGCGCGAAGCGCTGGCGCAGGTGCGCGGTGTTGCGCTTGAAGGCGGCGAGCGCCTTGTCGTTGAAGGCGTCCGCCATCGGCAGTGCGACCGTCATCGGGTCGGCGGGAACGTCCTTCAGGCGAACCTCGTAGTGCAGGTGCGGCCCGGTGCACCAGCCGGTGCAGCCGACGTAGCCAATCAGATCGCCCTGGCTGACGGCCTGGCCCTTGCTAAGCCCCTTGGCGAAGCCGTTGAGGTGCGCGTAGTGGGTGGTGATGTCGTTGTGGTGCTTGAGTACGATCAGGTTGCCGAAGCCGCGCTGTGTGCCGATGAACTCGATGGTGGCATCCGACGTCGCCATGATCGGCGTGCCGATCGGGGCCGAAAAGTCGGTGCCGTTGTGGTCGCGCCAGCTGCCGTGGATCGGGTGCAGGCGGCGGCCGAAGTTCGAACTCACCCGTGTGAACTCTAGCGGGGAACGCAGGAAGCCTTGCTGCAGGCTCTCGCCATCATCGCTGTAATACTGTTCCTTGCCACTCGGGCCGCGGTAGAGCACCACCGCATGGCGCTCGCCGTTGTTGATGAATTCGGCTGCGAGGATGCGTCCTGCGCGCACCGGATTGCCGTCCTCATAGACCGCCTCGTAGACGACGTTGAAGCGGTCTCCCTTGCGCAGGTCGGTATGAAAATCGATCCAGGTACCGAAGATCGTCGCGAGCTGCGTCGCGACGTTGTCGGGCAGGCCCGCGGCGTCGGTGGCGCCGAACAGTGAATGGGTGATGGTGCCCGAGCGCATCTCGACCATCATCGTTTGCTCAGTGCCGTCGGATTCGCGCAGCGCGAGCCCGGAGTCGCCGCGCTCGATAACGACGCGCACGCCGGTGTTGCCAACGGGCAGCGAAAAACTGAGCAGGCGCCTGTTGGCCGCTACCACCGCGGTGACCGAGCGGCCGGCGCGCAACTGGCGCAAGGCCTGCCGGCCTGCATCGGAGCCGGAGAGGTACGCGAGCGCCTCGGCGTCGTCAATGCGCAGGCGGTTGAAAAGCGCCTGCAGGGTGTCGCCAGCCTGGATGCGTTCATAGTGAACGAAGGGCAGGCTTTCGCCGCTCGACTCGCGGCTGATTGCCGGTGCGGGCAGGGATTCGACCACGCGCTCCACGAGTAGATCGGCCGGCATGCTGCCCGGGACCACCGCAGTGGCTGCGACCACGCCCAGGAGCGAAATGCCGGTGATACCGGCTGCAACCCAGGTTCGCGGGCGGGAGAGGAGACGGGCCGGCAGATCGGCTAGAATTCGGGTTTTTCTGGCCTTCATGAGCTCGGTGGGTTGGAAAGTGGAAAAAATTTTCCGAAGTGTAGCAAAGTCACGCTCTGGTTCGGCAAAGTAATTTTGGAGAAATTGAATGACCGATGTTCAGGCGGCGATCGACCTCATCAAGCGTGGCGCTGACGCCTTGCTGATCGAGGCCGAACTGATCGAGAAGCTCAAGCGCGGCAAGCCCCTGCGGGTGAAGGCCGGATTCGACCCCACCGCGCCCGATCTCCATCTCGGCCACACCGTGCTGATCAACAAGATGCGCCACTTCCAGGAACTCGGCCACCAGATCCAGTTCCTGATCGGCGACTTCACCGGCATGATCGGCGACCCGAGCGGCAAGAACGCCACTCGCCCGCCGCTGTCGCGTGAGCAGATCATGGAGAACGCCAGGACCTACCAGGACCAGGTGTTCAAGATCCTTGATCCGGAAAAGACCGAGATCTGTTTCAATTCGAGCTGGATGGAGGGCCTGGGGGCGGCCGGCATGATCCGCCTCGCGTCGCAGCAGACGGTGGCGCGCATGCTTGAGCGCGACGACTTCGCGCGGCGCTACGGCAACAACCAGCCGATCGCGATCCACGAGTTCCTCTACCCGCTGTGCCAGGGCTACGATTCGGTGGCGATGAAAGCCGACGTCGAGCTCGGCGGCACCGACCAGCGCTTCAACCTGCTGATGGGCCGCGAGCTGCAGAAACACTACGGGCAGGAGCCGCAATGCGTGGTCATGGTGCCGCTGCTCGAGGGCCTGGACGGCGTGAACAAGATGTCCAAGTCGCTCGGCAATTACATCGGCATCGCCGAGCCGGCGAAGGAGATTTTCGGCAAGACCATGTCGGTGTCTGACACCCTGATGTGGCGCTACTACGAGCTGCTGTCGTTCCGCTCGACCGCCGAGATCGCGCAGCTGCGCGCCGAGGTCGAGGGCGGGCGCAACCCGCGCGACATCAAGGTCATGCTGGCGCAGGAGTTCGTCGCCCGCTTCCACGGCGAGCGTGCGGCCGAAGAGGCGCTCGCCGACTTCGAGGCCCGCTTCCAGCGCAACGCGATCCCCGACGACATCCCGCAGGTCAATGTGAACGTCGGCGCCGACGGCCTGCCGCTGTTCCAGGTGCTCAAGCAGGCCGGGCTCACCGCAACCACATCGGAGGCGATGCGCATGGTGGAGCAGGGCGGGGTGCGCATCAACGGCGAGCGCGCCGAGGACAAGGGCCTGGTGCTGCGCGCCGGCGAGACCGTGGTGCTGCAGGTCGGCAAGCGCAAGTTCGCCTCGGTGGTGCTGCTTTGACCCACAGCCGTTACTGCTGCGGGGCCGGGCGATGAGCGCGGCGGCAGCCTCACGCCCGATCGGCGTGTTCGATTCCGGCGTGGGCGGGCTTACCGTGGTGCGCGCGCTGATGGAGCGCCTGCCGCTGGAGAACATCGTCTATTTCGGTGACACCGCGCGCGTGCCTTACGGCGTGAAGTCGGTCGCCACCATCGAGCATTTCACCGCGCAGATCACCGAGTTCCTGCTCCAGCGCGAGGTGAAGATGCTGATCATCGCCTGCAACACCATGGCCGCGGTTGCCGCCGAGGAGGTGCACCGGCGCGCCGCCGGCATCCCGGTGCTGGACGTGATCGAGGCAGGCGCGCGCGCTGCGGTGGCCGCGTCCACCGGGCTGCGGATCGGCGTGATCGGGACGCCGACCACGATCAACAGCAATGCCTACGCCCGCCGCATGCACGAGCTCGATCCCACGGTGCGGGTGTATTCGCAGGCCTGCCCGCTGTTCGTGCCACTGGTCGAGGAAGGCTGGCTGGACCACGAAGTCACCCGCCTCACCGCACAGGAATACCTGCGCCCGGTGCTCGCCGAGGAGGTCGACAGCCTGGTGCTCGGCTGCACCCACTACCCGCTGCTCAAGCCCTTGCTGCGCGAGGTGGCCGGGCCGCGGGTACGCCTGATCGACTCTGCGCTGACCACCGCGGAACTGGCCGCCGAGTGCCTGCAGCAGGCGGGGCTAGCGCGTACGAGCGGGGGGGCTGCGGACTATCGCTTCGTGGTCAGCGACGTACCATTGCGTTTCCAGACCATCGGCGAGCGTTTTCTGGGGCGTTCGCTGGGGGTGGTGGAGAAGGTCGACTGGTGAGGCTCGGGCCGGGCGCAGTGCGCTCGAACACAAGGACGCTCTGGCGGGTGATTGCTGTCGGCTTGGCGCAAACGCCCGCCACCGGGAATGTTGTCGCGTCTGAACGCAAAGGCTCGCGGCTTGCGCCGCCTCTACGGGAAACCGCGGCCGCCCGTGCTGCCGGTGCGGCGCACGCCGCGAGGGAGTGATCTTGCGCGGCCGATGCCGCTCACGCCGGCCCGCGTGCCACCGGACGGGCCTGATCGGCGCACCACTCACTCCACGATCCGGCGTAGAGCCGTGAGCCAGTGAGCCCGGCCGCCTCCATCGCCAGCAGGTTGACGCAGGCGGTGACGCCCGAACCGCATTGATGCACCACTTGGCGCGGACTGTGGGCGCCGAGCAGGGCGGCGAACTCTTCGCGCAGCAGCGAGGCCTGCTTGAAGCAGCCGCTGGCGTCGAGATTGTCGCGGAAGAAGCGGTTGAGTGCGCCCGGGATGTGCCCGCCGACCGGGTCGAGCACTTCGTTTTCGCCGCGAAAGCGGTCGGGGCTGCGCGCGTCCACCAGCAGCATGTCCGGGCTGCCGAGATGTTGTTGTACGAAGTGCGCGTCGACGCGGTCCGGGCGCAGCGCGAGCGTGTAGGTCGCAGCGCGCGCCACCGGCATGTCGTTGTCCATGCGTTGCCCGGCGGTCATCCAGGCCTGCAGGCCGCCGTCGAGGATCGCCACGCGATGATGGCCGAGCCAGCGCAGCAGCCACCACAGGCGGGCCGCGAACATGCCCCCGGCGTCGTCGTAGGCCACCACCTGGCTGTGATTACCGATGCCGCACGCAGCCAAGCGTGCCGCCAAGCAGGCCGGGTCGGGCAGCGGGTGGCGTCCGTTGGTGCCGGTCCTGGGGCCGGAAAGCTCGGTTTCCAGATCGAGGAAGTAGGCGCCCGGCAGGTGGGCTGTGTCGTAGGCCCGGCGCCCGAAGTTCGCATCGACGAGGTCGGCACGGCAGTCCACCACGACCCAGTCCGGATCACGGATGTGCTGCGCAAGCTCAAGCGCGCCGATCAGCGCGGCATACGAAGCGTTCACTACGCGGCCTCGGTGGCTTCGTCTGCAGCCAGCCAGGCGCGCGCTTCGTCGTCGTCGTCGAACACCTTGACCTCGGCGGTGACGAAGAGCTGCGACACCCAGGCACTCCAGGTCAGCCACTGGTCCTCGGTCAGCACCGCGATGCGCCGGAAATCGCCCGCATGCTGGCGCGAGAACTTGATTTCCTCCCACGCCACGTCCAACGTGAAGCCGGCCATCTGGCGCAGGTCGAAGAGCAGATCCACCGGACCGCTGAACTGGACCCGGTAATTGACCACGTCCTCGAATTCCTTGTAGTCGGCGAGCGTGAACTCGCCGAAGACGACGAGTGAAACCAGCTTGTCGGTGCTCTCGGTGCTGATCATGACAGGCTCCATGGCAGTGGTCGGGGGATGACCCCACTATAGTCCGGACCCTGCCTGCGCTCAATCTGCACCGGCGGGAAGACCGTAACCGCAACCTCCGCAGCGGTCGCGCCGCGCCTACAGGACGTCTGCCTGTTGCGCGACGGCAGCGTCCGTGTGCTGACGCACGGCCTGCCTGCGGGTGGCGAGCGATACCCCGATCGCGCCGGTGACGATCAGCGCCACGCCCGCCCATGAAGAAGCTGGCATCAGCTCGTCCCATAGCAGCATGCCGAACAGGCTGGCGAACACCACGGTGGCGTAGCTCAGGTTGGCCGACACCACGGTGCGGCCGTAGCGGTAGGAGCGCGTCATCGCGAGTTGGGCGAGACCGCCGAAGAGGCCGATGCCGAGCAGGGTGGCGAATCCGGCGGCATCGGGGCGGTGCAACTCGCCGCTCAGCGCCCAGGCCAGCCCCATTGCAGTGGTCATCAGCGAGAACCAGAACACCGTGCGTACCTCGGGCTCGCCAGCGCGGCCGAGCTCGCGCAGGCTTACGTACGCGATGCTCGCCAGCGCGCCCGAGCCGAGGCCGGCCACCGCGCCCAGCCACTGCTCGGGTTGCAGCGTGGGGCGCAGCAGCAGGACCACGCCGGCGAAGCCGGCCAGGATCGCGAGCGAGCCATAACCGTTCAGGCGCTCGCCGAAGACCAGCACCAGCAGCAGCGCGACAAACAGCGGCGAGGTGTAGTTCAGGGTGACCGCAGTGGCCAGCGGCAGCATGCCGATCGCGAAGAAATAACAGCCGAGCGCGATCGAGCCCGACACGCTGCGCGACAGATGCATGCGCCAGTGCGGGGTGCGCAGCGACACGCCGTTCGCCAGCGCCAGCGCGGCCATCATCAGCATGCTGACCAGACCGCGCCAGAACACGGTCTCCCCGGTCGAGAAGGTGTCCGCGGCCAGCTTCACGCACACGCCCATGCAGGCGAACAGGAGGCAGGAGACGATCATCCAGAAGGCGGGCATGGTTTTGTTGCGCTGCAGCGAAAAGCGGCCATTGAACCACATCGCGGCGTTGTCGGGGCGGGCTCGGCGTCGGACCTGCGCCCTCGCGGTACCGCGCCGCGGTGATTGCCCTCGCGCGGCACGGGCGCTAGGCTGACGCCCATGTGCTGTACCCCCGTCACGGAGGTGTCATGGCCTGTCTGCTCGCCCTCGACCAGGGCACCACCAGCTCGCGCGCGATCGTGTTCGACGCCGACGGCCGCGTGCGTGGCGTCGCGCAACAGGCGTTCGCGCAGCACTTTCCCGCGCCCGACCGCGTCGAGCACGATCCGCAGGACATCCTGCGCACCCAGTTCGATTGCGCGCGCGAAGCGCTCGCCAACGCCGGGGTGGCCGCGCACGAGGTGGCGGCGATCGGCATCGCCAACCAGCGTGAGACCACCGTGCTGTGGGAGCGTGCCAGCGGCCGCGCGCTCGCCCCCGCGATCGTGTGGCAGGACCGTCGCACCGCGCCCGAATGCGCGCGCATGCGGGCGCTGGGCTGGGCGGACGAGGTCCGCGCGCGCACCGGACTGGAACTCGATCCTTATTTTTCCGCCACCAAGCTTGCCTGGCTGCTCGACCACCTGCCGGGCGCGCGCGCCCGCGCCGAGCGGGGCGAGCTCGCCTTCGGCACCATCGACAGCTGGCTGGTGTGGCATCTCACCGGTGGTCGCCTGCATGTCACCGATCCGGGCAATGCCTCGCGCACGCTGCTCTTCAACCTGCGTACGCTCGACTGGGACGCGCTGCTGCTCGAGCGCTTCCGCATCCCGCGTGCGCTGCTTCCTCAGGTGGTGCCGAGCAGCGGCGTGTGCGGCGAGACCGAGGCTGCGCTGTTCGGCGCGGCGATTCCGATCGCCGGCATTGGTGGCGACCAGCAGGCGGCCACCTTCGGCCAGGGCTGCCTGGCGCCCGGCATGGCGAAGAACACCTACGGCACCGGCTGTTTCCTGCTGATGAACACGGGCAGTGCTCCGGTCACCTCACACAATCGCCTGCTCGCCACCGTCGGCTGGTCGGGCGTGGAGGGGGGCGTGCGCTATGCACTCGAGGGCAGCGTGTTCATGGGCGGCGCGGTGGTGCAATGGTTGCGCGACGGCCTTGGCCTGGTGAAAAAGGCCGCCGAGGTCGAGGCGCTCGCCGCGAGCGTGGCGGATAGCGGCGGGGTGGTGCTGGTGCCGGCGTTCACCGGATTGGGGGCGCCGCACTGGGATGCGAACGCGCGCGGCACCCTGCTGGGGCTCACCCGCGGCAGCGGCGCTGCGCACATCGCGCGCGCGGCGCTGGAGTCGATCGCGCTGCAGAGCGCCGACCTGGTCGACGCGATGGTGCGCGACGGCGCCGCGCCGCTCGCCGAACTGCGCGTGGACGGCGGCGCGGCGGCCAACGATCTGCTGCTGCAGATGCAGGCCGACCTGCTCGGTGTGCCGGTGCTGCGCCCGCGCCTGCTCGAGACCACCGCCTTTGGTGCCGCCTGCCTGGCCGCGCTCGGCTGCGGTGTGTGGAAGCATGCCGAAGAGATCGCGACGCGCTGGCGGCTCGACCGCCGCTTCGAGCCGCGCTGGCCGGCTGAGCGGCGTGGCGAGGCGCGCGCGCGCTGGTCGCGGGCGGTGACCTGCGCGCGCAGCTGGGGAGCGCAATGAACGCCGACCCGCGGCCCGTGCCGACGCGATGAACCCGGCGCAGCTGTCCCGTCCGGCCCTGCTCGCTCGCCTGGCGACGACACCGGCCTGGGACGTGCTGGTGGTCGGTGGCGGTGCGACCGGACTCGGCTGCGCGCTTGATGCGGCGGCACGCGGGCATTCGGTGCTGCTGGTCGAGGCGCGCGACTTTGCCGCCGGCACCAGTTCGCGCTCGACCAAGCTGATCCACGGCGGTGTGCGCTATCTGGCCCAGGGCCGCTTCGGCCTGGTACGCGAGGCGCTGCGTGAGCGCGCCCTGCTGCTGCGCAACGCCCCCGCGCTGGTACGAGCGCTGCGCTTCGTGGTGCCGGCGCGTACGCAGGCGGGGCGCCTGATGCTGCGCGCCGGGCTCGGACTCTACGACCTGCTCGCCGGAAACGACGGCCTCGGCGCTGCGGCCTTGCTCGACGTGGAGCGGCTGCGCGCGGCGCTCCCCGGCCTGCACACCGACGGGCTGACGGGTGGGGTCAGCTTCCATGACGCGCAATTCGACGACGCCGGGCTGGCGCTCGCCCTCGCGCGCACCGCGAGCGCTCACGGCGCGCTGGTGTTGAATCATTGCGCGCTGCACGGCCTGGTGGTGGAGGGCGGACGGATTCGCGGCGCGGCGCTGCAGGACGCCGAAAGCGGGCGCAGCTTCCGCGTCTCGGCGCGCGTTGTGATCAACGCCGCGGGGGTGTGGGGTGATGGCGTGCGCCGGCTCGCCGACCCGCTCGCGCCGGCGCTGCTGCGCCCGAGCCAGGGCGTGCATCTGGTGGTCGACGCCGACTGCCTGCCAGGCGGCGATGCGCTGCTGGTGCCGCATACCGACGACGGCCGGGTGCTGTTCATGATCCCCTGGCTTGGCAAGGTGCTGATCGGCACCACCGACAGCGCGCGTGCCGACGCGCCGGACGAGCCGGAGCCGGTCACCGGCGAGATCGATTTCCTGTTGCGCGCCGCCGCGCAGTGGTTGCGCCGTCCGCCGGCCGCGGACACGGTGCGCAGCGTATTCGTCGGCCTGCGCCCGCTGCTCGGCGCCGGTGAGGGCGGTGCGAGCAGCCGGCTGTCGCGCGAACACCGCATCGAGGTCATGCCGGGCGGGCTGGTCAGCGTGCTCGGCGGCAAGTGGACCACCTACCGGCTCATGGCCGAGCAGGCGGTCGATCGTGCCGAGGAGGTCTGCGGGCTGTCGCGCCAGCCGTCGCCGACCGCGCGCCTGAGGCTCGACTGCGATGGCGTGGCGGCGGCGGTCGTGAATGCGGCAGGCGGTGCGTGTGGTGCAGGGGCGCTGCTCGAGGCCGGCCTGGTGCGGCGCGCGGTGCGCGAGGAATTCGCGCTCGGTCTTGAGGACGTGCTCGCCCGTCGCAGCCGCGCGCTTTTCCTGGACGCGCAGGCTGCGGCGGCAGCGGCGCCCGCGGTGGCCGACATCCTGGCCGCCGAGCTCGGCTGGAGCGCTGTGCGGCGCACCGCCGAGCTGGCGGCGTTCACTGCACTGGCCGAGCGTTACCGGACACGCAGCGTTACCACCGCCTCCAGTCCGCCGTCGGGGTGATTGCACAGGCAGGCCTCGCCACCCTGGGCGCGCAGCAGGTTGCGCGTGATCGCCAGGCCGAGGCCGCTGCCACCGGTTTCGCGGCTGCGTGAGGATTCGGTGCGGTAGAAAGGTTCGAACACCTTGTCGAGCTCGTCCGCGGGCAGGCCGGGGCCGTGGTCGCGGATGCGGATCTCGCAGCGCGCCGCATCGCAACTCAGGCTTACGTCGACCTCGCGGCCGAACTTCACCCCGTTCTCGATCAGGTTCCACAGTGCGCGGCGCAGCGCCGAGGGCGTGCCGATCACACGGCCGGCCGCGTCCGCGGGCACGCGCACCGTCCATCCCATGTCGCGTGCGTCCTCGGCGAGCGCCTGCAGCAGCGGGCCGAGCTCGATCGGCTGTGGCGGGCTGCGTTCGTCCAGGCTGCGCGCGTAGGCGAGGCCTTCCTTGACCAGTCCCTGCATGGCGTCGAGGTCGGACTGGACGCGGGCGCGCAGCACCTCGTCGTCGACCAGCTCGGCGCGCAGGCGCAGGCGGGTGAGCGGGGTCTGCAGGTCGTGCGAGATTGCTGCGAGGATGCGGGTGCGCTCGCTGACGTGCTCGGCGATGCGTTGCTGCATCTGGTTGAAGGCGGCCGCGGCCTGGGCGACCTCGGTCGGGCCACGCACGTCCATCGGTGCGCGCCCGGGATCCTCGCCCAGCGCGCGCGCGGCCTCGGCCATGCGCGACAGCGGGCGGGTGGCGATGCGCACCGCGATCCAGGTGAGCAGGCCGACACCGGCGACCAGCGCGGCGAGTGCGGCGAACAGGCGTTCGGGCTGGTGTGGGATCACCGGTGGCAGCGGGGGGATGCCGGGCAGACGGACCTGCAGCGGGGTGCCGTCGGCGAGCGCCACCACGATCAGCAGGCCGGGGTGGGGACGGTCGTCGCGCGGATGGGTATACAGGGTGGCGGCGCGCTGCGGCATCGCTTCGCGCAGTGCCGCCTGCAGCGGATGGTCGCCGGCGAGCGCGCGCAGGTGCTCGCGCGGCGGGCGCAGCGCCAGGCGCAGGCGGCGGCGGCCGATCTCGTCGATCCAGCGTTCGCGCTCGGGCGGCGACATGCGCTCGAGCAGGTCGGCGGCGGTGGCGATCTCCTGCGCCACGCCTTCGAACAGCGCGCTGCGCCCGATGCGCTCGCGCTCGCCGACGAAGAGTGCCAGGCTGACCGCGAGCACGAGCGTGATGCCGAGCATCCAGATCAGCATCAGGCGGGCGAACAGGCTGCGCGGCAGCGGCAGTCTCATGAGCGCTCGCCCGGGCGTGCAGCGTCGCGGGCCGATCCGGCCGCTTCGTTCCCTGCGCGTGCGGGCTCATCGCCCGCTTCCGTCGTTACCTCGGCGGCAAGCACATAGCCCTCGTTGCGCACCGTCTTGATGATCGCAGACTCGCGCGCGTTGTCGCCGAGGCGCTGGCGCAGGCGGCTCACGAGCAGGTCGATCGAGCGCTCGAAGACGTCGGCCTCGCGGCCCTGGGTCAGCTCCATCAACTGGTCGCGCGACAGCACTTTCTGCGGATGCGACAGGAACACGCCGAGCATGCGGTACTCGGCGCCCGAGAGCGCGACCACGGTGCCGTCGGTGTCGACCAGGTGGCGATTCACCGTATCCAGCTGCCAGTTTGCGAAGTGCAGCATGCGCGCGTTGGCGCTCGAGCGGGCATCGAGGTTGGGGGGCAGCGCGCGCGTGCGACGCAGCACCGCGCGGATGCGGGCGTACAGCTCGCGCGGCACGAAGGGCTTGGCGAGGTAGTCGTCGGCCCCCATCTCCAGGCCGATGATGCGGTCCATGTCCTCGCCGCGCGCGGTCAGCATCAGGATCGGCGTGCCGGCGTGTGCGCCGCCGCTGGCGCGCAGGTTGCGGCACAGGGTCAGGCCGTCGTCACCCGGCATCATCACGTCGAGCACGATCAGGTCGATGCGGTGCTGTTCGAGCGCGCTCTTCATCTCGCGCCCGTCCGCGGCGGTGGTGCAGCGCAGGCCCTGCTTCTCGAGGTAGTCGGCGAGCAACTGGCGGATGTCGCGGTCGTCGTCGACGATCAGGATGTGGTCGGCGGAAGGGGTCATGTGCGGCTCTCCATGCCTCGCATCTTAAGGGCAGGGGACGGTGGCTTTGTATCCCAGCGTATCTGCAGGCCGTGGCGAGACATGAAGCTGCAAAACGCGGCCGGCCAGACAAACGCGGCTTACATCGTGGTGCTGTAATGGCTCCGTCGCCCGAACAGACGGGCAACGCAGAATGCAAACCCACAGGAGAGTCATCATGAAGAACTGGATCAAGACTTCGATCGCCGCCGCCGTCATCGCCACCGGTGCCCTCGGCACCACCGCAGCACTCGCCTGGGGCGGTCATTGCGACGGCCCGCGTGGGGGCAAGTCGGCCTGGTCGCAGATGGCGCCGGAGCAGATGAAGGCGAAGATGACCGAACGTGCCGAGCTGCACATGGCCCGCCTGGAACTTGCGCTTGCGCTGACGCCCGCGCAGAAGCCCGCTTTCGAGAGCTTCAAGACCGACATGAAGGCGCGCGCCGAACGCATGGCGACCACGATGGCCGAGCGTCGCGCGGCGGGCCAGCCGAAAACCGCGATCGAGCGCATGCAGCGCATGGAAGAGATGAGCAAGCAGCGCCAGGCCGAGATGGCCGAGGCCCGCAAGTCGGTCGAGACCTTCTACGCCACGCTGAGCGAGGCGCAGAAGACGGTGTTCGATGCCGAGTTCGAGAAGATGGGCCGCAAGGGCGAGCGCGGCATGCGGGGCGGCATGGGGGCCGGTCCGGATGACGGTCGCGGCATGGGGTCCAGCCGCGGTTGATCCGTAAGCGCATGCGCGTTTCCCTTTGAGGTCCGGGGGCCGTCCTTCGGGGCGGCCGCGGTTTTCCTGCAGGAGTGCGGGCAGGCGCGAATGTGGCGGCGGTCTTCGTCGCTCGCGTCGATCGGCGCGCGGCTGTGTTCGCGGCTTGCGCCGCTCCTACATGGGCCGCTATCCGCCTGCGAATGGCGCTCGTCGAGGAAACGCAAAAAGGCCACCCCGCGGGGTGGCCTTCCTGTCTCCGCCTCCGTAAGG
>Ga0209573_1004203_pt1 | contig 14535 bp, 14 predicted proteins | sample TNRBio252014_DNA_FD_185870 | JGI IMG/M metagenome (GOLD analysis project Ga0209573, IMG submission 185870) | Wastewater treatment Type I Accumulibacter community from EBPR Bioreactor in Madison, WI, USA - TNR Reactor_6/25/2014_ DNA (SPAdes)... | ecosystem: Engineered > Bioreactor > EBPR >...
CCCCCCGTTACGTCAACACCAGTAGAACCGACGCTCGAGCCAACGCCGTCGCCGACGTCAGCCCCCACCTCAGCACCGGTACCCCCACCGGCGCAACCCACGGCTAAGCCCGCGTCCGGCGCCACGGCGCCGGACATGGAAGCAGAGGATGAACCGGCATTCGTCGCCCAGGATGGGGTGCCTGAGTCTGGGGCGTCGATTCCCGATTCACCCTTCGCGGCGCGCGGTCCGTACGCGGTTGGCTCCCGTAACTACATGATCAGGGAGGATACATATGCAATCGATGCTACGATCTGGTACCCGGCCACGAATCCATCCGGCGTCCCTGAAGAGATTACGTACAAGATCGGTGTCAGTAATCCCTACTTTCCGGGTCGCCCTGTCAAAGGTCAGGCAATCCAGGATGCTGACCCAGACACAGCCGATGGCCCTTTCCCCCTGGTGACCTTCTCTGCAGGCCTGGCCTCCTACGGTGAGGCCGCCAGCTATTTGTTTGAGCACCTCGCCTCTCATGGATTTGTTGTCATCTCATCAGATCCGCGCGGGGAGAATCTAGAGAGGTTTTACATGGGCGCAGCGACTCGCCCGCTGGACACCAATCGCCTCATCGCTTTTGCCGACGAGTTGACGGCGGTTGATGGCGATCTGGCCGGGCTGATCGACACCGAACACATTGCTGTTACCGGCGCCTCGTCGGGAGGCTGGACAGCGCTGGTTGGCGGCGGAGCGCAGTTTGATTGGAGTTGGTGTGACGCCAATCCGGACCTTGTGGCCAAGACTGAGTTGAGCAACTGCCGTGAGTTCGTGCCTCACCAGGCGACAATCGCCTCGCTCTTGGGGCTGGACCCGGTGCCTACCGGCACGTGGCCGCAGATAAACGATCCTCGAGTGGATGCGGTGATTGCCATGGCTCCTGACGGCGATGTCTGGGGCGCAGACTACCAGGGTGTGGCTGGCGTGCAAGTTCCGACGCTTGTCATGGCGGGTTCAGCCGATTCGGTCAATCCCCCGGAGTACTGCGCCTATCCCATCTATGAACATCTCGGCAGCGCCAAGAAGAGCCTGGTGGTCTTGGAGATGGCGGACCATTACGTCTACCTCAATCCGTGCCGCGACACGATGTGGTTAGACCAGGAATTCGCTATGTCTACGCTCTGTCAGGACCCCGCCTGGGACATGGACCGCGCCCACGACTTGATCCGCCACTTCACCACGGCCTTCCTGCTGGCCGAGCTGAAGGGTGACGCCGAGGCGGCCGCGGCCCTGGCGCCGGAGAATGTGGCGTTTCCCAAGGTTCGCTATGAGACCACTGGCTACGGAGAAACGCCGGCGCCCTAGAAGCTGTTCTGCTCCGCATCACCCAACCAGTGCGCAAATCACTGTCATCCGCCGTGAGCGCATGATTTCCTCACCGTGCGCTCACGGCGGTGTATTTGTCAACGGTTGCGGCACAGGCGGCTTAGGCAGCCTATGGTCAATTGCATGGCGCTGCAACCTGTGGTATGCTGGCGTTGGTGCGTTTGATTAGCCGTTACGCAGAACTGAATTCGAACAAACCGCTGGATGGTGGTGAGCAATGACAGTAATCGAAGCATTGAGGTCTGCCCAGTACGTAACAGACAGCGCCGGCCAGCGCACAGCCGTGGTTCTACCTATGCAGTCGTGGCAGTCGCTGTTGGACTGGATTGAGGATGCGGCCGATGCGCAAGACGCGGCCGAAGCCTTGACCGCCTTACAGGCGGCTGGTGGACGCCCGCAACAAGCAGGCTGGCTCGCTTGGGATTCTATCCGAGCGGAATGGGAAGACGAGGATGAAGCCGAAATCGCATCCTCCCCGCTATAGGGTATGGGTCCAGCCACGCGTTCATGCAATACGCACTCGGTTGCCCGGTGATATACGGCAACGCATCCGTCGTGCCATTGATGACCTCGCACAGGAAGCGCGTCCTCCGACAAGTAAAGGCTTGACTTTGCCTGAGGGTCTCGATAACAAGATCAGCACTGAATGGGAAGCACGCCGCATCAAGTTGGACGATTGGCGAATCGTGTATGTCGTTAGCGAGACTTGGCACGAAATTGCTGTGATGTCTGTACGGCAGCGACCACCTTACGACTATGATGATCTCGCTGATCTTCTCGCCGAGTTATAGGGTTTGCCCGTCCTTTTGCTAACCCGCCCATTCTTAGCCAAATCGCCAGCCTCAAAGATCTCGCTTGGGGTTAGCGCAATCAATTGCCCAAGGGCGGGATCCAGGGAATTCTATGGCGTTCCAGCGCGGTGACGTAGTTCTGGTTCCCTTGCCACGGGTAGCGTAGAGCGCGATAGCTTCTGGCTGCGCCCAGTCTACATCTCAATCGCCGCCACGGACGGCGCGATGCGCGTCGGCTGGTAGGGGAAGCGGCGCACGTCTTCCTCGCGCGTGACCCCGGTCAGCACCAGGATCGTCTCCAGGCCGGCCTGTACGCCGCCGATGATGTCGGTGTCCATGCGGTCGCCCACCATCACCGTGTCCTCGGAGTGGACGTCCAGATAGTTCAGCGCCATGCGCATCATCAGCGGGTTGGGCTTGCCGACGAAGAAGGGGGCGACGCCGGTGGCGCGCTCGATCAGCGCAGCCATCGCGCCGCAGGCTGGCACAATGCCGCCATCGCCCGGCCCAGAGGGATCGGGGTTGGTGGCGATGAAGTGTGCGCCGTCGGCCACCAGGCGGATGGCCTTGGTGATCTGCTCCAGGTTGTAGCTGTGCGTCTCGCCCAGCACCACGTAGTCCGGGATGACATCGGTGATGACATAGCCCACCGTGTGGATGGCTGAGGTCAGGCCGCTCTCACCGATGACGAAAGCTGTGGCGGCGGCCTTCTGCGAATGCAAGAAGCGCGCCGTGGCCATGGCTGAGGTGAAGATGCGTTCGGCCGGAATATCCAGCCCGATCAGCCGGAAGCGATGGGCCAGGTCGCCCGGCGTGTAGAGCGGGTTGTTAGTCAGCACCAGGAACTCCGCGCCGCTGGCCTGCAAGCGCGCAATGAACTGGTCAGCGCCGGGGATGATGGTGCGGCCGCTGACCAGCACGCCGTCCATGTCGATGAGATAGTTTTTCATGCGCATCACCTGTAAAACTGCTCGGGCCGGTCTCCGACCGTGCCCGTGGCGGCTCTTTTTTGATTAGACATTCATGCGCTGGGCGCACAACCATCGATGAAAACAGCGGGCACGGTCAGGAGACCGGCCCAAGCGGCTATTTTCAAGTCAGGGTGCGTTCAAAATGGGTTGACGGAGTCATTGCGAGGAGGCCGCCGACGAAGCAACACTTGCACCTGACGCAAGTGCAGGTGTTGCTTCGGCGCAGACGCCTCGCAATGACGGGTATCAACCCATTTTGAACACACCCTTTTGATTACCAGCCCCACGTGCCTGGTTCGCCCTTGAACGGCCCGACGATGTCGTGGGTGATCCAGCCGCCGTAGAACTCGCCCGGCTGGGGCTGCACCATCTCGCCGTCCACCGTGCAGGCGTCCATCAGGCCGGCGTAGAAGGCCACGTGGTCCTGGATGGCGGCAAAGGCTGGCGTTGGCTGCGCGTAATACCAGGCTGCGCGGGCGGCCGTCTTGTCGCCGACGCACGTGTCGTAATAGCCGGCCGGCCCTTTCCACTCGCAGAAGGAGCGGCCAGCGGCGGGGCGCAGGCAGTCCATGCGGATGTCCTGCGGCGGTATGTAGTACACCGGTGGATGGCTGGTCTCCAGCACCCGCCAGGCGCGGCGGCTGTCGGCAATCACCACGCCATTGTACACCACCTGGATATGCTTCGAGGTGCGCTCCACGCGCGGCGGCCGCGGATAATCCCACGCCGACTCCTGTCCCGGCCCAGGCTCAACACGCTCACGTTGTGTCTTCACACCACACACTCCTCATTAACCATCAACCGTTAACCGTTCACCATTAACCATTCTCTGCGACACCCTCGGCCCCTCCGCCGTGTCCTGCACCACCCAGCCTAGCGCCTCGATCTCAGCACGCAGCGCGTCGGCCGCGGCCCAGTCACGTCGCTCGCGGGCCTGCTGGCGGCGGTTGGCCAACTCAAGCGCTTCCAGCGGCGGTTCCACTGCCAGCGGCTCAGCGCCGGCCGCTTCGACCACCTGCTGCCAGATTGTTGCGGGGATGCCATCCCCTTCTTGCGGCAGACGGTATGGTCCCAACGCGGTCAGAGGAAAGCTTGCGCCGCGGCTGAAGACCTGGGCCGCGCCCGCGGCCAGCACCGTCACGTTGCCCTGGCCCAGAACGTGGCCGGCGCCAGCCGCCCAATCCACGGCCAGCGCCGTTTGTTCATCCACACCCAGCACGACCACGTCTCGGGGCAACATAGCCAGCAGCGGCTCGAAGCGCGCCAGCCCCATGAAACAGCGGCTGGTGTCCAGCTCTGCGCCGCCGTCGTTGTTGTTCCAGTGCGGCACGACCGCCAGCTTCAGCCCGAAGTCGGCGAACAGATCCATGCCTGGCTTCCAATGAGGGTCTTCGCCGACCTTGTAGATCTCGTAGACTGGCAGCGCATAGGCGCCGGCCGCGATGGTCGCTGCGCTGGCCAGCGCCACGGCCGCGCCCAGCCGCTGCCGGGCGCGCAGCATTTGCCAGGCCAGGCTGTCCTGCAACTGGCGCACGGCATAGCTGGGGCTGCCGGGGCCCAGGAAGATCACGTCGCTGTTCAGCAGGGGCGCAACGATTTCAGGGGCGTCCGGGCTCCAGACTGTGCCGCGCCGGCGGGCCGGAACCAGCGTTGTCAGCGGGGCATAGTTCTGCAGGCGCTGGCGCAGGAAATCGGCGATGCGCTGCGCCACCTGTTGCGAGTTCAACTCAAAGCCGGCCGGCGTCTCCAGAATCGCCACCCGCGGCGGCTGCTCCAGCCGGCGAAAGAGCCAGTCGAAGGCTTTCTGGCCGTTGGCCGAGGTCTCCCCAGAACCGAATAGGAGCATCGGACCTGGCAGGCAGGGTGTCATCATAGAGTCTATCTGGAAGCCTGGGCGCTGGCGCGGTCGAGAGCGTCGACCTGATCGGGGCTGAGCCGCCAGCCCAGCGCGCCGGCGTTGTCCATGGCCTGGCGCGCGTTCTTGGCGCCAGGGATGGGCACGGTCCCCTTGCAGATGGCCCAGTTGAGCGCCACCTGGGCTGGGGTCTTGCCGCCGTGTGCTGCGCCAGTCTCACGCAGCAGCCCCACCAGCGGCTGCACCTTGCCCAACGCGCGGCCATAGCGCCGGCCGCGCGCGCCGGGCGGCGGGTTCTGGGGCGTGTACTTGCCAGTCAGCAGCCCCTGCGCCAGCGGGCTGTAGGCGATCAGGGTTACATCCAACTGGCGGCAGACCTCCAGCAGGCCGCTGGTCTCCGGCTTGCGCTGCCACAGGCTGTACTCCACCTGGTTGGATGCCAGGGGGATGCCGCGCCGGGCCAGGGCCGTGTGGGCGCGCTGCGTCTGCGCCACGGTGTAGTTGGAGACCCCCACAGCGCGCACCAGTCCCGCCTCGACCGCGTCGGCCAGCGCGTCCATCCAGGTGTCGATGCTCACCGGCGGGAAGGGCCAGTGGATCTGGTAGAGGTCGATGCTTTCCATGCCCAGCCGCTCCAGGCTATTGCGCAGGGCGTTCAACAGCCGGCCTTTGCCCAGCCGCCAGGGGAAGGGAAAGAACTTGCTGGCGATCACGACCGGCCAGCCGGCCTGGCGGGCGTACTGGCCCAACAGCCGCTCGGAGCGGCCGAGTCCATAGACCTCAGCCGTGTCGAACAGGTTGATGCCGTAGGCCAGGCTGGTCTGATAGGCCGCTTCGATGTCGGCGTCGGAGTAGCCTCCCTTGCCGTATTGCCAAAAAACCGTGTCGCCCCACGCCCACGTGCCGATGCCCAGCGGGCTGATCTGGAGGCCCGTCGCCCCCAACGCCACGCGCTCAAAATCATTCTCGTGTTGCACTTGGTACAATCTCTTTCATTGATTTCGATCGTAGGAGCGTCCTCGCCCGGCCCCACCGGGCCAAACCCAGCATGGACGCCCCACGATCCCTTGCCTGCCTGTGACCTGAAAACCACAACCTGCAACCTGCGACTTGCAACTTGCAACCTGCAACTTGCAACCTGCAACCTGCAACTTCCAACCTGCCTACTTCCCACTCAACTCCCAGAACCGCTGCCACGTCGCTGCAGCCACCTTGCGGCTGTGCGCCGTGATGGTGGCCTCGTCCAGGGTCAACAGCTCGCGCTGCTTCATCAGCCAGCGGCCGGCCGCCATGGTATGGGTGACGTGGCTGCCGCTGACGCCGAAGAGGATGTGCCAGGGCAGGTTGTCGGCCGTCATGGGCGTGGTGGGGTAGTAATCCAGCAGGATCAGATCGGCTGCCGCGCCCACGCTGATCTCGCCCAACGGCAGGGGGAAGTGCTGGGCGGCCAGGCGGGCGTTGTGGCGATAGGCCATGTCGATCACCTGGTTGCCGGGCATGGCGCGCGGGTCGTTGCGCCAGACCTTGTGCAGCAAATAGGCGGTCTTCATCTCTGTGAACATGTCGTTGGAGAAGCCGTCGTTGCCCAGCAGCACCGGCATGCCGCCGCGCAGCATGGCCGGCACGTCGGCCACACCCACCGCGTTGTTCATGTTGCTCCTCGGCTGGTGCGTCACCCAGGCGCCGCTCTTGCGCAAGGCCGCCATCTCCCAGCCGTCGATGGCCGTCACATGGGCCACGATGCTGCGCGGGTTGAGCACGCCGCGGGCGCGCAGGCGGTCGATGGTGCGCACGCCGTATCTGGCCAGGCTGTCCTCCTGGTCGGCCGGCCCCTCGGCCGCGTGGACGTGGAAGCCCACGTCGCCCAGCGCCTCGGCCTCGGCCACACACTGCGCCAGCGTCTCGTCGCTCAGGCTCAGCGACGCGTGCAGCCCAAACAGCCCCGATAGCATGGCCTGGTCATTGCCGGCTGACCGCGCCCGCTGCTGCTTAATATAGCGCACGTTCTCGGCAATGCCTGCCGCCGCGCCTTCCGGCCCGTTGCGATCGGTCACCTCATAACACAGCACGGCGCGCAGGCCGGCCGCCTCCACCGCGCCGGCGATGATATCCAGGCTGCCGTCGATGTGCACCGGGCTGGCGTGGTGATCGAACAACGTGGTCGTGCCGTTGCGGATCGCGTCCACCAGGCAGACCAGCGCGCTGGAGAGCACGCCGTCGTCGTCCAGCGCCATGTCCAGCGTCCACCATAGCCGGCGCAGGATCTCGGGGAAGTCCTTGGGCGCGGGGCCAGGGATGTACAGGCCGCGCGCGAACGCGCCGTAGAAATGGGTATGCGAGCAGATGTTGCCGGGCATCAGCACCTTGCCGCCGGCATTCTCGCGCCGCGCGTCAGGATAGGCGAGCGCCAGCTCGTCGCTGCGCCCCACGGCGGCGATCTGCCCGTCCTGGATCAGCACGGCGCCGCCCTCGATCACCTGGTTGGCGTCGCCGAAGGTGCAGACGGTGGCATTGTGGATCAACAGCGTGTCAGCGGACATGGTTCTTCTCCGGGGGTGTGGGAGCCAGACTTGACATGTCTTCCGAGACATGTCAAGTCTGGCGCAAATCTAACGCCAAGCGGGCCTAGCTGGCTGCTTCCACCGCGCCGCCCTTGACGGTTACCGGACCGCCGCCGTCGCCGGTTTCGGTGTTGACGATGCTATAGGCAGCGCGCGCCTCGTTGATGCGGAGACGCAGGCGTTGGACCAGATCGGGGTCAAGATCTGGCTCAGGGGACACAAACTCTCGTTCTGCCATCGCGTCTGCGATTTCCTCCGGTGAAGCTGCTCGGAGGCGCTGCAACAGAGCTTCGAACTGCTCCCTTTGCTGCTGGACTGCTTCAGGCGGCCATGCCACCACGGTGTAATCCGAAGCAACCTGGCGCGTCAATGCATAGACCAGATACTGATTGAGGGAGACGTTCTCGCGCCTGGCTCGTTCTTCGAGTTGCGTGTGCAACGTCTCCGGTAGTCTGAGAGTCAATCTACTCATCACTCCACTCCTTACTACGTCCACCATCCAGCCGTGCAAGAAACTCAAGCGGTGTCATAAAGGTCAGTCCAAGGCTTCGTTGGGCTAGTCGAAAGTCGCGCAGGTTAAGCGTAATCACTGCGGCGTTGGTATTCATAGCACAGTCGATCACATGATCATCGCGCGCATCGGGTGATGCCGGTCGCCAGGAGAAATGGGTGTCGACAAAGCGCGCTTGGCGCAACATGGCGACCATGACCGGTTCAAGAGTCAACTGACGTCTGAAGGAAAGCTTGCGCGTGAGCACGTCCATGTATTCATAAGCCAGCGCATTGGAGACGCAGGGCTGAAAGAGGCCAACCTGCCAGGCATCTACAACCAAGCCCGCCGCGCCGCCTTGGTTCGTCAGCCCTTCGAAGACCACATTGGTATCGATGACTGCCAGCATGGCGTCATTATAGCCCCGTATACAGCGTCACACAAACTGCTCCGCTGACGGGCGACAGGCCATGGCGCACGCTGCTGTCCCCGATTCGGCCTCCAACGGGTGAACCTGGGCGAGCAGAGCGTTCGTCGATTAGCGCGTGTCTCTCTGAATCCAGCTCGCGGAGTTGGCATGCACAAGGGTCTCCGATTTCCGAGTTACGTATCACAAGTTACGTGTTAAGGTCTGGCCAACACTTCCCATAGGCGCCGAGAACCCTCTCGATCAAATCCTCCACAAACGGATCGATCACTTGCCGCGCCGGGTCAGCTTCGTGCCAGGCGACGATCTCGTGCGCGCCCCAGGCGAAGGGGGTAGTGCAGGCGAAACCGGGGGCCAGGCGCTTGATCTTGCTGTTGTCGAAGATCATGCTGTGGCTCTTGTCGCCCAGCAGCCCCTCGCCGTGGTGCGGGTCGTAGGCGTTGACCAGCTCGCTGGGCACGTGGACCAGCGTGGCCTCCACGCCCAGCGCTGCGGCCATGGTCTGGTAGATCTGGTTCCAACTCAGCCACTCGTCGGAGGTGATGTGGAACGCCTCGCCCAGCGCGCGGGGATTGCCCAACAGCGGCGTGAAGCCTTTGGCGAAGTCGCGCGTGTGGGTCAGCGTCCATAGCGACGTGCCGTCGCCGTAGACCAGCACCGGCCGTCTTTCTTTCATGCGCCTGATGCTGGTGTAGCCGCCGAAGAGCGGGACCTTGCTGGCGTCGTAGGTGTGTGAGGGACGGACGATGGTCATGGGGAACTTGGCGTCGCGGTAGGCCCGCACCAGCAGCTCTTCGCACGCGATCTTCTGGCGCGAGTACTCCCAGAAAGGGTTGTCCAACAGCGTGGATTCGGTGACCGGCAGGCTGGCCGGCGGAGTCTGATAGGCCGAGGCCGAGCTGATGAAGATGTACTGGCCCACGCGGCCCTGGAACAAGTCGATGTCAGCTTGGACATGCTCGGGCGTGAAGGCGATCCAGTTCACGACCACGTCGAAGCTGTGGCCGCGCAGGGCAGCTTGAGCGCTGGCTGGATTGCGCACGTCGCCGAACAAGAGGGCTGCGCCGATGGGCGCTGGCCGGGCTTTGCTCTGGCCGCGGTTGAGCAGATACAGGTCGATGCCCTGCTGAATCGCCAGTTCTGCGCAGGCGGAGCTGATCACACCGGTGCCGCCGATGAAGAGAACTTTCATTACAGGAGTCCTTCCGTGTCTTGTAATCCATTGGTTGGTCAGAAGATGGCAGAACCGGGGGAGCTGGGGGAACTGGGGGTGCTGGCGGAACTTCAGAGCATGCGCCACGGTGTGTGCAGTTCGTGCATTTCCTGCCAACTCCTCGGGCTCGCCACAACGGTCATCGCTTACTTTGTTGACTATCAGCGTCGATGCCATTTTACACCAAGTATCTCATTCGTGCCGAAGCATCTCGCCGTTTTGCGCAAGGGGATTCTTCGCTGGTTTTGGGTGGGCCTAAGCGAATTGTCTCTATGACAGACGCTGTGAGCTAACCGCTTTGGCTGTTCAACCCGCTCAGAATGACACGATGTCCGAAACTATTGAAAAACGCTGAAAACTCCGCGCAGGCTTGACAGCAGGCTCTGGCCGTGCTACCATTTCACCAAGCGGGGCGATTGAACGCCCACCAGACCTCAGAGAGTAGGACTATGAAGCGCCTTCATTCATCGGGTGACTTGAATCTCTTCCACCTGTCTCAGCAATTGCTCGAGGCCGGTTGGGAGGCCTATGCCAGCGACATGACCGGCCAGGTTGCAGCACGTCAGGACCATTTGCCCCACCACGCGGCGTGGACTCTGACAATCGACCGCAGCGGGCGCTGGCGCTTCACTGCGACCAGCCGGATTGGCATGGCAGACGGCCGCGAGCTGATGCGGTGTGACCAGACCTGGCGGCTGCTAAAGGAAACGCAGCAGATACTAACGATTGCCGGTCGCCTGTCCAGCCAGGACGATCTGCCTGAGCTGCTGGCGGAGTTGACCCAACTGGCGCAAGAAGAAACCAGCCCAACGGGCCCACGAACAGAGGGAAAGCCGCCATGGCACGAGGACCACGATCTGCGAACGGAGCTGAGCGCCCTGTAACAACTGCCGACCCGGATGCCCCCGCGGCCTCAACCGGCCGGCGGCCGGTCGTGCTGGCTGTGCTGCTGACCTCGCTGGTTTGGCTGATGCTGGCTGGCAGCGCGGCGCTGCTCTGGCGCCGGCCTCAGCCCGTGGCCTTTGCGATCCAGCCACCCCCGGCCACAGCGACTCCCGCGCCAACGCCCACCCCTGCGCCCATCCAGGTTGACGTGGCTGGGGCTGTGCAGCGGCCAGGCGTCTATGACCTGCCAGCCGGCGCACGGGTGGGCGACGCGCTTGCCGCCGCCGGTGGATTGGCCCCCGACGCCGATGGGCAGGCGCTCAGTCTGGCCCGCCCGCTGCAAGACGGCGAAAAACTGGTGGCGCCGACGGTTCAGCCAGCCTCAGCCATTGCATCCGCCGCGCCTGAACCAGCCGTGGCTGTGCGCGGCGGGGACATCGAATTGGCCGGCGCCGGCCTGCTCGACATCAACACCGCCAGCGCGCAGGAGCTAGAGGCGCTGCCCGCCATCGGCCCGGTGACGGCTCAGGCTATCGTGGACTATCGCGCCGTCAACGGCCCTTTTCGTTCGGTTGACGATATCGTCAAGGTCAAAGGGATCGGTCCGGCGACGCTGGACAAGATCAAACCGCTGATCACCGTCGGCGATTAGCGGGTCGGCGAGTCTGTTTTGCGGAGTTCGCACGCCCACGTGCGAACCGGGCGTCTGGGGACGCCTGCTGCGCGGCTGAGGGGTGAGGCGACAATCGGCTCACGCGGCGCGCCAGTCTGTTTTGCGGAGTTCGCACGCCCACGTGCGAACCGGGCGCCTGGGGACGCCTGCTGCGCGGCTGAGCGGTGAGGCGACAATCGGCTCACGCGGCGCGCCAGTCTGTTTTGCGGAGTTCGCACGCCCACGTGCGAACCGGGCGCCTGGGGACGCCTGCTGCGCGGCTGAGCGGTGAGGCGACAATCGGCTCACGCGGCGCGCCAGGATTTGGGCAATCCAGGTCAACGTTCTGGCGGAGTGATGGGCGCGTTCCTCTCCTTGCGCCGCTGCGCCATCGCTGCACTGAAGTGCGCACCGACCAGGACGATCAAAACAGTCAGGTAGAACCAGAACAGCAACACGATAATGGTGGTGAGGGGGCCGTAAAGGAGCTCGTAGCGGGCCAGGCCGCTGCTGAGGTACCAGGTGAAGCCCAGGTTCAGGATCTGTATGGCCAGCGTGGCGAACAGCGCTCCGCTCAGGGCGATGTTCCAGGGCACCCGGACGCGCGGCCCCCATTTGTACAGCCCAAAAAAGATCATCAGCGAGAAAGCGATCGGGATAGCGCGCACGCTCCATGCCTGCGCAATCTGGCCGCTGAAGCCCAGCCAACGCATCACGGCCGCCGGCAGCATCGACAACATGCCCAGTGTGGCTGACGATAGCAGCAGCGCCACCAAGCCCACGTAGACCACCACCACCATCAGCAGGCCGACCAGGCGCGCGGCGAGGGGATTGGAGCGGCCGGTCTCTGACCAGGCCAGGTCGAGGTTGTAGGTCAGGTTGGTAAATACACCGGATGCGGCCCATAGCAGCGCCACCAGGCTGATCAGAGTGACCTGGCCGCGGGAGGCGAAGATGCTGCTCAGGCTATCGAACACGAATTCCTGGATACCCTGGGCGTCGGGCAGGATGCGCTGCAAAACGACGGCGATCAGTTGTTGGGCGGCGGCCGGATCGATCAGGAAGCTCAGCGCGGTGATCAGCAAGATGGCGAGAGGAAACAAGGAGAACAGCGCGTAGTAAGACAGAGCGGCCGCTGCCTGCGCGCCGCGGGCCGCCGCAAAGCGATCCAGCGTGCGGCGCAATACCCCCAGCCAGCCGCGGCTCGCCCTGTCAGCCCGCGCAAAGCCGGCTTCCAGTCGTTGAGGGACGGTGGGTGATTTGTCTTCGCTGGCCATGGCGCGAGTCTACCGCAGTCGTGTCTGTGGCGCAAATACCCCGCGCGGCCCAAGATCAAAACACAAACACGGCGATCAGATCGTTGACGTTGGTCTGCGTGGGGCCGGTGCGCAGCAGGTCGCCAGCGGCCGCCAGAAAAGGGTAGGCGTCGTTGTAGGCCAGGTGCGCCGCCGCGTCCAGACCCGATTTCCGGCCGCGCGCTAGCGTGCTGGCATCGACCAGCCCACCGGCCGCATCGGTCGGACCATCGGTGCCGTCGGTGGCCAGCGAGGCCAGGACGATGCGGTCTCCCTCAGGAATGCGCGCCAACACCAGCGCGGCTGCCAGCGCCAACTCCTGGTTCCGTCCACCCTTGCCCTCGCCGCGCAGCGTGACGGTGGTCTCGCCGCCCAGCAGCAGGCAGGCCGGCGGCGCTACGGGTCGGCCCTGGGCAGCCACCTCGCGGCCCAGCGCCGCCGCCACCTTGGCCAGCTCGCGCGCCTCGCCTTCGATGTAGGTGCTCACGATTAGCGCGTCGAAGCCTAGCGCGCGGGCCTTGTCGTGCGCCGCTTGCGTTGCCAGGGCGTTGTCGGCCACAACGGTGGTCTGGCAGCGGTCGAAGATCGGATCAGCCGGCTTGGGGGTGTCGGGCAAATGTCCAGACGCGCCGGCCCGCAGCCGTTGGGTCACGGCGTCGGGCAGAAGCGCTTGCAAGTCGTAGCGCTGCACGATTTGCCACGCCTCAGCCCAGGTCGAAGGGTCGGGCACGGTGGGGCCCGAGGCGATCACATCCAGCGGGCTGCCGACCACGTCGGACAGCACCAGGCTGATCACCGTAGCCGGGCTGAATACCCGCGCCAACTGCCCGCCTTTAAGGAGTTCCAGGTGTTTGCGCAGCGCGTTGATCTCTTCGATGCTGGCCCCGCAGCGCAGCAATGCAGCGGTAGTCGCCTGTAAGTCGGCCAGGGTCAATCCGTCGGCCGGTAGGGTCAGCAGCGCCGATCCGCCGCCGGAGATCAGGCACAACGCCAGGTCGCGGGCTGTGGCCTGCTGCGCCAGCGCTGCGACACGAGCGGCCGCCCGCACGCCGGCTTGATCCGGCACTGGGTGGCCGGCTTCCAGGATTTCAATCGGCGCGGGCAGCGCTTCGGCGCCTGCGCTGTGGCCATACTTGGTCAGCAGCACGCCAGCCGTTAGCCGGTCGCCCACCACCTGCGCCGCGGCCAGTCCCATGGCCACGGCCGCCTTGCCGAAGCCCAACAGATAGATACGTTCGAACTGCTCCAGATCGTAGACAGTGTCGCCTACGGCCAGCGTGTTGCCTGTGCGGCGCAGGGCGCGGCTGACGGCCGGGCCGGGATCGACCGCGTGCAGCGCGGCCTCCAACACGGGCAGGATACGCTGCCGTCGCGCAGGATCGGCCTGGAGGATAGCGGGGTCGAAATGAATGGGTTCCATGTGCTGTCAGTAGCCGCAGAAAAGACATTTCTTCGGAAGAAATGTCTTTTCTAGTCCCCCCACCAGCGAGCGTAAAGGGCGTTGTGCAGGACACGGCCGGCGCTGCGCTCCAGGGTGGCCAGCTCGCCCACCTCAACCTGGCCGCCCAGCCCGCCCATCATAGCAGCGACGGCTACACGCAGGGCTTCGGCCGTGACGCTCCTGGTATAGACGGTGGCGACCACGAAGCGGGGCGTGTCGCTGAGCACGGCCCGGCAAGCCCGGCTCAGCTCGTCGAAGAGGCGGTCGAAGGCCCAGATCTGACCATCTGGCCCACGGCCAAAGGCTGGCGGATCCAGCACGATGCCGTCGTAGCGCACCCCACGGCGCGCCTCGCGGCGCAGGTAGGTGAGCGCATCCTCGACGATCCAGCGGATGGGCCGGTCGCTCAAGCCCGACAGCGCCTGGTTGGCGCGCGCCCAGACGACCGCTTTCCTGGAGGCGTCCACGTGGGTGACCAGCGCGCCGGCCTGGGCTGCGGCCAGGCTGGCCAGGCCAGTGTAGCCGAAGAGGTTGAGCACGGCCAGCGGCCAGCCGGCAGCCCGCGTCTGAGCGGCGATCCAATCCCAGTGGGCTG